>Ga0182024_10016956_pt1 | contig 13745 bp, 11 predicted proteins | sample P32metaG_FD_120480 | JGI IMG/M metagenome (GOLD analysis project Ga0182024, IMG submission 120480) | Permafrost microbial communities from Stordalen Mire, Sweden - P3-2 metaG (Illumina Assembly) | ecosystem: Environmental > Terrestrial > Soil > Wetlands > Permafrost | place: Sweden: Stordalen... | reverse complement strand
TGGTCCATGGTCGGCTCGTTCAAAGACAATCCGATGGGGATTCAGTGGACGGGCATCGTCTTCGGCCTCGGCGTCGTGATTTCATTTGCCTACTGGACGACAGACTTTCTCGTCGTGCAGCGCGTCCTAGCCGCGAAAGATTTGCGCGCGGCGAAAATGGCGCCCATCATCGGCGCGGCCTTCAAAATGTTCGTGCCCTTCATCGTGATTCTCCCCGGGCTGCTGGGCCTCGCCGTGCTCCCGATGAAACTGACTGGCGAAGCTGCGGCAGTGGCAAGCGGCGGTCACAGCTACAACGAAGTGTTACCGCTGATGCTAGCGCGCTATTGCGGCCCTGGATTGCTCGGCCTGGGAATCACCGCGCTCATCGCCGGCTTCATGTCCGGCATGGCCGGCAACGTCAGCGCGTTCTCGACGGTCTGGACCTACGATATCTATAAAGCGCTGATCAAGAAAAAGGCCACCGACGCCCATTATGTGCTCATGGGCCGCTGGTCCACGATTCTCGGCGTGCTGATCAGCATCGGCACCGCATACCTGGTGATGCAATTCCTCAGCATCATGGATTACGTGCAGGCGCTCTTCAGTTTCTTCGTCGCTCCGCTTTTCGGCACTGTGATTCTCGGCATGCTCTGGAAACGCGCCACCGCTGCGGGCGGATTCTGGGGCCTACTCGCCGGCACGGTCTCGTCCGTCGGCATGTGGGCGTGGGTGAAATTCGATCCCACAGCCCTGCGTTACGTCGCGCTTTCCAGCGACGCGAAAGACATGGCGGAAAATATGTATCGCGGCCTGTGGTCCTGGATCATCTGCGTCGTGGTGACGGTCGCAGTCAGCATGGTCACCAAGCCCAAGCCCGAAAGTGAATTGGTCGGCCTGGTCTATGGCGCCACGGAAATACCCTCGGAAGCGACAGTTCCGATGTACCAAAAACCGGCATTCTGGGCCGTGATCGTCGCGATTGTTTTCATTGCACTCAATATTATGTTCTGGTGAGGCTCATGCGATCTGACGGAACAATTTCCATCTGGTTTTTCATAGGCGTTTCGCTGCTGGTCAATGGCGTGCTGATCTTCGGCGCGGGACTTTACCAGATTTCCCATCCGCCCGCGATCAAAGTAGTTCTCTACGACTTGCACGCAAGCGTATGGTGGGGCGGAATCCTGGCCATCATCGGATTGCTCTACTGTATCCGCTACAATCCCAAACGCGCCTGATTTGGCCCGCGCCTACCTCGAGCGCGCCGTCGCCTTCAGTAGCGCCGCTTGTCCTGAGATGCCGCCGGTGGCGGCATGGAAGGGCGTCCCGCCGGCTCATTGGCCGTCGCGCAAGCCCACAGTTGTTTCGCCTACCGCCATGGAATTCCTCACTCCGCATTAACACTCCACGTAGTAAAGTAATCCCCAGCCACATTCGCGCAATCGTTCCAAAAATTCAAACCGGAAGGATGCCAGATGGCGATTCTCGTCGCGGGAGGTGCCGGTTACATCGGCAGCGTCACCGTAGAACTATTGCGCGCCGCAGGCGAACGCGTAGTGGTTCTGGACAATCTGGTTCGCGGTCATCGCCCGTCGCTCGACAAGGACATCCCGCTCTACCAAGGCAATATCGGCGACCGCGCTTTGCTCCAGCGAATCGCTCGCGAACACCAACTCGAATCCTGCATCCATTTCGCCGCCGTGACGTTCGTCGGCGAATCCGTAAAAAATCCCGCCTGGTATTACGAGAACAACGTCGAGCAAGGCATCGCCCTCATGAGCGCCCTCGTCGAAGCCGGTGTCCGCCGCGTGGTCTTCTCCTCCACCGCCGCCACCTACGGAGATCCGCAGCGCGTCCCCATCTCCGAATCCGCACCGCAGTGGCCCGTAAATCCCTACGGCTGGTCGAAATTATTCATGGAACGCCTGCTGCATTCCTTCGACGTCGCCTACGCCTTGAAGTTCGTTTCGCTGCGCTATTTCAACGCCGCCGGCGCCACCGAAAAATGCGGCGAGCACCACGATCCGGAATCCCATCTGATCCCTTGCATCTTGCGTGCAGCTGCAAAAGAACCGCCCGAAGTCGCCGTCTTCGGAAATAATTATCCCACTCCGGATGGCACGCCCATTCGCGATTACGTCCACGTAGTGGATCTGGCCGACGCCCACATCCGCGCCCTCGGCCATCTGCGCCGCGGCGGCCAATCCGATTATCTGAATCTCGGCACGGGCCAAGGCTACTCCGTCCTCGAAGTAATCGAAACAGCCCGCCAAATTACCGGCCGCGACATTCGCGTTCGCGTCGAACCGCCCCGCGCAGGCGATCCGCCGCGCCTCGTAGCCGATCCCACGAAATCAAAATCCGTCCTCGGCTGGGTCCCCACCAAATCCGATCTCCGCTCCATCATCGACTCAGCCTGGCGCTGGCATCAGCACCATCCCCACGGTTACGACTCGTAAAACGCTTCAGCGCCAAAGCGATTGCTACTCCCGCACGGCAGCTCATCAGCTCATCGTTTCGTTGGCATCCGCATAAGCCAGGTGTATATGTCGGCTTTCTAGGTATGGTCATGGCCGAGCCGAAAACCGAGCTGCTGCGCGGAACTCTAGACATGTTGATCTTCAAGGTTGTGGCCTTAGGCCCCAGCCACGGCTACGCCATCGCCCAACGCCTGCGTCAGATCTCGAAGGATTTTTTCCAGATTCACCAAGGCTCTTTGTATCCCGCGCTGCATCGCCTGGAAGACCGCGGCTGGCTGCAAGCCGAATGGAAGGAATCGGAAACCGGGCGCGAAGCCAAGTTCTACTCCCTCACCAAGAAGGGCCGCCGCCAGATGGACGCCGAAGTCGCCGAATGGGAGCGTCTCCGCGACGCCGTCGCCCTGTTCCTCCGCGCACCAGGGAAGGAGTCCTGGCCATGAGCTGGATTCGCCGCTCATTTCGGAAATCACAAGCAGAGAAGGCACTCGACAAAGAATTGCAATTCCATCTCGATCGCCAGCTCGCTGACTACGTAGCCGCTGGCATGCAGCCCGATGAAGCCCGCCACCGCGCGCGCCTCGAATTCGGCACCCTGGACACGGTGAAAGAAGAAGTCCGCGACACCCGCTGGGAAACTCGACTGGAAAATGTATTTCGCGACTTCCGCTACACAGCCCGGAGCCTGCGCAAAGACCGCCGCTTCGCCATCGTCGCCGTGTTCGCGCTTGCACTGGGCATCGGTGCTTCTACCGTGGCGTTCAGCGCGTTTTACAATCTGCTATTTAACGGATTTGCCGCGCGAGATTCGAACCGCCTGGTTGTTTTCTCTTTGCAGAATGCCGAAGCGGGAGGGTTGCCCGAACTGAACCTCACACCTCTTGGCGGGTCTCTCTCGGACGTAGATGCCATCCGCGGCCAGGGTCAAGTTTTCGACGGCATTGTTGGTTACCACCGCGGAATCACGCTCCGGCGCGACGGAAATGATATTCACCAGGTAAACGCGACGGGCGTCACGTCAAACGCCTTTGATTTTTATGGTGTGCCGCCGCTACTCGGGCGCGGCATTACCGCCGCCGACGGAATGGCCAAATCTTCGCTCGTATTTGTAATGGGCTACAAGACATGGAAGGGCGAGTTCCACTCCGATCCCGCGATCTTGGGCACGAGTTTTTTGGTGGACGACATTCCGCGAACGCTCGTCGGCATCATGCCTCCGCGATTCCAGGCCTATGGCGCGCTGGTGCAAATTTGGACGCCGATCATCGGCAGCTCGGATACAAAGGGTGCGGAACCGGCGATGTCTGTCGACACGATGATGGCGCGCCTGAAGCCCGGCATGACGCTCGAAAAGGCATCCGCCGCTCTCGACGTGATTGTGAAAAGTTTAGCCAAGAATCGCCCGAATGATTTTCCCAAGCATTTTTCCGCGCGAGTGCTATCGGCCACGGACTTTATGATGGGACCTTACGGAATCGGCAGTGCAGGTGGCCCGAAGACGCGGCATTTCGATATCAAGCGTATGCTCTACGCATTGCTCGCCGGGCCATCATTCTGCTCTTGATTGCGTGCAGCAACGTCGCGAATCTGCTGCTGGCTCGCGCAACGGGTAGGGAGAAGGAGATTGCCGTTCGCGCGGCCCTGGGCGCGACGCGCAGCCGGCTCATCCAACAGCTAATCGTCGAAAGTTTTACGCTGGCGGCGGGAGCGTGCATCCTCGGCTGCGTTTTCGCGCACGCCGGTATGAAAGGCGTGACTGCGTTGGTTCCTGCCAAGGGTGCGAGCATCGGTGGCGAAGCGGTCATTAGCCTCGACTGGCGAATGTTGCTTTTTTGCTTTGGTCGTGACCGGGTTAACCACCATCCTGTGTGGCTTGGCGCCTGCCCTCCACACGGTGTGCCGCGATTTGCAGCCGTCTCTGGCTGGCAGCGACAGAGGCGGGAATACGCCCTATCAGCGCGGGCGGCTTCGCACAGGTATTGTGATCGGCGAAGTCGCGCTGTGCGTTCTGCTGCTGACCGGCGCCGGTTTGATGATGCGCAGTTTCTACCTGCTCACGCACATCGATCTGGGCTTTGATCTGAATCACGTCCTGTTTCTCGCGTTCGGCAATCCTCATGGCGGCAATTACCCGCCCGGAGAAGAAGCAATCACCTTCCAGAAAATCGTCGCACGCCTTAAAGCATTGCCGGGCGTTATCGACGTCGCAATCAACAATTCGCTACCCGGATACAACGCCAGCCTGCGGCACGAAGTCAGTGCGCCAGGTTCAAGTCACATCGAACGAGTGGGTGTGGACGGCTGCAGCGAAAATCTTCCTCAGGTTCTAGGGTTGCAATTGGCAACGGGTAATTGGTTCACAGAAAATGACGTGACTGGGGCTCGCCGAGTCGCGGTCATCAATCAAACGATGGCTCTAGACTTTTTCGGCGGAGACGAACCGCTGGGCCGGCAATTCACCGCCAAGGCGATAGCAGTTGAAGGCCGGCCACTCCAGGATGTGGACTTTCAAGTGATTGGCGTTCTTCGCGATGTGAAGGATTTTGGTCCGCAGGTACCGGTGATCCCCATGGCTTTCGTTCCACACACTGTCACCTCGCTATTCGGCGGCGGCGTGCTGTTTATAAGAACAAAAGTGGCTCCGGCGTCGCTGATGCATGCGGTGAAGGAAGAAGTCTGGTCCTTCGATCGCAACGTAATCTTCTCCCCGGAATCTAGGCCTTACGTGGACACCTTTTACTGGCTCACCTACTCCGCGCACGAGTTTGGCTTGATGACGCTCGCGCCATTGGCAAAGATCGCGCTGCTGCTGGTAGTCATTGGAATCTTCAGCGTGATGGCCTACACAGTTTCGCTGCAGACCCATGAGATCGGCATGCGCATGGCGCTCGGAGCCCAGCAGGACAACATTTTGAAAATGGTTCTCGCCAGAGGCGCGAGGATCGTCGCGGCAGGCATCATCATCGGCATTTTCGCGAGCTACGGCCTCACGCGTTTCCTTGCCAGCCAGGTATGGGGCGTCTCGACCGCCGATCCTTGGACCTTTGGACTAGTGGCAATAGTCGCCACTTTCTTGGGTCTCGCTGCCTGCTACATTCCCGCGCGACGCGCGACATGTCTTGATCCCATGGCTGCGCTTCGTTACGAATAGTCCGTTGAACGACGAGATGTCGTTCGGTTTCGGGCATGGCGCCCCGTCGCGCTCGGGGCGTTCCTAGTATGACAACACGACTGCTCAGTGTGCACGTTGGGTGGAGATAACGATGGTAGGTTACGGTCATCAGCTGACTTGGGTGCGCAACAGCTAGCGGCGCGGGTTCGTGTCAAATCGCCCGGCCAGGATCAGGAGGAGTACGAAAAAGTGTTTCGCACGTTCCCGGCACCGAGCATTGCGCAGCGATTTTCCGGTTGGCGTTTACTTTTGCAAGTCTGGCTGTTGCCACTTTTCGCTTCCGCCTTATTCAGCGCTGCAGCCCAGGCGCAGAGCTCGATTGTCCTGGTGGGATCCGGATCGAGCGTGCCCGCGCCTCTTTACACCCGGTGGACACAAGAGTTCGGCAAGCGCGACGCGAATATTCAAATTCGCTACCTTCCCATCGGCACCAGCGAAGGCATCAAGGAAATTTCGCGCGGCGCGGGCGATTTCGGCGCGGGTGAAGCGCCACTCACAGAAAAGCAGCGCAAAGACGGCAGCTTGACCGAACTGCCGGTGGTGCTCATCGGAATCGTGCTGATTTACAGCCTGCCCGACTTGCATGGCGAGCTTCGGCTTTCCGGCGACGTGTTGGCTGATATTTTTCTGGGCGATGTGAAGACGTGGAACGCGCCGCAAATCGCGAAGCTGAATCCCGACGTCACGCTTCCGAATCTTGCGATCAAGGTGATCAACCGCCCGGCAGGGAAGGGCTCCAACTACGTGTTCACGGATTTTTTGTCCAAGGTGAATCCGAAATTTCGCAGTGAAGTCGGAGTGAATGCTTCGCCGAAGTGGCCGGTGGGCGAAGCGGCGGAGCGCAGTTCGGACGTGGCGGACAAAGTGAAAGGCATTCCCGGCTCCATTGGATACGTGGAGTATCAGTATGCGGTGAAGGCCAATATTCCGCAGGCGGCGGTATTGAATCCCGCGGGCCGGTTCGTGAAAGCTTCCATGGAAACGATCGCGGCGGCGTGCGACGCGGCCGAAGAACCGCGCTGGAATAATTTTTCTGCTTCTTTGACGAACGTGCCGGGAGCGGAGTCCTATCCGATCACAAGTTTCACCTGGATTTATTTGCGAACTACAGCGCCTGATACCGCGCGCGCGGCCGCGTTGAGCGGCCTGCTCGATTGGATTTATAGCGACGGGCAGCGATCCGCGGCGCTCGAAGGATACTCTGCATTGCCCGCACAATTGCTCGCAGAGGTGCGCAAGAAAGCCAAGGTCTTGCAATAGGCCGCGGCGCATGCCCATCGAAGTCCTGCTCCGGTTCACTACTCCGGCGGATGCCCGAGGAAAACACTCTCACTCGCGCGGAAAAAACCTGTGCCAAACCTGTCCGTCGCAATCGGTACAGGTTTTACACAATTTCGTACAGCTAGTACTGGTTCTGCACCAAATCTGTTCGACCGCACAGCTGTTTTCGCCGCGCTGTTACGCTACAGTCGAACCGAAACCAAAATATGAAAACATATACACGATCGTTTACCCAGAGAGCCTGCCAGTGGCAGGCTCGAAGGGCGTACCGTGCCAGCCGGTCCCGCAACGCGAGACTGCCCTCATTTCCATCTTTTCTCTGCGCGCTACGACAAATTCTAATCGTAGTCGCCGATTATTAGAATTCGACGCAAATGACTGAAAACAAACAACAACGACTGGTTCTAATCGGTGGTTTTTCGGCCGTTTTCGCTTCTACAGCGCCTGCAGGACTAATTGGCGGGCTTCACGGACTCCATCAGCCCGAAAAATCCTTCGGCCAGCGTCGGATGAATGAACACCGCGCCTTTCAGTACCGTCCACGGCGCATCCGCCAGAATCATCGCGCCGAGGATTTGCACGGTCTCTCCCCCTTCGCTGCCCAGAATTGCCGCTCCCAGGATGCGATCGCTCTGCGCATCCACGATGATTTTCATAAAGCCCGCGGTTTCGTCGCGTTCGATCGCGCGCGAAACGCTGGACATCGGAAACGTCCCCATCTTGAATTTCCGGCCAGACTCGCGCGCCTCCGTTTCGGTGATGCCCACGCGCCCCAGTTGCGGATCGGTGAAAAGCGCGTAGGGCAGATAACGGTTTTCGATGGTGAGATTTTTCCCCTCGACAATATTTGCGTACGCAATTTGGTAATCGTTGTAGGAAATGTGCGTAAACGCGGGACCGCCCTTCACATCGCCCAGCGCCCAAATTCCGGGGACATTCGTTTCCATCCGGCCGTTCACTTTCACATAGCCGTGCGCGTCGGTCGCAACCCCGGCCGCTTCTAGGCCCAAGTCGAAGGTGTTCGGCCTCCGTCCCGTCGCGACCAGCAGATGCGATCCCTGCAGGATTTCACCGCCGTGCGGGGTTTCCACGGTCAGCGTGACCACGCCATTGCGATTCTCGGCGCGCTTCGTCGTGGTGTTGACGCGAAACACGATGCCTTCGGCTTCCAGCGCCTTCTGCAGCGTCGAGGCGATGTCTGGGTCCTCGCGCGGCATAATGCGCGCGCCGGTGTGAATGACGGTCACGCGGCTGCCGAAGCGCCGGAAGATTTGGCTGAATTCCAGCCCGATGTAGCCGCCGCCCAGAATCAGCAAATGTTCTGGCACGGTTTGCAGTTCCATGACCGTGGCGTTGGTGAGAAACGGAACCGTGTCAATTCCCGGAATTTTTGGAATCGCGGGACGCGTCCCGGTATCAATGAATATTTTCTCGCTCTCGAAAAGTTCCGTACCCACTTGCACCTGGTGCGGCCCGGTGAACTTCGCTTGGCCGTGGATCAATTTTACATTCGGCCTCGCGTCAATGCGTTTCTGCACGCCCTTGCGTCCGTTTCCCACCACCCGATTCTTACGCGCCACTACCGCAGGCATGTCCACGCTGACCTCGCCCGCCCGCACTCCCCACCGCGCCGCATCGCGCGCGTAATGCGCCACCTGCGCGGACGCGACCATCGTCTTGGTGGGCGTGCAGCCTGTGTTGATGCAGGAGCCGCCCAATTCCGAGCGCTCGATCAGCGCCATTTTCCAACCCAGATCGGCCAGCGCAAATGAAAGTGGATTGCCCGCCTGCCCGGAACCGATCGCGATGGCATCGAATTTCATTTCGTTCTCCCGTGCCGCCTCAATAATTACGCGCACAAGTGTACCCAAGTTTTTGCCCAGTGGGGCTGTCGCTTAATGGCCCGATGCGATCGGGCGGGCGGATACACTGCAGCCCTTTCGCGCTCGTTCCAGCAGCTGAGTCAAGGAAACTTTCGCAAAAAATGCATCCCGATTTTTGCCCCGCCAAATTAGAATCATACCCATGGCCAGGGGTTGGGAAAGCAAAGCAGTCGAAGGTCAGGTCCAGGAATTTCAGTCGAAAGAGGACCGCAAGAATAAGAAGCAAGTTTCGCAGGATCAGATCGAAGTGCGCCGCAAGCGTGGCGTGCTGATGCTGTCACGCGCGCGCGTCGAAAAACAATTGCAGTCCATCCAAGGCTCGCGCTACCGCGAACAACTCGAGCGCGCGCTAGCCGACCTCGACGCACAACTCGCGCAACTTCCCACCGACGCAAAGTAAATCGCCAAGCGATGCCGCAAGATAACCCAGCTTCCGAAACGATCACGGCGCGTTGCTGCCTGGTGGGCGGCGGTCCAGCGGGCATGGTGTGCGGTTTTCTGCTCGCCCGCGCCGGCATCGATGTGGTGGTGCTGGAGAAGCACTCCGATTTCCTGCGCGACTTTCGAGGCGATACGATTCATCCTTCGACGCTCGAGCTGATGTACGAGCTGGGAATCTTGGGAGAATTTCTGCGCCGTCCGCATCAGGAGCTTACGCAAATCGGCGCTCAAGCTGACGACTTCACGGTTGCCATCGCGGACTTTTCGCATCTCCCGACGCACTGCAAATTTGTCGGACTGATGCCGCAGTGGGAATTCCTGAACTTCATCGCGGAAAAAGCCAAGGTCTATCCCAGATTTCATCTGCGCATGGAAACCGAAGTCACCGATTTGCTGATCGAGAACGGCAAAGTCGCAGGTATCCACGCGAAGTCGCCTAGGGGCGCTCTGGAAGTGCGCGCCGATCTAACCATCGGCGCGGACGGCCGCCGTTCGATTGTCCGCGAAAAGGCCGGCCTCGAAGTGCTCGACCTCGGCGCGCCCATTGACGTGCTGTGGATGCGCGTCTCGCGCGATCCGAGCGATCCGAATCAAACGCTCGGCCGTTTCAGAGCAGGGAAGATCCTGGTGGCGATCGACCGGGGCGAATATTGGCAGTGCGCCTACGTAATCCCGAAAGGCGGAGTCGACGCCATTCACAAAAGAGGCCTGGCAAGTTTTAAGGACGAAATCGCGAGCGTCGCTCCATTCTTGCGCGAACGCCTCAGCGAGTTAAAGGATTGGAACGACGTCAAGCTGCTCTCCGTCGCCGTGGATCGCCTGCGGCAGTGGTCACGCTCGGGGCTTCTTTGCATCGGAGATTCCGCGCATGCGATGTCTCCGATCGGCGGGGTGGGAATTAATCTCGCGATTCAGGACGCGGTGGCGGCAGCGAATATTCTGGCCGGGCCGCTTGCAAAAGGCGCCGTCACGGACGAACGCCTCCGCGAGGTGCAGCGTCGCCGCGAATTTCCCACGCGCGTGACCCAGGGATTTCAGGTTTTCGCCCACAAACGTTTTATCGGTCCGGCGATGCGCCACGCCCGTCCGCTAATTCGCCTGCCGTTTCCACTGAAGCTTTTGCAGATATTTCCGATTTTGCGGCGCATTCCCGCGAGGCTGGTGGGCTTAGGAGTTCGGCCGGAACACGTGCGCACGCCTGACACGAAACAGCAAACATCGCGGCAAGGTTAGAGAAGCTCGAGAAGTTAAAGGACGCAGCTAATCGCGCGGACGCCCAGGGTCGGGATCCTCAACGAACACGACGCCCACGCCATTCTGATTTTTTTCGCGCCCCAGCTCGAAATGCACCACGGTTCCGCGCAACGTCATCACGCTGGAAATCGTCGGATCGCTGGAAGCTTCAATCACCACGCGCACTTCAGATTGCAGACGCGGCCGGCTATGCAGCGCCAGATAGGCTCCCTGCAAACTGATATCGCGCACCGTGGCTTTTTCCTCGAATGGCCTGCCGTCTTCGGTCTGCCCGCTGACGGTCGCGGCAAAGCGCAACCGCCGGCGAATTCCCAGTCGCGTTTCCTTCATGTCCACGGCCACGCCGCGCTCGCTCAAACTGATGGACATGCCCTCGGTGGCCGCCCAAGTCGCCGGAAATTCCTGGCGCGCCGCGGAGAGAAATCCGTCCACTACCTTGTCCGGCGAATCCGGATCGTGGTGGAACAAAATCAAATTCCGCACCTTGGCCTCGCGCGCGATCTTCACGCCCTCCAACCAGCTGGAATGCCCCCAGCCTTTGCGGTCGGAAGCCAGCTGCTCCGGAGAATATTGCGCGTCGTAGATCAGCACGTCCGCGCCGTGGGCCAGTTGCCGCAGATTCTGATCGCAAGTGTGCTCGCCAGGCTCATTGTCAGTCGCATAGACGATCGAGCCGCCGGTCGTATCGATCCGGTATCCCAGGCATCCTTGCGGATGATTCAGATAACGAGCGGTAATACGCGTTCCGTGAATCTCAAACGACTCCGCGTCGGCCACTTCACGAAAATCGCGCGCCGCGGTCATCATCGTTACGTCGACAGGAAAATAGGGGCTGGCGAGTTGCGCCGCGAACACTTGCTCCAGGCTGTTCGGCCCTAAATACTTGGATTGAAAACTATAGAAATGAAAGCGGTTCTGCGATTCGAAGAACGGATGAAAGAACGGGATGCCCTGAATGTGGTCCCAATGATAGTGCGTGACCAAGATGTGCGCTTCGATGCCCATCTCGCGGCGCTTTTCGGTGAGGTGGTTGCCGAGCATGCGCAACCCCGTGCCGCAATCCAGGATGAAATTGGTGCCGTCCGGAGCGGTCAGTTCCAGGCAAGGCGTGTTGCCGCCATAGCGCCAGGTGTCGCGCTCGAGCGTCGGCGTCGAGCCGCGCACACCCCAAAAAACAAGTTTGGCAACCTGGTGCGTCATCGCCGGGCGGCTTGCGACGCAGCGCGCCTGCGCCCCCTCTGAGAGTTGAGGTTCACGAAACTGTGCCATGGTAGGCGGGTGCAGCGAGGTAAGTCAATTGCGTTTCGGCCAACGCGTTCGTTCCCGGCGGTCGCAACGATTCGCGGCCCTACAGCCCACGGAACTGCCGCGAATCCACGCTGTAAGGCAAACCAAATCGCGGTTAGAATCGAGCGGATGCACGACGAAGCCCAAAAAACCGGCAACCATTCTCACGACGGTCACAGCCACGGCCACGACCATGCGCACGATCATAGCCACAGCCACGGCTTGGGCGGGCACTCGCACGTTACGCTTCCGGCCGAGGGGATGACCTTGGCGCTAGGCGCCGCGGTCGTCGCCACGTTCGCGTTGGTTGCCGTGGAGCTTCTCGCGGGTTACGCCGGGCATTCCATCGCCCTCGTCAGCGATGCGGTGCACAACCTCACGGACGTGCCCACTCTCGTGCTCTCCTGGCTCGCGATGCGCTGGGCCGCCAAACCTCCCACGCCGCAAAAGACTTACGGCTACCATCGCGCGGGCATTCTCGCGGCATTCGTCAACGCGATGCTGCTGACGCTGGTCTCGCTCGGCCTGATCTACGAATCGGTGCTGCGCCTGCGCAGTCCGGTGGAAGTGAAGACCGGCCTGATGCTGTGGGTCTCCGTGTTCGCACTGCTGATTAATGGAGGGATCACACTCGCACTATCCAGTGGCCGCCGTGACCTGAATTTGCGCAGCGTGTGGATACACAATCTGGGTGATGCGCTGTCGAACGTCGCAATCGTTGTAGGCGCGCTGGCGATTCGTTACACCGGCACCAGCTGGGCGGACCCGGTGATCGGCATAGCCATCGGCGCCATGGTTCTGTGGTCCGGCATCGGCATTTTGCGCGAGAGCACGCACATTCTGCTCGAAGGCCTGCCGCGCAGCATCGCCCTGGAAGAAGTAGCCCGCGCCCTGCTAAAAATCGAAGGTGTCCAGGAAGTCCACGACATTCACATCTGGACCCTCGGCACCGACCTCAACGCGCTCTCCTGTCACATCTGCATTCCAGACATGCACATGGAAGAAAGCGAAAAAGTCCTGACGAAGATCCATGAAGTGCTCGAGCACGATTTCCAGATTACCCACACCACAATCCAGTTCGAACGCGCAGGCCTCCCCGCCGACGCCGGGCTCTACATGCCGGAACCAATACGCCGTTCGGAAGTTTAAGCGAGCCGCAGTATACTTCGGGAGAATGAGGATTTGGTTTGCAGGCGGTGCTGCCATTATTCGCAGTCGCTAAAGGCCGTCTCAAAAATATTGGGCTATCATCGGAGAGCGCGGCTTCAGGGGCTAAGGCCCCTGGTTTGCGCGGCTTTACGGCGGGGCTGAAGCCCCGCCCTTCCGGTGTAACCATTTACGAGACGGGTTCTAAAGGGGAAGCTGCATCGGGGTGCCGCGCTCTTGATTCACGCGTTGCGTTGCGTCTGCATCGAAAATTTCTGCTGAAATGCTGAGGCGCCGGCCTTCCGGCGTGATGTAGATTACTTGGCCTTGCGTCATCGTGAAGGCCACAACCTCCAGTCGGGTGCCATCGCGCAACACCAGCGTCAGCGTGCCCACGTCCGGCAGCGGTTCCTGCTGCTCGGCTTGCTGCTGTTCGAGCGCGCGCGGAGCGGCACTCGCTTCGGTCTGCCCGTCATCCCGATTGTCGGAGCGTTCGCCGTCACGTTCGCCGCTTCGGTCGTCGCTGCGATCGCTGTTCCGATCATTGGGGGCCCCAGCTTGCTGGTCATCCGCGAGTTGGCCCTCAACCTCGGCCGAGTCCTGAGCCGCATCTTGTGGCGCGCTCGCGGAGTCGTCACCAGGCGCTGCGTAGTAATATCCGCCGACACCGAGAACATAAACCACTCGAGGGGTGCCAACAGGTGTCGTGACCGGCGGCGGGTTGCGGCGGCGGTTTAGCGGAGGGCCCATCGGCGAGAACACGTGGTTGCCGGCATTCTGTGTGCGCAGCGTGGAGAACATTCCGGCATGGCGAGAAGGGACGTC
>Ga0182024_10016955_pt1 | contig 13745 bp, 13 predicted proteins | sample P32metaG_FD_120480 | JGI IMG/M metagenome (GOLD analysis project Ga0182024, IMG submission 120480) | Permafrost microbial communities from Stordalen Mire, Sweden - P3-2 metaG (Illumina Assembly) | ecosystem: Environmental > Terrestrial > Soil > Wetlands > Permafrost | place: Sweden: Stordalen... | reverse complement strand
TCGTTGCCGCGAAACACGGCCGGCTGCTCCCAGGCGCCCTGCGCGATCACGATGCTGCGCGCACGCACTTTCACCATGCATTCGCCCGTCACCAGCGGCACCCAGTGATCGGCGTAGTAGCCGGCCGCGTAAGCGCCGGTCAGGACACGGATGCGCGCCTGCGCCCGCACGCGCTCGATCAGTGCCGTGGTCTGTGCCAGGGTTTGCGCCTCGCCGGCTCGCGCATACAGCCCGCTGCCGCCGATGGCCTGGTTTTCGTCCACCAGCAGCACTGCGGCACCGCGCTCCGCCGCGGCCAGCGCAGCAGCAAGGCCCGATGGACCCGCACCAATCACCAGCACATCGCAGAAATCGTAACGCTTGGGCGTGCTGACCCGCGGCGCCTTGAGATCGACGCTGCCAAGACCGCTCAGATTGCGGAACATGCGCTCCCAGCGCGGCGCCCAGCGCTTGCTGTAGAACGCCTTGTAATAAAAGCCCACCGGCAGGAACGGCGACAGGTGATTCAGTATCGACAGCCGATCGGATTTCAGTCCGCCGCGCGTATTGACCGCGCGAATATCCCAGCCGGATTGCACCGCCACGACGTCGGCGCGCACATTCGGCACGCTGTGGTGCGCCGACTGCACCTGCACCAGCGCGTTGACGTCGTGGTTGGCCGCGCTCAGCAGACCGCGTGGCCGGTGATACTTGAACGAACGGCCGAACACCGTGACGCCGCTGGCGGCGAGCGCCGAGCTGATGGTGTCGCCTTCGAAGCCCGAACAGTGCTGCCCCTCGAAACTGAATTCGACCGTGCGGTCACGATCGATCAGCTCACCGGCGATGTACGGCAGGCGGTTCATCGGCGCGCTGCCGCCTGGTAGAGATAGGTACGACGGATGGTGTCGCTGGCCGTGTCGCGCTCGGCGATGAACCAGACGCCACTGGGCGTGTGGCACCACCACTCCTGCTTGATGCCCGGCAGCGAATTGCGGTTGAAGACGTAATCGGCCCAGACCGCATCGTCGGCACTGTCCGGGTCGGGCGGCTCGCGCAGCTCGCCGCCCCAGGCGAACTCGCTGATGGCGCGCGGACCGTTGATGGGACAGGTCATCAGTTTCATGGCGCGATCGTTATCAGTGACCGACGGAGGCGGCGCCTTTCTCGCCGGTGAGGCTGTAGCGCTGGAAACGATCGAAGCCGAAGCCATGGATCAGCGGATGGGCCTGATCGCGCGCCAGCGTATGGCTCATGGTCTTGCCGCAGACCGGTGTCGCCTTGAATCCCCAGGTGCCCCAGCCGGAATCGAGATAGAACCCCTGCACCGGGGTCAGGCCCATGATAGGGGCGAAATCCGGCGTCATGTCCGCCATGCCGGCCCACTGGCGGTTGATCTTGATATCGGACAGAAATGGGAACAGCTCGAGCATGTGTGCCGCCAGCGCTTCGGTGAAGTCGAGGGTGGAGCGGGTGGAATGCAGCTCGTACGGATCGAGCGATGCGCCCATGACCAGTTCGCCGCGCGCGCTCTGGCTGACGTACACATGCAGCGAGGCTGACACGATGATCGGATCGAGCCAGGGTTTGAGCGGCTCAGACACCATCGCCTGCAGCGGATGCACCGTGATCGGCGAGCGCAGGCCGACCATGTCGAGCAGCCGCGGCGTACTGCCGGCGACCGCGCACAACACCTTGCGGGTGGCGATGCGCCCGCGGCTGGTGCGCACAGCGGCGACACGCGGTCCCGAGCCGCTGTCCTCGAGCTCGATGCCGAGCACCTCGGTGTTCTGGTGAATCTCGGCGCCGCGCCGGTCGGCACCGCGGCCGTAGCCCCAGGCCACCGCATCGTGGCGCGCGATCGCACCGGGGGCGTGATAGAGCGCGCCGAGAATCGGCGCATGCCCGGCACAGTCGATGTCCATGCTCGGAATGGCCGCGTGCACGGCCTGGCGGTCGACCACTTCGCTGTTGATGCCGAAGTGCTTGTTAACCTCGGCGCGCCAGCGCATGGTGCGCAGCGAAGCATCGGTGTGCGCCAGCGTGAAATGCCCGCGCGTCGAGTAGAACAGGTTGAGGTCAAAGTCCTCCGACAGGTTCTGCCACAGCCGCACGCTCTCGTCGTAGAACTGCACGCCCTCGGGGGTCAGGTAGTTGGAGCGGATGATGGTGGTATTGCGGCCAGTGTTGCCGCCGCCGAGATAGCCCTTGTCGAGCACGGCGATGTTGCGGATCCCATGGTCGCGCGTCAGATAATAGGCCGCAGCGAGGCCGTGACCGCCGGCGCCGATGATCACCGCGTCGTAGCTCGGCCTGAGCCGCTCGTGGCGCGTGAACATGCGCGGCTCGGGATGGCGGCGCGAGAGGGCGAATTTGAGCAGACGCGCGGGCATGGTCAATGCAGCGGAAGTTCAGTCGGGGATGGAGTGCGTGGCAGCATGTTGAATAGTGGCGATCCCATACGGCTCCGCGCGAGTCGCCCTTTGTTGTTACTATACGGTTTACTGTCACGCAAGTCCATTGCATGGTAAGCACACTGGACCCGCTGGAGGACCGCGCCCTTGGTTAGCCGAGCCCGCCCCCCGAGCCCACGAAACAAGGCAAACACCAGCTTCGCCGAACGGCCGCTGGTCAACCGTTCCGAGGTTGCGGCGCGCATCGGCCATGTCGCGCGCCGCATCCGCGAGGAGCTGGACCTGACACTGGCAAACGTTGCGCAGCACGCCGGCATCAGCCCCGGCATGCTGAGCCGGCTCGAAACCGGCCACGTCAACCCGAGCCTCGAGACCATCGTAGCGCTGGCCGAGGCGCTCGGGGTACGCCCGGCACTGCTGTTGCAGGAAGTCGGCGAGTACGAAGGCGGCGCGCAGCACGTGCCCGACGGCGAGGGCCTCGAAGTGGTGCGACGTGGCACCAAACGGGGGCACACCTATCACCTGCTGGCTGCGCAGCGCGGACCGGTCAAGGTTTTTGAACCCTTTCTGGTGACGCTGACGGACAAGAGCGAGGTGTTTCCCGGATTTCAGCATGCCGGCACCGAGTTCATCTACATATTGTCGGGGGAGCTCCGTTACCGCCACGGCAAGAGCAGCCATCTGCTCAAGAGCGGCGATTCGCTGACATTCCGCGGCGACATCGCGCATGGACCGGAACGGCTGGTCAAGGTGCCGATCCGCATGCTCTCGATTATCATCTACGGCGGCGCGAGCAGCGATTGACCTGAACCGCGAATAAAAGCGATCGGCGAGGCCGCCGCTGCCCCCACCAAGGATGCGACGATGAACGAGACACAGACGGCCGCGGCGCGCGCCGTGCAGGACGCGGACGTGGCGCAGCTCAAGGCGCTCGGCTACTCATCCAATTTCGATCGCACCATGACCGAGCTGGAGAATTTCTCGCTCGGCTTCACTTATCTGTCACCGGTGGTCGGGGTCTATACGCTGTTTGCCACCGCGCTGGCCGCGGGCGGGCCACCGATGTTCTGGTCCTATGTCGTGGTCGGCATCGGCCAGATGTTCGTCTGCCTGATCTTCGGTGAAGTGGTGTCGCAGTTCCCGATCTCCGGCGGCCTGTATCCGTGGGCGCGGCGACTGGTCGGCAAGCGCTGGGCGTGGATGGCAGGCTGGATCTACGGCTTTGCGCTGTACGTATCGATATCGGCGGTCGCTACCGGCGGCTCGCCGTTCTTTGCGCAGCTGCTCGGCTTCGAGCCGGCACCGGCGATCACCACCAGCATCGCGGTGATCATGATCACGATCTCGACCCTGCTGAATGTCAGCGGCACGCGGCTGCTGGGGCGCGTTGCGATGTTCGGCTTCATCTGCGAGCTGATCGGCGCGATCGTCGTGGGCTGCTTCCTGCTGCTGTTCGCGCGCCACCACCCGATCAGCGCGCTGTGGGATTCGTTCGGCCTCGCCGCCGCGCACGGCGGTCATTACCTGCCGGCGTTCCTGGCCTCGGCACTGGCGGCACTGTTCTGCTACTACGGCTTCGAAGCCTGCGGCGATGTGGCCGAGGAGACGCCGAACGCGAGCCGCATGATTCCGAAGGCCATGCGCATGACCATCTATGTCGGCGGCGCAGCCTCGATGTGGGTCTGCCTGGCACTGATTCTCGCGGTGCCCGACATGCAGGCCGTGATCTCGGGCAAGGACACCGATCCGGTCGCGACCATCCTGCGCAGCGCCATGGGCGAATGGGGTTTCCGCGCTGTGATCGCGGTGGTGCTGGTGTCGTTCATGTCGTGCCTGATCAGCATGCAGGCGGCCGCCAGCCGGCTGCTGTTCGCCTACGCGCGCGATCAGATGATTGTCGGCAGCCAGCGCCTGAGCCGGCTGTCGCCGCACACGCGGGTGCCGGTCGGCGCACTGCTGGTGGCGGGCATCATTCCGGTCTGCATCGCGCTGTGCGGGCTGTGGCTGCAGAACGCGGTCAATACCATCGTCAGCTTCGCCGCCGCGGGCATTTACATCGCGTTCCAGATGCTGGTGCTCGGCGCCCTGATTGCGCGCTTCAAGGGCTGGAAGCCGGCCGGCCCGTTCACGCTTGGCGGCTTCGGGCTGAGCATCAATGTGCTGGCGCTGGTCTACGGCGTCAGCGCCATCATCGACATGGTCTGGCCCCGCAGTCCGGCCGATCCGTGGTACAGCAACTACGGCATGATCGTGACGGCGGCCGGCATCATCCTGCTCGGGCTGATCTACATGATCGGGGCCCGGCCGTACGACCACGGCAACTCACCGGCCGGCGACGCCCACCTGCTCGGACGGTAGCCCGCGCGCGAGTCAGTCCTCAGCGGTGCCCGCCGCCGCCGCCGTGCTCGCCGCCGCCATGCCCACCGCCGCCATGCCCACCGCCCGATCGCGCATGACTCGGGATCGAGGGCGCCGGTCGTCCGCGACCCCCCGAGCCATGCCCGCAGCAGCGCGGCGGTCCGACGCGATAGCCCGGCCCCCAGCCACCGTAGTCGTAGCCACCGGGCTCGTAGTAATCGCCCACATAGCCGACGCCCAGCCCGACGCCGACATCGCCGTCGTAGCCGCCACCTTCGACGGCACAGGCGCCAAGGCCCGCCAGCAACAGCGCGATCGTGCTGAGGCGGAGCATGGCTGCCGGGGCCCTCATGGCGACCCCGCGGGCGGTGTGCCCGTTGCGGGTGGCGAGGCACCGGGCACCTGTGGCGTGCCTGGCGTCATCGCTCCGGATGCGCCCGATTCGTCTTCGGTGTCGGTCCACTCCATCAGGCCGACCGGCGCGCCGCTCGGGTCGGCGACCACCGCGAGTTGGCCGCCCTGTCGATCGAGACGGGGATCGACCAGGATCTTGCCGCCGAGCTTCACAGCCTTCGCCACCGCGGCGCCGACGTCTTCGACCCGCACGAAGTTGAGCCAATGCGGATGTCGATGAGCGCTGCCATCGGGCAGCGAATGAAGGCCGGCGCGCGCGTAATCGTCGCTTGCCAGGATCACGTGCCTGCTGGTGTCGTCGCTGTCCTGATCGAACACCTCGTAACCGAACAGCGCGCGATAGAAGCCCGCCTCCCGATCGGGGTTCTTGACCAGTACCGAACTCCAGATCCACTCGCCGGGATCGGCCAGCATGTCCGGCGGATCGCCGCTACTGGAGGCCAGCACTGCGAATACCGCGCCGTCGGGATCGGCAAATACTGCCTGGCGGCCGCGCATCGGATAGTCCTTCGGCGCCGACAACACTTTGCCGCCGTTCGCCTTGACGCTGCGCTCCGCCGCCGCGACGTCGCGCACCGCGATGAAGGTCAGCCAGGCCGTCTGGTGCTTGCGATCGGCGGCGAGCGGGCGTTGCAGCAGCCCAGCAACCGGCCGGCCATCGAGCAGTGCCACGGCGAAGTTCTTATCGCCTTCGGCCTGCTGAAAGCTCCAGCCAAACAGTCCGCCGTAGAAATCCTTGGCCTTGCCGAGATCCGGGGTGACAAGGTCGGCCCAGATCACCTTGCCAGGATGCGTTTCGCTGCTCGCCGGTTCCGACAGCGGTGGCAATTCGATGCCAGCAGCCGGTGCCCCGGTGACGATGCCAGTTGAGAGCAGTGCCAGCGTACAGAGCGTACCGGCCAGATACTTATTCATTGTTGGTTTCCCGCCAGGGTCTCGATCGACCGTGCACCGATAGTGAAAGCTTAACAACGCTCAAACCGTCGGCGCGAGCCGCTTCCGCTCGCGACAGCCAGACATTTTGTGCCAGTGGAGTCCTACAGCGCGCTACCGCGGGCGGTTGGGGCGCTTCGACCAGAGCGCCGCGCGCACCAGCTGCGCCATCATCTGCTCTTCATCGGTCGGTATGACGCGTACTGCCACCCGCGCGGAATCGGTGGAGATCAGCGACGCATGCCGGCCGTTGCGGTCGATATCGAGTGAGACTCCCAGGAACTCGAGCCCATCGCAGATCCGCGTACGTACCGCGGCCGCGCGCTCGCCGATGCCGCCCGCGAACACCAGTGTGTCCAGCCCGCCCAGTGCGGCGGCTAACGCACCGATCCACTTGCGTGTCTGGTAGCAGAACAGATCCACCGCTTCGCGCGCCCGCACATCCTCGACTTCCCGTTGCAGCAGGTCGCGCATGTCGGAGCTGGTTGCGGAGATCCCGAGCAGCCCCGACTCGCTGTTGACGAGTTTATTGAAGCCCTGCGGATCGAGTTGCTCGGTGCGCGAGAGGTACCAGACCAGGCCCGGGTCGAGGTCGCCCGAGCGGGTGCTCATGGGAATGCCGCCCGCCGGCGTGAACCCCATGCTGGTGTCGATCGAACGTCCATGGTGCACGGCCGCGAGGCTCGCGCCACTGCCCAGATGCGCGAACACGACGCGGCCGTGGGCGGCCTCGGCGCCCGCCAGTCGTTCGAGCTGCTGCAGCAGGTAGGCATAGGACAGCCCATGGAATCCATACCGACGCAGACCCTGGTCCGCGTAACGGCGCGGCAATGGCAGCAATTGCGCGATCCGCGGCAGGTCGTGATGGAACGCCGTGTCGAAACAGGCAACCTGCGGCAAGCGCGGAAAGCGCTGCTGAAAAGCCTCGGCCAGCTTGAGTTCCTGCGGCAGGTGATCCGGATCGTAGGGACTGAGCTGCCGCAGCGCTGCGATCATCGCGGCATCGAGCCGCTGCGGTGCGCTGTATTTTGGACCGCCGTGCACGATGCGATGGCCGACCGCACCGAGGTTGCGGCACTCGGGCCGGCTCTCGATCAGGCGCATGAGTTCGGCGACAGCGGCCGCGTGATCGGCGAGTTCAACGCGTTGCTGGATGCTGTTCGCCGCCCCGTCGCCGGTGACGTTGAGCTGCGCGTCGGGCAGTCCGATGCGCTCGAGTGAGCCTTTGAACAGACATCGCAGCATGTCATCGGAGGCTTCGGCAGGCTCATCACTGCATTCGAACAGCGCGAACTTGATGCTCGAAGAGCCGGCATTGATCGTGAGTATGGTGTGCATCGTTCGCGACTCCGGCAATCAGGGCAGCAGCGGTTCGTCCATCAGCCATAGCAAAGTCGCGGCCGCCATTGGAGTCATTGTAGACTCTGCGATCCTTTCCGCACGGCCAGAGCACCCACATGAATACAGCCAGCGACCTAGTGGCGGAGCAGGCGACCCTGCAGACCGTCGGCCATCTGATTGGCGGCAGCATCGTCCACGATGCGCAGCGCAGCCAGCCGGTCTACGACCCCGCGACTGGTCGCGTCACCAAGCGCGTCGCACTGGCCTCGCGCGCCACCGTGCTGGCGGCGATCGCGGCAGCCCAGGCGGCTTTCCCGGAATGGCGCAATACGCCCGCCATCAAGCGTGCGCGCGTGATGTTCCGCTTCAAGCAGCTGCTGGAGGAGAACGCCAACGACATCTGCGCGCTGATCACCAGTGAGCATGGCAAGGTACTCAGCGACGCCATGGGAGAGTTGCAGCGCGGCATCGAGAATGTCGAATACGCCGCCGGTGCGCCGGAGCTGCTCAAGGGCGAGTACTCCAAGAACGTCGGGCCGCAGATCGACTCATGGAGCGAGTTTCAGCCGCTGGGCGTCACGGCCGGCATCACGCCATTCAATTTTCCGTGCATGGTACCGCTGTGGATGTGGCCGTTGGCGGTGGTCTGCGGCAATACCTTCATTCTGAAACCCTCCGAGCGCGATCCGAGCAGCGCCTTGCGCATCGCCGAGATCGCGCTCGAGGCCGGACTGCCGCCCGGTGTGCTCAACGTCGTCAATGGTGACAAGGAAGCCGTCGACAGCTTGCTGGGCGATCCGCGCGTGCAGGCAGTGAGCTTCGTCGGCTCGACCCCGATCGCTGAATACATCTACAAGACCGGCTGCGCACACGGCAAGCGCATCCAGGCGCTCGGCGGCGCCAAGAACCACGCGGTGGTGATGCCCGATGCCGATCTGGACAACGCGGTCAGCGCACTGATGGGCGCGGCCTACGGCTCATGCGGCGAGCGTTGCATGGCGATCCCGGTGGTGGTGGCCGTTGGCGAGGGCACCGGCAACGCGGTAGTCGACAAGCTCAAGGCCGAGCTCGGTAAATTGAAGGTCGGCCCTGGCACCGAGAGCGGCAACGACATGGGCCCGCTGGTGACGCAGGAGCACCTGGCACGCGTCAAAGGCTACGTCGAACTCGGCATCAAGGAAGGCGCTCAACTGGTGGTCGACGGCCGCACGCTGCGCGTTCCGGGCCACGAAGGCGGTTACTTCCTGGGCGGCTGCCTGTTCGATCATGTGACCGCGTCGATGAAGATCTATCGGGATGAAATCTTCGGTCCGGTGCTCGCCGTGATGCGCGTCGCCAGCCTGAAGGCCGCCATGGAGCTGATCGACGAGCACGAATACGGCAATGGCACCTGCATCTTCACGCGCGATGGCGAGGCGGCGCGTTACTTCAGCGATCACATCCGCATCGGCATGGTCGGCGTCAACGTGCCACTGCCGGTGCCGGTGGCCTATCACAGTTTTGGCGGCTGGAAGCGCTCGCTGTTCGGCGACCTCGGTGCCTACGGGCCCGACGCGGTGCGCTTCTATACCCGTCGCAAAACCATCACGCAGCGCTGGCCTTCGTCCGGCGTGCGCGAAGGAGCGGTGTTCAGTTTTCCGAGCCACCGCTGAAAATTCCAACAACAACACCTAAGGAAGCAAAGCCATGATCATCGGTCTCTCGGTTCCCGCGTTCACCCAACTGCACGTCATCATCAGCCTGATCGGCATCGCCAGCGGCATCATCGTGGTGCTGGCACTGTGCGGCGGCCGGATGCTCTCGGGCCTCACAGGATTGTTTCTGATCACCACGGTGCTGACCAGCGTCACCGGCTTCATGTTCCATTCGACCAGCTTCGGTCCGCCGCAGATCGTCGGCGTGGTCTCGCTGATCGCCCTGGCCTTCGCGCTGGCCGGCCTGTACCTGTTCGGCACGCGCGGCGCCTGGCGCTGGATCTACGTGGTGACCGCGGTACTGTCGCTCTATCTGAATGTGTTCGTTGGCGTGGTGCAGGCTTTCGACAAGATCCCATCGCTGCATGTGCTGGCGCCGACCGGTACCGAGCAGCCCTTCAAAGTGGCGCAACTCGTGACGCTGGCGATCTTCCTGGTGCTCGGCGTGGCGGCGGTGCGCCGCTTCCACCCGGCCGCCGCCAGCCTGCGCATGGCCAACTGAGGCGCGTCACAGGCCACTGCCGGCCAGCGCGTCGAGCACGGGGCGGTAGCTGCGCTGCTGCAGGCATTCTTCAATGAATACCTGCCGCACCAGCGGGCTTGGAGTCCGCGCACTGTCGAGAGTTATCGCGACGCGCTGCGGCTGCTGCTCGAATTCATCCAGGCGCGCACCGGCAGGACGGCGATGACTGTTGAACTGGGCGATTTCACGGCGCAACGGCTGCAGGCCTTCCTCGATCACCTCGAATACGAACGCCACAACAGCATTCACAGTCGCAATCTGCGACTCGCGGGCGTGCGCGCCTTCCTGAAATTCGCGGCACCTTCGGACAGCTCGCCGCAACACACCATCGAATGCGCGCTGCGCGTTCCCATGAAGCGCTTCACGCGCAGCAAGCCGCAATTCCTGTCACGCGAGCAGATGCTGGCGATCATCGGCAGCTCCGACGGCAGCTGGATCGGTCAGCGCGACCACGCGCTGCTGAGTCTGCTGTACGACACCGCGGCGACGGTCTCCGAACTGGTGCGGCTGCGGCTGCAGGACCTCGAACTCGAGCAGCCGAGCCGCGTGCACTTTCACGGCGCGCGGCGCGCGCGCAGTGTGCCGTTGCATCGCGGGAGCGTGCTGGCGCTGCGCGATTGGCTGGCACTCAACCCGGCGCTGAAGCTCAATTTGATGCTGTTTCCGAACCAGCGCGGCGAGCCCATGACGGCCACCTGCGTCCGCCGCCGACTGGCATTGGCGGTGGCGAAGGCCGCCGCCGAGGATCCGGAGCTGCGGCGGCGTCGGGTGTCACCGCGCATCGTCCGACACACGGCTGCGATCCACCTGTTGCAATGCGGAACCGAGCTCGGCGTGATCTCGCGCTGACTCGGGCATGGCACGCCGGCGACCATGCACAATCACGCGCGCGCCGGCTGTCCGCCAGAGCCGCGACTCGAACGCGCCGCTGGAGTTCCTCAAGGCTCTGTGATGTGGCTCGTAAGAGCGCCGCTCTGGTCTGCGATACCATGCGCAGATGCCTTTCCTTCGCTTCCTGGTGGGGGTCGCCTGCGCGGCACTGGTGGTCTCGGGGCTCATGCTCCAGAACGGACCGCACGACCTCTATTTCGATATCTGCCCCTGGCTGCAGCAGGCCGCGATCGACTGTCCGGCCTGGGCGGCAAAGCGGCCGGTCCCCGAGTTCATGCCGTGGATTCTCTATGGGCTGGCGGTGTTCGGGCTGCTGCTGGTGCTGTGGCCGCTGATCCATGGCGCGCTCGATCAGCCACCCGAGACCATGCTGGCGCAGTTCATCCAGCGCGGACGGGATCTGCACGAGCGCTGCCGCCGCGAAGGCGATGAGGCGGTGCTGCCGGCGATCGACGCCTGGCGACGCGAGGCATCGCAATTCCTGCGTCACCTCGGACACAAGTACGTCATTGCCTTCGGTGACTTCAAGGGCGTGGAACTGTTTGCCAGCCAATACGATACCGCGGCGACCCTGGAAATCCGCCAGCGTATTCAGCGGCTGACCGAATTCGCGCAGCGCTTTCGCGACGACGGCGTTCAGGAAGATTGAGCCGATTCCAGCAGCGCCAGCAGCGGCCCGACGTATGCCTGGTAGTGGCGCCAACGCTCGACCGACTGACGGTTGATCTTCTGCCGCACCTGCCATTTGCTGGCCGTGATCACGGTGCGCTCGGTTCGCTCGTAGGCCAGGCAGCGCGGATCCCAGTCCAGGCCGATGAACTCGAGCATCCGACGGCTGCACGCTTCCGGGTTCTCAACCAGGCCTTCGTAGGACACCTCGAGCAGCCGGTCCGATGGCAACAGCCGCCGCCAATGACGCATCAGGCGCAGGTACTCGCCGTAGGCATGCGCCAGATCGCCCAGATCGTTGGCGTATGAATGCGTGGCCTCGAAATGCTGGCAGTAGATCGAAAGGCAGGTGTCGATCGGGTTGCGCCGCATGTGGATGAAGCGCGCGTTGGGCAGCGCGCGATGAATCAGCCCGAGGTGCTGGAAATTGGCTGGCATCTTGTCCAGCACCCGCAGCGCATTCGGCGCCAGCTCAGCGAGTCGCTGCAGGTAGCCGGTGGCGAGCCCTGCGAGCCGCGCATCCCCTGCCGCGCCTGCCTCGAGCGCCGGTCCGCCCTGGGCGGCGCGACTCCAGTAAATGAGCTCGCCGGCGCCAAACGCCTGCGGATGCGAGGCCAGGATCTGCTCGGCCAGTGAGGTGCCCGAGCGCAGCATGCCGACGATCAGCACCGGCCGCGCCGAAGCATCTGCATCGTTAGGTGCGCTGTCCGGCTCGGCCCGCGGGTAGGCTGCGATGCAGGCGTCGACCGCGCGCGTCAGGCGCTGGCGATCGTGGCCGGCTCGATACGCCCTGGTCAGCTCGTTGGCGCGCTGAAACTGCGCGAAGGCCTGCGGGTAGTGAGCGAGGTCGTCGAAGTACTTGCCGAGCGCGTAGCGCAGCGGTACTTCGCGCCGTGGCGTCAGGCCGCTGTCCGCCAGCGCTTGCGCCTGCGACAGCCACTCGCCATCATCCGGGGTCATGCGGCGCAGGCGCGCGATGCCGGCCAGCGCGTCGGGCGAGGCGGGCTGGATCGACAGCGCCCGGCGCAGCAACGCCTCGGCGGCATCGAAGCGGCCGCGATCGGCCTCGATATCGGCCAGCAGGACCATCGTGGCCGCCGATGCCGGATCGAGCGATTGCGCCTGGCGGCCGCTCGCCTCGGCCTCATCGCTGCGACCCTGCAGCCGCAGCGCCACGGCCAGATCGCGATGCAGATCGGCGGCCCCGGGCGCCAGCGCCAGCGCGCGCCGATAGCTGGCGATCGCCTGCTCGAGTCGATCCAGATCGCGTAGCACCACACCCAGGCCGTGATGAGCCTCGGCCAGATCGGGCCGCAGGGCCACGGCGCGCTCATGGCAGGTCACGGCCTGCTCCAGTCGCCCCAACGCGCGCGCGGCGATCGCGCAATGATTCCAGGCCTCGGCGTGATTGGGCCTGAGCTCCAGGACCCGCTGGTAGCTGGCGAGCGCCGCGGCGAATTGTGACGAGTCGAACAGCAGGTTGCCGAGGTTGTAATGGGCTTCGGCGAAATCGGGCCACAGCGACAACGCCTGACGGTAGCTGCGCTGCGCCTCCTCGAGGCGGCCGGCATCGATGAGCGCATTGCCGAGATTGTTATGCGCGGCGGCATCGCCCGGCATGAGCTGGGCGGCCCGTTCGATCGCCGCCAGCGCCGGCTTTCTCTGGGCGCGCAGCGCCGCGCCGAGCAACTGCCAGACCATGCCAGCCCCGGGCTTGGTTGCCAGCAGCGCGCGCGCCTGCTCTTCGAGCTCGTTGAAATGACCGGCGCTCATCAAAGATCGCAACCGATCCAGTTCGCCGTCCGTCAAGGCAAGCGGTGCGACGCTATCGCGCAAGCGCCCGCAGCAGGCCTTGTACCTGCGCTCACTGCCGCACGGACACGGATCGTTGCGCCCGGGCTGACTCATTCCCAGGCAGTCGGATTGTCCCGAGCCTTCAGCTCGCTGTACTTGCGGCTGCTGCCGCGAAATTCATCGGCCGGATAGCGTTGCGCGTTGAACTCGATCTTGCTGGCCGCGGCGCCCAGCAGATCGATGCCGAGCTTATCGGCGAGACGCACCAGATAAATGAAGACGTCAGCCATTTCGGCGCCGACCACGGCCAGCTTCTGCTCGGGCAGCGCTCGAGATTCCGATTCGCTCATCCACTGAAAATGCTCGAGCAGCTCGCCCGTCTCGACGGTCAGGGCCATGCTGAGATTCTTCGGCGAGTGAAACTGATCCCAGTCGCGCTCGGCTGAAAACTTCCGCAGCGCGTCGCGCAACTGCTCGATCGATTCGAAGCGGGGGCTGCTCATGCGACACCCGCAGCCGTGCGACGCGGCACGGGCAGTACATCGATACCCTGGGCTGACATGTCACGCTCCCCGTTTCTTTTGCAGGAAGCTAGCCAGCCGCTGTGATTTCGTCAACCGCGTTCCGCGCTGCCGCCGCAGTCAGCCCTTCTTCGGGGGCCACGGTACGAAACGGCTGGTGGTGCGCTGATACTCGCCATAGGCATCGCCGCGGCTTTCGAGCGAATGCTTCTCG
>Ga0182024_10016953_pt1 | contig 13746 bp, 7 predicted proteins | sample P32metaG_FD_120480 | JGI IMG/M metagenome (GOLD analysis project Ga0182024, IMG submission 120480) | Permafrost microbial communities from Stordalen Mire, Sweden - P3-2 metaG (Illumina Assembly) | ecosystem: Environmental > Terrestrial > Soil > Wetlands > Permafrost | place: Sweden: Stordalen... | reverse complement strand
CCCACGCTTTCGCAGAAGACCGCTCGCGTGTTTTCGTCGATCAGTTTTTCAACAGCGTCCGGATGGTCGGTTTCCGCAAACCTTCCAGCAATTCCTTGTTTCGGCAGAATATGCGCCAGCAGCGTGTAGGTCGCTCCGTAAAGCTGTGGCGTTGAAACGATGTTATGGCCTATCTCGGCGATGTTGATCAGCGAGTAGTGAATTGCGGCCATACCTGAACTCACGCTCAGCGCTTCTACGCCGCCTTCCAGTGCAGCCACTCTTTTTTCCAATACAGTGTTAGTGGGATTTCCGATGCGGGTGTAGATGTTGCCCTGGACCTCGAGGTTGAAAAGAGCTGCGCCATGCGCCGCGTCGTCGAATTCGAAAGCAACGGTCTGATAGATCGGCACGGCAACCGCTTTCGTTGTGGGATCGCCGTCGTATCCTACGTGAAGTGCGATAGTCTCTCGCTTCATGTGTTCATTCCGCGATGGTCGCAACACCAGAAGATCGCACAGACGCCGGATTCCGTGCGACTGATCTCAACATGGCTTGCGTCAGCCGTTTCGCAGCGAAGCCAGCACCGAAAGCGAAGCGCATTACCGGTCCAAAGCTGTTTGCCGCTGCGATCCCGACGAAATAAAGGCCGGGAACCGATGACTCGAAGTTTGAGGACAAAATCGGTGTGCCATTGACACACTTGAGTTTTGAACGAATTCCTGAATCGAGGAACGCAAGTCTTTCGACGTTCACTTTGTATCCTGTCGCCGCGATAACGTGTTCAGTCAGGATTTCACGCGTGGAGCCATCCAGCCCCCGCAAATGCAAACGGGCCTTGCCGTTCTGCACGTCGGCGCTTTCTACCGTGTGTCCCAGCACCAGAGGCACGCGCCCCATTACTTTGTCCTTTACGAACCATCCGGCGGAAGGGCCAAGGGTCGTTCGAACTAAATGGATACGCACACTCTCCGGCAAATAATGAAATAGCGCAGCCCATTCAGCAAAGAAACGCGACCGCAAACCGGGGCCGAGCCCTGAATCCGGGTGCCGCAATCGCTGCCAGAACGAGCGGCGCTTACTACCGGCCTTTGGTCCCGTGTGAAACCTCAATGAGGTAGCCCGAGCCACAAGTTGCACATCCGCGCCTGCATCGCGCAACAACCCAGCCAGATCGATGGCCGACGAGCCCGCGCCTACGACCACCACGCTACGTCCTTTGAACCGTGCAAGGTCATGATGCCGGTAGCTGTGCGATACAAATTCAGCGGGAAGATTAGCCAGGTTCTCAGCGATGTACTCAAAATGAGTAATCCCCACCGCGAGAACCACTCGCTTGGCTTGCACTTTTTCGCCATCCTCTAATTGCAGAACAAATCCTTCCGCCTCACGCTTGATGCTGACAACTAATTTATCTTCAAGTTCCGGGACCATTCGGTCGCGGAAGGCGAGCCCATACTCGCCGAACGTCTCCAGCCGCACGGGAGTCCCCATATCCGCGTACTCAACTCCGCGCTCCGCACAAAACTGTCTTAGAGTGAAATTGGCATCGGGATCGTAGATATTCGAGGCGAACCCGTCGGATTTGAGCATCATGCCTTTCGGCATGTGCGCCACCCAACTGTCCATGGGACGGCCGAAAATGCGGAACGGAACACCGTGGCTACGGAAGTGTGCGGCGATGGAAAGCCCGTAAGGACCGGCACCAATGATTGCGTTTTCTATCATAAGCCTTGGAATTCGACCTTTCTTATCGGCGCTATTATTTGACGCGCCGTGTTATCTGCTTATCGGACCTATCTTCGATACTGGCCCGAAATCACGCTTCTGTCTAGTTACTGTCTGGAAGCCTGTAGCTTCTGAGACATCGTCTAGCGCTCACTCACTTGCAATCTCATTGCCCAATACTAACGAGGTAAAGCTCATAAAATGAGCTCATTGCGCTCTCGATAGGGGGAACTCTGAGGAAATATTTTTCCAACCGAGCCGCCCAATTTAGCTTTAGCAGACTCGGCGCTAACCTTGCATCTGAGTAGTCCGGAGTGGATCTGCCGGGATATGCCTTCAGGAATCGTAAAGGCGCGCAATTAGCGCCGCTTGAGCAGGCAGACCCCCGTCCACGGGTAATTCCCCAGCTTGCACTTAGGTTCTGGCAACAAGGAAAGTAACTCTTCCGGAGCGCGGCTCAATTGCGCCGCAGTCTTAAGGAAGCCCTGAACGTCCTTCGGTTCCCATCCGTGCGGCACAAAGAAATTAGCGCCTTCCGGCGGACCGAACTTAAACGCGGCATTGGCATCTATGAGCTGAAGGCCCGTCGAGCGTTGCATTAATTTGAGCTGACCAGGTGAAGCAAGATCAATGATCCAGGTTCGAATGTGTTGCGCCGTGGCGAGATCCCGGGCCAGAGATGCGACCTCTTCGGCGCTAAAATAAATGAGCAGGCCTTCGGTCATCACTACTACATTTTTCGCCCGCCGGTTAAGTTTCGCGAACAACGCCTGACGTGCCGACACATCGGATAGGTCCAAACTGATCCGCTCCAGCCTGCACCTTGGTTTCTCGTTAGCGAGAATTTCCTCTTTGTAGGAAACGAGCTCCGCGAAATCTACTTCAACCCATTGGAGTGACGCGAGAAGCTCCATGCGGTACGGACGGGCATCCAAACCGGCCGCGAGATTGATTACCAAGTCCGCTCCCTCCTGAATTTCGCGGGAGACAAACTGATCGAACAGATACGTGCGTGCTACCCACGCCCATTCATGTTTGTTTCCCTGCGGCAGGGTATTAGCGATTTGAAACCCGCGCTCCCCGGCCAAGCGCTCAGCGAACGGGTCGCGGAACAGGGCATCCGGCCGTTCATTTTCGCGCGCGCGAAAATAAGCCACCCAGCGCGCCGTATCTGAAATGTTGCGAACCGAAGAATTCGCTTTATCCATAGACTCGGAGACTCCGTAGGATGTTTGCGACAACGCTCGTTTCTAAGTTGGCTTGTCGATAATCAACACAAGATAGAATAACTCTGTTAGAGGCCTAATGGTGACTTCTACTACCGCCACTCGTGTGGTCATAGCCAATTCCAAAAGGCACGCGGCTTTCGCCGCATTCGTAGTTCTTACCAGCGTGGCCTTTTACAAGACGCTCAGCGCCTTGATTCAGTATTCTTTGCGCAACGACTCTAGTTCCCACATCGTCCTCATTCCCTTCATCGCTCTCTTTCTGATTTACATGGAAAGACAAAGGATATTTTCGATAACACGCATGAGTGTAAGTCCGGGAGTGAGTCTGACGCTCGTTGGTATCGTTCTTTTGGTGCTGGTTAGTCGAAGCTCGTTTTCGAGGGACGGGAACTGGCAGCTATCCCTGCAAACATTAGCGGTCCTTTTGATCTGGGCGGGTGGCTTTCTCCTATGTTATGGGTTTTTCGCGTTTCGAGCGGCGGCGTTCCCTCTTCTATTTCTGTTGCTGGCGATCCCGCTCCCGGATGTGATCTTGGAGCGCGCTACTTACGCGCTGCAGGCAGGCTCCACGGAAATTACCTATCTCATTTTCCAGATGGTGGGCACTCCCGTCTCTAGACACGGCTTCTTATTGTCTGTCCCGGGTGTGACGATTGAAGTAGCCAAAGAATGCAGCAGCATTCGTTCCAGCATTGCGCTTTTTATTACCTGCCTTCTTGCGGCCCACTTATACCTTCGAACAGGTTGGAAAAAATTGGTGGTCGTCGTACTGGCCCTGCTTTTGTCCGTGGTTAAGAACGGCATTCGAATCGCGACGCTTACGCTGCTTAGCATTTACGTGAATCCCGGCTTCCTGAGCGGCAAGCTTCACCAGGAAGGAGGATTCTTGTTTTTCCTCATCGCATTGCTAATTCTCTTGCCCGTGTTTTTGTGCATGGAGAAGTCGGATAAGGCGCGGATCTCCGCCAATTCCGTTGGTTGAGCAGATTGCAAATGGGGTTCTACGGATGCGTCGCGTAAACATCCAACTCGGTTTCAGTCCCGATATACACTTTGCCATTTGCAATCGTCGGAACAGTGAACTTCACAGCATTCCCCGCTGTGTCGGTCCCTGTTTGGCTGCTATTCCACAATAGGCCTAGAGTGTCCGCCCGATATGCATACAGCACCGCAGGACCGAGACCGAATGAACTGGGAGTTCCGTACGTTGACGCGTCGATTACCCAAATGATCCCGTTCGTGTTTCCATTCCCCGAACCTACCGGGACACATCCCGGGAAATTAAACGCATGCCCGGAAGTCGCGCTTGGAGAGGTTGCCAGTAACCCGTTGCTCAAAGGAAACTCTTTAAGGTTGTCGCCCGATCCGCAGAAATAGACCGCGTTATTAAAGTAAGCAGGCGTACTCCACATCCCACCAAGTTGGTTTTGGATTTCCTGCGTGATCTGTGTGTCCTTCCCTGTGGGAAAGGTACCGCAAGTCTGGCAGTAGTGCAGATTCCCAGCCGTCATCTGATCTCGATTGATTAAGTAAATTGTTCCTTCTTTTCCCGCTTGCACCAGCTCATGAGTGACGCCGCCAGCTTGGTCCGGGAGCAAGAGAACGCCGCCGGAGCCTACGTCGGTATCATCTCCATCCAGCGTACTTTGGTCATACGGAGTGAAGTAATCCGTCAGCGAAAGTGGCGAACTCCCCGTGTTGAACAGTTTCATGATGGTGTCGCCTAACTCTGTAGCCGGCACATTCACCGTATCGAAGTCTCCGTTTCCGGACGCAATAAAAATATTTGCATCGGAATCGGCGGCAACGCCCGTGCCGGAGCTCCAGAATCCGCCCAGACCGCCATTGGCCGTTGTGACCAGAAGCGACGTTTGCGTGAACGTTCCGGCATCATAAGCCAGCAGCCAGCCGTGATACGGCGAATCGTCGCAATGCGACGCATATCCAATGTAGATCGTCCCGTTCAATAAAAGTAAGCCCACACGATTCAGATGATGTAGCCCATCCAAGTTAATCACCCCGCCGACGCTACCGTCCCCGCCCCCGGACACTGATGCGGTAATCGTTGCAGGTCCCGGCGATTTTTCCGCGCCGGTAGTTATATCAATCGCGTGCAGCCGGTGAATGAAGTTGCCGTTCTCCTTAGATTTTGCTTCCACATACATTGTTCCGCTGCTGGCGTCAATTACCGGCGTGCTGGTGATGCCCACCTGGGGGATCAAATCCGTGCAGCCCGAGTCAAGATCGGCCTCAATATTCACCGTCGTTGCACCCACCGCCGCTCCATGAGCCGTATCGATCAGGCTGGCATGCCAGAGCAATCCTGCATTCGTTCCGGTGTTGCTGTCTGCGTCGAACGCGTACACGCTGTCACCTTCGGTAGCCACATAAATCACATTATGGGTACCGCCCGCGATCATCACGTTCGGCACATACAAAGGTTGCGCGTAAATAAAACCATCCACTGCTTGCGAAAACGCTTTTCCAAAAGTTGCCGTATTCACGTTTGTGGGAGTCAAAATGGTCTCGCTCGAGTTCAGTCCCGTCCGTGAAATGTCATTGTGCTGCGTAAGCACGCCCGCGAACCCGCTGCTGTTCGTCGTGTGATTCGTCACGCTCAGAATTGACACGCCTTTCGCCGATCCCACTACAGCCTGTATCGACGTGAATCCCGCGGTCGTTCCCGCTCCCAGTGTTGCGCTGGTCGCCACTCCCGTCGCACTCACCGAAGCCACGCCGGTATTCGAAGATGTCCACGTCGCACTCGACGTCAGATTTTGCGTGCTCCCGTCGCTGAAATGGCCCGTAGCTGTGAACGCCTGTGTAACGCCATTGTCGGCGATCGATGGATTCTGCGGGCTCACCACCACCACCTGAAGTGAAACGGTACTTACCGTCAGTATCGTTGACCCATTCACCGCGCCAAGCGCCGCTTGAATGGTCGAGGTCCCATTTGCCACTGCACTTGCCAACCCATTTGTACCGGCTGTATTGCTGATCGTCGCAATTCCCGTATTGCCGGAGCTCCAGGTGACTGCGGTGGTCAGATTTTGTGTGCTGTTGTCCGAGAAGGTCCCGGTAGCTGTAAATTGTTCGGTGCTGGTCGTCCCAATAGTGGGGTTCACCGGCGTCACGGCAATCGACACCAGGGTTGCGGCTGTCACCGTCAGAGTCGCCGACCCATTAATAGCTCCCGAAGCAGCCTGAATATTGCTCGTCCCCAAGCCCGCGCCTGTAACCAGGCCACCCGAAGTAACAGTTGCAACGCTCGCAGTCTGCGAAGTCCAGGTCACCGAACTCGTAAGGTTCTGTGTCGAATTATCCGAATAGGTTCCGGTCGCCGCAAATTGCTCCGACGTCCCTTTGGCGATCGACAGGCTTGGTGCCGTTACCGCGATAGATACCAGCGCCGCAGCCGTCACCGTTAGAGTTGCCGATCCGTTGATAGCGCCCGAGGTGGCTTGAATTTTGCTGGTCCCAATCGCCGCCGCCGTGACCGAACCACCCGCGGTAACTGTTGCCACGCTGGTAGTCTGCGAAGTCCACGTTACCGAGCCAGTCAAATTCTGTGTCGAGCTATCCGAAAAAGTGCCAGTCGCCGTAAATTGCTCCGAGGTACCTTTCGCAATCGAAAGACTCGTCGCTGTTACCGCAATCGAAACCAACGTCGCGGCGGTCACTGTCAGCGTCGCTGAGCCGTTGATAGAACCTGATGCGGCTTGAATCTTGCTTGTCCCAATCGCCGCCGCCGTAACCGAGCCGCCTGCAGTGACCGTTGCCACGCTGGTAGTCTGCGAAGTCCACGTTACCGAGCCAGTCAAATTCTGTGTCGAGTTATCTGAAAACGTTCCGGTGGCCGTAAATTGTTCCGAAAGCCCCTTCGCAATCGAAAGATTTGGCGCTGTCACCCCAATCGATACCAATGTCGCGGCGGTCACGGTCAGCGTCGCCGACCCGTTGACGTTTCCCGAGCTAGCTTGAACGGTGCTCGACCCAGGTGCCACACCACTGGCTAGTCCTGCGGCTGTGATGGTTGCTACACCAGCGCTCATGGAAGTCCAGGTCACCGAGTTAGTCAGGTTCTGTGTCGAGTTATCAGAAAAAGTTCCGGTAGCAGTAAATTGTTCCGAGGTACCTTTCGCAATCGAAAGACTCGGCGCCGTCACCGCGATCGACACCAATGCCGCCGCAGTCACGGTCAGAGTCGTCGAAGAAGCAACATTCCCTGAAGTGGCTTGTATTGCGCTGGTTCCGACACCGGCAGCCGTAACCACTCCAGTCGCGGAAATTGTCGCCACGCTCGGAGTTAGCGAACTCCAGGTCACCGAACCGGACAAATTTTGCGTGGTGTGATCGGAAAACGTTCCCGTTGCCGTGAACTGCTCAGTAGTGCCCTTCGCCATAGAAAGACTTGGGGCTGTAACCGCTATGGAGACCAGGGTGGGATTGACGGAGGAAGGCGAACCAGAGCAGCTAGACAGCAGCGCGAGAGCGCAAACAGATGTCAGAACTGCGCTCCACCTTAGCCTCCCAAGTAGTGAATGCGCCATGTTTGCAATCCTCCCGAGATTCGGAATATCTAACACTGCGACCGCAGCTTCGATGCTCACACAGACGGCGATGTTACGCGGAGGGACGATCCGGGAACTCAATTGTAGCAAGTTCCACGCTTTCAACCACAAACCAGAGGTCAGTCTGTAAACAAAGTGCAACCCCCAGGGACAGGCGGCAAGACTTTACACACATTGGATAAATGACTAGTAGAAAAGTTTTGCAGCAGCTACGCGAGAGCGGTCAAGGCGGAACAAGATCATATGAATCAGCAAGATAGGCTTTCGGAAACGGTCGCTGCGTTGGATGGTGACTTGCTCGCAAGGCTGGGGCGATTCATCCAATTCCTGGTGCGGAGAGGTCTGTGTCTATTCTTCGTTTAGCGAAACGGTCGGTGTTTGTTCTAGTCGTATTCTCCGCTCTGCTTGTTCTATTCCTCGGGCTGTTTGCCGTGTCCGCAAATGCGCAGACCAATTCCGCGTGGAATGGCGGGACAGGGGACTGGAGCAATTCGGGGAACTGGAACCCGGCATCGGTGCCCAATAACAGCGGCAGCGCAACTTACGACGTTACAATCGGTGTCGCGAACTCGAACGTGACGATGGACGTCCTGAACGACACTATCGACAATCTGACCCTTCAAGCGACGAGTTCGCTGACCATTACCAGCAATACTCTGAGTCTCGTTTCAGGCGCAAGTTTTGTCAATGGCACGATCACCAACAACGGCGGCATTTTCAACAATGACCTCGCCGCCTCACTGACTATCAGCGGCGAGTTCCTTCAAGGATTTTTTATATCCAACACCGTTATCCCCGGCACGCTCAACAATGCTGGCAAACTGTTTGTCACCACTGGTGGCATGCTCGAAAACGAAGATGGCAACATTAACAATTCCGGCGTGCTTACCAACGCCGGGATCCTATTCATGCAGCAAGGGTTAATCAACAATTTCGGAACCCTTGCGAACAATTCTGGCGGCACTTTGACTCTTGAGGATGCAAGTGTCATAAACAGCGGTAAATTCTATAACTACGGCATGGTCGAAAATGCCGGTGGGATTTTCAATAATCCAGGCGCCTCAGTCACCAATTATGGGACGATCGCTATCTTGTCAGGCATAATCACCAACCACGGCAACCTCTTGAACACGGCTGCGGGCACGATCAATAGTGCCGCCATTGGCCAGATTTCCAATTACGGCACTCTGAACAACGCTGGAACCATCAACAACGCCTCAAGTGACCTCTACAATTACGGCACCCTCGACAACTCCGGCATACTTTTGAGCATTGCTGTTGCCCCCCCCAGCTTATTGGACAACTACGGCACACTCAATAACTCCGGAGCTCTAACGAACGCCTCCACGCCGTTGACTAGCGCTGTGCTAAACAACTATGGCACGCTGAATAACTCTGGCACTCTCATCAATACTCCAGGGAGCACGCCCTCCTCTGCTAGTACCATAAACAACTCCGGCACAATCAATAATCGCGGCACAATTATCAATGACGGCATGATCAACAACACAGGAACCTTCAGGAATTCCGGCGTGGTGACGATATCCAGTACCGGCCTCTTCGCTACAAATACCAACTACACGCAGACGGCGGGCAAGACCTTTGTGAACGGTACACTAACCGCAACCGGGCCCGCCATCGTGGACATTCATGCCGGCATTCTCGGCGGCGGCGGTACCATCAACGGCAACGTCAAGATGGCCGGCACCATGATCGCCGGAATGCCTGGTACTCCGCTTACATTCCTCATCAACGGAAACTACGAGCAAACCAGTGCCGGTATTTACGACGAGTTGATCAGCAGCAACGCGAATGGCTTGCTTCAAGTGAGCGGCGCGGCCAAACTCGACCCAGGCGCCTCTCTCGACATCTTCCTTTTGGGTGGCTTCGACCCCACTAACGGAACCAGTTTCACCATCCTGGATTACGGCTCCGAGAGCGGCGCGTTCTCGATCACAGATCCCTTGTTCAACGATGGTACGCAGAAATGGGTTATTTCCTCGTACAACGGCGGCGACGGCGACGACATTGTGTTGACAGCCGAGGCCAATAACGTCGCAACCACGCCCGAACCGGCCAACGCGCTTCTTCTCGGCACTGTATTGCTCGTTGCCGCCTGGTACGCTAGAAAGAAAAGAACCGAACACGCGCAATAAAACGGTGCTCACCGATTCCGAAGAATAGCGTACGACTTCCACATCCGCTGCAGCTTGCTCTCTCTATCGTCCGAATGAGGCGTATTCAAAACCCAGCTGCTTCATCTCTGAAGGATCCAAAAGATTTCGCGCGTCGATAACGAATGGTCTGGCCATTTCGCCCGAGATACGCTTCCAATCGAGCTTCCGGAATTCATCCCAGTCGGTGGCAATGATGGCCGCATCGGCGCCGCTCAATGCATCATAGGAATTATCTGCTAGTAAAATCTCCGGAGCGGCTTTTCGCACGTTGTCCATTGCAAGAGGGTCATAGCCATGCACACTTGCGCCTTCCGCGAGAAGCCTGCGGGCAGCTTCCAGCGCCGGCGAAAAACGAATGTCGTCCGTGTTGGGTTTGAATGCGAGTCCCAGCATCGCGATCTTTTTGCTCTTCAGTACCCATAAAGCTTTGCGAACCTTCTTCACAAGCACATCAACGCGCTGCTTGTTGACCTGTTCCGCAGCTTTCAGCAAACTGAAATCAATTCCCACTCGCTCCGCCAAACGAATGAACGCCTGCATGTCCTTGGGAAGGCAAAAGCCGCCGAATCCCAAACCTGCGTGCAAAAATTGAGAGCCGATTCGCGGGTCCATCCCCACGGCGGCAGTCACTTCCTCCACGTCCGCGCCAAGTTGCTCGCACATGTCGGCGAGAACGTTGGCAAAAGAAATCTTTGCCGCGAGAAAACAGGCCGAAGCCTGCTTGATCAACTCTGCGCTATTGATAGTCGTGATTACGAGTTTCGGTGGCGCAGATTCGGGGCAACTTCCATCGTGCGCCGGGCAGCGAAATTTGCGGTCGAGGATCGGGCGGTAGATTTCTTCCAGCTGCTTGGCATCGCCAGGCTCATCCGCGCCAATCACAATTCTGTCTGGATGAAAAAAATCTGATACAGCAGTGCTCTCACGGAAAAACTCAGGATTCGAAGCTACTCGGAATTTTACGCCCGACTTGCGAGTGTAAACCGCCAATGCACGCTGCAGGCTCTGGCCAGTTTGAGCAGGCACCGTACTTTTCTCGACTATGAGCTTTGGTCCGCCACCTTCCGTCGCAATTATTTGAGCCACTCTGTCGATCGCGCTCAGGTCCGCGTCACCATTCCTCAAGGTAGCTGTCCCCACACAGATAAACACAATCTCGCTTGAGCGAACCGCTTCACCAGGACTCGCAAAAAATTGCAGGCGTCCTTCGCGCCGGTTTCTCTCGACCAGGGCGTCTAAATGGGGCTCGTAAATTGGCAACTTGCCCGCACGCAATGTCTCAATTTTGGAGGCATCATTATCGGTGCACGCGACGGTGTGGCCCAACTCCGCGAGGCAAGTGCCCGTTACCAGACCCACGTAACCGCATCCAATGACGGAAAGTCGCATGAGTTCGTTCTCCGCTTTGCGAGGCGCGAGTAAAACTTATAAGCCCAGTCAACCAGTAATGTCCCCGAAAGTCACTGAGATTTGTGTGCCCGCGAATAATCCGTGTCTCGCCCGCAAAACGGCGACCGAAATAAATAGTGGTGGTCCGTACGACATTTGCGCATAATTGTCGGCAAAATTTGATGTTTCTCATATATTTGCCTGCATGCGAAGCTGCTCGCTGCTAAGGGCTACTTCCTTGAGTTGAACGCAAGGCCGGCTCGAAATGAAAAGATCTCTTGCGGTGATGAAGTTTGGCGGTAGTTCCGTCGGCGATGCCGCCTGCATTGGGCGTGTAACCGAAATTCTCGCGGCCGCTTCCCGCAGGGGTTGTGTTGTTGCGGTCGTCTCCGCAATGAGCGGTGTTACAAACAAGCTTATTGCGTCCGCTACACGCGCGGAGAGCGGCGATCGGGGTGCGGGGCAGTCGCTCGCGAATGCGTTGCGCGAGAAGCACGAGGCCGCGCTTGATGCTCTTGTTCATTCACGCGAACAGCGGGACAGCGTTGCCCACAGGATCTCCGAGATTCTCGCAGAAGCGCAGCGCCTGTGCGAAGGCACGGCACTTCTCCGTGAGCTGACGCCTCGCACTTTAGATTCAATCTCAAGTATCGGCGAGCGCCTTTCCGCACCGCTTGTTGCCGCGGCATTGGCCGAGCTCGGCGTAAGCACCCAGTCGATCGACGCCACCGATCTAATCGTCACAGATTCACATCACGGCAGCGCCGAGCCCCTGGCGGACCGCACTCGGGAACGCTCGGAAGCTCTTCTGCGGCCTCTCTTGCAGAAAGGACTCGTCCCCATCGTCACAGGTTTCATCGGCTCCACTACAGACGGCGTGCTAACGACCCTTGGCCGCGGCGGATCTGATTATTCGGCCACCATCTTGGGAGCAGCGTTAAAAGCGGATGAAGTAATCATCTGGACTGATGTCGATGGCGTTTTGACTGCTGACCCGCGGCTGGTGTCCGACGCCCGCACCATTCCTGAAATTTCCTATCGCGAGGCTGCCGAGCTCGCCTACTTCGGTGCGAAAGTGCTGCACCCAAAGACTCTCCGCGCGGTGGCCGAGGCTGGCATCCCCATTTGGATTCGCAACAGTTTTCGTCCTGAGCACCTCGGCACAAAGATAACGCCCGAAGGTCGGCGCGATGGCGTTGGTGTTAAGGCGCTCACGGCGATGAGTGACGTTGCGTTGATCAGCCTCGGTGGGCCCGGAATCGTAGGCGTGCCGGATGTTGTCGGACGCACGTTCTCCACCACGGCGGCGGTGCGAGCTAACGTGCTTCTGATCTCTCAATCCTCATCGCAGAACGATATCTGTTTCATTGTTTCTTCGGCGGATACCAAGCGCACGGTGCAGGCTCTGCGCTCCGAATTTTCACAGGATTTAGCGGATCAGGCGGTCGAGCATATTACCCTGGATCCGGAGATCGCTATCATTGCCGTCGTGGGACAAAACATGCGTGGCAGCCCAGGAGTCGCCGGACGCACGTTCAGCGCGCTCGGACGCGAGAGCGTGAATATCATCGCCATCGCGCAAGGTTCGTCCGAATCGAACATTTCGTTTGTGGTTGCACGCAAGGACATGAAGGCTGCGCTCGAAGCGGCACACCGGGAATTCGGTCTGGGAGCTCCGGACCGCGCCAGCACCAATCCTGCGCCACAAGGCGTCGCTGCGACATGAGCGAACACGCAGCGGAGATACGTTCCGCAAACGCCACTCAGCGATGCATTATTCCAGAATGCAATTCCGCGTACGGAATACGCGAACGAATCTATGTATGTCCACGGTGCGGAGGCCCGCTCGAAATCCAGTGCCGCGTTGAGTCTTGCGGCGATGCGCATGTCCTGCGCAAGCAATGGGCGGAGCGCGCCGGCTCTTCCGACCCGCGCGACCGCAGCGGCGTCTGGCGCTATCGCGAGCTGTTGCCATTCGACGGTGACGTTCGAATAATCAGCCTCTTCGAAGGCAACACGCCGCTGTACGATGCAGCTCGATCCGCTGAATATTGCGGACTTCAGGGCCTTCAAGTCAAACAACTCGGCTACAACCCGACGGGCTCGTTCAAGGATTCCGGCATGACCACCGCGGTAACGCATGCTGCACTTCTCGGAGTGCGAACGGTGGTTTGTGCCAGCACCGGCAACACAGCCGCGAGCCTCGCTGCCTACGCTGCCCGAGCCGGATTGCAATGCGCCATTCTGGTGCCTCAGGGCCAGGTCACCGCGGCGAAACTGGCGCAGAGCATGGACTACGGCGCCGCAGTTCTTGAAATTGAAGGAAATTTCGATGACTGCATGCGCTTGGTTCAGGAACTTGCGGACGACCCATCAATCTATCTTGCGAATTCGCTCAATCCGTACCGCCTCGAGGGCCAGAAAACAGTCGCCTTCGAGTTACTGCTACAGTGCGCGTGGAAATTGCCGGAACACATCGTTGTGCCCGGTGGAAACATGGGAAACAGTTCGGCTTTGGCCAAGGGGTTTGACGAGTTGCGCCACCTTCACTTGATCGATCGGCTGCCAAAACTCCACGTCGTCCAGGCGGAAGGTTCCGCGCCCATGGCTCACATGTTTGCAGAGCTGGAGAAGAATGGATTGGCGGAGACTGGATCGGTTCTGTCGGACAAT
>Ga0182024_10016952_pt1 | contig 13746 bp, 15 predicted proteins | sample P32metaG_FD_120480 | JGI IMG/M metagenome (GOLD analysis project Ga0182024, IMG submission 120480) | Permafrost microbial communities from Stordalen Mire, Sweden - P3-2 metaG (Illumina Assembly) | ecosystem: Environmental > Terrestrial > Soil > Wetlands > Permafrost | place: Sweden: Stordalen... | reverse complement strand
GCTGCCCCCGCCGGTGACGATGCCGTTGCACTGGTTGACCGAGGTGACGAGTTGGGTCGATGTGGTGACGGTGGTGGTCGGCCCCCCGCTGGTACCGATCAGCGGGCAGGAGGGAAGCGGTACGCCCGCGGCCGCCATGCACTCGCTGGTGGTGACCGTCGAGCTGGTGGCGCCCGTCGAGGTGGTGTTATTCACGACCGTGACGGAGCAGGTCACCTCTTTCCCGGCGCCGGCCGGGGCGGTGGCTGGAAAGTCCGGCGGGTTGCATTGGATGATGGAGGGCGCGGTGACGGTTGCCTCGGGAGACGCGGCAGCCGCCGGCGCGCTCTGGGCCACGAGGGCGACCCACGTCCCCATCGAGAGCACCACGAGCAGGCTGGCGAGAAGGGTTCTCCCCGTGGGCCTCGATCTCCGACCGACGGCGCCAAGGGACGCCGAGTCGGGTCCGGTTGGGCTCGATGGCCGCTGGTCCCCGGCGGAGCCCCCGATACCAGATCGTCGCGATGAGACCAACAGCCTTGATCGAGCAGCGACCACGATCGTTCCTCCCGAGGTCCCGACATGACGGACCGGCATTTGCCGACCCTAATCGGGGATCTTTGCCTCAATCTATACTAGAAAGAGATAACCGGCAATCGATGGAGAAAGTGATACCTTTCACAAGTGGCCCCGTGGAACTTCCTGACTAACCACGGCCGGGCACTTCTGTGCCTGTCCCGCGATCCAGAGTCCCGCCTGCGCGACATCGCGGCGAGCCTCGGGATCACCGAGCGCCGCGCCTACGGCATCGTCGCAGACCTCTGCGATGGCGGCTACGTCGTCAAGAGCAAGGAGGGTCGGCGGAACCGCTACCAGATCCAGGACCACCTGCCGCTGCCCGAACCCCATGGCCGAGAACTTCCCATCGGTGACGTGCTGGAGCTGCTGGCCGGCGACCAGGCCTCGCCGCCGTCGAAGCGGAGCGGTCGCTGATCCCATCTCGGGGACCCGTCGGCCATGGTGCGAGCGCCTCGGGCCGCTGATCTGGTGCCGGGGCCGGCGAGCGCTTCCGCGGCTCGGCCGCGGTCGGCACGTCCTCAGCCTGGCATCGGCCCGTCATCCGGCCAGAATTTGATGCTCATCGACTGGCTGGCCGTGGCCAGCAGCGTCCCGTCCTGCGCCCACAGGTAGGCGTTGCCCTGGGCGTACCCGTCGATGATGGCGTGGATCCGGATGTCGCAGAGCACCCACTCGGTTGGTCGGAGCTGGGCCACCCGAAGGGTGTTGTCCAGGCTCCGGGCCATGGTGCGGCGCCCGAGGGGCTGGGAGACCCCGCCCGACACGTAGTCGCCGAAGATGGCCAGGGTGGCGGCCGACGGCTCCAGGTGACCCGGGACCCGGGCCCACAGGGCCGACTCCGGGTCCCCCGTCGACCCCTTCAGGTCCTCGAACATCCGGCCCTTGGCCACCCGGACGTCGATTCGGTCGAGGATGCTGTTGGTGAACATCTGCGGGAGGCGGCGCTCCGGGCATTCCTCGGGGGGCGCCACGGTCGGCCGCTCCACCCAGACGCCACCGATCTCCTCGTGCCCGATCCCGAGGGCGGCGTTGACGGTCAGGATCTCCCGGCCCTCCACCCGGGCGACGGCACGGGCCTGGCTGACGTTCCTGCCCTCCACCGCCAGGGTCACCTCGTAGTCGACGGTGCTGCCGGTCGAGGCGTAGGAGAGGTACTGGGCCGTGGCCCAGACGGTGGGGCGGCCCGAGGCGGCTTCGAGGGCCACCAGGCCGGCTCCGAGGCCGCAGCCGCCGAAGAGGAAATTGCCGGGCGTGGACAGTGCGGGCTCAACCACCATCCGCCAGTGCAGATCGTCGCCCACCGGGGCCATGCCGAGGAACTCCCGGGCGTCCATCCACGGGAGGCTACAGCGGCGCCCTCAGGCCCCGGCGGCGATCATGGCCGCCAGGGCATGCGCCCCGGACCCGTCGATCGGGAGGTGGGTACCGTCCGAGTACACCCACCCGGGGTTCTGTGTCGCCAGGGTGTTCCAGTCGGCCAGCACGGCGTTGGGGTAGCGGCTCACCCCGGCGGCGAGCACGCCGTTGTTGGGATCCTGCCACGGCCGTGCCACATGGACGGTCACGAAGACGACCCTGGAGGCTCCCGAGAGGATCGCCATCATCGCGTCGAAGTCGGTCGAACTGATCGGGCCATTGGTGGAGAGGTCGACGATGACCACCGCGCCGAGCTGCCCCGAGGACTTGAGCTGTTGGAGGATGGCCTCGCCCTCCCCCCATTGCCTGCTCACGGAGGCCAGGACGTTGACACCGGGGATGTCCTCCTGGAGCGGGGTCTGGTAGTCGAGCATCACCGAATCGCCCACCGCGGTGACCTGCCCGGGATTGAAACCGGCCCCGGGGCTGGGCAGCGGCGGCGAGGTGATGGGCCCGTGGGTCCCCGGCCCCGGGGTGGTGGTGCTGCTGGTCGGCGGGGCCGGCACCGTCGTCGGTGGGGCGGTGGTCTTCGGGCGGCCCCCGGTCACCGCCGCCCGCGGACGCGACGGCGTCCGCCGGGCCAGGGAGAGGCCACCGACGACGGCCGCCGCCACCACCGCGGCGGCGAGGACGACGACGAGGGCGGTCCGACCCTTCCGCCGGGGCGCGGCGTGGCGGGCCCGGCGGGCCGGACTGGTGGTTTCGGGGGTCGGATCAGGGGCTTGGGGCATCAGCGGGGGGGTGGACCGGGGAGGGGGACACCCGGGCGGCCCTGATTGTCGCACGGCGCCCCGGAGCGGCGCAGCGCGGCCGGGCCTTGTTCGCGGGGCGGTGTGGGAACATCTCCGCCGGTGCTCACCTCGCAGTTGTGCACGCACGAGTCACTGTCCTCGCCGGCCCTGCGCGCATGGTCGGACCGCCTGCGCCCGATCTGGGACGCCGGAGGGACCGATCCCAAGCCCTTCGTCATGCACCGCAAGATGTGGGAGTGGCTGTTCATCTGCGAGGCCCTCGGTGAGCGGGCCGTGCTCCGACCGGGCCGGCGGGGGGTCGGCTTCGGGGTCGGCCGCGAGCCGCTGGTGGCCCTCTTCGCCTCCGTCGGACCCGAGATCGTCGCCACCGACCTCGACCCGTCGCGGGCCCGCGCTGCCGGGTGGACCGACACCGGCGGCGAGTACACCGGCGGCCTGCCGGGGCTCAACGACGACGGGCTCTGCCCGCCGGCGGAGTTCGCGGACCGGGTGAGTTACCGCTACGTGGACATGAACGAGCTCCCCGACGACCTGGCCGGGTTCGACTTCTCGTGGTCCTCGTGCGCTTTTGAGCACCTCGGCGACCTCTCGTCGGGCCTCGACTTCGTTGTCGCCCAGATGCGGTGCCTGGTCCCGGGTGGGGTCGCCGTCCACACGACCGAGTACAACGTCTCGTCTGACGAGCGCACCGTCGAATCGGGGGCCACGGTGCTCTACCGCCGACACGACATCGAGTCGCTGATGACCCGGCTGCGACGCGAGGGTTTCACCATCACCTGCGACTTCACCGAGGGGACGACACCGGCCGACCGTCACGTCGACGTCCCCCCGTTCAGCGAGACCCATCTGCGCACCACCCTGGGGGAGTTCGTGACCACCTCCATCGGCCTGATCGTCGAGAAGCCCCCGGACTGGTCGCCCCCCGGCCGACTGGCCCGGCTGCGCCACCGGGGGGGTCCGTAGGCTGGGGCTGATGGAGCCGGCCCTGACCGTGATCCTGACGGCGCACGCCGAGGCGCAGATCGAGACCCTGGGCCGGTCGGCCCGGGCGGCGGTCGACCGGCTCTCCTCGTTGGAGGCCGACGAGATCCGCTGGATGGCTGAGCCCCTCCCGCCCCAGCACGGCCGCGAGATGTGGCTGCTGTGGGGGGACGGGGTGCGGATCCTCTTCGACATCGAGGACTCGGACCTCACGGTGCACGGGATCGGGCTGCGCCCGTCGCGGCGCTCGAGACGCCGGGGTCCCGGGGGGTGACCGAGACGATGGGCGCCGACCGTCCTCCCCTTCGTGGCACCCCGGCCCGGGTCGAGCCAACCGGGATGCGAGAGATCGGCGGGGGTACACTGCCGACGTGACCCGCCGCCCGTTCGCTCCGACGGGTGCCGACGGGGCCCAGCGCTGCTCCCGCCTCGGCGCGCCGGCGACGTACGACCGGCCGTGAGCGACGGCGCGGTCGACCCGGTCGGCGCGGTCGATCCCGACGAGGGCGGCCCGTAGTCCCCCCCCGACCCGGTGGGCCTCCGAGCGCCGACGCCGAGCGCCCCGGCGGCCTGCTCTCGGGTCTGCGGGTCCTCGACCTGAGCATCTGGCGGCCCGGCCCCTACGCCACCCAGCTGCTGGCCGAGATCGGCGCCGACGTGGTGAAGATCGAGCCCCCCGGTGGCGACCCGCTCCGGGCCTACCCCGAGCTGTTCGCCAGTGTGAACGCCAACAAGCGCAGCGTGGTGCTGGACCTCAAATCGGACGCCGGGCGGCGCCGGGCCCTCGAGCTGGCCGCCGAGGCCGAGGTCGTGGTGGAGGGCTTCCGGCCCGGGGTCGCCGCCCGGCTCGGTGTCGGCTACGACCAGGTCCGGCCGGACAACCCGGCGGTCGTCTACTGCTCGCTGTCGGGCATGGGCCAGGACGGTCCGCTGGCCCTCGCCCCGGGGCACGACCTCAACTACCAGGCGTGGGCCGGCGTGCTGGCCCCCGACGGCGGCCCCCCGGTGGTCCCGGCCGTCCCCGTGGCCGATCTGGCCGGCGGGATGGCGGCCGCCTTCGGCATCTGCGCCGCCGTCCTTCGCAGCCGGGCCACCGGGGAGGGGGAGTACATCGACCTGGCCATGACCGACGTCCTGGCCACCTGGACCGGTGCTGTCACCCCCCGGGCGGCCGGGACGACCGGCACCGAGCGGGGTGTCCCGGGGTACGGCACCTTCGCCTGCGCCGACGGCGGCCATCTGGTCCTCGGGGTCCTGACCGAGGACCACTTCTGGCGCCCGCTGTGCCGGTCGCTCGACCTGACCGAGCTGGTGGACCTCACCTTTCCCGAACGCACGGCCCGGACCGGGGAGCTCCAGGCCCGGATCGCCGGGGCGGTCGCCCTCCGTGAGCGCGACGCGCTGGTGGCCGAGCTGCTGGCCGTCGACGTGCCGGTGGCCCCGGTCCAGGACCGCGCCCAGATGCTCGGCACCGAGCACTTCGCCGCCCGGGGCGTGGTCACCGCCGACCCCTGGGCCGACCCGGCGACCGGCTACCCCGTCCGCTTCCGGGCCCACCCGGCCGCCCGGACCGACCCGCCCCCCGGCCTCGACGAGCACCGCGGCGCCGGCTTCGGTCAACACCGAGCGACGGCCCCGGGGACCAGCCCGTCCCGGCGACCGAAGTCCCGCGCCCCGACAGGCCCGCCCGAAGGAGACGGGTAGGTTGCGATCTGCCACACTGTGGGCCACCATCCGGTCCACACGAGTGGACGGGGACGTAGCTCAGCTGGCTAGAGCACCTGCTTTGCAAGCAGGGGGTCGTGGGTTCGAGTCCCATCGTCTCCACGTATGAACATCGTCGTGAGCAACGTGAAAGGTGGCGTCGGGAAGACGACCACGTCCGTGTACCTGGCCGCCGCCGCCGCCGAGGCCGGGTGGGACCCGGTGCTGCTGGTCGACGCCGACCGCCAGGCCTCCTCGGCCGAGTGGTTCGAGGAGCGTCCCCCCGACGGGGTGGAGCTGGTCGAGTCCCCGTCCGAACGGACGGTGGCCCGGGCCATGACCGGCCACGACGGACTGGCCGTGGTCGACACCCCGCCCGGCGACGAGCGCATCGTGCGGTCGGCCCTGGAGCGGGCCGACGCCGTGGTCATCCCCACCCGGGCCGGCGGGGTCGAGTACACCCGGGTGGCAGCGACCCTGGCGATGATCAGCCGGTCCACCCCCTACGGGATCGTGGTCTGCGCCGCCCGCCTGGGAACCAACGACCTGGACGAGACCATCGCCTGGTGGACGGCCGAGAAGGTACCCGTCTGGGGGGTGATCCCCGAGCGGGTCGGCATCGCCGCCGGCCCGGAGTCCCGCCTGTACCGAGATGGCCTCGACGCCTACCGCAAGGTGCTCAGGAAGGCGGTCCGCCGCCGCTCCTGAAGGATCCCGCTGGCCGGTCGGCCCGGGGAAGGCGCGCGCCTGCACGCCGCCAGGGCCGTCTGCCGCTCCGTGTACGCGAGCCGGACCCACGGCTCGGAGCCTGAGATGCCCCGGCCGAGGGATGGCTACGCTCGCCCCCGGCCGGGCTGAGCCCGAGCCCCGCCGGGTCGGCGGCACCACGAGCGAGGAGCGCCCAGTATGAGCAACCCGACGGGTCCGGGACCGGCGAAGGGGCCGGCGACGCTGCTCGGGGGCAGGGTCTGCGTCGTCTCGGGGGTCGGGCCCGGACTGGGCCGGCAGGCCGCCCTTCTCCTGGCCCACCACGGGGCCGATGTGGTGCTGGCCGCCCGCAAGCAGTCCACCCTCGACTCGGTGGCGGCGGAGATCGAGGCCGCCGGCGGCCGTGCCGTCACCGTCGCCACCGACATCACCGACGCCGGGCAGTGTGACCGGTTGCTGGCGACGGCGGTGGCCGAGTTCGGCGGCGTGGACGTGCTGGTCAACAACGCCTTCCGGTTCGACGCTTTCCAGAGCTTCGAGGACGTGGACCTGGCCCAGTGGCGCAAGATCGTCGACACCAACGTCTTCGGCTCGCTGCAGATGACCAAGGCCGCACTGCCGGCCCTGCGCCAGCGCGGCGGTGGCTCGGTGGTGATGGTGGCGTCGATGGTGGCCCGCAAGCCCCAGCCCCTCCAGGGCGGCTACACGGTCTCGAAGGGGGCGCTGCTCACGGCAACCCGGGTCCTCGCCTACGAGCTGGGCAGCGCCGGGATCCGGGTGAACGCCGTCGTCCCCGGCTGGATGTGGGGCCCATCGGTCGAGATCTACGTCCAGATGACGTCGGAGGGACGGGGGGTGTCCCGCGAGACGGTCATCGAAGAGCTGGTGGAGCGGATCCCGCTCGGGCGAGTGCCCACCGACGAGGAGGTCGCTGGAACGGTCGTCTACCTCGCCTCGGACCTCTCGGCCGCCATCACTGGGCAGGCCATCGACGCCAACGGCGGCGAGTTCTTCGGTTGAGCAGAGCCCCCGCCTGATCGGTGCTCAGTCCCGGGCCTTCCCGGCCCTCCGCAGGTTGGGCTCGCGGGAGAGGAGCCACGCCCCCCAGGGGCCGGTGATCCAGAGCGGCCAGAAATCCGCGACCGGGTGGCCGCCCGTGGTCACCACGGCCACCGCCCACAGCGACCACAGCACAGCGTTGACCGAGATGAACGTGGTCCATCGGCTCTCGGTCCGCCGGGCCGCCCGGGCCGCCCGCTCCTCAGGGGTGGCCACCCCGAGCGGTGTTTCGGCCGGCCCGGGTGGGCGGGGGAGGTCAGCGGTCAGCGCGACGAGCTCGCCGCTGGTCACCGCCGAGAAGGCGAGGGTCAACCGCTCGCGGAACTCCTCGATGCTGAGGCGGCCCACGGCCAGGTGGTCCGCCAGCGCCTCGACCGTCGACTCCCGCTCCTGTTCGGACACCCGGGTCAACTGATCGGCCACCTGGCCAGTCTGGTCTCCGGGACCTCGGACCGCCAGACCCACCCCTTTGGGCCGGCGTCCCGGCAGGTCCGATGCGAGAGGCATGTCACGGGCGGGCGGACCGCCCCGTTGGGGGATCCCCCGTTGTCCGTTCCGTTGTCCGTGTCCGAGCTCGGGTCCGACCAGGACCACCGCTCGGAGATGCGTTCGGTGGCCCAACGCACAGAGCGCTGAGCGGACCGACCGGTTAGATCACGGCCAGCGTCATGGGCCAGCCCCGCTGACGTGCATCTTCTGGTGGTCGGGCTGCCCGGATTTGAACCGGGGACCTCTGCGTCCCGAACGCAGCGCGCTAACCAAACTGCGCCACAGCCCGTCACCGGGGCCCCAGGGGCCCGGCGAGGGCGCCAGCCTAGCCGCGGGTCGAATAGGCCCCGGAGGGCGACGTCGGCCCCACCGGGCCCGTCTCGTCGCCACCGGCCGCCCGCCCGTCGTCGCTCCCGGAGGGCGGCATCGGCTCGGCGCGTCCGGGCGGCGAAGCACCCGGTGCGCCGGTGCGGTGGCGGACGACGACCTTGGCGATGCGGCGCTTGTCCATCTCGGCGACCTTCAGCTCCCAGTCCCCGACGTCCAGGCTTTCACCCTCTTCGGGTATGTGCCCGAACCCGTCGAAGAGGTAACCACCGAGGGTGATGTACTCGCCCTCGGGGATCTCGACGCCGAGCTTGTCCCGGACGTCGTCGACGTTCGCCCGCCCGTCCACCAGCCAGCGGGACCCGTCCACCCGCACCACGGTGGGCTCGTCGTTGGCCGAGTCGAACTCGTCGTGCAGGTCACCCACCAGGGGCTCGAGGAGGTCCTTCACGGTGAGCACTCCCGAGACCCCGCCGTACTCGTCCACCACGAAGGCGAAGCCCCGGTGCTGGCGCCGCATGTCGACCAGGGCGTCGAGGATGTGGAGCGACTCGGGGATGAGGTAGGGCAGGCGGAGGCGACGGGAGATGTCGAGCGGGCTCGGGTCCTGGGCCGACTCGGCTCCCCGACGGCCTGAGCGGAACAGGTCGTTCACGAACAGGACGCCGACCACGTCGTCCAGGTCGTCGTGGACCACCGGGAAGCAGCTGTGGCCGGATTCGCGGACCGCCCGGGCGACGTCGTCGGCCTGGACCGGGATGGAGAGGGCCACCACGTCGACCCGGGGGGTCATGACCTCGCGCACGTCCATGTCGCGCACCTCGGCCAGCGCCTCGAGGATGAGCTGCTCCTGCTCGCCCACCACCGGTCGGTGCCCGCCGTGGGCCGTATCGCTGCCCCGGCGCCAGAACCGGCGGGGTCGCCCGCCACCTGGTGGTGGGGGTTGGTGCTCTCGTTGCTGGGCCACGCGCCGGGGCGTCCTTTCGGTTCGACTCGGGCCGGTCAGCCCGTCCCGGGCGCCAGTTCGTCGTCGGCGCCCACGAGCACCGGGACCGGTTGGTACGACACGTCGTGGTAGGTGTCCCCGGCCAGGAGGGCCCGCACCGCCCGGCGGAGCCGCAGCGGGTCGAGCGGCTTGACCAGCCAGCCCTCGGCGGCCGAGCGGCGGGCCAGGAAGACGTCGGGCCGGCGGTCCAGCAGCATCAGCACCGGCACGTGCGGCATCTGGCCGTAGGACCGCTCGAGGGTCAGCTCGAGGCAGACCGCCATGCCCCCCATGTTGCCCATCTGGAGGTCGACCACGACCAGGTCGACGCCGCCGGCCCGGACCGACTCGACGACCTCGGGGCCCGAGGCCACCTCGGAGATCTCGGTGCGGGGGTCCTCGAGGGAGGCCCGGAGCTCGTGGCGGACGGTCGGCGCGTCGCTGGCCACCAGGATGCTGGGCACGGCCCGAGGCTACCCGCTGCCGCCGGCCGGGGATCCCACCGGGCCGAACAGGCTGTCGGCCACCAGGCCCAGGCCGACCAGGTCGTGCACGTCGCTGCCGAGCAGGGGCACCCGGCCGACCGGGGCCGGGGCCACCCGCTCCACCAGCTCGGCGTAGGCCGCCTCCTCGCGCCGGGCCACCGCCTCGAGCTGGCTGAGGTTGTCGACCAGGGCGGCCAGGTCGCTCCCGGCCGCCACCTCGGGCAACGGCTCGCCGCCGACGCTGAAGCTGGGGTGCACCCGGTTGACCACCAGGGCGTCGGGGTGGACCCCGGTCTCGGCCAACCGCCCGGCGAAGAACGCCGCCTCCTCCACCGCGTCGGGACGGGGCGAGGTGACCACGACGTAGGCGGTGCTCGGGTCGGCCAGCAGCTCGCGCACCGCCGACGCCCGGTTCCTGAACCCCTCCTCCATACCCTCGAAGGCCTGGAAGAAGGCCACCGCGTCCTCCACGATCTCGGCCCCGGCCACCTTCGAGATGGTCTTGAGCAGGGCCTGGGCGGCCATGCTCACCGCCCGCAGGTAGGCCCGGGTCGGGACCAGCAGGGCCCGGAACAGGCGGTTCTCGAGAAAATGGGTCAGACGCCGGGGGGCGTCGAGCAGGTCCAGGGCGTTGCGGGTCGGGGGGGTGTCGACCACCACCAGGTCGTAGGACCCGTCTTCGGTGAGCTCGTAGAGCTTCTCCATGGCCATGTACTCCTGGGTGCCCGAGAGCGCCCCGGCCAGGTTCCGGTAGAGGCGGTTGGCCTGGATGGACTCGGCCTGCTCGGGGGTCTTGGCGTAGCGCCCGACCAGCTCGTCGAAGGTCCCCTTGGTGTCGAGCATCAGGGCGTGCAGCTCCCCGGGCCAGTCCCCCTCGACCTTGGTCGGGGTGTTGGGGAGGGACTCCACCCCGAGCGAGTCGGCCAGTCGGCGGGCCGGGTCGACCGTGACCACGCAGGCCCGCCGCCCGCTCCGGGCCGCCTGCAGGGCGAAGGTGGCCGAGACCGTCGTCTTGCCCACCCCGCCCGGCCCGCAGCAGACGACCACCCGGCGCTCGCCGGCCAGGCCGGCGAGGTACACCGCCGCGGCGGGGCCCACCGGGGCCCGGGTGTCCGGGTCCGGCGCACTCACCGGTCCGCCCCCTCGGGGGCGAGGCCGCGCACCCCGGTGGCCAGGGCCCCGGCCAGGTGGGCGAGCTCGTCGGGACCGATGGTCGGAGCGGTCACCCGGGGGGCCCGCAGCTGGGGGAGGGGCAGCTCACGGCCCAGCCGCCCGATCTGCTCGGCCTGGAGCCCGAGTCGGTTCAGCCGGAACCCCCGGGCCGCCTCGAGGGCGTCCACCTGGTCGCCGGCGAGGGTCGCCCCGGCCTGGGCGACGGCCCGGGCCGCCGGCACCCCGAGGTCGCCGGGGGCCTCGTCGCAGCCGTTCACCACCACCGGGCCCAGCTGGACCCCGACCCGGTCCTCGAGCTGGTAGGCCGCCTCCACCGTCTCGCTGACCGGCATCTCCTCGGGCAGGGTCACCAGGATGACCCGGCAGCGCGAGTGGTCGCTCAGCAGCTCGACCACGTCGGCCGCCTGGGCCCGGACGGGGCCGCTGCGGGCCGCGTCGAGCAGGCCGCTGGCCGAGGTGAGGAAGGTCATGGCGTGCCCGGTGGCCGGGGCGTCGACGATGACCAGGTCGGCCACCCGTGCCTGCTCGAGCTGCTTGATCTTGCCCAGCACCAGCACGTCGCGGATCCCGGGGATGGCGGTGGCCACCACGTCGACCACGCCGGACTTGACCAGCCGCTTGGACACCCGCTGGAGGCCATGGTCGGCCAGGTATTCGAGGAGGGCGTCGTCGGGGGTGAGCCGTCGCCCCCGGACCGTGCCGGCCCCGGCGTCACCGTCGGCGGCACGGTAGAGGGCGGTCTCGTTGTAGCCGAGGTGGCCCCGGTGCCCGAAGGCGGCGCTGATCCCCGACTTGCCCTCGAGCTCTATGACCAGCACGCCGAGGCCGTGGTCGGCCGCCATCCGGGCCAACGCGGCGGCCACCGTGGTCTTGCCCACCCCTCCCTTTCCGGCGATCACCAGTACCCGGCTCTCTGCGCAGAAGGCGGCGACGTCCATCCGGCGGCAGCGTAGTGCCGGCCTCCTGACGATCGGCACCGATGGGCCGGAACTCCCTGGTCAGCGCCCTTGTCCGGGGTCAGCCCCGGGGCTACCCTGGCCACGGCGGGGGGAGGAGTCGGGCCAGGGGGAGGATTCATGCAGCAGGCAGTCGAGGCGTGGCAGGGGAAGGCGGCTTGTCGCGGTCCTCAATCGGCGGCGTTCTTTCCGCCGTCCCACGCCGAGCGCAAGGACGAGAAGGTGGCCCGGGAGGCCCGGGCCAAGGCGATCTGCGCCGAGTGCCACGTCCGGGGCGACTGCCTCGAGTACGCCATCCGGATCCGTGAGCCCCACGGCATCTGGGGTGGCCTCAACGAGGTGGAGCGCAAGCAGCTGATGGACCGCCGCGCCGGCTGAGGGCCGGCCCGCGCGTCCGGTGGCCGGATCCGGCGTCCCAGGATCCCCGCCCGTTCCTCAGTCGGCGCCGTCCTCAGTCGGCCCCGTCCCTCAGTCGGCCTCGTCCTCAGTCGGCCTCTGCGTCGTCGCCGACCCACCGACGCCCCACCCGAGCATGGCCGGGACCGTCGCTACGATCACGATGAACAGGCCGAAGGTGATGAGGTGAACCCCGGTGCACCACAGGCAGATGTTGCCGATGATGATGAGCTCGGCCGCCACCAGGTAGAGGGCGAAGGCCATCCCCACCGAGATCAGGGCCAGCCGGGCGAGATGGATCCGCCGGTCTCGCGCGTGCCACAGGGGGGGCAGGTTGATGACCGTCATCACGACGTAGAAGCCGAGACCGAGCAGAGCCACCGGCACGCCCAGGAAGTGGGACTCGGCGCTGGTCGTCACCTTCTGGCAGTTGATGACGCCGGTGTTGGGACACGAGAGCGGGACCTTGGCGAAGTGCTCGATGGTCAGGTAGGTCGAGATGCCGAGCCCGATGAGCGAGAGGAGGAGGGAGAGGCCCACTCTCCACCGGGTCGGCGCCTCGGCCAGCCACTGGCCGTCCTCGTCGTCCGTCTCGGTGAACTCCTCGTCGGTCGGCTCGACCGCGCCGTGCCCATGGACCATCGTCAGGACTTGAAGCCGAGCGCCTTGGCCGCCTCGGTCACGCCCTTGCTGGTGCAGACCGACGCCGGCATCTCCCCGTCGATGTTGCAGGTGGAGGCGGACAGGTAGTTCGACGTGGCGACGATCGCCTGGGTGGCCGGGTTGGTGGGGTCGTTCAGGTTGGACGCGATGTCGGACCGGCTCAGGCCCTGGAGGATCGACGGCGAGTAGCTGGCCCCCGACACGAGCGCCTTGTTGCCGATGCTGACGAAGGGGAACGAGTTGGCCGGGGAGCCGGGGAAGTACTTGGCCGAGTCGTAGGTGGTGACCAGCTTGGACTGGTCCGCCGTCAGCTTCTGCAGCGGCTCGTAGCCACCCGACGGCGCCGGCTGGTTGCTTTCGACCTCGGAGGTCTGGAGCGCGACGTAGGTGCTCGTGAGCGTGGCCTTGAGGAAGGTGAACGTCTGGGTGCCCGGGAAGACATCGGTGGTGCTCGAGGTCATGTCCCCGAGGTTGGACCACTTGCCGAAGCGGGAGAGCGAGGCCACGATCGCCCACCGCTCGGCGGCGCAGTAGGGGCAGTACTCCGCCCCGAAGTAGTAGATGCCCGGGAGCCCGGCGATGACCAGCGGCGGCTGGCCCTTCACGATCTTGGGCGGATTGACCTGGGTGACCGACGAGGTCACCCCGACCTTGTTGTAGACCGACGTCGGGATGTTGGTCACGTCGCTGACGATCTGCTGGCTGGTCGGGATGAACTTGGTCGAGCCGCTGGCGGAGGGCGACGAGCTGGTGATCTTCACCACCACCAGGACGATGACGATGATCAGGATGAGGGCCACCGCGCCCCAGGTGAGCAGGGCGGTGGGGGAGCGTCGGGGCGGCCCGGAGGCCGACCCACGGCCGCCCGGCCGCGGCGGGCGTTGGCCACCCCCGGCTCCACCCTTTCCGGCCGCACCCTTGGGTGACGTCGAACGGCCGCCGCCTGAACCCCCCCTGGGCTGGTTCCCCCGGCCCTGGCCACCCTTGGGCTGGCCCCCCTTTTGCTGGCCCCCCTTTTGCTGGGCCCCCTTCTTCTGGGGGGTCTTCTGGCCGGCCGCCTTCTGGGGCTTTGCGGGCTGCCCGCCGGCCCCCTT
>Ga0182024_10016951_pt1 | contig 13748 bp, 11 predicted proteins | sample P32metaG_FD_120480 | JGI IMG/M metagenome (GOLD analysis project Ga0182024, IMG submission 120480) | Permafrost microbial communities from Stordalen Mire, Sweden - P3-2 metaG (Illumina Assembly) | ecosystem: Environmental > Terrestrial > Soil > Wetlands > Permafrost | place: Sweden: Stordalen... | reverse complement strand
GGTCGGGCTGCCGGGATTTGAACCCGGGACCTCTTGACCCCCAGTCAAGCGCGCTAACCAAGCTGCGCCACAGCCCGCAGATACGTTCCACCTGCTCAGACCACGGGTCCGAGCGCCTCACCCTAACGCATGGAGAATCACGTCCTCACGCCGGCACGCCATGCGCGCCCGGTTCAGCGAACGTCGATCGTCAGGCCAGGCAGAGCTAAAGAGAGGGGACCGTCGTAGCCTCGTCGTGCAGCTCGTGCGGCCGCGTCGGGATGCATGTCCGGCCAGAGGTGCGTCAGCACGAGCTGCCCTACGCGGGCGGCGGCTGCGTACTCGCCGGCCTGGCGGGCGGTAGCCAGGTTGCCGACGGAGTGTTCCGGGACGCCCTCGGCGAAGGTGGCCTCGGCCAGCAGCAGCGACGCGCCTGCCGCGAAGTCCACGACCTGCGGATCGGCGCCGCCATCGCCGGTGTAGGCGACGCTGAGGTTACCGAGGTCGAATCGCAAGCCGACGTTGGGCACAAAGTGCCGCAATGCACGTGTTGTCACCTGAAACGGGCCGACGGTGAAGCGATCACCGGGGTCGAAGTCCTGAAGGGCGTAGTCGGCGGCGAGCATCTGGCCGTCGAGGGCCAGCACCGCATCAGCAGCGCCGGACAGGGCGAACACCGGCAGCGCGGGCGGCGGGTCCTCGCTCAGATGCCTCGCCCTCAGTAACGGGTTGAGGTCCGCGCAGTGGTCGGCATGGCCGTGGCTGATCAGCACGGCATCGACCTCGGCGGCCGCAACGTCCTTCAGTAGCTGCGGGACGGTGGCATAACCGGGCTCGACCAGCAGCCGAAAGGCCGCCTCATCGATCAGATAGCCGCTGCAGCGACACTCCGGAGTGGGCCACGCGCCGCGGTGCGAACGACACGTCGCGCATCGGATCGAGCGGGTTTGGCGAGCCATCGTCGTGCCCACCGAGCTCGAACGCTGGTTTCCTGCTGCCGATTGGACGCCCGAAGCGGGCGAGGTCTTCGAGGTGGGAGGGCAAACCGGGCATGCCACGGAACTGGAACCAACCGCATCTGATCGAATGGACCTTCAGCGGGCAGCGGTTTCGGTTCGAGCTGCGCGCCCACGGCCAGGGGTGCTCACTGGCGTTCACCCATGTCTTCGATGATCGCGCCATCGCGGCCCAGAGGGCAGCTGGCTGGGAATGCTACTTTGACCGGCTCGAGGCGCACCTATCCGGCGAGCACCGGTCCGAGCAACGCGCTCATGAGTCAATCGGGGAGCGGCATGAGCGCGACGCCACGCGCTTCGCTCTGGATCCCACTCCAGGCCGCAAGTTCATCGTCACCGCCCTCGACTTCCGTGGGTTCGCCGTCGACGAGGGAGGCGGCCCGCTACTGCGCCTCGAACGGCGCTACGACCAACCTGTCGAACGGGTGTGGCGAGCACTGACCGATCCAGCCGAGCGACAGCACTGGCTCCCGGGTGAACTTGAGATCATTGAGAGTGACGCGCCGCGTCGATCGGTCGGCTCGTGGCAAGGGGAAGGAACACTGCGCTTCGAGCTGCGGGCGCAAGGCGAAGGGTGTGCGCTCGTCTTCACCCACGCCTTTACCGACCGCGACCAAGCAGCGCTGGCTCCCGCCGGCTGGGACCGCTGCTTGCACGCCTGGACGCGCTCTTCGCCGAACACATGATGAGCGAGGCTGACTCACTCAGAGCGTGGCCAGATGTGCACGAGCGCCTCGCCAAGACGTGGAATATTGACCCCGAAATCGGGCGTAACGCCTACGCGCAACGTTCGCGTGAACGTTGATGGACCTCCGACGGCCATTATGAAAGGCTGCCGCCGATGATTCGATCAAGTGGGCCGGAATTTTTCGCGGCATCGGGCGATGCCTCGATGAACTGAGTGACAGGCTGGCCCTGTACCCCCACGCAGACCGCCAGGAAGCGAGTGCGGCGATCCGGGTTCGGATTGGCCGCGAGGAGGTGCGGACGATCGATCCCGGGCTCCCAGAAGACATCGCCCTCCCTGTAGACCATCTGTCGGGTCCCTTCGCACTGGAAGAGGAGATCCCCCTCGAGCACGTAGCCGAACACCGGGCCCGGATGCAGGTGCCTGGGCGACCCGGCGGATCCGGGCTCGAGCTCGATTGTCAACATTGTCACGAGTGGCTGGTCCGCCGCGACCTTCGCCACTTGCTCGAGCATGATCGTCATGAGGCTGCCACCCGGCAGACGGATCTCCTTGCGTTCCTGCTCAGTGAGTAGATCGAATGGTGTGGTCAAGTCAGCCTCGGCTAGATGGGGTTACGGCAGCGTACGCCCTGCCAGGCCGGCCTGCTACAGCTGTGTTGGGCCGACCCGACCCGCCCCGTGAACATGGTCAAGACGGACGAGTTCCCATCCGTGAACCCCCCAGCGTCTACACGTTGTCATCAGTAGGTCGAGGGGCTCGTTGTGGCCGGCGCGACGTTACGTATATCGTATTTTGCATGTCGCCAACGGGACCACGAGCTGCATGAAGCCGGCCGGCTTCTCCTACCGGCGGGTGGAGACGCCCGAGGAGGCGATCGCCGCGCTCGTCGAGCTCGGCGAGGAGGCCAAGCTGATCGCCGGCGGGCTGAGTCTCGTCCCGATGATGAACTTCCGACTGGCCCGCCCCGAGGCGCTCGTCGACATCAGCAGGCTCGACCAGCTCCGCTACGTCCGGGCCGACGACAACGGCTGCTTGCGCATCGGAGCGCTCGCTCGGCATCGCGACCTGGAGCGTCTCGCGGCCCCCGGGACGCCGGGCGGGTTCTCGGTCCTCCCCCAGGCGGCGCGGCACATCGGGCACTACGCCATTCGAGCGGCGGGAACCTTCGGCGGCAGCCTCGCCCACGCCGACCCGGCCTCGGAATGGTGCATGATCGCCAGGCTCCTCGACGGCGAGATCACGGTGCTCGGTCCGGAGGGCGAGCGCACATTGGCAGCGGCGGATCTCTTCAAGGGCTTCCTCGAGACGGCTCTGCGTCCCGACGAGATGATCGTCGAGGTGCGCCTCCACGGATTCGAGCATGCGTCGCTGAAGGAGATGTGCCGCCGTCAAGGTGACTTTGCCGTGGTGGCGGCGGCCGTTGCGCTACGAACGGCTGACGGTCGCTGCAGTGACGCCCGGGTCGTGCTCGGGGGGGTGGCCGGAAGCGTCCTTCGCATGTCGTCGGCCGAGTCGGCGCTCGTCGGTGAGCCGTTCTCCGACGAGGCGTTCGCCGCCGCAGCAGCGGCGGCCGCCGGCCAGATCGACCCGGCCGCAGACCTGCAGGGGCCGCCTGAGTACAGGCGGCATCTCGCAGGCGTGCTTGTGCGCCGAGCCCTTGTCGAAGCGGCAGGCGACCGCTCGGCCTGGGAGTCATGACCGCCTCGCCTTCGCCTTCACGAGGATGGATCGGGCGAAGCATCCCCCGCCTGGAGGACCCCTACCTCCTCATGGGCCGGGGGCAGTTCGTCGACGACCTCGACCGGCGTGGGCTCGTGGAGCTGGCGTTCGTGCGGAGCGAGATGGCGGCGGCCGACATCTCCCGGATCGGCGCCCGCGCCGCCCTCAAGGTGGCCGGCGTCATTGCCGTCCTCACCGCTGACGACTTGGCGCCGATCGCTCCTCTGCGGGCGGCCCTCGACCGGAGCGAGTTCGTGGCGACCGAGATGCCTGTCATCGCCCGCGACCGGGTCCGTCACGTGGGCGAGGCCATCGCCGTCGTGGTGGCCGACTCGCGCTACGCGGCTGAGGACGGAGCCGAGTCGGTGGAGGTGGAGTACCGGAGCCGCCAGGCTGTCGCCAGCGTCGACGAGGCGACCAGGCCCGGAGCCCCGCTCGTCCACGACGAAGCCCCGGGGAATGTGGTCGTCGATGTGCGATGGAGCTCGTCGCCGGCGATCGACGAGGTCTTTGAGGGCGCCCCCCATGTCGTCCGGGCCGAGGTATCGACCGGGCGCCTGTCGGCGCTCCCGCTCGAGGGCCGCGCCTGCTTGGCGAGTTTCGACGAGCGCACAGGCCAGGTCGTGCTGTACTCGTCGACCCAGGTGCCCCACACGGTGCGTACGGCGGTCGCCGGTTGCCTCGGCCTGGACGAGCATCGGGTGCGGGTGGTCGCTCCGGATGTGGGAGGGGGCTTTGGCCAGAAGTGCGTCGTGGCGCGGGAGGAGGTACTCGTCGCCGCCGTCGCCCGCCATCTGAGACGTCCGGTGAAGTGGGTCGAGGATCGCCGGGAGAGCCTCATCGCCGGCTTTCAGGCCAGGGAACAGCGCTACGAGCTTCGTGCTGCCGTCGGTGCGGACGGAAGCGTGCTGGCTCTCGACGCCGATGTCGTCTGCGACGTGGGGGCTTACTCCTGCTATCCGGTGACGTGCGGCGTCGAGGTCCTGATGGCAGCGAACGAGCTGCCGGGGCCGTATCGCATCGACACGTATCGGGTCCATGCGAGGGGGGTCGTGACGCACAAGGCGCCGATCGCGCCGTTTCGAGGGGTCAGCAGGCCACAGGCCGCCCTCGCCCTCGAGCGGCTGATGAACGAGGCGGGGCGGGCGACCGGGCTCGGACCTGTCGAGGTCCGTTTGCGGAACCTTCCCACCGCTGATGAATTCCCGTTCCGGAACGTCATGGGGGCCCGCTACGACGCCGGGAGCTGCCGCGAGTCCCTCGTGAAGTGCGCGGCGGCAACCGATGCGGCCCTCCAGAGCGTGCAGAAGCAGGCGAGGGCGCGGGGCCGGCTGGCCGGCGCCGGCCTCGCTGTCTTCGTAGAACCGGCCGCTTACGGCACGAGCGCCTTCGGCGCCCGGAAGATGTCGATCGTCCCCGGCTACGAGCAGGCCACAGTGCGTATCGACGCGAGCGGAAGCGTCCTTGTGATGGCGGGCACCCATTCTCATGGACAGGGTCATGCCACTACCTACGCCCAGATCGTCGCCGACGAGCTCGGCGTCTCGCCTGACAAGGTGCAGGTCCGCGAGGGTGACACCGAGCTCGTTCCGCACGGGTGGGGGACCTTCGCCAGCCGGTCGATCGTCTCGGCCGGGGGTGCGATGGCAAGGGCGTCGGCCGTGCTGGTCGAGGAGATGCGCCGGATCGCCGCTCACCTCCTCGAGGCGGCTGTGGAGGACGTCGAGCTGCGAGACGGTCGCCTCGCGGTCCGGGGAAGCCCGGCGTCGTCCTTCAGCGTGGAGGAGATCGCCAAGATCGCCCATCACGGGAGCAACCGGCTTCCGCCGGAGCTCGGAAGAGGCCTCGAGGCGACGGAGAACTTCGATCCCGAGGGGACATACTCGAACGCCGCCCACGGGGCAGTCGTGGAGGTCGATCCGGAGACCGGGGAGATCGAGCTCGTGCACTTCGTAGTAGTCGAGGACTGCGGCGTGATGATCAATCCGATGATCGTCGACGGGCAAGTCGCCGGTGGCGTCACCCAAGGGATCGGCTCGGCGCTCCTCGAACAGATCGTCCACGACGAGAGCGGTCAGCCCCTCGTCACGAGCTTGATCGACTACCTCGTGCCGACAGCCACAGATGTGCCGGCGATCGAGATCCATCACATCGAGACACCTACTTCTCGCACGACCACGGGCGCCAAGGGGATGGGCGAGGGCGGGGCCATCGGGGCGCCAGCCGCCATCTTGAATGCGGTGAACGACTCCTTGTCCGGGCTCGGCGTAGTCAGCCGAGTGCCGATACGGCCGGCCGACGTCTTCGAGGCTCTCGACAACGGTTCCCATCATGAAAGCACGCACCAATCGGCAGGGCTTCTCTCCGGCGCCCATGATCTCGGGGTCCCCACATGAACGAGCTATTGACCGTCTCCTTTTCCGTCAACGGCCGCCGCGAGACCGTGACCGTCGAGCCGAGGTACACGCTCGTCGACGTGCTCCGGCACGACCTCGGGCTGACGGGCACCCACGTCGGCTGCGAGCACGGCATCTGCGGCGCCTGCACGGTGCTCGTCGACGGGCTGCCGGTTCGCTCGTGCCTTGTTTTCGCGGTACAGGCCGAAGACCGGTCGATCGAGACGGTCGAGAGCCTCGGCAGTCCCGACGAGCTGAACGAGCTCCAAAGGGCTTTTTCGACTGAGCACGGGCTGCAGTGCGGCTTCTGCACGCCGGGATTCCTCATGCTGCTGACGGCATTTCTCGCCGAGCACGAGGCGCCGACCGACGAGGAGGTCCGCGGAGCAGTGGCGTCGAACCTCTGTCGCTGCACCGGATATCAGGGCATCGTGCGAGCGGCTTGTGCCGTGCGCGACGCGCGGCTGCGGGCGCGGGCGGCCGTGGGCAGTGACCCAGCAGAAGACGCCGCCGCCAGGCCATGACGGAGGTCGGCCGGCGTGTCCTCCGCCTCGAGGACCGCAGGTTGCTGACAGGTACGGGCACTTTCGTCGACGACGTCGACCGTCCCGGCCAGCTGTGGATGCGCGTCGTCCGCTCGCCGCTCGCCCACGCACGGATCCGCTCGGTCGATGCGACGGGGGCTCGTTCGGCTCGAGGCGTGCTCGCTGTCAGGACCGGTGCCGATCTCGACCTGCCGCCGATCCCCGTGCGCGTCAGCCCTGACCGCGAACGACTCGGGGACTACCTGCAGCGCGTCCTGGTGAAAGAGCGTGTCCGTTACGTCGGCGAGCCGGTGGCGGTGGTGCTCGCCGACGACCCGTACCTCGCCGAGGATGCGGCCGAGCTCGTAGTGGTGGACTACGAGGAGCTGGACCCGCTCGTCGACGTGCGGGCCGCCGCGTCGGAAGATGCCGTGCAGCTCGTGCCGGGTCGGCCGAACGAGGTGGTCGAGCTCGCCATGGCCTTCGGCAACGTGGACGCCGCCTTTCGCGACGCCGCCCACGTCGTGACGGTCGAGGTGGCGGTGGGTCGTCAGACGGCCGTGCCCATCGAGACCCGCGGGCTCGTCGCCGAGTGGTCGGGGGACGACCTCGAGATATGGGGAGCGACGAAGGTCCCTCATTTCAACCGGCGTGTCCTCGCCGAGATGCTCGGTGTGGACCCCAGTCGGGTGAGGATGCACCGGAGTGACGCCGGGGGCGGTTTCGGGGTGCGGGGGGAGCTGTATCCCGAGGACGTCCTCGTCGCGGTCCTGGCGAGAGAGTGCGGTCGGCCGGTCAAATGGATCGAGGACCGCAGCGAGCATCTCGTGGCGACGAACCACTCGCGCGATCAGCGCCACGTCCTGTCGGGGGCCTTTGCCGCTGACGGCGAGCTGTTCGGCCTGCGGGCAGAGATCTGGCACGACAACGGCGCCTACATCCGCACGCATGGTCTCACCGTCCCCGAGCTCACCGCGACCATGCTGCCCGGGCCCTACCGGATGCGTGGCTATGAGGTCCGGGTCCACGTCGTCCTGACGAACAAGACGCCGTGCGGGACCTACCGGGCGCCGGGGCGCTACGAGACGACGTTCTCGAGGGAGCGGCTCCTCGACGCGGCGTCGGTCGCTCTCGGCATCGATCCCATCGCCTTGCGGCGGCGCAACCTTCTGTCGCCCGAGGAGCTGCCGCTCGCCCGCGGACTGACGGCACTCGGGACCGAGGTGGTGCTCGACGAGGGCGACTACGCAGGCCTTCTCGAGGAAGCGCTCCGCGCCTCTGGCTACGAGGAGTGGCAGCGTGAGGCGGCGCGGGCCTCGGCGACAGGAAGGCTTGTCGGAACGGGCTGTGCCGTCTTCCTCGAGAAGAGCGGGCTCGGCCCTTACGAGAGCGCCACGGCGAGGCTGTCCGCGTCGGGCACCGTGGAGGTCGCCGCCGGCGGCACGTCGCTCGGCCAGGGCATCGAAACCGTCCTCGCCCAGATCACCGCCGATCATTTCGGGGTCGAGGCGGCAGCGGTGAGCGTTGTGGCGGGCGACACCGGGCTCCTCGATGACGGCCTCGGGTCGTGGGCCAGCCGCTCCACGGTCGTCGGGGGAACGGCCGTCCACATGGCGGCGGCGTCACTCGCGTCGCTCAGCCGGGAGGCGGCGGCCGAGCTGCTCGAGGCGGCGCCCGAGGACATCTGTCTGTCGGGCGGCTCAGCGTTCGTCGCCGGCTCGCCCACCCGGTCGGTCACCCTCGCCCAGGTCGCCGCCTCCCCACCATTGGGCGACGGCGAGGCCGGAGGCGGCGCTCGGCCGCTTGTTGCTGCGAGCCGTTTCGAGGTCGACCACATGACCTATCCGTACGGAGTCCATTTCGCTCAGGTCGAGGTCGACGAAGAGACGGGACAGGTGCGGGTGCTCCGGTACTTCGTCGCCTACGAGGTCGGCCGAGCCGTCAACCCGACGAACGTCGAAGGCCAGCTCGTCGGCGGCGCCGTCCAGGGCATGGGTGGTGCTCTTCTCGAGGAGGCGAGTTACGGGCCGGACGGCCAGCCCCTCGCGGTGACTTTGATCGACTACATGCTGCCCTTTGCCTCCGAGGCTCCCCCCGTTGGCACTTTGATCTCAGAGCGCTTCCCGACGGCGAGCAATCCACTCGGGCTGAAAGGAGCGGGGGAGGGAGGGTTGACCGCTTGCGGCGCCGCCGTAGCCAGCGCCGTCGGCGCGGCTATCGGCTCACTCGCCGGCCCCTGCCGCCTGCCGCTGACGCCGTACGACGTCTGGCGGCTCATCACCGATCAGGAGGCGCCTGGGCGCCATTTGATGTTCTCGTCGCCGGCCCTACCTCCGCCTGCTTCGCCCCGGCCTCATCTGCCTTGATTTTGGATACAACATTTAATATCCTGTGACGTCGGGAGATCGGAGGACGAATGGACGAGCAGTGGCTGGTCATCCGCAACGGCAAGGTGATCGACATAGCGGGCGATCGACCTCCTCTCCAGCAGGACGTCGTCATCAGGAACAGCCGCATCGTCTCGGTCGGCAACGACGCGGTGGAGGGACTGCAGCACCCGCCGCTCGAAGCTATGGCGCAACTCGACGCCAGCGGCCTCACCGTGATGCCGGGCCTGATCGACGCTCACTGCCACATGACCTACGGTGAGGCGAACACCGAGGAGGAGATCGACCTCTACACCACTCATGAGCTCCGTACCCTTATCGCGGCGGCGAATGCTGCCAAGGTGCTGCGAGCCGGGGTGACCAGCATCTCTCAGCCGGGAGGCAGCTACTACATCGGAGTCGGTCTTCGAGAGGGGGTCAAGCGTGGTCTGCTCATCGGACCGCGTATGAGCACGGCGGGCCGGTATCTGACGACGAGCAACGGCCTCGTCGACTGGTATCCGACGTCGGTAGGCGTGCCAGAGGGAAGCATCGGCAAGTTGACCAACACCCCGGACGAGATGCTGCGCGAGATCCGGCTACAGGTGAAGAACGGCGTCGACTTCATCAAGCTGGCTGACAGCCCGTACGGCGGTTATCAGTCCTTCCGCAACGACGAGCTGAAGATGGTCGCTGAACTGTGCCACCAGCTGGGACGAGGCTGCACCATCCACGCCCGCGGCTCTAACGAGGTCGGAGCCGCCGTCGACGCCGGGTTCGACTGGATCATGCACGGCAACATCATGAGCGACGAGGTAATCGACAAGTTGGCTGCCTCGGACTCGGTCCTGGTGCCCACACTGCTCCTCCTCGCCAACGATGTCGATTGGCCCGAGCTGACCGGCACACCGCCGAAAGCGGTGAGCAACATCCGGGTGATGCTCGAGAAGACGGCCGACAGCCTCCACCGGGCGCACGCTGCAGGGGTGAAGTTCGCCATGGGCACCGACACGGGCTTCGCGGTCACCCCCTACGGCGAGTGGCACGCCCGCGAGATCGAGCTCCTCATGACCTACGCGGGCTTGTCTGCGTGCGAGGCCCTCTCGGCCGCGACAAGGGGAGGGGCGAAGACGCTCGGCCTCGAGGGGGAGCTCGGTGAGGTCAAACCGGGCTACATCGCCGACGTCATCACAGTCGACGGCGACCCGACGACCAACGTCCGGGTGCTCCTGAACAAACGCAACATCCGTCACGTCGTGAAGGGCGGCGTGCTTCAGGTGTTCCCGCCGGACATTGACGACCGGCGCTACGAGCATGACGCGCTGCCAATCGTCTACTCAACCCACGCCCTGACCTACGACATGGTCTGTAACGGGGACCCGGCGCCTTCATTCGTCAGGTCTCCGTGGAGCGCCGGCATGGCCGACGACCTCCTCGCCGACATCGAACGTCTGAGCAGGCACCCGGCCGAGACGACCGCAAGCAGCCTGTGATCGAAGAAGTGCCAGACGATCGATCCCACCCTCCGGTGAGGGACGCTGATCGGCACCGGATCGCCGAGCAGATCGTCTTTTGTTGCCGGCTGCTCGTTGGCGAGGGTCTCGCCGGCGGCTTTGGCCATGTGAGTCGAAGGCTTGACGAGCACTCGTACCTCATCTCCGGACGGGTGCCGCTCGGTACCGTCTCGACCGAGGACGTCGTGCTTGTGAGGGCTGGGCAGCCCGAGGAAGAGCGGGCTCACGCCGTCCCCGTGGAGGCAGCGATCCATTCGGCCATCTACGACGCCCGCGCCGACGTGCGTGCGATCGCACGGACCCATGGCGAATTCTGCTCCGTATTGTCGCTGCTGGGGGAGCCCGTGCGCGCCGTGCACGCCTTCGGCGCGACGCTTGGCGCCGAGGTTCCCGTCCACGACGTGTGCGAGCTGATCGAGTCCGCAGACCAGGCCCGACCTCTCGTGGTGGAGCTCGCAAGCTCGCCTGCTCTGATCCTGCGGGGAAACGGGGCTGTCGTGTGTGGCGCGGACCTGGTCGAAGCGTGTGTCCTCGCCACCTATCTCGAAGAGTCCGCTCGTCTGCAGCACGGAGCTAGATGCATCGATTCGACCTCGCAGCTCAGGTACCTGACAGCTGAGGAGACGGCCGCTGCCGCCGCCAACTTGGGGAGTCGTCCCCAACTGGAGCGAGCCTGGAAGGCCTTGTGCAGCCGCCATTCCGTCAGCGACCCCTTCCTGTCCGGAGACAGGTGACGACGTTGACGAAGTTGGATGCAATATATACACTGCCCACGAACAGGAGGCGTTAGCGGAGATGCCCCTCGGAAAACGCTCGGGTGGAAGTCGTCGGTGATCGTCCATTCCCCGAGCCCGCATAACGGGAGTGAGCAGGATATGCCTCACACGCCGCTTATCGACGTGCACATCCACTACCTGCCCCAAGTCCTCGTGGAGGTCCTCGAAGCACGCGTTGACCCGCCGTTGATCAGACGGACCGGTGAAGAGCTGACGCTCCACTACGGGGGCGACTACCGGGAGGAAATGGACGCTGCTGCCTCCGAGGTAGGGAGTCTTCTCGCCGTGCTCGACCGCCACGGCATCGACGTGGGCGTCTTGAGCATCAACCAGCCCGGTGTCCTCCACCTGCCTGAGCACGAGGCGTGCACCGCCGCCGCCGCGGCCAACGACGAACTGGCTGCTGTGGCCGAGAGCTCGAGCGGAAGGCTGGAGGGGCTCGCCACGTTGCCGTGGCAGGTTCCGGTGGCAGCGGCCGAGGAGCTCGAACGTGGAGCGACTCTCGGGCTCAAAGGCGCGATGGTCTGCTCGAACGTGGCGGGCCGGTCACTCGACGATCCGCAGTTCGATGTGGTGTTCGAGGCAGCCGAGAGGCTGGACCTGCCGCTTCTGCTCCACCCCACCGTCCCACTCTCGGTCGATAGCCTCGGTCCGTACGGGATCACGTGTGCAGCCGGCTTCCTGTTCGACACCACCACCGCCGTGCTACGGCTCGTGCTCGGTGGGACCTTCGATCGCCACCCCGGCCTGAAGCTGGTTGTTGGGCACGCGGGAAGCCTCCTGCCACAGCTCGCCGGTCGGATCGAGCTCGAGTACAGGCGGGGAGCTATCGCCCGGACCCTTCCCGAGGGTCGTGTGCCCGCCGATTATCTCCGACTGCTCTACACAGACACCGTGGCAGGCTCAATCGGGCCTCTTCTTTCGGCGATCGACCTCTTCGGCAATTCACACGTGATGTTCGGCTCCGACTACCCGTTTTGGGACCCGCTCGACTCAATTTCTCTACTGCACGATCCGCATCTGAAAGAGGCTGACGGTGACCGCATACGGGGCCTCAACGCAATGGACATATTTCGAATCAGCCGGGTGGCAATGCACTCCGACAACGACAGAGGAGGCAACTTGCAATGAGGACGTCACGACGGAAGTCGAAGCGGTTGATTCGAGCACTCGCACCGCTCGCTGCGGCCGCGATCGCCTTGGCGGCATGCGGAAGCACTGCGTCGGGCAGCGGAGGCTCCAATCACGCGCCTGTCGTCATCGGGGCACTCGTCGCCTTCACGGGAGCTGATGCCGGCTATGGCCCGGAGGTGCTTGCCGGCTGCATTCCTGCCGTCAATCTGATCAATAAGAGCGGCGGGGTGCTCGGGCACAAAGTCCAGTGCCAGTCCTTCAACACTGCAGGGGACCCCGTGGATGCCGTGCCCGAGGCGAAGCATATGCTGTCGAACACCGTGAACCTGCTGGCCGCCGTGGGGACGGGTTCCGACGAGTCGTCGGCAGTGGTACCCATCGTGAACGCCGCCAAGGTCCCAATCTTCCCTTCGAGCGGCCAGTCGGTCTTCGACCGGAACAATTACCCGTATTTCTGGCGGATGGTGGCCATTGATGCCTCACAGGGCTACGCGATGGCGATCGCCGCAAAGGCGCTCGGCTACCACAACGTCGCCGCGGTGTTCGCGAACACGACGAGCGCGATGGGATCCGAGCCGAGCTTTGTGGCCGGCATGAAGCTGCTGCACGCTCCTCTTGTCGACACCATCATCGTGCCGTCGGGCGCCGCCTCGTACTCGAGCGAGATGGTCGTCCTGCTCGAGAAGCACCCGCAAGTGATCGTCGGCGAGCTGGATCCGTCAACTGCGGCGACACTGTTCACTGAGCTCACACAGCTCAACCACGGCAAGATGCTGCCAGTGCTCGGCGATGAGCCGGAGAGCGAAGTGCCATGGCAGAAGGCCGTGAGTGGTGCCATCGGCCAGTCGACGATGGACAAGTACGTCAATCTGGTGCTTCCGGCGTCGCCGTTCTCGAGCTTTGGATTCCAGACCTATCGTAAGGCGTTGCTTGCATCGACTGTGGCGCAAAAGAGCTCGTATTCCACCGATGTGTACTCTGCCTCGTACTACGACTCCGTCAACATAGTATGTTTGGCGGCCATCGAGGCGCACAGCATTAAGCCGACCGTCGTCAACAACTACATCCTCGGAATCGCGAACGGAACGCCAGGCGCAGTTGTTGTCCATACTTTCGCTGCCGGAAAGAGCGCGCTCGAAGCGGGGAAGAAGATCCGCTATGTGGGCGCAAGTGGGCCCGTGACCTTCCCCAAGTATCACAACTGGGAACCGCCGTATGTGGTGTCTCGCCTCAACCCGAACGGTTCGCAGACGACGGTGGCGCCGATCGCCGAGTCCGAGCTCAGCAAGCTGATCACCGAGAAATGACCCTGCAGCGGAGCCTTCCTCCTTGCTCGGCGTGTCGTGGCAGACCAGCGTCGTCGGACGTCGAGCGCTTGGCGGGGAGGAAGGCTCGCTTGTGCTCGTCCTTGCAGCGGTGGCCAGTGTCGTCCCTGTCCTCCCGAGGTTCGAGGTAGAACACCGTGCATCTCTTCGTCAGTTCCCTGGGATTCGGAATCATCGTGGCAGGGGTGCTGCTCGTCGCGACGGTGGGCTTTACGCTGCAGTACGCCATCAGCGGAGTGTTCAATCTTGCCTACGGGGCCATCATGGGCGTGGCGATGCTCATCGCCTACCTTTGTAATTCCGCAGGG
>Ga0182024_10016950_pt1 | contig 13748 bp, 13 predicted proteins | sample P32metaG_FD_120480 | JGI IMG/M metagenome (GOLD analysis project Ga0182024, IMG submission 120480) | Permafrost microbial communities from Stordalen Mire, Sweden - P3-2 metaG (Illumina Assembly) | ecosystem: Environmental > Terrestrial > Soil > Wetlands > Permafrost | place: Sweden: Stordalen... | reverse complement strand
GCGACGTCGCCCAGTATACGCACCAGCTGCTCCTGGGTAACGTCACCCGGCAGCGGAATCGTGTCCAGGCCCGTGCCACAAACCGCCGAATAGGAAAGGATGCCATCGATGGAGAGGCGGCCTTCGCTCCAGCGCTGCGCAATAATCGTATCTTCCAGGACCGGAAGCATCAGTCCCGAATAACCGGCCTGCTTCACTGGGATCGCTTTCAGCGCGCGGGTGATGAGCGCTGCCGTGCTGAGCGTTCCACTCGAGCCCAGCGGCGCATCCAGATAGTTTTCGAACGCCCGGCCAATGGAAACTTGCTTCAGCGGTGCAGGGGAGAGATCGATTCCGCCGTAGTCCCAGCCACTTGCACCGCTGATTTCCATCGCGGTCTTTTCAACTTGCGCGGCGTACGCGCCGAGTTCCTGTTTCAGGCGTGCTTCCGCTTCTGCAGGCGACTTTGTCGACGCCAGAACATCGCTCACTACGTTTGCGGACTCGAGTCCGATCGCAAATTGCTTGCCTTGGCCGGTGAAAAAGGAGGCCGGATAAAAGGGCGTTCCCGAGGGAACCATGGAGCTGGCCGTAAAATTAAAATTGCCCTGACCGTGCGGAGTGTTTGCTTCCAGATACTTGATTACGCCGGCCGCTGCCTGAATCGACTTCCAATGAATTCCGTCGTCGCCTGCGATAAATACCGAGCCTTGCAGCACAGTCGAATTTGCAATGATTTTCCCCAGTAGCTCCGCTTCATGGGCGTCGTCGGAATCGTTCACCATCGCGGGACCGATTGCGGAGAGGAAACCTTCTTTTGCGGCTAGCGCGTTGTAGTCGCGAAAGAACGCCAAAACCTGGTCGTCCGTCATTCCTCGCGTATATTCTGGGAACGGCTGCGTGGTGATGCGGATGGTTTGTACTGTGAATCCGGCTTTTTCGTAAGCGGCTTTAGCTCCACGCAGAAATTTCAGCGTTTCCTGAATTTGGTCTTGATAGTGAGAGCGATCCAGACGAACGAAGGCCGTAATCGTGCGAACGTTTGGTTTCGACGCAGGATCGAACGCGTCCGTAGACTGGACGCCGGCCAATATTGTGGCCATCGCGCAGAGAACCGCAGCCACGGGCCTGGCGAACGCGCGAAAATGGCGTCCGCGAATCACGAAAAGGCCGCGATCCCGGTGATGCGCTCGCCGATAATCAGTTTGTGGATGTCGTGCGTGCCCTCATAGGTGAAGACGGATTCCAGATTGGCCATGTGGCGCATCACGCAGTAATCGTCCACGATGCCGTTCGCTCCTAGAATCTCCCGCGCCCGGCTCGCCGTTTCGCGAGCCATCCAGACGTTGTTCATCTTCAGCATCGAGATGTGCGATGGATGCACTCGCCCCGCATCCTTTAAACGGCCAACTTGCAGCGCCAGAAATTGCGCTTTGGTGATTTCGGTGATCATCCAAACCAGTTTTTCTTGCACCAGCTGATGTGATGCGATGGGCTTATTGTCGAATTGCTTGCGTTCTTTCGCATAGCGCAACGCCGTGTCGTAGCAGGCCATGGCCGCGCCAATGCCGCCCCACCCGATGCCGTAACGTGCCTGATTCAGGCAAGACAGCGGACCGCGGAGGCCTTCCACCCCAGGCAAAAGATTCGAGGCCGGAATTTCGCAGTCCGTCATCGACAGTCCCGAGGTCACCGACGCACGCAGCGAATATTTTCCATGTACGTCCCAGGCTTTAAAACCAGGCGTCCCTTTTTCGACCAGAAACCCGCGAATTTTATCGTCTTCGCATTTCGCCCATATCAATGCCACCGCCGCCAACGAGCCGCTGGTGATCCACATTTTTTCGCCGTTCAGAATGTATTTATCACCCTTCTTGACCGCGCGCGTCAGCATGCCTCCGGGATTCGAGCCGAACTGCGGCTCGGTGAGTCCGAAGCAGCCGATCGCTTTTCCTTGCTGCAACAGCGGCAGCCATTTATCTTTTTGAGCGTCGGACCCAAACGTGAAAATCGGATACATCACCAGCGCCGACTGCACCGAGACGAAGCTGCGCAGGCCGGAGTCGCCGCGCTCCAGCTCCTGCGTCACCAGGCCGTATTCCACATTGGACATTCCCGCGCAGCCGTAGCCTTTCAGGCTCGCGCCAAATAATCCTAGGTCCGCCATTTGCGGCACCAGCTGCATCGGGAATTTCCCTTCGCGGTTGTATTCCTCGATAATCGGCATGATTTGATCGTCAACAAACTGGCGTGTGGTGTTGCGCGCCAGTTTTTCTTCGTCACTCAGCAGGGAATCGAAGTCCAGGTAATCGACTCCGGAAAATGATGGCATTCGCGAATCTCCTTCGATACGGCGGGTCTAGGCGCATCCCCTCCGGCAATCACACACAGGCTCGGGTAGCGATGCTCTTCGAAACTAAGATTGTATCGAATTGTTTAGCCAGTGCGCTAGAGAAGTAAATTCGTCCGCCGTGATGAGTTTTTCAAGCATCGCAGAACGGAGTTTGGAACGGAGGTTGACCATCTCCACGAAACTCGCCATGGTTCGGGGCCAACGCCGAGGAAGGGGTGATATACATTAGTTCTGGCACCACTCGGAGGCAGGATGAAACGCACGGCGGGAATTACCATATCCGCGGTTTTGGTTTTTATCGGCAGCGGGCTGGCGCTGCTCTCCTGCCCTCTGATGGGTTTCAGCCTGACCGTGGCGGCTCCTAACGGGAACCTCCCCCGCGGATTCGGATTCATGGTCGCCTTCATGATTGTTTGCGCCGCCCTCTTTGCCTCCTGGGGTATCGCGTCAGGCGTGGGCCTTCTCAATTTGCGGGAATGGGCCCGCATTTCGATGGTGGTATTTTCTGCGCTGCTTCTCATTGTCGCGTTACCAGGCATGTTGCTTTTTTTATTCGTTAGCCTCCCACTTCCCGCAAACTCTCCAAATCCGGCCATGGCCCAGCATGCTCTTTCCATCGCCCGGTTTGGGCTGGTGGGATTTTATGCCGTTGTGGCTGCACTTGGCGCGGCCTGGCTGTACTACTTCATGCGCCCTGCCGTGAAAAATCAGTTCACAACCAGTGGACCCGCCACCACGAGCGACAGGATTACGGCGGCCACCCAGCCGGGATCATATTCACGCGGCAGGCCCCTCAGCATCACGATTATTGCGGGCTTTTTGGGATTTGGCGTTATCAGCCTGCCGATAGTCTTTTTGTTGCACCTACCCATGATGTTTTTGGGATTTTTTTTCGAAGGCCCGCAAGCTTTCTTGGTCGTTCTCGGGTACGGCTCCGTTCAGGCAGCGGTCGCCTACGGCTTGTGGGAGCTAAAACCGTGGGGCCGCAGTCTCGCCATCTATTATTTTAATTTCGCGATTTTCAATGCCGTGATTTCGGTGATCCTGCCGGGTGCCCAGGCGCGCTACGAAGCGGCCATGAACGTTATGGCGAGTACCTTGGGCACGCCACCCTCACCCATGCAGATTCCTCTTTGGTTTACTTTGATCTTTGCGCTGCCATTCATCGCTATCCAGCTGGGTTTCGTGATCGCCAGCAAGAAGGCCTTCGAATAGCTGCGTGGTTTCTCCCCGGGTCCTATGACAGAATTATCCACTCTGCCGGAACTTAGCGTACGCCGCTCCCCGTTGACGACGGCAATCCTCGATGCGATAATCTTCTGCACTGATTGAGCTGGGACGTGTGGCGCTCCGGTGGTTGCAGCGAAGCCAGAGCCTTGCTCGAAACTTATATACGGGGCGGACACTAGCGGTACTCTCTCCTGACGATGGGAATTCTCCACCAACTCGGTGACTTGTTTCTTCAAGCTGTGCCTACAGTCGTTATCGTTTTCTTTTTTTATCTCTACATGCGCTGGGCTTTTTTCACTCCCATCCAGAAGGCGATGGCCGAGCGTGAATCCCGCATCGAAGGCGCGCGAAAAGACGCAGCTGCCGTGCAGGCTTCCGCGAACCAGGAACTGCAGGATTACAATGACGCGCTAAAGAAAGCGCGTGCTGAGATTTATGCTGAACAGGAACTGGCGCGCCAGGCTATCGTGGAGGAGCGCAGCAAGAACCTGAAGGCCCTGCGTTCGCTGGCGCAGAAAGAAGTCGCTGAAGCGAAGAAGAAAATTGATGCGGAGCTGGCCGCAGCCCGTAAGGAAATCGAAGCGAGTGCTCCGGCTATGGCGAGCGAAATCACCCGCAGCATCCTGGAAAAACCCCTCTCGTTGCAGGGAGGAGTTGGCCGCTAATGCAACGTGCGTCGCGAGGTCTCCGAAATTGTTCAGTCGATTTGCGGGCGCAAGTCCGCAGGTTCTCAGGTGTGGCTGCCGTTTTCTGTTCGTCCCTATTGCTGGCAGCCGTGCCGGTTTTCGCGCAGGAAGGCGGCGCTTCCGCCACGGATTCCCCGGATGGCCGGCTGTTTCGCTGGCTGAATTTTGTGGTCGTGTTCGGATTGCTGGCGTATGTGCTGGTGAAGTTTGCCGCCCCGGCGTTCCGTCGCAGGGCAGACCAGATCTCCGAACAGATCGCCGAAGGCGCTCGCGCACGCGAGGTTGCCGAACGCCAGCGGCAGGAAATTCGTGCAAAAGTAGCGAATTTGCAAAGTGAAATAGAGCAGTTGCGCGTCCAGGCCAAGCGCGACGCCCAGGATGAAGCGCAGCGCCTCCGCGACACTGCGCGCGGCGAGAGCGAAAAAATCGAACAAGCTGCCCGCGTTGAAATTGAGGCCGCCGCTCGTGCGGGCCGCATGGAATTGAAAATCCTTGGGGCGCGCCTGTCCGTTCAGCTGGCCGAAGCCATGTTGCGCCAGGAACTGACCCCGCAGGCCGAAGCGAAGCTCTTCCATTCCTTTGTCGGCGAACTCGGAAGGAACGTCAATTGAGCGCCGTTGCTGACCGGTACGCAGCAGCGCTGGCCGACGTGGCTGTCGTGCGCAAATCCGGCGACACGCTGCGCAAGGACCTCGCCTCCTTTATTGCCGCCTATGACGATTCTGCGGATCTTCGCAACGCTCTCGAAACGCCCAGCCTGGATGAATCCTTAAAGGCAAAAATCGTTGATTCTGTGTCTGCAAAAATGGGACTGAACGACGCCATACGCAATTTCATGAAAGTTATCGTCAGCCATCAGCGCATGCACATGCTTCGGGAAATCGATCAGGCCTTTGTCACCGAATTGAACCGGCGCGGAGGCATCGCCGAAGCGGAAGTGACCACCGCGCGGCAACTGAACGACGCCGAGAAGAAAGAATTGCTGTCCGTGCTGGAGAAACGCACCGGCAAAAAGATTGAAGCGCGATTCGCGGAAAACAAGGCGCTGTTGGGCGGTGCTGTGGTTCGGGTAGGTTCAACTGTTTACGATGGCTCAGTGCGCGAACAATTGAATCGCATGCGCGAGCGCCTGGAAACGGAATAGCGGAATCGAAACGAGGAGCAGGAATGGCGAATATTAAAGCGGACGAAATCTCAAAAATTCTGCGCGAGCAGATCGAAAACTATCAGCAGACCATGGCGGTGGAGGAAGTAGGCACCGTCATTTCGGTCGGTGACGGCATCGCGCGCATCCACGGCCTGGATAAGTGCATGGCTGGCGAGATGATCGCATTCCCCCATGACGTTTTCGGTATCGCGCTAAACCTCGAAGAGGATCAGGTCGGCGCGGTGTTGCTTGGCGATTACACCGAAATTAAAGAAGGTGACAGCGTAAAGCGAACCAATACCATCATGTCCGTTCCGGTTGGTGATGGAATGATCGGTCGCGTCGTGGATGCCCTGGGAAACCCGATCGATGGCAAAGGCCCTATCGCATCGACCCAACGCAATCCCCTCGAACGCATTGCTCCGGGCGTTATCGATCGTCAGCCGGTGCGCGAGCCGATTCAAACCGGAATTAAGTCGATTGACGCGATGATTCCTATCGGCAGGGGCCAACGCGAACTGATCATCGGCGACCGTCAGTTAGGAAAGACCGCCATCATTATCGATACGATTTTGAATCAGCGCGGCGGTGACATGATTTGCATTTACTGCGCAATCGGCCAGAAGCGCTCCACCGTAGCGCAGGTCATTAAGACGCTGACCGATTTCGGCGCGATGGAGCACACCATCGTGGTAGCCGCCACCGCTTCGGAATCGGCTTCCATGCAATACATTGCGCCGTTCACCGCTTGCGCCATCGGAGAATATTTCCGCGACACCAAACGCCACGCCATTTGTTTTTACGACGATCTTTCAAAACACGCGCAGTCCTACCGCGAAATCTCGCTCTTGCTGCGCCGTCCGCCAGGCCGTGAAGCTTTTCCGGGAGACGTTTTCTTCCTGCACTCCCGCCTGTTGGAGCGTGCCGCTAAACTGAACGACGAACTCGGCGCGGGCTCTCTGACCGCCTTGCCCGTCATCGAGACCCAAGCCGGCGATATTTCCGCGTACATTCCGACGAACGTGATTTCAATTACGGACGGGCAGATTTTCCTGGAAGCCGACCTCTTTAACGCCGGTATTCGCCCCGCTGTAAACGCGGGTATTTCCGTAAGCCGCGTCGGCGGCAACGCGCAGATTAAGGCCATGCGGCAAGTTTCCGGCACGCTGCGCCTTGATCTGGCGCAGTATCGCGACCTCGCGGCATTCGCGCAGTTCGGAACGGAACAACTCGACAAAGCCACGCAAGCGCAGCTTGCGCGCGGCCAGCGCCTGATGGAAATCCTCAAGCAGGATCAGTACCAGCCTCTTCCGGTGGAAAAGCAGGTCCTGATTATTTTCGCTGCTTCTAACAAATTCCTCGACGACATCGAGCCTTCGGAATGCCGCCGTTTTGAAACCGAGCTGTATCCTTTCATCGAGACGAACTACAGCGGGTTGCTGAAGTCCCTGCGCGAGAAAAAAGCCTTCGATGACGCTATCAAGGCCGAGGCCATGAAAGCGCTTGGCGATTTCAAGGAACGATTCAAATCGTCGCAACAATCCACTGCGGCCGCCGGAGCCAGCGCCGCCGAAAAAGCGAAATCAGCCGAGAAAGCGGGGGCTACAGCGTAAGCCAGTCGATCGATGCCCACACTCCTCGATTATCGCCGCCGCATTCGCTCCGTGAAGAGCACCAAGCAGATCACGCGCGCCATGAAGTTCGTGGCTGCGGCGAAATTGCGGCGCGCTCAGGAAGGCGTATTTGCGGCGCGGCCCTACGCCAAGGAAATTCTTCGCGTGCTGCGTTCCGCCGCCGCGCGCATGGAATCACCCGCTCATGACTTGTTGAAGCGGCGTCCCGAGGAAAAAATTCTGGTCATGGTCCTCACCGGCGATCGCAGCCTGGCCGGTGCATTCAATTCGAACGTCCTGCGCCACACCACCACCTTCATTCGCGAACATAGAGACCAGAAGTTGGAGTTTCTCGTCGTCGGCAAAAAGGGCCGCGAGAACCTGAAGAAGCGCGGATACAAGTTTGTTGGCGAATATCTCGATGTTTCCGCTCACGTGGAGTACTCGAAGGCGCGGGAAATCGCGCAGCGTGTGGCGGAACTTTACATCAACGAACAAGTGGACGCCGTTTATATCATTTACAACGAATTCAAGAATGTGATGGTGCAGCATCTCCGCGCGGAAAAGTTGCTGCCGATCGACGCTGCGGTAATCAAAGGCGACGATGCGAGCAAGAACACTGCTCCCGATCCGAGTGCCTTGCCGACGGAACCCGGACCGGGCGGCCAGGGATTTGTCGTCGACTACATTTACGAGCAGCCCGTGGAAGAGATTTTCCGGGGGTTAGTGCCCAAGTATTTGCAGGCGGAAATCTATCGCATCCTGCTCGAGTCGGCCGCGGCCGAACACGCCGCGCGTATGACCGCCATGGATTCCGCAACCCGCAACGCTTCGGAACTGATCGACAAGCTGACGCTGAAGATGAACAACATTCGCCAGGCCGCAATCACCAAGGAACTTATCGAGATCGTTAGCGGTGCTTCGGTTGCGAATTCGTAAGATTGGATTGGCGCAGTCGCGAATTTTGAATATTTAGGAGCCATCATGGCAACGAACGATCTGAAAGCCGGGCGGGTCATTGAAGTCATCGGACCCGTCGTCGACGTGCAGTTTGCGGAAGGGCATTTGCCGCAGATTCACAACGCCGTCCGTATTACGAGCGAAGGCTACAACAATCCGGAAGCGCTCGACATTATCGCGGAAGTCGCGAGCCACCTGGGCGAAGGGCGCGTGCGTTGCGTCGCCATGAAACCCACCGAAGGCTTGGTGCGCGGCATGAAAGCCATCGACCTCGGCGAAGCGATTTCGGTTCCAGTGGGCCGCGGCGTTCTTGGGCGCGTGATGAACGTGCTGGGCGAGCCGGTCGATAAGCTCGGGCCGATCAAAACCGAAAAGCGCTACTCGATTCATCGCCCTGCGCCGCTTCTTGAGGATCAATCCACGAACCTCGAAATGTTCGAGACGGGCATTAAGGTTGTGGATCTGACCGAGCCTTATTTGAAGGGCGGCAAGATCGGACTGTTCGGCGGCGCGGGCGTCGGCAAGACCGTGCTGATTCAAGAATTGATTCACAACGTCGCCATGCAGCACGGCGGTGTTTCGGTTTTCGCCGGTGTAGGAGAAAGAACCCGCGAAGGAAACGATCTGTGGCTGGAAATGCAGGAATCCGGTGTCGTGGTCGCAGGAAACTCGGAGAAGTCGCGCTGCGCTTTGATCTACGGCCAGATGACGGAACCTCCCGGCGCGCGTCTCCGCGTCGGGCTGACCGGGGTCACGGTCGCTGAATATTTCCGCGATGAAGAAAAGCTCGACGTGTTGCTGTTCATCGACAATATTTTCCGCTTCGTGCAGGCTGGTTCGGAAGTCTCGGCGCTTCTCGGCCGCATGCCTTCCGCTGTCGGTTATCAGCCGAACCTGAACACCGAAATCGGAGAACTTCAGGAGCGCATCACCTCTACGAAAAACGGATCGATTACTTCGGTGCAGGCCATTTACGTGCCGGCCGACGATTACACCGATCCCGCCCCGGCGGCGACGTTCGCGCATCTGGATGCCACCACCAACTTAAGCCGCCAGATCGTCGAACGCGGAATTTATCCCGCGGTCGATCCTCTCGCCAGCTTCTCCCGGATTTTGGATCCGCGCATCGTCGGCCAGGAACACTACAACGTGGCCCGCGCCGTCAAGGGCGTGCTGCAGCGCTACAAGGAATTGCAGGACATTATCGCGATTCTCGGAATCGAAGAACTCTCTGACGATGATAAGTTGATCGTCACCCGCGCCCGAAAAATCGAAAAATTCCTGTCGCAACCGATGTTCGTCGCCGAACAGTTCACAGGTCTTGCCGGAAAGTACGTAAAGATCGAAGACACCGTGCGCGGATTCAAGGAAATCGTCGAAGGCAAGCACGACGATTTGCCCGAACAGGCTTTCTATATGGTTGGCCCCATCGAAGAAGCCCGCGAAAAGGCCGAAAAGATGGCCGCGACAGCGTAGTCCCGGTCGCGGAATTTAACGCAAAAGAAAAATGGCAAACGAGCAAAACAAAATCGAGTTGCAGGTCGTGACGCCGGAGCGCCACATCCTGAGCGAAGACGTCGAGTCCGTCGAAATGCCGGGAAAAGACGGCTACCTTGGAATTCTGCCGGGGCATGCGCCGTTGCTCACCGAAATGGGTTTCGGAATTTTGACCTATCGAAAGGGAAGCGAAATACGCTCGCTTACGGTTTTAGGCGGATATGCTGAGGTTTTGCCCCAGCGCGTCATCGTTCTGGCAGAGGCCGCTGAGCGCATCGAAGAAATCGACAGGCAGCGGGCTCAGGCTGCACTCGATCGCGCCAAAGCGAATTTGCCCGGTGCGAATGCCACCGAGGCCGACTGGGATGCGACGAATGCGGCCATTGCGCGCGCCACCGTGCGGCTCGAAGCCGCTGGCAAAGGCTCTGGAGCCGGCGCTACTGCTTCGCGCGAAATGGAACACTCCAACGCCTAGTGTCTATTGAGCTATTTGGCCTTCCGCACCTCGGAATCCGCTGCCTTTTCAATGCATCTAACTATTGTGATAGAAATACTGCAGGCAGTATAAATGGCTGAAATTACCGTCTATTCCAATACGTGGTGCTGTGATTGCCGTCGCGCCAAGAGCTTCCTCAAAGACCGGGGAATCGCTTTTCGTGAGATTAATATTGACCACAATCCAGAAGCGGAAGCCACCGTATTGCGCGTCAACAATGGCAAACGCAAGGTTCCCACCATCGAAGTGGAAGGAAGATACTTTCCGATGAGCCCGTTCGACCCCTACCGCTTCGCCGAAGAACTGAAAATCCCTCTGAACAAGTAGTTCCTTCTAAACGGATCGTTCCTGCTTTTGCTTTCAACTTTCGCGCAGAACCAAAGACGAACAAAGAATTTTAGTTGAGGCCAACGCCCCGCGTCATTACGCCTGCGACATGAAGATCAGGGGTAAGAACGACAAGATCTGCATCTGCGCCAACAGCAATAATCCCTTTCTTGCCCGCAAGGCCCAGCCGGCGCGCAGGCAGAATAGTCGCCATCCGAATCGCGTCAACCATCGGTACGCCAAGTTCGACGATGTACCGCAAAGCGCGATCCAGTGTCAAAGTACTTCCCGCCAATTTCCCCTCGGAATTACGGACGACGCCATCTTTCACCACCACATCAAAATTTCCCAGTTTGTACGTTCCATCGCGCATCCCCGTTGCCGCCGTTCCATCGCTGACGAGCAACACGGTGTCAAAACCCTTGGTGCCCAGCAATACTTGAATCGCAGGACCGGCTACGTGAACGCCATCCGCTATAATTTCAGCCGTCACATCGGCGTCCGTCAGCACTGCGCTGATTACTCCGGGGTCGCGGTGCGTAAATGGCCGCATGGCGTTGTAAATGTGGACGGCGTGCTTCGCTCCAGACTCGATTGCCGCGCGGGCTTGCGCATAATCCGCGTCGGTGTGGCCTATTGCCACAACCATTCCAGCTTTGAGTGCAGCCGGAATCAGCTCAAGCGCCCCAGGAATTTCGGGAGCGATCGTTAGAATTCGAATCAATCCGCCGGCGGCGACGCGGAATTTCTCCAGAATTTCCACCGACGGTGCGGCGATCGATTCCACAGGATGAACGCCGCGCCTTACTGTGTTGATAAATGGTCCTTCCAGATGAACACCTAAAATCTCAGCGCCGAACCGCGCATTGTCCGCCGTGCTTTCGTGGGCGCGAATATATTGCGCGATACCTTCCAGGCTGCGGCAAGTGGTATCGACGGGCGCCGTCACCGTGGTGGCTAAAATCGACGTCGTGCCAAAGCGCGCCACCGTCGAAGTGATCCGGTCGAGCGCCGCAGCGTCGCCCTCCATCACGTCGTGGCCGCCCGCCCCATGAATGTGGATATCCACGAATCCGGGCACCACCGTCATTCCGGACGCCACATAGTCCTTCGCTCCGGGTGGGATGTGAACTTCATCGCGGTGCCCGATTCCCGTGATGCGCCCGGCTTCGACGATAATCACACAATCCCGCAGCTCTTCCTGGGGTGTAAGTATCCGACTCGCGTAAATAGCTGTGGCCGACATAGGGAAGTCCATGCTAACCGAAGTCAGGCGCAAATTCAGCGCCGAGCCTTGCATCCTTTTCCTGGTTCGCTACAATCATAGCCGCACTCTTTGGAGGGAATTGGATGTCACATGACAAGCGTTACGTGGCGCAGAAACGTCAGCGCCGCCGCCGCAAGACCGCGAAGGCCAAAGTAAAGCTCTACGAAACCGGAAAACTGTCGCACGACAAGCTGCCCGCGCTCGCCAAGAAGTTTCTCAGTCGCAAAAACCGCGCCGCGAAAAAAGCCGAGTAACTTCTACAGGGAAACGCGTGGCTCACGGCGGATCCCGCACTACTCTCGCATCTCGTCCAAAAAAAAGGGAGCGTCGGTTCGACGCTCCCTCGTCCCCGTTATGATGGTATGAGCGTTAGAAACTAGTTGCCGCCAGAAACTGCCGCCAGCGCGTGCGCCGAATTCGACTTCGGCACGCTCAAGTAGCCGCTGATTTTGTCTTTGGCCACTGAATTCACCACAAACTCCAGCGGAGCACGCGCACCCGATTCGAAGAAATAGAGCGGCTCGTTGGCCGTCAGATTTTTCTTCTCGTGGCGCTGGTCGTCGACAAAAATCGTTACACCGTACTGGCTCTTCTTGGTATTCGTCGCATGAAGTTCGACCATCAGGGCGCCGACTTTCTCGCGGGAATTCTTTTTGTCGATTGTAAATTCGTAGTAATCGCGCTCACCTTTACGACGAAGTTCTTCCACTTCGTCATGGTTGCGTGCGATCAATGTCCCGAATTCGCCCCGCGCCATTTGCAGATTGTTCTTAGTCGCGTCCAGGTCGCCTTTCACGCCGTTGACGTCCGTGCCCAGCTTGCTGACGTCATCTACGCTGGCTTTGGTGGCGAGCTGCGCGGTCGTTTGATTCTGCATCTCGGCCAATTCCTTGGCGTCGTCTTCCTTGATTTTCTTGGCCTGCAGGCGAGCCTTGCCCAACTCGCCTTCGGTAAGTTTCATTTTATCCGTGACGACGCTGAGTTCACCGGCGAGTTGTGCGTTAGTGTCTTCCGCCTTCGCCAGTCGCTGGCTGATAACGTCCTGGCTCTGTTTGGTCTGTTGATCTTGCGAAGCCAGCGCTTGTTCGAGCGTCTTGGAATGGTTCGATGCAGACCAGCCTACTCCCAGTGCCACCAGTGAAATGATAGCGAGAACTACCACGATGATTCCCACCCAACGCGGCGCCGCGGCTTCTGCCACCACGACGTTCTGCACGTCATTCCGTTCGTCACTCATACTTTTCTCCTCCCGAATTCCCTTGCGCGCTGGAGAATTGCACGGCACAGGCCACTCGACGAGCGTGGAGGGATACTCGGGTAAACCTATAGCCACCAGTGGCATAGGGTATAACTATGAATTTCGGGAGTGAAAAGAAGGCTGTACGGATGGCGCAAATTTTACGCGCCTGTAACATTTCTTCGTGGTGGCCCGCACACGGTCTCCGATTACGCGCGAACATTCACACCTAACGCGGTTGTTGACTAGATTGTCAACGCGTAATCGTCATATTGCGAAGCACCGCGATGCGGTCTGAAAGTGGGGGGTGCGTGCTGAAGAGGCTCGACAGAAATTCGCGCGGCATTAACGGCTGCACGATGCACAGCGCCGAAGTAGATTGCGGAATGTTCATCGGGATTTTCTGATTGTACGCGCCCAGTTTTTCCAGCGCGCTGATCAATCCATTCGCGTGGCCCACCATTTGCACCCCGGAAGCGTCCGCCTGATATTCGCGTTGCCGCGAAATTCCCATTTGCAGTATCAGTGCGCCCAATGGCGCGAGAAAAACAGCAAGCAAAGCTCCCAGACCTCCGCCGCGCCGGTCGCCTCGCCCTCCGCCGTAACCGCCAAACATTAATCCCCAGCGGCCCATGTGCCCTGCCCACGTAATTGCGCCGGCCAGCGTCGCGGCAATCGAAGACGTGAGAATGTCGTAGTTGCGCACGTGGGACAGCTCGTGTGCGATTACGCCTTCCAGTTCGTCATCGTTTAAAAGTTCCATCAAACCCTGAGTCACTGCCACCGACGCGTGACTAGGATTGCGTCCCGTGGCAAAAGCGTTTGGCGCCGCTTGTGGAATCAGGAACAGTTTCGGCATCGGCAAATTCGCTTTGGCCGAGAGGCGCTCCATTACGGCATAAAGACGTGGTAATTGTTCGCGGCTGATCGGCGCCGCTCCACTCGATTTCAAGGCG
>Ga0182024_10016949_pt1 | contig 13748 bp, 12 predicted proteins | sample P32metaG_FD_120480 | JGI IMG/M metagenome (GOLD analysis project Ga0182024, IMG submission 120480) | Permafrost microbial communities from Stordalen Mire, Sweden - P3-2 metaG (Illumina Assembly) | ecosystem: Environmental > Terrestrial > Soil > Wetlands > Permafrost | place: Sweden: Stordalen... | reverse complement strand
GCGGAGTTGCGCGGTGACCGCCTGCACGTCGCTCATGGTGGCGCTCAGCGTCTTGATGTTCTCGTCGGAGAAAACCCGATTGATGCGGTCCAGGGCTTCCACGGTGCGTTGGATGATGAAGCCACCTCCGGCCAACAGATCGGATAGGGCGTCGCGCTTGCTGGCCATGCGCGGAACTTCGCCTTCGGGGACGGTGCTTTTCAGCAGGGGTTTGGAGGGTGTGCCGGCGGTGATCTGAACATAGTTGACCCCGGTGATGCCCTGGGGCTCCAGGGTCGCGTAGGAATCCTTGCGGATCGGTATGTCGGAGGTGACTTTAACCCGGGCGATCACCAGCTGCGGATTGCGAGGATCCAGGGCGATCTTGCTGACGTCGCCCACCTTGATGCCATTGAAATGCACCTCGCCGCCCAGGGCGAGACCGCGGACCGGGCCCTGGAAGACGATGTCGTAAAGATCATAGTTACGGCTGAATTTGCTTCCCGCCAGCCAGACGACGAACACCACCAGTCCGATCGTCAGAATCACCGAAGCCAGTCCCACCAGGGCATAGTTGGCGTTGCGCTCCATCAGTCGGCTCCCCGATCACTCTTCATGTGCGCCCGCTTGCGGCCATCCTCACTAGAGCCGGCGCCCGAACGGCTCCGCGCTCCGTGGAAATAGCTCTTGATCCAGGGTTGATCGGAGTTTTCGAGCTCGCGGACCGGAGCCATGGCCACCACTTTTTTGTCGGCGATCACCGCGACCTGGTCAGTGATCGCATACAGACTATCCAGATCATGGGTGATCATGAACACGGTCAATTTCAAGCTATGAGACAGATCGTCGATCAGTTCGTCAAAGGCTGCGGCGCTGATGGGGTCAAGCCCGGACGTAGGTTCGTCGAGGAACAGCAGCTCGGGGTCGAGAGCCAGAGCCCGCGCCAGGCTGGCGCGCTTGATCATGCCGCCCGAGAGCTCGGAGGGCTTCAGCGCCCCCGTGCCGGCGGGGAGGCCCGCCAAGGCGATCTTCAGGTCCGCCAGCTGGCCGATCTCGTCCCTGTTCATCAAGGTATGCTCGAACATCGGAGCGGCGACGTTTTCCTTCACCGTCAGATTCGACCACAGCGCGCCCTGCTGAAATAGCACGCCCCATCGGCGCTCGATCGCTGTCCATTGCGGCCGCTTGGCGTAGCGGATGTCCTGGCCGAAAACGCGAACCGATCCGCCCTGGGGTTCGCGTAGGCCAATGATGGTGTTGAGCAGCACCGTCTTGCCGGCGCCCGAGCCGCCGACCACGCCGACCACATCGCCGCGGGTGACCGTGAGGTCCAGACCGTCATGGATCAGGTTGTCGCCATATTGCGACACCAGGCCGCGCACCTCGATGGGCGGCGCCTCCAGGTCGAGGGGGGCTTCGGCGTCCAGGCTCATACGTTGAGCTTCATGTAAATTAGCGCGAACACGGCGTCGATGAGAATGGCCGAGAAGATGGCGTGAACGACCGCGGTGGTGACTCGGCGACCTAGAGATTCGACGTCGCCGCCCACCTCCAGGCCTTGGCGGCAGCCGATGCCGGCGATCACCACCGCCATCACTGGCGCCTTGGACATGCCGACCCAGAAGTTGGTAATGGCGACGTTGTCCAGCAGGCGTTGGAAGAACGCCGTGGGATTAAGGCCCAGGACCGTCCAGGCGACGGCGAAGCCGCCGGCCAGACCGGCCAGGGTGGCGACGAAGGTCAGCAAGGGGATGATCAGCAGCAGGGCGAGAAATCTGGGGAACACCAGGGCGTCGAATGGATCGACCCCCAGCACGCGCATGGCGTCGATCTCCTGATTCATTTTCATCGCGCCGATCTCGGCGGCGAAGGAAGACGCCGAGCGGCCAGCCAGCAGCAGGGCCGTGATCAGGACGTTGAACTCACGCAAGACCGCGACGCCGATCAGTTCGACGGCGAAAACCTGGGCGCCAAACTGGGCCAGGAGGTGGGCGCCCAGCAGGCCAACCACGGCCCCGATGAAAAAGGTGGTGATGGCCACGATCGGCAGGGCGTCGAGCCCAGCGCGCTCGGCGATCGAGAACACCGCCGCCCAACGGATGCGACCAGGATTCATGACGGCCCGCTTGACCGCCACCATCAGGTGGCCGTTGAAAACCACCGTGTCGAATGCATTGACGCCGATATCGACTGCGGCGCGGCCCAGACGGTCGAAGACTTCGTAGACGGATCGCCGCGGGACGTGGGGTGTGGGCTCGGCCTGGATCGCGCGGCCGACCAGCGCCAGAAGCCGTTTGACCCGCGGCGAACCAATGAAGCGCTCGGAGTCTTCGGTCTGCTCGGCGGCGCGAAGCACGCCCCAGGCGCCGGAGGTGTCGAAACGGCCGATCTCCGTCAGATCCAACTTAGCGTCAGGCGCGCCCTTCAGGCTCTGGGCGAGGCGATCGGGGGCTTCGCCCATGCGCACGGCCGTCCAGTCGCCAGTGAGCACCGCGCTCTTGCCGTCATCGGTATCCTCAAGGCGAAAGTCGGCGGCCTGTTCCATGCGTTAAGCGCTGACTGGCAAGCCCCCCTGGCGGCCAACCCAATCGATTGACCTTCCGGATTTCATCTAGGTGCACAGTTCGGCCAGAGCAAATCAGTTCCCAACGCCCCGGCTTCTTTTTAGCGACACGGTCAAGTGGCCCGCGCCTTGGGCGCATGGGTAATGCGCAGCAGATTGGCCGCGCCGGGCGCTCCCATGGGTGGGCCGGCGATGATCAAAATCCGGGCGCCGGGCGCCGCCAGGCCAAGGTCGGCCGCCAGATGCGCCGCCTCGTCGGTCATAGCGGCTATGCCTCGCGGCTGGGACGCGACGCGAGGCTCAAGGCCCCACACCACGCCCAGTCGCCTCGCCACGATGTCGTCCGGCGCGATGGCCAGGATCGGATGGCCTGGTCGCTCGCGGGCCAGACGCATGGCGGTGCCGCCGGTGGTCGTGTAGGCGACCAGGCAGGCGGTGGAGCGGGCCTCGGCGGCGCGGGTGGCCGCGGCGATGAGGGCATCGACATCTTCGTCGGCGTCGGCGCCATGTTCGGCACGCATGAGGCTGGGCCACATGGGATCGCTTTCCACTCGCCTGATGATGGCGTCCATCATGGCGACCGCCTCGCGCGGAAAGGCCCCTACCGCCGATTCCGCCGAAAGCATCAGGGCGTCGGCGCCTTCATAGACCCCATTGGCTACGTCGGAGGCCTCGGCGCGGGTGGGCGACGGGCTGGCGGTCATCGATTCCAGCATCTGGGTGGCGATGATCACAGGCGTTCCGCGTCGCCTGGCCGCGCGCACGATGGTCTTTTGCGCCACCGGCACTTCCTCGGGGGCAAGCTCCACGCCCAGATCGCCTCGCGCCACCATCAGACCATCGCTGACATCCAGGATGGCTTCCAGGTCGCGCAGCGCCGCCGGCTTTTCGATCTTGGCGAGAATGGCGGCGCGGCCGTTCACCAGTTGGCGCAGGTCGGCCATATCGGCGGCGTGCTGCACGAAGGAAAGGGCGATCCAGTCGACGCCGATGCGCAAGGCGAAGTCCAGGTCGACGCGATCCTTGGCGGTGAGGGCCGGCACCGGGATGACCACCCCGGGAATCGCCAGACCCTTGTGATCCGAGAGGAATTGGCCGGCGATGACCTCGACGTCGGCGAAGCCCTTGCCGATGGCGGCGATGGAGAGGCGAACCTTGCCGTCGTCGAGCAGCAGCAGGGCGCCCGGACGCAGAACCTTCAACACTTCCGGGTGCGGGAGCTGGACCCGTCGCCGGTCGCCCGGGGCCGGGTCGAGATCCAGGCGCAGTCTCTGACCAGGCGCAATTTTGATGCGGCCGGTCTTGAATGCGCCGACGCGGAATTTCGGCCCCTGCAAGTCTCCCAATATCGCCAGGGGTCTACCCAAAGCCGCCTCGGCCGCCCGCACCGTCTTGAGCGCCGCCGCGTGATCGTGATGGTCGCCATGGCTGAAGTTCAGCCGAAACACATCCACGCCGGCGCTGGCCAGGGCGAGGACCATCTCCGGCCCGCGGCTGGCCGGTCCCAAGGTGGCGACGATGCGGGTGCGGCGCTGACGGATCATGGGCGCGATCCTTACTCCAGCATTCCGGGCGCTGTCATGGCCGGGCCGCTATCGTGGCGATGCAGCCACCCGAGCGGCCGCCCCAACAGGCTCAGCCGGCCAACAGTCTCGTCGCCTCGTCGAGCTTGGCGCTCATCGCCATCAGCACCGCCGCCGTGCGTTCGATGTAGTCGCCGGCCTCGCCCCAGCGGCGCCCCTCGATGGCCTCGCGTACGCCGGGCAGGGTCTTGGCGCCGTAGCCTGTGAGCATACCCGGGGCGTAGATCAGGTGGCGATACCAGGACCGTCCAGGAAGGCCGCGCGCATCGGTCAGGGCCTGCTCGACACCTTGCAGGATGACATCCACCCGCTGGGCGTTGGCGCTGGCCGGCGCGGCGGCGGCGGCGACGTCATAGGCGCGCGCGCTGGCCTTCAGGCGGGTGATTGCGGCGTCGAGGGGAGCAAAGTCGATATCGGGCGGCGCCTCCTCGCGGTCCGGCGGTCCGGAGGTCAGGGTCGGATCGGCGGCCAGAGCGAAGGCCTTCTGATCCAGCAGGCGATCGACGATCGCGGCGTGCTCTCGTTGAGTGACGACCAACCTTTTCAGTTCGCCAACCTCGGCGGCCACGGTGTCGGCGGCATCGGAAAACTGCAGGGGGAGAAGGTCCGCGTCGGCCGCGCGGAGCACAAGACGCCCTCCCGTCTCGGCCATCACCACACCGTAGGCGAAACCCGGATCGCCGAACCGCTCAAAGTGCTCGAAGGTGTCGTAGGCCGAGTGATAGACACCGCCCGATTGGCCCTCCCCGCCATAGGCGATATTGACCGAAGCGATGCCCAGGTGCTGCACAAACGGCGTATAGTCCGAACCGGATCCCATGTCGCCGACCGGCAGATCGCCCCCCGCCGCGGCGAGCTTGGCGTGGCTCTTGAGTTCCGGCGTAGCGTCGGGCGCCAGGGCGGCCACTTGCAACTCTGCCATGGCCCGATCGCGAACGCTGGCGCCGGTCTCCGGGTCCCGCACCGCGGCGCCGGCCTCATCAACCAGCCGTCGCAGCGAATAGCTGGCCTCCACGCGCAAGATGCCGCGGTCGTTGGTGTCGGAGTTGATGTAGACGACGGCTTTGGACTGCAGCTCCTTGGCGTGAGTCTCGGCCCACTCTGTGGATCCCAGCAGGCCCGGCTCCTCGCCGTCCCAACTGGCGTAGACGATGGTGCGGGCGGGCCGCCAGCCCGCCTTGGCCAAGGCGCCCAAGGACCGAGCCTCTTCCATCAGCGCCGTCTGGCCCGCGAGGGGGTCCTGTGCGCCGAACACCCAGCCGTCGCGGTGATTGCCGCGGATCACCCACTGGTCGGGTTCCCGGGTTCCCCGCATCACGGCGATCACGTCATAGAGCGGCTTCTGATTCCAGTCCGACTGCACGACGAGGTGCGCGGCCGCCCCGCTCCCACCCACATGGTAGGTGATCGGCAGGGCCCCGCGCCAGGATTTGGGAGCCACCGGACCGCCGAGGGCGGCGAGGAAGTGCTGGGCGTCGCCATAGGAGATCGGCAGGGCGGGAATGTGCAGGATGGTCTTGGCCAGAGCGCGATCGATCCGCGGGGCGCCTTCCACGGCGCCGTAGCCTGGCGTCAACGGATCTCCCGCCTCAACCGGCATGTCCATCACCGATCCGCGCTGCACGCCCCATTCGGGGCGGAACGCGCCCTTGGGATAGGCGTCGCCGGCCCCATAACCGTCATCGGCGGGGTCGGAATAGATGATGCAGCCCACGGCGCCATGTTCGTAGGCGAGCTTGGGCTTCAGGCCGCGCCAGCCGGCGCCGTAGCGGACGATGACGATCTTGCCCTTGACGTCCAGGCCCAGGCGCTGAAGCGCCGCGTAGTCCGCCGGCATGCCGTAGTTGACATAGATTAGCGGCGCGGTGACATCGCCCTCTCCGCCGTAGGCGAGATAGGCGGGCAGGCCGCCGGCTTGGCGCGAAGAGGTCGCGTCGCCAGGGATCGGCGGCTCGGTAAGCGTGGCGGTGTAAGGCGACGGCCCGGTCAGTTCGAGAAGCTCGGTCCTTGGCGTCGGATAAAGGACGCTGAACACCTCTATGTGGGCGTCCCAGCCCCAGGCCTTGTACTGCGCCAGAGTGAATTCGGCATTGGCCTTGTCATGCGGCGAGCCGACCTGATTGGGCTCGGAGGACATCCGCCGCAGCCGCTCGCGTATGGCGTCGGCCGACAGTCCCGCGTCGAATCGCGCCTCCAGGGCGCGCTCGGCGTCCCCGCCAGCGGCGGAGAAGCCCAGCATGGCCGGCGGCGCCGCCAGAGCCGCCGACGAGGCCAGGACCAGGGCGGCCGCCCCGGTCCACAGATGGCTGGATCTTGGCGTCATCTCGTCGTCCCCCGCTGAGCAAAATTCGATGGGCCAAGGACCTAGCACCGGATCGCCGCCAAATCCACGGACGGCCGCGCCCCGCTCTCAAGCGGCGGGAGCGACGATGTATCCGGCGCGAGGGAAATGCACGTGCAGACGCCCAAGCGACGCCTCGTCTCGGGCGATAACCACCCGCGCGGCGTTGGCCGCCACCAGTCTCCCGGCGATCGGGTCGCGTCCGTAGTCGTCGGCGGCGACGACGACGGCGTCGCCCGGTGACAAGCCGAGGGGATCAGCGGAGTCATGAGCGGCGATATCCGCCGGCGCGATTTGGCGCGCGACTTCCAGGGCCTCCGCCCCGGTCATCTCGACGCGCTGGCCGTGGCCGATGGCGGCGAGGCGACCCTGCCAGGCCGCAATGCGCTCAAATCCCGCCAGGAGCTCGCGCGCCAGATGCGGCGTCGCCCCGCTCAGGAACCAGATGTTCATATAGGCGGCGATGTCGGTCAGACCCGCCGAGGCGCCGGCCAGGAAGTCGCCTCGCCCTGCCGCCAGAGCCTCCTCGATCCAGGCGGCCTGGGCGCGCCACTGGCCGCGCATGGGCCCCGCCGCGGCCTTCATGGCGGCCACGTCGAAGGGTCGGCCGGAAAGTTTTTCGCGATCGGCGATGAAGGCGGCGGGAACGCGATCGCCCAGCTCACCAAAAATGATCGGCACCGTCGCCTGGAAGAACAAGCGATCCGCCCAAAGATTGACCGCCCAGGGCGCGCCGGCGCCGCCATCGGGTCGGGGGCCGGGCGAGCGGCGTTCGATCTCGGCCAGGATCACCTGGCTGTCGCAGAAGATGTCGGCGCCGATCTGCATCACCGGCGCGCGCCGGTAACCGCCGGTGAGCGGCGTCAAATCGGCCTTTGGCATGATGTTGGGAGTGAGCACCGAGCGCCACGCCAGCGCCTTGACGCCCAGCATCAACCGCACCTTCTCCGAGAACGGCGAGGCGTCGTAATGGTGCAGGATCAGCTCGTTGGCGAGGGCGACGGGGCTTGGCAAGTCGCCTCCTAGCTCGCCGGCGCGGCGCGCGCGCGCTGGTTGTAGAGAAGTTTGATCAGCCGCTCCCGCTCTTCTGGGCTCAGCGAGGCCGGGTCGATCGCCGGTCCCGCCGTCACTGCCATGCCCCTTTGCACCGCCGGCCTCGCGCCAACCTCTTCGAACCAGCGCTTGAAGTACTTGAAGTCCTCGATGTCCTGGCCTTGGCCCTGCCAATTGACCGTCCATGGATAGGCGATCATGTCGGCGATCGTGTAGTCGTCGCCGGCCAGATAGGGACGATCGTACAGGCGATTGTTCAGCACGCCGTAAAGCCTGTTCACTTCGTCGGTGAAGCGGCGCACGGCGTAGGACTGGTCGCCGCGGGTGTCGCCCAGGCGCCGGAAATGACCGCATTCGCCGCTTTTGGGACCCTGGTTGGCCATCTGCCAGATCAGCCATTGGGCGACCTCGTAGCGGCCGCGCACGTCCATTGGCCAGAACTTCCCGGCCTTTTCGGCGAGGTACATCATGATCGCCCCCGATTCGAAAATGGCGATCGGCGCGCCGCCGTCCGCCGGCTCGTCGTCGACGATGGCCGGCATGCGGTTGTTAGGGCTGATGGCCAGGAACGAGGCCTCGAATTGATCGCCCTTGCCGATGTTGCAGGGGACGATGCGGTAGGGCAGGCCGCATTCCTCCAAGGCGATGGTGACCTTCTTGCCGTTGGGTGTCGGCCAATAGTGGACATCGATCATGGCGTCCTCCTCGATAACATTCAGCAACTTCGCTCAGCGGGGCCGGTCGCCGATCACCGTCACCCGCTCCATGCGCCGCACGGCCGGCCAGTAGTCGGAGACGGCGTAATGCTGGCTGGCGCGGTTGTCCCAAAAGGCGATCGAGTGCGCCTCCCAGCGGAACCGGCACTGATATTCAGGGATGGCGGCCTGGGCGTAGAGGTGTTTCAGCAGCCTGTCCGATTGCGTCTTGTCCATGCCGACGACGTGTTGGGTGAAGGCGGCGTTGACATAGATGGCTTTGGCGCCGGTCTGTGGATGGGTGCGCACGATGGGATGTTCGACCATCGGATAGGCGGCGTTGAAGGCCTCGATTTCCTCTTCCGTCTTGCCGGCCTTGCGCATGCCTGTTCGAAAGTGGGCGAAGTCGTGGACCGCGGCGCGGCCCTCTATGGCTTGCTTCACCTCATCTGAAAGACCCTGGTAGGCGGCGGCCATGTCGGCGAACAGGGTATCGCCCCCCACCTCGGGGACCTCCAGCGCCCTGAGGATCGATCCCAATGAGGGCTCGGCCCGCCAGGTGACGTCGCTGTGCCAGGTGTTCTCCCGCCCGCGGCTTTGCCGGCTCGTGGGTGATGGCCAGCACCTGCGGATAGTCGGGTTTGTGCGGCGCGAATGGGTGCACTTCCAGCTCGCCAAAGTTTCGCGCGAAGGCCAGGTGCTGCTCGGTTGTGATGTCCTGGCCGCGGAAAAACAGCACCTTGCGGTCCAGGAGCGCCGCCTTGATCGCTGCCAGGGCGTCCGGTTCCAGGGGGACGGCGAGATCGAGACCGGAAATTTCCGCGCCAATGGTGAGGGTGAGGGGGGCGATGGTCAAAGAGGTCGCGGCCTTCAGGCTTGCCACGTGCCGATTCATATTTGGGTTCCCATTTTGCGCGGTGTCCGCAAGCGCCGATCAAACAAGGCAAACAGCCGCTCCCAATGGCGCTCGGCGGCGTCTCTGTCGTAAGCGGCGCGTTGGGGAAATGCAAAGCCATGCTCGACGCCGGGGTAGACCTCGACCTCGGCCACGACGCCGGATTCGGCCAGGGCTTGGCGCAGCGGCGGGATCATCTCCATGGGCGCCCAGTGGTCGGTCTCGGCGCAGGCGAAATAGAGTTCGCCCTTGGCTTTGGCGCCAGCCAGATGCGGGCTGTCGGCCTGATCGGTGACAAGGCGTACGCCATAGACCGATGCCGAGGCGGCGACACGCTCCGGGAACCTGGCGGCGGCGTTGATGGCGAACTGACCGCTCATGCAATAGCCCACGCAGCCGACGGGCCCCGCGCTGGCGGCGTCCTGACCGGCGATGAAGGCCAGCAGGGCGGCGGTGTCGTCCATGATCATGTCTATGGTGATTGACGCCATCAATTCCATCATCCGTGCACGGACGGGGGCGTCTTGCTCGCGCGTGAATGATCCCAGTTCCATGACGCCGGAGCGATAGTAGAGGTTGGGCAGGACCACGTAGTAGCCGACGCTGGCCAGGCGGCGAACCATGTCGCGAAGCTCTTCGCGGATGGCCGGGGCGTCCATGTAGAAGATGATCGGCGGGTGCGGACCGCCACGCTCGGGGTGGCAAATGAAGGTCGTGGTCGCGCCGTCCTTTGTCCGAATATCGATCTGCCGTTCGATCATCGCGCTTGGCTTTTTGCTTGGGAGGGAGCGCCATTCCGGGCGGTGACGATCCAGCTCGCCGATGGCAGGAAGACGCCGTCTTCTCTGGCGTAGGGTTTGAGGGCCGCGCGGACGGTGTCCTCGACGAGGGTCTTGAGGCGCGGTTGCTCGCGCAACGCCCTGCCCAGCGGCCCGATGCCCAGAGCGGTCTCCAAGGCCTCCTCGATGTCGCCGCCGCCGATAGCCTGGTCGTGGGCAAGAATGTCGATGTCCGAAAAGCCCGCCCGCGTGAGGATGTCCAGGACGCGATCGCTGTCGGCGAAGGCGAACGGCCCTGGCGCGTTCGGGTCCGGCGGGGCCGACGGCGCGGGCAGGTGCGGCGCGGCCGCCTTGAGCGGCACGGTCATGAAGTCGTTGAGCTCCATCGCCCGCCAGCAGACGAAGGCCACGCGGCCGCCCGGGGCCAAGGCGGCGCGGATGTTGGCGAAGGCGGCGACGGGATCGCCAAAAAACATCACGCCGAAACGCGAAAACACCGCGTCCGCTTGGCCGGGCTCAAAGGGGTGGGTCTGGGCGTCGGTCTGAAGGAAACTTATCGCGGTGACACCGCCGTGCGCGGCTCGGCGACGGGCGACGGCGAGCATCGGCGAGGAAATGTCCACCCCCAGGACACGGCCCGTCGGACCGACACGATCGGCCAGCTCAAGGCTGGTCTGGCCGCAGCCGCAGCCGATGTCGATCACCCGCTCGCCCAAGGTCGGCGACAGGGCCTCGATGGCCAGACGTCCGAGGGGTTCGATCTGGCGGTCCAGCCTCTCTTGCAGCGCGGCCCACATCTGGCCGGCGTCGGCGTTCCAGTAGTCGATCTGGTCGGCGTTTCTTTCGATGCTGTCCTTGCCCGCCGTCGCCATGTGCGCATTCCTCTAAGCGATGTCGACAACCCGCCGCTCGCCCCACATTTTCGCTTGCTTTGAGGCCGGGCCGCAAGGCACTGACGCCCGCGCGGCGCAATCGAACGAGGAGAAATGGCGATGATCGGTTACGTCACCTTGGGCAGCAATGACTTCGAGAAGGCAAAGAGATTTTACGACGCGGTGCTGGAGGATCTGGGCGGCAAGCGCACCATGACCACCGATAGTTTCCAGGGTTATGGCTCGCGGTCCCGGGGAGCCATGCTCGCGATCTGCAAACCCTATGACGGCAAGGCGGCGAGCCCCGGCAACGGCGCCATGGTCGCCCTGGCGGCGCCCTCGCGAGAACTGGTCGACAAGACCCACGCCAAGGCCCTGGCCAACGGCGGCGCCGACGAAGGCGCGCCGGGCCTGCGCGGCGATACATTCTACGGCGCCTATTTCCGCGACCTTGATGGCAACAAAGTCTGCGTGTTCAAGGTTGGTTGAGAGTGCCCCTGGCCCGCGCCCGCGAGGTTCCATGTTGAGACATCGACCGCTCCTTGGCTTGGCCGCCGTGCTGATGATCATCAGTTTAGGCGCCACGGGCGTCCGGGCGGAGCCGAGCGATCCGGCCGCCGCGCGCATCGAGGCGCTGGACCACGGTCTGCTGGAGAGCATGAAGGCGGGCGCGACCATGAGCGCCAGGGCCCGCTACAAGACGCTGGCGCCGCTTATCGAAGCGTCGTTCGACTTGCCGCTGATGACCCGCTCCGCCGTCGGTCCGACTTGGACGGGGATGACGGAGAGCGAGCACGAGGCGTTGGTCAGCGCCTTCACGCGGCTTTCGGCGGCCAGCTACGCGCATAATTTCAACAGGTTCGGCGGCGAGCGCTTCGACATTGACGCCACGGTCGAAACCCGCGGCGCCGACAAGATTGTCCAGTCCCATCTGATCGCGCCGCACGGCGCGCCGGTCGCCTTGACCTACCGCATGCGCCAGACGCCGGCGGGCTGGAAGATCGTCGATGTCTACTACGGCGCGATCAGCCAGCTGACCACGCGGCGCTCAGACTTCGCCGCCCCCCTGGCGGCGGGCGGGGCCAAGGGCTTGGTCGCCCACCTCGATGCGCTCACTGACACTCTGCTGAAGTAGGCCCCGAGTTCTCCTAGCGGGCAGGAGCCCGGTCGCTTGGCGGCGGCCCCATCAGGGCCGGCTGGAAAAGCAGGGCCGAAACCAGGGTCCACACCAGGGAGATCATGAGGAGTTTGCCCATGCTGGCGGTGCCCGGATGGCTGGAGGCCCACAGGCTGCCAAAGCCGGTGGCCGTGGCCAGGGCGCTGAAGAAGATGCCCCGCGTCAGGCTCGACTGCAGCAGATGGCCGCCGCCCGCTCGCCAGGCCATGACGAAATAGATGTGGAAGGCGACCCCGATGCCAAACAGCAACGGCAGGGCGATGATGTTGGCGAAGTTGAGCGGCTGGCCGATGGCGACACAGCTTCCCAGGGTGAGAAGGCCGGTGAGCACGATGGGGGCCATGGTGATGGCCACGTCACGCGCCCGGCGCAGAACGGCGAAGAGCAGCAGGGTGATGGCGATGAAGGAAAGCGCTCCGGCTTCGGCGAAGGCCCCCGCCACCGTCCGTCCGCCTTCCTGAACCCCGACGGGCGAACCGGTCGCGGTGGGCGCGACCGCGGTCACTTGCGCGATGAAGGCGCTGAGCACGGCGTTGTCGTTGGAATTTCCCTTGGGAATCACCGAGACCCGAGCGCGGCCATCCGGCGCGAGCCAGTCGCGGGTGATGTCGGACGGGAGGTCTTGCAGGCTCACGGGCTGGGCGGTGAGGGCGGTGCGGGTCTGGTCCAGAACGGTGACAAGTCCGCTCATCAAGATATTCGAGGCGCGGGCGCGCAGGGGCGGGGGCGCGGCGGCGAGCCAGTCTAGATCGCCGGCCAGGCGCAGGGCGGCCTTGGCGGAGTTCGGGGCCGAGACGCCGGCGGCGGCGCGCAGATCTTGGGCGGTCTGGCGCAGAGCGGCGACGACCTCGGAATCGCTGGGCGGCGGATTGGTGACGAGGGGGTCGAGGGTGAGGTCCAGCAGAGTGGCGGCGTCGCTGATCGCGGCCAGTTTGGCGGCCTGGTCGGTGGGCACGAAGCTCGTCAGGGTGCGCGCCTCGGCGACCCGCGACAGGCGCCCCAGACGCGCCGCCAGGGCGTCGGCGGCGGGCAGCGACGGGGTGACAATCTCCAGGGTGTCGGGCGACTGGTCGGGATCGGCCATGAGGTCGAACAGGGTGGCCACGGACTCCACCTTGGCGCTCTTGAGGTGGATCGGGTTGAAATCGAACTGAAGCCAGGGCAACGACAGGGCGCAGACGGCGGCGGCCCCCAATCCGACCCCGATCACGGCTCGCCGGTGGCCGAGGATGAAGCGGTCCAGGCCTTCCAGGCGCCGCTGATCGGGCGGGGCCGGCGCCGCAGGCGGGCGCAGCAGGGCGATGAAAGCGGGCAGGACGGTGAGGTTGAGCGCCAGGGCGATGAACATGCCGGCGCCGGCGATCACGCCGAGCTGCGAGACCCCGACATAGGCGGTGGGGGCGAAGGCCAGGAAGCCGCAGGCGATCGCCGTCGCGGCCAGGCTGAGCGAGCGGCCCATGCCGGCGCCCGAGGCGATCAGGGCGCCGCGCAGGGGGACGGCCGGTCCGTGCTCGGCGCGGAAGCGGACGGTGAACTGGATGCCGAAGTCGATGCCCAGGCCGACGAAGAGCGGGATGAAAGCCACCGAGATCACATTGAAGCGGTGGAAGATGGCCAGGCCCACGGCCGCCGCGCATGCCAGGCCGATCAGGGTGGTGGCCAGGATGGCGCCGATCAGGCGCGCCGACCTGACCGCCATCCACAGCATGGCGGTGATGGCGACCAGCGCCAGAGTGGCGATGAGGCCGGCGCGCTGCGCCAAGGTGGCGAACTCCTCGTCCTGCAGGGGCACCGGGCCGGTGAGGCGCACG
>Ga0182024_10016948_pt1 | contig 13748 bp, 19 predicted proteins | sample P32metaG_FD_120480 | JGI IMG/M metagenome (GOLD analysis project Ga0182024, IMG submission 120480) | Permafrost microbial communities from Stordalen Mire, Sweden - P3-2 metaG (Illumina Assembly) | ecosystem: Environmental > Terrestrial > Soil > Wetlands > Permafrost | place: Sweden: Stordalen... | reverse complement strand
TGTCTCTTCTTGTCTCTTCTTGTCTCTTCTTGTCTCTTCTTGTCTCTTCTTGTCTCTTCTTGTCTCTTCTATTGGTATATCGGACGTATTACATCCGAACTACGTCGGTAATACGTCCGTATAGCGTCCGCATGGTAACCTAGAAGAGGGGTTTCTCGTTGCGCGGAAAGTGATCTGGATAATCGTTTCCAGCGTGGAAAACCGCTAGTTTGTCGCCTACGTTGTCGAAGCGAACGGGTACCCATTCAAGCTTTCCAGACTCCAAAGTTAGGAACAAAACCCCATGACCAACAGACAAGGCCGAAGGCATCTTCAGGGCTTCGCGGAAAGCCGCATAGCCCTTAAATTCCTGGCATTGAGTGCGGACCATGATTCCGTTCGGAAACACATCCCCCCAAACATCAGGGCTATCTAGTAAGTTCACTGGGTCTTTGAGGTCGTGGATACCACGTCTTGCCTTTTCAGCACCGAAGCATCGAGTCAGGATGGTGTCCCAGTTTCGCGTTCTTTCTGCATCGGATTGCGCCGGAGACTTGTTGTCCATGATTGATTGTGCTGTCGGTCGATAATCGGCCAGTACTAGAAGCTCCACTGCTGTGGGGCAGTATTTCGACTTGTGAGCCAGCTTGAATGCACGGCGTAGATTTTCGACTGGTACTCCATCCAGGACTGCAAGGTAAGCATCATAGTTAATCTGGGGCGGTCTGGAAAAGAAGGCCGCAAACATTTTCTCTACGTTCTCGGCAATAAACTCCGCCTTCGTGATCGTGCGCGGCTTAGTCGGTGACGATGACATTTTCACTCCCTGCAACTTCGGGTCTAGGTGATCCAGATTTAGACTCATTTTTCTTTTCCTTCCTCCATCGAGAATTGATCGCCTTCGTACTCTTGGTGCTTTTTTCTTGGCAATCCTTCCAATGATCTATGAGCATGATGCTCATAATTTTCGCATTACTGGTTTTGAACTTGGACAGCACACGCACCTTGATTTTTTTCCAGTTCTCTAACGACATCTGAGCTAGGCGTGCTAGTTCATCATCCTTCGTTGTGAGTACGCCTCTGGAGTTCGCTAACCATGCATGACACAGGAGTAGCATGTAGGCACCGCGTTCCTCAGAAGTCATGTCTATTGTTTCGACAATGAAAGTCGAAGCATAAAGTTTGAAATACGGATAGTTGGTTTGCATTGTTCCCTGTTCTTTCTTCTTAATTTTCCCTGTGATGAATCTCGGCAAGCAGTCCGTCGCAGCCCGATGGCCTGCTTGCCGTTCGTTGAACAGGGAATGACCAACGAAAACTTTTACGCTGTGACAGTCCTATGCGCTCCCTTCGTCGGGCGTGCTATTTTCTGGCGGTCAACAAAAGCGGCCACTTCGGCATGATGAAATCTTATGGTGCCGGAATTAAAATGTATGCCAGTCAGAAGACCAGCGGCCTCCCACCTGATGATGGATTGTGGAGTGCAGGAGAATAATTTTGCTAAGTCACGGCGACTGTACCACTGCTGTTCACTGGGGTTGGTTGGTGTCATTGCTCGGGCTCCTTGTTCTAAAATGCGATTGATCATGTTCGTTGCGCCTTTGGAAAAGATTCTTGTATAGCTCTCACACTTCGCTCTTGCTTTTCTCGTTGTTCACTCATCGAGAGGCCGCCACCGCGACGGCGCCATTCTGATTTCATCTTGGCCAGGTCTTCCTCGCCCAGACCACAGTCAAAGGACCAGCGTTTGGTTTCTCCTGAGGTGGCCAGCAACGCTGGGTTCATATGACTTTGTTTATCTACTGGCGGGTCGTTCCGCGTGGCGAACATTCTGTGTTGTTGGTTGCCGGTTAATAAGTGGCCGAACGAATCCCTAAATTCTGTAGGGTCACTCTGCTGTGGGTCGAAGGTTCCAGGTTCGTGTAAGGCCGGTATTCGCGGTACTTCGTCTTCGTATTGACGCACTAGGATCACTTCAGGCGCACGATTTTCTTTTGGCTGGCCCTGTGGTGCCACCATAGAAAGCTCAGCAGGCAGCCCAAGCAATGCCCGCACCGTTGACTCCTCGACGAAAATGCGAGCGCGACCATCGCGTGTATGCTCGGTTTCAGAATGGGTGACTTTGATTTTCCCTGCTTTGACGTATCTATAAAATGTGCGTTCGCTGATGTTTAGTAACTTGCATGCTGCAGAAACGGGGTAGTCCATTGAGTGCTCCTGTGGAACGGTAATCGTAAGATCACGTGGCCGTGCCGGGAGGCGACGGCCACGTTGCCAGGGAGGTTTTCTGAAAGTCACCTGGCAAACTTCGCGGCCCTCGGGAGGGAACGGCATCGGGTTGGAAGCCGAAACACCCGTGCCGAAGGAACCGAAGGCCGCGCTCTCCCGCTATGGTGCTGTTGCGCGGGGTTCTAGCTAAGATCAGGGGCACGGTAAGTGCCCCATGTGTTTACTCGACGACCGACGCGAGTGTGGCATTTATTTCGCGTGTGAGTGCCGTGCTTGAATACCATTTAACGTCGGAAACATGCTCGAATGCCGCGAGAATCGTAGCCAGTGAATACCTGCAGAGCCACCGGCGAAATTGCCCCTCGCTGGCGTGTGGCGCCTTGAAATACTGATCCCACGCCATTTGCAAAGCGTCGAAGGCTTGTTGGAATTGGTTCTGCATCAATCGCCGACAGGTGCAGCGGAGTCCGTAATTGTTGGGGCCGATGCCGGAATCTCCTTGGAGTTATCCACCGGAACAGGGACGCGACCTCTTGGCCCTGCTGGATCAGACGCGAAGCTCATGTCGATCGGCGCGGCTGGTACGCGGTGGTCACCTTTATTAGAGCCGGTCAGTGCATTGTGGTCGGTTTGCTTGATCTCCGCGCCGATGTCGGGCAGTTGGCTTGAAGTGGCCAGACCTGAGTTGATGCTGGAGCTGGAACCTAATCCGGGGTTTGCAGCGTGGGCCTTTACGCCTAGGTCTAGGACGTTGTTCGGAACGGGTTTTAAGATGGCTGCTCGCGCTTGCGGGTCTGCCGTGATGCCACTGTCTACTGGTAAAGCCATTGTGTAGTCTCCTGTGTTGTAAGAAATTTGTGTTTGACCACAGTTCTTAATTCTTGGGCGGGAAGAATGACCACCGTCGTGCAACGGTGGCCAAGCATGAGGGAGTGTGAAAAGGAAAGCTCCCGGTCCCATTTGCTGCTGCATGAATCAGCAGCAAGCTTGAATTAGCGCTGGACGCTCTTGCGGCTGCGTAGCACAAGCGCCTCGTAAAATGCGTAGCCCCACTTCGTGATGAAGTCAGATTTCGCCTTGCGTATCTGATTGGGATCACCCTTGAAATCGTCCAGGTATTTTTCGGTAGGTTGTTCCTTTTCTTCTGCCATTTTAATTTCTCCTTCCAGCAGACCAGCCGATGCTGATGTCTGCAATTGCCACTTGCTCGGGTTGCTGGTGTTTGATGCACCGGCAATCGGGTTTGCAGACCTGCACTGTAACTACGTGCGCGGGATCGTTGGTGATCGGTCCGGCAGTGGCAGCGGTGCTTGTCACTGGTGCTGCTGGCTCGGGAAGGATACGCGCCTCAATAATCGTCACGCGGTCTCGCAACTCCTGCAGGTCATTTTGAAGTCTGTCGATCAGTGGGTCCATCATTCGCTTTCCTCAATCTTCTTTGCAATGGCGCGGGCAAGGAGCAACAGTTGATCTATAAGGGCGTCCCCCGGTTGTGTGTTGCCATTCAGCATCGCGGCTACGAGCAGGGTTACTCTGTCTTTTTGGTTCATCGCGGTGCCTTCGGGCTGGGATTGTAGCTGGGTCGGGGCGCTAAAAAAGTGATTAGCTCCCGCTGGAGCGCGGCAATATGATTGCTTTGGTCGCGGTCGTTGCGGGCGAAGATAGATTCGGCTTGCGCGTGCCTGCGTCTTTCTCTGAACAGCAGGTTTTTGAAATGCAGAGCCATGTCGGCGTCCGTCCAATCAGGCTGCGGTCGCTGCGGCGGCGCGGGTTCGTCTGTGCATGGCTGCAATGGGGCGCGGCTCGGTGCCGTCACCGGTGTCTGGCGTTTCATTGGCTTCCTTTGAAATTTGGGATTTTGGTGCTGCTTACTGAAAAGTCTATCCTTTGGTGGCTGCTTCGTACGCTTCTTGAACTGCTCGGAACTCGGCAGGATCACCGCCGTGGTCGGGATGGTGGCGCTTCACCAATTGCAAGTACGCCTTCCTGACGGTGATGGCATCAGCTCTTAAACTGACCCTGAGAACCCTAGCACGTTCAAAGAATTCTGCTCCTGCTTGCTCGATGAACTTTCGATTGCGCGGGTTGAGAATCGAGTCGCGCCACTTTGGAACGCCGGCTTGAACGCATTGCGGAATCTCAGTGAGGTAATCGAAATATACTGACCCATCCTTCCGTGTGTGCTTTGTCAAGGTGGTTCCGTACCGTCGCGCAAGCTTGAAGGCAAGTCCCACCCCTGGGAGTAATAGGTCAGTGCCGTGGGGTTTTCCGCTCGCTACGCCGAAGGTCGTGAAGACGGTGAACTGCTTGCTGAATTGTGCGGGGTTGGCGTAGTATCGCCGCTGATGGTCTGCCTTTATGGCCGCCAGCTCCTTCTGGGCGATGGTACGTTTAACCTGTAGCTTCTCTCGTGCCTTTGCCCTTGCGGCCCGACCTTTCGCGCTGGCTTCGTATTTCGCGTTCTCTGCGCGACGGGCCTCTGCCATCTTCGCTAATTCGCTGCCCTCAGAAATATGAGGATGCAGTTGGGCCGATACGTCGGCGACCTCGGTGATGTGGGGGAAAGGTTCAGCGGCGACTACGTCACCGACCTTTGGTTCCGTCTTCATCTTTGGAAGACGCCGGACATCGAAAGAACTCTGACTCATAAACCTGTACCCCTTCACAAATATAATAGCAGGTGATGAGCCAAAAGTCAACATCGAAGCCCGTCCTTGCCGGAGTCTATCACACATCTTGCAGTTGTCAAGGACTAATTTTGTCGCCTGTGCTCTAGGATGGCTCAGGAAGTGGCAAAAGAGGCCCGTGGCGAGGCGCGAATGGTCAAACCGTGCATCTTTGGGGCCATTGACCGGTGTAGACCTCGGTGGAGTGCTGTCACACAAAAAAATGCTGATTCCTAGCTAGGAAATGGCTAGGATGTAGACAACGCAGGAGTGCCTATGAACTGGCGTGCCCCCGACGCCTCAAGGGCGAAGACAAGGCGAACCTACCATCGAAGCCTGTACCGGGCTGGGCGCTTAAGCCCTGTGGAATGCTAGGCGTGGATAGGGTCCCCTTGCCGGTGTACCATTCCAAGCGCGGAAGTCTAGTGCTTGCATCGCGTTCGGAAATAGTCGGATTCCTAGTGCTAGGATTTGTAAAACATGGTATACCGACTTGGACACCCCAGAGCCTTGAAAATAATGCGTCTAACAAGGTAGTAAATTATTTTCGTGACACCATTCCAACAAGGTGGTAGAACATTTCTAGACACCTAGGAGGGTGTCAAACGTGACCCAGATAATCGGATACAAGCGGGTTTCCAGCAGTGACCAGAACCTTGGCAGGCAGTTAGATGGTGTGAAGCTAGACGTTGAGTTTGAAGAGAAGGTCAGCGGGAAGGATGCAGTCGGCAGACCAGAGCTTCAGCGGATGCTGACACACGTCCGGGCCGGTGACTGTGTAGTGGTGCATTCGCTGGATAGGTTAGGTCGCTCTCTGCATGATCTACTGGAGATTGTGCAGAAGATCGTTGACAAAGGTGCCAGCATCGAGTTCAAGAAGGAACACCTAACCTTTGGCAAGAAGGACGATCCTTACGCTGATGTGCTGCTAGGAATCTTAGGATCGTTTGCGCAGTTCGAACGAGCAGTGTCGAAGCAACGGCAGAGAGAGGGCATTGACCTAGCGCAGAAAGAGGGCAGATACCTGGGCAGACCACGGGTGCTGACACCGATGATGGTGGCAGAGGCCAGACGGCTGAAGGCTGAAGGCGAGAACATGGTGGACATTGCAGAGCAACTGGGGTGCAGTCGCCAGACGCTATATACGGCGCTGGCAGTGAAGCCCTCGAATGAACACGCAGTGAAGCCCTCGAATGAACACGCAGTCAAGCCCTCGAATGAACACGCAGTCAAGGCAGGAGTGCCATTGCGGGGTGCCCAGTGATACGCGCTCTGTGGCGGCGCTGGCAGCGCGTCCTGGGCTGGCAGCGCAGTGACGCTCCGATAACTTATCGGAAGGCTACGCGATTGCCGCGCGGATGGTGGAGGAGTCCTGCAGCGTATTCCAAGGAATGGCGACGGGGTTGCGCTGGTAAGGCGTTCCGGTAAGGTGGCGCCGCCGGATGTAGACGCGATTCTCACTATGAGACGCCGGGCGCGAGCGCTGGTAAACCAATGGTATAGCAATAAACCAATGGTATAGACCAAGGGTCAAATTCCGGTAATTCTCGCCATGTGCACATCTGATTCTAAAGGGCTTACGGCTCCGAGTTTACCCTGGTCGGAGTATCTGTCGGAGTTATCTGGTGGTGCATTTGCACTCGATAGGGGTGGCATTTGCACTCCTGTTGCACTCGATAGGGTGGGATTTGCACTCGGGTTGCACTCCGATTGGTGGGATATGCACTCGGCAAAACGGATATTCGGAGTTCTGTTTTAGATTGTCGGATGGCAAGCCGGTTACCACTAGGAAACCAGATGAACAGTACAGTACAGTACAGTGTACCCTGGCACAGAGTGCAGGGCAGAAGGCAGGAGTCTATGGGAGTCTGCTAGTGGGGTAGTCTATTCGGCACGGGTTTGTCGCGTTACACTATACCTAGGTAACAGCCACAGGATAACCCCTGCACGGTGCAGGGGTTATTACCGTTCGGCACAGGGAAGCCCCACAGCGCACGCGGGCGCTTTGATGGCCCTTCCCTCGGGTTACTGTCTCCATTGACGGCCTGAGAAGGATGAGCCATGCGCAATGGAGTAGTATGGGGGGGGGTGCCTCAAAGGAGAACCATGATTCGAGATGAAGCAGAAATTTCGAGAGCAAAGACTTCACTGGTTAATTGTGCGCATGAGTGGATTGATAAACTTGTGGCCTTGGGAGTTGATCCCACCGAGTTGAACGATACACTTGAACAGATAAGACAAAGGGCGATAATCAGCATGAACCAGCGAAAGGAATAGTGCAGCCGCACCTGCCGTTCACCTGCCATTGTCACTGCTTACCATGCACTAAGATCGCTTAAAGCGCCGTCCGCTGCTCTGTATCTAATTGAATGTACGTTTCCATGCGGATTCGAATCCTATAGCGCCCACCAGTAACCAACTAGAGTTACGGTAGTTACCGCGTCGGCCATTGTCCGCGACCATTTAGCAGAATGGTACCGAAGATAGAGCGCCCTACCCTGCTCGTGGACGGCCCTTCCCTACCTTACTTCGTCCCCAGCGAACACAGGCAAGCCTGCCAGCCTTTATGTCAGACCGAAGTGTCCAGTGACTTCGCCCGAGAAATATTAGCTGCTTCCTCAAGCCTCAAGTGCCAAACTCGAGGCCCTGACTGTCAGGCTTCATGCCCCGCAAGAAAACTAATTGCTGGCTGAGCGATCGTTGGCGAGAGGTAAAACGCGCTGCACCAATTCATCTAGGAATTTTTGTTTCTCTTCAAAAAAAGGAAAGTGGCCGGAATTTGCAAACCAGACAAGTTCTTTCTTCGGGGCGTTGATCGTCTGTATGTAGTCGGCAATAACGGACGCGGGGCAATAGGGATCGACTCTTCCTTCAAAGAAGAAAATCGGTGCATGGAAGTCAGGGCCGAGTTTCGTAAGATCGAAGGTCGCGATTTGAGGAAACATGACCTGCAGGGAAAACATTTGGCCGCGGATCCAACCGTAGTCATCGAGGAGGGAATACTCGGGAGCAGAAACGAGTGTGGTCACAATTCTCTTGCCGTTGATGAAATTCTTCTCGCTTGGCGGCGGTCCCAGTAAATTGCGCTGCCACTTTCGAACGATGCTCGTTTTTGCGAAATCCGGCGTTGCGGGCGGATAAGGCGCGATACTTTCCAAATCTTTGATCGCCTGCTCATTGTGGCCATTGTGCGCAGCTTGCAAAGTGAGCTGATAGCCGACGGCCTCGTTCTGCGGCATACTTACGGCTTGTCCGGTTCCCACAAAAGCGTAGATGAGTTCCGGATGCTCATGCGCGAGCCAAAGGCCCAGAAGGCTTCCCCAAGAGTGCCCCACTACAAAGATTTTGTCGCGCTTGAAGCGGGTACGAAGATAATTCGCTGCGTCAACGGCGTCCTGTTCCATCTGTGGAACATTCATGGTTTGTCGCTGCAGTTCCCGGCTATTCGATTCGTAGGTCTTTCCGGCTCCGCGCTGATCCCATTGCGCGACGGTGAAATACTTCTCCCAGGGATCTTGAAACGCGCTGGCCATGGGAATGAAAGCAATGCCGGGACCGCCGTGAATGAACAGAAGGATTGGATTCTTCACATTTTGGCCGCGCACCTCGATCCATTGATCGATGCCACCGATTCGCACAGCCTCGAGACTTTCGATGCCATCGGGCGAAGTGATGGCGCGTTCTTCAAAGACTTTGTGCTGCAAATATTTTCTGTACAGCAAGGCCCACGACACGGTCGCAACAACGAGGCAAAGAATTGTTGCCCCCGCATATTTGAAAGTCTTCTTGATCACGGCCAGCTCCGCAGACAAGTTTCCTCTTGATGGGTACGCCTGGACCCGCATCTTTGTTCCATGGGGGAGAACTCAACCCTGGCGGAGTGCAGAGATAATCGGCAACCGTGCAGCACGGGCCGCGGGCAGAAAGCTTCCGAGGACTCCCATCGTGGCGGAAAACAGAAGGCCGTAACCCAGATCAGTCGGCGTCACCCGAAATGCGAACGCGATTTCGCTCATGCTTGCGGTGGTACTGGTGGTGGTCAGTCCGTTCGTCAACAGTGACAGCACGCATCCCAGTGCGCCCCCGGCGACGGCAAGAAGTAATCCTTCGAGCATAAACGCCATCACTATGGCGCCCCGCGAGAAGCCCAGCGTGCGCAGCGTGCCAACTTCACGAGTACGATTCGCGATAAATGGCGTACATGGTGTTCATGGCGGCGAAAAGCGCGCCGATTCCCATCACCACCGCCTCAAAGGCAGCCAACCCTACCAGGAACCTGCTAAGCGGGCCAGCTTGGTCTTCGTAACATTGCCGCACGCCAACCCCGTCTCCCCCAGCTTGCGCATAAATTTGTCTGTCACTGGCAGCTCACGGTGAACCGGCCCACATAGTTGCTGGGCCAGCCACCACTTCCACCATATGTGTAGAAGAGATAAAACTGCTTGCCCAGAATGCGCGGATCGTCTCCCATACCCACTGGCATCACGTATGTGTTGGGCTGACCGTTGAACTGGTGGATGAGCACAGGGGTAGTCCATTGCAGACCGTCAGGCGATTCTGCATAGGCAAACAGCACTCCTTCGCCAATGATCATTGCGTAGCGTTTCAGATCGGCGTTGTAAGCGACCTGCAGTTCACCACTGTAGGGCGAGTTGGGGTTCAAGTCGGTCGAGTAACCGCCGATCCCCGGCTCAAGCCGCCAGTCGCCGGCGTAGTATTTCTGGAAGAGCGCCGCGTGCGGTTTCGAGCCGAAGGCCGCCGATAGCACTTCCGCAATCGGCGCGCGGGCGACAGAAACCAGCGTGACTGTGTGTTCCCAATGCGTCGTTCCATTGGCCAGCCAATCCCGGAAATAAATGTAGAAGTATTTGCCATCGGGCGAGGTCACCAGCGGCGGATCGCCGATGTCGTAGCCGTCCAGATCTTTACGGTATGCCTGATTAACGCGAATGATCTCGCCGAGGTCTGTCCAACTCATACCATTGTCGGTCGATGTGGCTAAGGCCAGAATGGCATAGAAACTGTTCGTAGTTACCGTGTTGATTTCAGCGTGGTAAACCATCAGTAGATTGCCCGCTCCCGGCATCCCGTCGGGAACTTTGTAGACCGGTCCACCCCCCATGTAGTCATAGCTCGAATAGTAAGGATTCACTGCTGGATCGGGATTGGGAAGGATGGTTATGTCAATCGGAGAGCCTGCACCGAGGGGATTATCTAACATGCCAATCGTGCGCGTGGCCGATCCATACTTATTGTTGCCATACCAGTGTCCCTGCCAGAACTGGCGGGAGTGCAATCCGCCATCGCTGGCGAAAAACTCGTAGCCGTCATCGGTCTTGATCACGCCAATGGGCGTGTCAGGCCAGGCAAAACCATTGTTTTGGTCGGTGAGTGGAGGCTCTGCCTTCTGCCCGGCTTCGTAGCGTTGCTTAGCAGAAGCGACCGTCTTGCTGGCGATCACCTTGGGCGTACACAACGGGGTGAGCGTGGACGCCGCGCTCTGGGCAGCGGTCTGTTGCGAACCGAGCAGCAGGACATTGCACAAAATGAGAAACGGAGCAGCAAGGTGCAGCTTTCCAGGCATGGAGGTTACCTCCGATAACAAAAAACACATACTTTGTACCAAGGTCGCTAAGACAAAAGGGATTTTCATCTTAGCGAAACATTGGCCGATTGTCCCCTCAAGCGACACTCATCACCGAACCGCATCACCGGATCGCCGTATTGCGATTGGGCTTCGTTCTCGCTCTGTCGTCGGGGGGCAAAACACTAAAACCTGAGTCGGATGGGGGCCAGAAGTCCTCGAGGAGATCATGAATCGATCTGCTGCAAGAGCGTTTCTGGATAGTTTTTCGGGCTGCCAACCAACCGGGAGTTGTCCCTACCGTGGTTTGCGTTTCAGCGGCTTGCCGATCGCGAGCAGGAAGATGGCACTCTTGTCTTTTGCGTGCGGTGAAAAGAACTTGATCACATCATCGTCGAAGAAAGTCAACCCCGTTGCACCCAGGTGTTGGGCATACGCGGCCAGGTAGATCCTGCCGCCGATGGCACCGGCCTCCAACTGGACGGCCCGGTAGCCGCGGTTCCCGTATCGCTCCAGAATACGTTTTAAGTCGGCGAGAAAGAAGATGTCCACGCAAGCCTCCGCCGGCAGCTCCTGTTCCAGACCAAGATGTTGGGCCTCGGCGCGGAATTCCCCCTCCTTCAAAAGCTCCAGGGCGTTCTGCTCCCGCCCGAAAAAGTATGCGCCCGGCTTGAGCCCCTGCACTGAATGCACAATCAGGTAAAGATCGTTAAGCTGCGCGCCGGGAGGCTCAAGGAAGTCAGCCGGAAGACCTCGCGTGGTGTAGTCGAGAACGGCAGAGAGTTGTGCCAGTGTAATGGATGCCGCTTTATCGAACGTTCGGGTAGAGCCGCGGCGCAGGATTACCTGCTCGGTCGTGTCCTTCGGTTGTTCTGCTTCCGGCAGGTTCGGGAGGCGAACTGACTCGCCCGCCTGAGCGGAAGATAGAAAGACTGGCGGCTGGCCGCGCCACTGATTCACTTCTTCTGCAGACCCAAGCGAAGATGCGTCGTGCATTTCAAGCATGGCGGGATATTCGACCTCGTGCTGTGAAAGCGGGATTGTCTCCAAGCCAAGTGCGGAAGCCTCTCTCGGTGCCGGCGGCGAACTCGCCGATGTGCGCCCGATCGGTACCAGGCACAAGGAAACCTCACGCCTCGTATCCAGATCGAGCAGGCGGTTCACCTCGGCGTCCACGAACCCGAGTACGATCTTGGCCGGCATCCCCGAAGCCGCAGACACAGCCAGCATATTTGCCAGCAGGGTACCGTTGTCCCAACCGAAATGGCGATAGGTGCGCGCCTGGTACTTCCAGGTGTTTCGCCAGTACATTCCGCTGCAGATGATCGTCGCCGGCGCGTGAGCCACCGCGGGTTCCATCGCCGTCGCCTGGGCCAGGTTTCCGCGAAAGTCACCTTTTCGCAGAAGCCGTAGCGACACATCCGCGGGATTGAAGTGATATATGCCGGCATCCAAACCCGGGAGATCGTCACTCACGACGTACAGTTCGATCTCGTAGAGAGCTCCGGTGCAGGCTGCGGCGCGAAAGTAGATTTCTCCACCCGAATATGCACGCTGTTTTGTAATCCCTGCCGAGAAATACAGAATGCGCGCGAGATCCTGAACGCCAGGGACCGAATCAGCCCGCGACGAAGGCACTGGCTCTGAGATTGCGGAGAGTACGGCCAACCCTGTTGGCGGCACGTCCCGCGGCAGGGGAAGAGGCTCTATCTTTGGGTAGATTTTGAACGGTAACGGCCGATTCGCCCAGTCCAGGAAGTGAGGATGGTTACGAATACTCCAGTAGGAGTGCTTCGTGCCATCGTGATACTTCCAAGCTGCCTGGATTTCACGGTTGTTCATCGGCTGCTACGCCAGACTAGCACCTGCTGGGACCACGGGCACAACGACCTTTGTAATCGCAGATTGTGCCTCGATGACGCGCTGACCGAATGTCACGTTCTGCCTGCTCATCGTAAAGATGGAAGACGGTTTCTGTGTACGGCTCCTTCGTCAGTAGGACGTGATAGAGAATGCGGGCGATTTTATGGTCAAATACCGTTATCTAGAGAGCATTGGATTTCACCCGAGCACAAACTTTCTATCCCACGAATCCCTCCATCCCGGTTTGATTCGCGGTTGACAGGCGCGGTTATGCCTGCTGTTATCGTTGGAGAATTGTGGCAACGCGCAGTCGTTTATCTTTCTGATAAAGGTAATCGGAGGTCCCAATGAAGCTGAAATTGCTCCTGTGTTCGTGTTGTGCCCTGCTGTTCTGTTCCCTGTCATCGGACGCGCAGTCGGAGCGCGAGGTGCGGATGTGGCTCACGACACCCGACAGGACCGCCCTGGTTGCGCCACAAGCAGCCGGGCTGCACTTTTCCCCGGAAGCGGGTCAGTTGCCGGTGCTTGCCGTGGACGATGCGCAGCGTTTCCAGTCGATCGATGGCTTTGGCTTTGCGCTGACCGGAGGAAGCGCGCAGCTGCTGATGCGCTTGGGCGCTGCCCAACGGGCTGCCCTGCTGAAGGAATTGTTTACCACCGGTGACAGTGGGATTGGAGTCAGCTACCTGCGCGTGAGCATTGGGTCTTCCGATATGAATGAGCGCGTGTATTCGTATGATGACCTGCCGCCGGGCGAAACCGATGTGGAGATGGCGAAGTTCAACCTGGGAGCAGACCGTACTAATGTTATTCCAATGCTGAAGGAGATCCTGGCGATTCGGCCGGTGATCAAAATCCTGGGATCACCGTGGTCGGCTCCGGCGTGGATGAAGACGAACAACGACGTGAAGGCCGGTGAGCTCAAGCCGGAATATTACGGAGCGTTCGCGAAGTATTTCGTGAAGTACATCGAGGCAATGCACGCGGAGGGGATCGCAATTGATGCGGTCACGGTCGAGAATGAACCGCTGAATCCAAAAAACACTCCAAGCATGGTCGTATTTGCGAAGGAAGAGGGCGCGTTTATTGCGAACGCTCTGGGGCCTGCTTTCGAGAAGGCTGGAATTACGACCAAGATTCTGCTCTATGACCATAACCCGGATGTTTTGTCCTATGCGCTGTCGATTCTGGCAGATCCTTCCGCGAGCAAATACGTTGATGGAACCGGATTTCATCTTTATGGCGGTGATGCAAGCTTGCTGGCACAGGTGCACGATGCGTATCCGCAAAAAAACTTGTATCTGACGGAGCAATCGGTCACCGAGCCGCGCTCTGGGCCACTTGGAATTGCCGAGGCGGTAAGGCGCGTGATGATCGGCGCAACCCGGAACTGGTGCCGCAACGTGTTGCTGTGGAATTTAGCGGCT
>Ga0182024_10016947_pt1 | contig 13749 bp, 14 predicted proteins | sample P32metaG_FD_120480 | JGI IMG/M metagenome (GOLD analysis project Ga0182024, IMG submission 120480) | Permafrost microbial communities from Stordalen Mire, Sweden - P3-2 metaG (Illumina Assembly) | ecosystem: Environmental > Terrestrial > Soil > Wetlands > Permafrost | place: Sweden: Stordalen... | reverse complement strand
TCGCCGGAAAAGCGCCCCCAGCGGGCCATCGGGGCCCTGGCCGAGCTGCGCCGCCGTGGCCTGCCCGCCGTGCTGGTGGTCGCGGGGGACGGGCCGCAGCGCCGGTCGCTGCAGGCCCAGGCCCGCGGCCTGCCGGTCCGGTTCCTGCGGCATATCTCCGACCGGGGGCTGCTGGCCCGGCTCCTCGCCACCGCCGACGTGGTGATCGCGCCCGGGCCGGTCGAGACGTTCGGGCTTTCTGCCCTGGAAGCGCTGGCCAGCGGGACTCCGGTCGTGGTCAGCAGCCGCAGTGCCCTGCCCGAGATCGTCGGGCCGGCCGGCCTGACCACGGAGGACGATGATGCGGCGTGCGCCGATGCGGTCCAGCGCGTCCTGGACCGGGAGGTGACCGGGCGTCGGCGGCTGGCCCGCCAGCAGGCCGAGCGGTTCGACTGGCCGACCGCGGTGCGCGGCTTCCTGCACGCTCACAGGCTGGCCCCGGGGCCCGGCCTCCCCGGCGCGGCCCCGGCCGTCGCCGGAGCCCGCGGCCCGGGCGGAACCCCGCGATGACCAGCACCTTCGAGGCGGATCCCCGGGCCGAGATGGGTCTGCGGGCTGAGACGGATCGCCGGGGTGAGGTGAGCCTGCCGGGCGGGGCGGCGGATCCGGTGATGCGCTTCGCGGCGCTGGGCGACTCGGTCACGCTGGGGATCGGGGACCAGATGCCGCAGGGTGGCTGGCGCGGCTGGGCCGCCCTGCTGGCCGGCTCGCTGGCCCCGCCGGATCAGGTGGAGCTGTGCAACCTGGCCCGCAGCGGCGCCCTGGTCCGGGACGTGGTCAGTGAGCAGCTGCCCCTGGCCCTGTCGGTGCGCCCGGCCCTCGCCTCGGTGCTGGTCGGCGTCAACGACACGCTGCGCGGGAAGTTCGACCCCGCCGCGGTCGCCTCGGACCTGGAGAACATCGTCGCCGCGCTCCAGCACGCCGGGACGGTGGTGCTCACTGCGAGCCTGCCCGACCCCGGCCTCCTGCTGCGGATCCCGGCCTCGATGCGCCGCCCGCTGGCCCGCCGGGCTCACGAGATCAACGCGGCCCTGGGCCAGCTGGCGGTGCGCTACGACCTCGTCCACGTGGACCTCGCGGCCTGCCCCGAGATCTACGACAAGCGCATGTGGGGAGTGGACCGGCTGCACCCCAGCGAGCGCGGGCACCGCCTGCTGGCCGGGATGTTCGCGGCCCGGCTGGCGGAGCGGGGCATGCCGCCGCTCGCCCCGCCCGACCCCGAGCCGGCCAACCCCGAGCCGAGCGCCTGGCGGCAGGCCCACTGGATGGCGACCAAGGGGACGGGCTGGATGGTCCGGCGATCCCGGGACCTGCTGCCCGGGCTGCTCCAGCTGACCCTGGCCGAATGGTGGCACGGCCTGCGCGATCACGGCGCCGGCCCCGATGCGGGCCCCAACCCGGGCCCGGGCATAGACAGGGGGACATGGCTGACATGACCGATCCCGGAGCCCCGCAGCTCAGCCCGCCCGTGGCGGTCGCCGATCCCGTCTCCGCCGGCTACGCGGAGCTGCGCCGGCGGATCCGCGCGGAAGGCCTCATGGAGCGGCGGCCGGCCTACTACGCCATCAAGATCGCTGTCCTGGCGGTCCTGGTCGCCGGGGGCTGGGCGGCCTTCTTCGCGCTCGGCGACTCCTGGTACCAGCTGCTGGCCGCCGTGTACCTGGCGGCGGTGTTCGGCCAGGTCGCCTTCCTGGGCCACGAGGCCGGGCACCGGCAGATCTTCCGGTCCCGCCGCGGGAACCACCTGGTCGGCCTGCTGTACGGCAACCTGCTGATCGGCCTGAGCTTCGGCTGGTGGACCGGGAAGCACAACCGGCACCACGCCTACCCCAACCAGGAAGGCAAGGACCCCGACATCACCATCCCGGCGCTGGCCTTCACCTCCGGCCAGGCGCAGCAGCGGCGGGGGGTGGCCCGGGCGCTGGCCCGGTACCAGGCCTACCTGTTCTTCCCTATGCTGCTGCTCGAGGCGGTCAGCATGCACGTCATCAGCGTCCAGGCGGTGCTGACGGGGCCGGTCCGCCGCTGGCGGCTGGAAGGCCTGCTGCTGCTCGTGCACGTGGCCGGCTATCTCACGGCGGTTTTCCTGGTCCTGTCCTGGCCCCGGGCCCTCGCCTTCCTCGCCGTCCAGCAGGGACTGTTCGGCCTGTACCTGGGCTGCGCGTTCGCCCCCAACCACAAGGGCATGCCGGTGCTGAGCGAGGAGGACAACCTGGACTTCCTGCGCCGCCAGGTGCTCACCTCGCGCGACGTCAGGGGCGGGCGGCTGACCGAGACCATGCTCGGCGGGCTGAACTACCAGATCGAGCACCACCTGTTCCCGGCCATGCCCCGGCCGTCCCTGCGCCGCTGCCGCATCCTGGTGCGGGCGTTCTGCGCCCAGACCGGGCTGCTCTACAGCGAGACCGGCCTGGTCAGCTCCTACTCCCAGGTGCTGCGTCATCTTCATGCGGCCGGGCAGTGAGCGCTGGCGTCGGGCCTGCCGCCGCGCCTCCTCCCGCCGGATCCCGGGCCGCCGCCGTGTCCCGGGCCGGCCCGGCGGTGTCGCGGAACACCAGCCAGCGCATCGCGGCATACATGTACACGCTCTCGCACCCGGATGCGGCCAGCCGGGCCAGCTGGTACTCCAGGCCCAGCGCGGCCAGACCGGTGGTCACGCCCAGGATGATGGCCAGGAAATTCACCGTCACCACTGCGGCGTACACCGCCAGCTGCGGGCCGACCGCGCCATGCGAGCGGAAGTTGAGCGACCGGTTGAGCGTGTACCCGAGGAAGGACGCCAGGACGTAGGCCGTGGTGATGGCCACCGGCAGCGGCCACCTCAGCCCGCCGTGGAACCCGGTCAGCAGGCCCAGGTCCACGGTGAACGTGAGCGAGCTGATGACCGCGAACCCGATTAGGCGCGCGGACACCACCCGGTCGAGGCCGAGGGGGAGCCGGGCCGCGATGGCGGCCATCACGGCGGTGAACCGGGCCCCCCGCTCCGGCCCCGTCGCAGACATGAACGCCAGCCTGTCAACCCCGGGTGACAGGCAGGCGACCTCCGGCTGGCGATCGGGCCAACTGTCAGCCCGCGGGCGGCCGCGTCAGGGTGCCTGCCCGGACCCCCGGCTCACGATCGCGGGACCCGGTGGTGCCCTGGCGCGTGCCTGGCCGGGCTCAGCCGAGGTCGACCGACGGGTAGAGCGGGAACTGGGCGAGCAGCTCGGCGGCCTGCTTGGCCACCCGGTCAGCCAGTGCGGGGTCCGCCGCGCAGGTGGCCTTGGACGGTGCGCCGCTGGAGGTGGTTCCCGGCCGGGTCTGGCTCAGCACCTCGTGGATCAGCCCGGCGATCGTGTCCATCTCCCCGGTGCCCAGCCCCCGGGTGGTCAGCGCCGGGGTGCCGATCCGGATCCCGGAGGTGTACCAGGCGCCGTTCGGGTCCCGCGGGATCGCGTTGCGGTTGGTCACGATCCCGGCGTCCAGCAGGGCCTGCTCGGACTGCCGCCCGGTCAGCCCGTAGCGGCCGACGTCGATGAGCACCAGGTGGTTGTCGGTGCCGCCGGTGACCAGCCGGGCCCCGCGGCGGATCAGCCCGTCCGACAGGGCCCGGGCGTTGGCCACGATCCGCTCGGCGTAGTCCCGGAAGCCGGGCTGGCGGGCCTCCGCCAGCGCCACCGCCTTGGCTGCCATCACGTTCGGCAGCGGGCCGCCGAGTACCAGCGGGCAGCCCCTGTCCACCGCCTCGGCCAGCTCAGGCTGGCACAGCACCATCCCGCCCCGCGGCCCGCGCAGCGACTTGTGCGTGGTCGTGGTGACGATGTGCGCGTGCGGGACGGGGTCGAAGTCCCCGGTGAACACCTTGCCCGCGACCAGGCCGGCGAAGTGTGCCATGTCCACCATGAACGTCGCGCCGACCTCGTCCGCGATCTCACGCATCGCTGCGAAGTTGACCCGTCGCGGATAGGCGGAATAGCCGGCCACCAGCACCAGCGGGCGGAACTCACGGGCGGTCTCCCGCACCACGGCGTAGTCGATCAGGCCGGTCTCCGGGTCGGTGCCGTAGGACCGCTGCTCGAACATCTTCCCGGAGATGTTCGGCCGGAAGCCGTGGGTCAGGTGCCCCCCGGCGTCCAGCGACATGCCCAGCATCCGCTGGTTGCCGAGCTCGTGGCGCAGCCGCGCCCAGTCCTCCTCGGACAGGTCGTTGACCTGCCGGGCGCCCGCCCGCTCCAGCGCCGGGGCCTCGACCCGGCGGGCCAGGATCGCCCAGTAGGCGACCAGGTTGGCGTCGATGCCCGAGTGCGGCTGCAGGTAGGCGTGCGGCGCGCTGAACAGTTCCCGCGCGTGCCCGGCCCCGATCGTCTCGATCGTGTCGACCTGGGCGCAGCCAGCGTAGAAGCGGCGCCCGATGGTGCCCTCGGCGTACTTGTCGCTGAGCCAGTTGCCCATGGCCAGCAGCACCGCCGGGGAGGCGTAGTTCTCGCTGGCGATCAGCTTGAGCGACGCCCGCTGGCTGGCCAGCTCGGCGGCGATCGCGTCGGCCACTCCCGGCTCGACGGAACGGACCACGTCCAGCGCGCTGCGGAAGGCGGCGGACTCGGTGCTCGGTGACGACACGGAAACCCCCAGTGCTGCGAAACCAGCGCAGCCAGCAACTGTGGCGGCTACGTCTGCTCGTGGAGAGGCCCAGGCGCCCGGCGTTCGTCCTGATGACGGGGCCGCTCCCCGATGGTTACCCATCCCTGCGCGCCAGTCACGGCCCGCAGGCAGCTTACCGGGAGGGGGCTGACGCTGTCAGCGCTCACCCGTACCGTGGAGTCGTGACCACCGTGTACCTGCCCGACCAGCTCAGTCCCGCGATCGTGCGGCCCCGTCCGCACGTGGAGGCCGTCCTCGCGCAGAGCCTGCACGAGATGGGCCCGCGCGGCCGTACCGCCCTGGCCTGGCAGTGGGCGCTGACCGGCACCCGGCCGTCGCCCGTGACGCTGTCCCTGGCCCCGGGCTCCCCGCCGTCGCGGGAGGAGATCCTGGCCGAGTCCGCGGCGGAGCCGGAGGGGTCCACCGCCCCGCCCGGGGTGCCGGCCGATTTCCGGGACGAGTTCCGTGAGACCCGCGCGGTCCTGGCCTGGCTCGCGGGCGGTACCGACGAGGTCCCCGTGCACGCGGACAACCGCGGCCGCTTCATCGGGGCCCGCGGCGATTACGCGCGCACCGACGACGAGATACGCGAGGTCCGCGAGGTCACCCGGGACGCGCTGCGGGACGGCGACCTGCCCGAGCCGATGTCGGCCTCCGACGCCCGCCACCCGTGGCGCTGGGAGCCCGGCTGGATGAACGCCGCCTGGCTGCGCGGCGTCGGCGACCTGCTCGACTGGGTCCTGGGCGACACCCCGGCCGCGCCGCTCTGCGGGCAGTCGGTCGGCCTGCCCAGCACCTCCCACCTGCACCACGAGGACGCCGCGGCCAACGTGGTCGTGCTGCAGGGCCGTCCCGGCGGGGTCCCGGTCGACCCGGCCCGGTATCCGCCCCCGCAGTACGGGGAGGGCATCCAGGCCGCCATCCGGTGGCTGCGCGGCGAAACCGCTGCCGCCCCGGTCGACGCGGCCGGCTGCGGCCCGTACCTGTATTCCAGCGACCGCCGCTGATCGTAAGCCAGCACTGAACGCACGCCAGCACTGGACGCGCGCCAGCACTGAACGTAAGCCAGCGCCACCTTCAAGCTAAGTTGATCATGGTGAGCCAGCCGGACTAGCCACGGCGCTGGCCGGATCATGGTGGCGGACGGCTGTCCGGCAGTTCATTCAGGTACGACACGAATGCCGTACCGCTCACCGATCCGGTGCCGGTCTTCGTCGTCCGCGGCGTTGTTGATCTGGCGGAAGTAGTCTTCCACGCCGCCTGGAACGGTGATCAGGAGCAGCCTGGCGGGCTGGTCCGTGGCCCAGAACCGGTGGGCGCGGCCGCGCGGGGCAGGAACACGAAGCTGCCTGCTGGGGCGTTGAGGGTGTCGCTGCCGCAGCGGACGGACAGTTCGCCGTCGAGCACGTAGAAGCACTCATCTTCATGATCATGGACATGCAGCGGCGGCCCGGCTCCGATCGTGGTCTCGAAGACACTCAGGGCTCCACCGGTGGAGCGCTTCGATGCCTTCATGCCTGGATCGCCCGCCAGGCCAGCGCCCGGAGGAACGACATAGCCGGCCAGGAAGTCGGTCATGGATACATGATGACCCTCGCCTCGCCGGTCCCGGCTGTCGGCGCGGCGCGGGAGATTCAGCTGCTGCTGGGTCGGCTGAGCGTGTCGTAGTCGCGCTGGGCCTGCTCGACCGGGTCCAGGTGGGCGCCGGACCAGCGGGCCAGCGATGCGAACAGCGGGGCCAGGCTGCGGCCCAGGTCGCTGATCTCGTACTCCACCCGCAGCCGCTGGGTCAGCACCTTGGGCGTGATGGTGCCAATGCGGCGCTCCAGCGCGGTTACGGCAGAACTTATGACGAACTGGGACGTACGCACGGCTGCCACTTCCCCCTGGACGGTGTCGCGTGGCCGGACGTGTGCGCTGCTTCGTCGAAGGCCGGCTTCGAGGTTCGCGGTTAGCTCACTTCCAGATGCTGCCGCTCCACCCCAGGATCAGGGTCTGGTACTTGGTCTTTCTGCTGTTGCTGGTCCAGCCGACCGCCCAGGCCCGGCCGGCGGAGGTGGCAGCCACGCCGGACAGGCCGCTGTCGGCCCGGGGAGCCGGGCTGGGCACCTTCATCCAGGTACTGCCGTTCCACCTCAGGATCACGGTCTTGGTGGGGCTGATGCCCTCACCAGAGAGGCCAACCGCCCAGGCGCGCCGGGCTGAGGTCGCAGCCACGCCGGACAGGTCGGTGCCGCCGCCCGGGCTCGGGCTGTGCACCCGCTTCCAGGTCCGGCCGTCCCACCGCAAGGTCATGCTGACGCCGGGGCCGCACCCGCAGTCGGTGCTATGACCGACCGTCCAGGCGTTCCGGGCGGACGTGGCGGCCACGCCAGCGAGGAAGGGGAGGAAGTGCTTACCGGCGCCCGGGCTGGGCGCCCGCTTCCAGACCTTGCCGTTCCACCGCAGGATCAGGGTCGCAGGACTGGTGAGGCTGCCGGTAAGGCCGACCGCCCAGGCGTTGCGGGCGGAGGTAGCGGCGACGCCGGACAGGGAGCCGCCGGGGCTGCGTACTCGCTTCCAGGTCCGGCCGTTCCAGTGCAGGATCCCGGAGCCGACGGCCCAGGCGTTGCGGGCGGAGGTAGCGGCGACGCCGGACAGGGAACCAGCGGGGCTGGGTACCCGCTTCCAGGCCCGGCCGTTCCAGTGCAAGACCAGGGTCTTGGGACTGGTGAGACTGCCGGTGGAGCCCACGGCCCAGGCGTCCTTGGCCGAGACGGCGGCCACGCCGGACAGGCGGCTGGTACGTGCCGGGCTCGGGCTGAGTGCCCGCTTCCAGGCCCGGCCGTTCCAGTGCACGATCAGGGTCCCGGCGCCGGTGGAGCCGACTGCCCAGGCGTCCCGGCCGGAGACGGCGGCCACGCCGGAGAGGCTGCCGCTCATGGTGAACAAGGACGCCGGGCTGACAGGCCGGGCCCCGGCGGCGGCAGTTGCCGTGGGTGTCATCCCGGCTGCCGCGACGGCCAGCAGCGACGGCACGGCTATGACAGAACGTCTGATTTGGCGAGGCATGCGCACCGGCTGCCAGCTCCCCCCAGCGCGGCCGGCGGGCTGAGCCCGTCCCCCGGAAGCAGGACAGGTGCCCGCCGGGATCGACGGACCAACTGCAAGCGCCGGAGGGAAGCATCACTTGCAGCTTCAGCGTGACATGGCAGCGCACTAAAGGGCAAGGTGTGACATCCGTTTATGGTGAGGCTTGAGTGAAATGAGCCAGGCTGCCGGTCGGTAGCTTCCGAATCTCGTTCGTCCTGGTGAAGCGGATCCCGGTGCGCGACGGACCATCCAAGATCAGTCCCGACGCCGCGGCGATCCTCGTCGGCCCGCACGTTCGCCGCGTGGGCCTCGACCCAGGTCGCGGCGGGCGTTTTCGGTTGACGCCGGCGTCGCGGCCGGGAGACTGGAACGGTGACGTTCCCGCTTGCCGGCCGCCCAGGCCGGCCGGCACCCACACGACCGGCCTAGACAGCCCGGCCCGGAGAGGAAGGCGCCCCATGGACAGCACCGGACTGCGCGCCGTGCAGCAGCCGCTCAAGGACGCCTACCGCGAAGATCCGCAGCAGGCGGTAATCACCCTGCAGGCCCGCGGCGAGCTGGGGGACGAGGGCATCAGCTGCTCGGTGGACACGGGCCGGGCGATGGCGGTGGCAGGGCTACATCCGGCCACCGGCGGCGACGGGTCCCTGCTGTGCTCCGGGGACATGCTGCTCGAGGCGCTGGTCGCCTGCGCAGGGGTCACGCTGCGGGCGGTGGCCACGTCGCTGGAGATAGCGGTGACCGGAGGGACCGTCCGCGCCGAGGGAGACCTGGACTTCCGCGGGACGCTCGGCGTGGCCAAGGAGGCGCCGGTCGGGTTCACCGCGATCCGGCTGAGCTTCGAGCTCGACACCGACGCCAGTGAGGAGCAGATCGCGACGCTGCTCCGGCTGACCGAGCGCTATTGCGTCGTCTTCCAGACCCTGGCCCACCCGGTCCCGGTGGCCGCGTCAGCGGGTGTCACCCGGAAAGCCCGCCGCGAGCAGGTCGAGTAGGGCCTGGGCGGCCCGGTGGGCGGGCGCCCGGCCGCTACGACCGCGCAGAGATCACGGTGCAGCGGCGGCGTGATCGGGATCGCGTCGACCTGCCCGGCCGCCGGGTGGATGGCCATGGGCGGGAGCACGGTGACGCCGAGGCCGTGCTGCACCGACTCGAGGTACTGCATGTTCTCCGGATCTACGCCCGCCGGATGAGGCACCTGCGCGGGCGCCCACAACTCACAGCGGCAGGGTGTACTTCAGGATGAAGTTCAGCGCGACCGCGAAGACCAGGTACATCAGCCACAGGCCGGTGCCCAGGCGGAAAACCCGAGCACCCGCTCGGCCGGGCGCAGGACGGGGACGTCCGGTGCCAGGGTGGCGAAGAACTCCGCGACGTAGACGCAGGCCAGGCCGATGAATACGCCGCCCACCGGGTCGTCGCCGACCTTGAAGAACACGATGATGCCGAGGATGGATATGAGCAGGAACGCGACGGTCATGCCAACGTTAGCCCGGGCGTCGGCGCGGCGCAGCCGGATCCAGCCCAGGGCGAACCAGTGCACGCCGAACGCGGTGAAGGCCAGGGCGGCCATGTACAGCGGCGGCGACGCGGTGAACGTGCCGAACAGGGTCAGCCCGAGGAACAGGTAGGTACCGGCGAGGAACTGCATGAACCCCGGCATCCAGACGCCCCAGATGCCCGTGGCCAGATCCACCCGCTCATCACGCGGGGGATAGCCGAATAGTTCCTGGGTGCCGTAGACGAGGTAGCCGGTGCCCAGCCCGAAGAAGCCAACGGCGAGCGGCGGGAACGGAGACTGGGGCAGTACGAGCTGGAGGCTGGTCTGGGTGAAACTCATTCGTCCTCCTCGCGTGCGTGCAGGCGTCACTTCCGGCCACGTCACCCCCAGTGGAGATTGTGCCTACTGCTGGTGCGCCACCGCATCACCAGAATGGTTAGTGATGTGAATCCATCCCCGGGAACTGCAACCTGACTGCAAGCCGCGGCCCGCACGATGGGACCTGACCCGTGAGGAGGGCACAATGGCTGATACCCCGGTGATCGAGAAGTTCCTGCAGGCGATCGAGGGTGCGATGATCCCTGGCTGCGACGCGTGGGACCCGGACGCCACGCTCGACGCGACGGTCCCCGGCTGGCGGCTGCACGCCGCCGGCGCGGACGCGATCCGCGCCGAGTACGCGAAGTGGTTCGCTGACGCGGGTCATTTCGACGAGCTGCGCCGCTACCCGGTGACCGGCGGGCCGAGCGAGGTCGTCGAGTACACGCTCAGCTGGACCGAGAACGGCGTCCCGCACGCGGCCCACCACATGCACCTGCTCACCGTGCGCGAGGACCGTATCGTTGCCGACCTCGTGTTCTGCGGCGGCCGCTGGCCCGCGGCCCTGCTGGCTGAGATGGAAGCGGCTGATGCCTGACTCGGGCCCGGGCAGCCCGGGCCGCCGCGGCGCCGGCGTGGCGTCCTTCCCGCCCCGTCGCTACGGCGACGTGGCCGAGCTTCTCGCGGGAGTAACCGCGCGAACAGCCCTGGATGGGATCCCGGGCAAGTCCGGGGCCCGGCTGGAGCGGGTCATCATCGGCGGGCAGGCCTACGTGGTCAAGCACCTCGACCTGAGCGAGGACTGGACCATGCGCGCGTCCGGCTCGTTGCGGGGTGCCCCGCTGGAGCTCTGGGAACGGGGCATCCTGGGCCGCCTGCCCGGCTGCTTCAACCAGCCGATCGTGGGGGCCGCCCCGGAAGAGCGCGTCCCCGGCCCGGAGCCGCACGGGGGACTGGCCGGGTCCCGGGGCTGCGCCCTGCTGATGCACGACGTGACGCCCTGGCTGGTCCCGGCCACGGATGAGGCCATCCCGCTGGCCCAGCATCTGCGGTTCCTGCGGCACATGGCCGCGCTGCACGCCGCGTTCTGGGCGTGCGGCCCGGAGTTCGATGTGGTCCCCGAGATGCACCGCTATCTCGAGCTGTCCCCCTGGATGGCCCAGGCCGAGTCGGCCAGCGGGGCCGCGCACCTCGTGCCGCAGCTGGTGGGCAAGGGCTGGCCGATGCTGGCGGACGTGGCCCCGGCGGCCGCCGCGGTGGTGACCCCGCTGGCCTGCGACCCGGGCCCGCTGGTCGACGCGCTGGCCGGGACGCCCCACTCGTTCGTGCACGGCAACTGGAAGCTGGACAACCTGGGCACCGACGACGCGGGGCGGACCGTCGTGCTGGACTGGGAACAGCCCGGGGTCGGCGCGCCGCTCAGTGACCTGGCCTGGTACCTGGCCATCAACTGCCGCCGCCTGCCGCAGCCCAAGGAGGCATCGATCGCGGTCTACCGGGACGCGCTGGAGGACTCCGGCATCGGCACCGGGCCGTGGTGGGACCGGCAGCTGGCCCTGTGCCTGCTGGGTGCCCTGGTCCAGTTCGGCTGGGAGAAGGCGCTTGGCGGCTACGACGAGGAGCTCGCATGGTGGGAGGCGAAGGCGGTGCAGGCCGCGCCCCTGCTCAGCTGACCCCTCATCAGCTGACCGCTGCTGGGCAGGCGGCTGGGGGCCGGACGCCGCCCGAGCGGGCCGGGGCGGTCCTGGCGGCTGACGTGCGGGCCGCCTACGAGTCGGCGGCCACCGGATGGGCCGCCGGCCCGGCGCAGGTCTACGGCCCGCTGGCCCGGGCCCTGGTCGGGGCCGCGTCGGTGCCGGTGATGGGCCGCCGGGTCCTCGATCTGGGTGCGGGTACCGGTGTGGCCGGCCGGGCTGCGCTGGCCGCAGGGGCCGGCCAGGTGGTGGCCGCTGACCTGGCCGGGGCCATGCTGCGCCTGATCGGGTCCCCGCAGCGCCCCGTGGCGGCGGATGCGGTGGCGCTGCCGTTCCGCGACGGCGCCTTCGATCTCGTCGTGGCCGCGTTCTGCCTCAACCACCTCAGCCGCCCGGGCGACGCGCTGGGCGGGATCCGGCGGGTCGGCCGCGGCCTCGCGGCCAGCGCGTTCGCGCCCGGCTGGACGCACCCGGCCAAGCTGGCCGTGGATGGGGCGCTCCGCCGGTTCGGCTTCCGCCCGCCCGCCTGGTACGAGGCGATGAAAGGGGAGGCGGACGCGGCGGCGCAGGACCCGGCGTGGCTCGGTGACCAGGCAGCCAGCGTCGGCTTCACCGGCGTGCGGGTCGCCACGATCGACGTTCCGACCGGACTGTCCACTCCGGCGCAGCTGGCGTCGTGGCGGCTGGGCCTGGCGCACTATGCCCCGTTCCTGCGGTCGCTGGACCCGGCGCGGCGGGCGGCAGCGAGGTGCGCGGCCGAGGAGGCCGCGGCCGGTACGGGTCCGCTCGTCGTCTCCATGGTGGTCCTCACGGCGCGGTGAGCCGCGGCTGCCCGGGCCCGGCCGGGGTGGCTCAGCCGGCCCGGGCGCGCCAGCCAGCCAGGCGCTGGTCCGCGTGCCGCCGGAGGACGTCCGCGTACCCCTCCGCGTGCTGGGCCAGCCGTCCGGCCCGGTCTGCGGCCCGGTCCAGCCAGGCGGGATTGGCGAACTCGGCGGCCACCTCGCCGGTCCACCGCCACGCCTCCACCGCGACCGAGCTGTCGAGCAGGTCCAGGGCGGCCTCGACCGCGTCCAGGTCCACCGGCCGGCCCAGGGCCCGGTCTGCCCGGTGCCGGAGCAGGCGGGCGACGCTGAGGTAGCGGGGCACGCCCAGCGCGGCCGCCCGTGACTCTAGTTCGGCGGCGATGCCCGCGGCCCGCCCGGGGTCACCGCACAGCAGGGCCAGGCGCGCTGAGACCAGCCGGTGCTTCAGGTCCAGCCGCCAGCCGAAGACCAGGTCACCCTGGAGCAGCGCCGCCGCCTCCGCCAGGCGGGCCTGGGCGCCGTCGGGGTCGCCCTGGTCCAGGCACTGCTCGGCCAGGTCCTCCAGGGCGGCGATGGCCACCTCGGCCGTGCCCTGCTGCTGCGCGATCTCCAGTGCGGCGGCGTGCTGGTCGGCGGCCTCCCGGCCCGCGCCCAGGTTGCGCAGCACCCAGCCGGAAAAGTTCATGGCCCGGCCCGCGAAGCGCGGCACCTGCCGGCGGCCCACTTCCTCGGTGTGGCGTGCGAACGCGGCCAGGGCCAGGGCCGGGCGCCCCGCCAGCGCGTGCGCGTGCCCGGTGAACAGGAGCGCGTGCAGCGTGGCCGAGGTGTGCTCCACGCCTATGTGGCCGCGGGCGGCCGGGCGCAGCAGCGACAGGGCCTCGGCTGGCCGGCTCTGATGTGCCCGGAGCACCCCGAGCCACGCGGCCGCCGTCACCCGGTCCGGGCCCTCAGCCAGCGAGAACGCCTCACCGAGCAGCCGCTCGGCCTGGGCCAGGTCACCAGCGGCATGGTGGGTCCGGCCCCCGACCGCCAGGCACCGCGCGCGGGTGGCCGTATCCACCGCGGCCAGCGCCCCATCCTCGGCGAACTGGGCGGCCTGCCCGAACCGGCGGCCGAAGTATGACGCCCAGGCGCCGACCTCCAGCGCAGCCGGGCCCGCCGTCCCGGCCCGCTGGACATCCTCCAGGGCCTCTGGATACCGACCGCGGCGGGTCCGGACCCGGGCCCGGGCCAGCCATCCTTCCTGATCAGGGTGCAGGAGCAGCGCGTCATCCAGCAGTGCCTCGGCCGCGGCGTGGTCGAAGCGCTCACCGGCCCGCGCCGACGCGTCCCGCAGCGAGCTCGAGGCCAGGGTCAGGTCACCGCCCAGGCGGGCATGATGGGCCACCGTTACCGGGTCGGCGTCAGGCCGCCGGGCCAGCACCCGGCCGGCCTGCCGGTGCAGCAGAGCGGCCCGGCCCGCCGTGGCACTCGCCGCCAGGGCCTCGCGCAGCAGCTCGTGCCGGAACCGGAGGGTCCCGCTCTCGTCGGCCAGGAACTGCCCGGCCACGGCCCGCTCCGCGTCGTCCAGCAGTTCCACCACGCCGCGGCCCAGCACCGCCGCGAGCAGGTCGATGTCCAGCTCGGGACCGATCACCGCCGCGGTCCGCAGCAGCGTCCCGGCCCGGCCCAGCTCGTCGCAGCGTGCGGACACCGACTCGAC
>Ga0182024_10016946_pt1 | contig 13749 bp, 11 predicted proteins | sample P32metaG_FD_120480 | JGI IMG/M metagenome (GOLD analysis project Ga0182024, IMG submission 120480) | Permafrost microbial communities from Stordalen Mire, Sweden - P3-2 metaG (Illumina Assembly) | ecosystem: Environmental > Terrestrial > Soil > Wetlands > Permafrost | place: Sweden: Stordalen... | reverse complement strand
TGCTCGCTCGATTGCCGGAGCATCCTGCCAAGCGCATCCAAGAGCTTCTGCCGTGGAATTGGCGGCCACAGAGCGTCGCTGCTGAGGCTGCGTAATAAGGACAACACATCACTTCCGTGGCCGATAATAGGGAGCCTCACATCCTCGTGCCGAACTCGCCTGCACCGGTGTCACTAGGAGCAAGCGTGCAGACACAGGCCAACGTCAGGGCCGGGAACTCAGAATCAAAAGGGGGCGGCTCTCTCGAGCCGCCCCCAAGTTTAGCTGTGGTGTACAATGATTACTTCGAACCCGGGATATATTCAAACACCACCAACGCCGATTTTTCACCAGTGCTATACACCGACACGTGCTGGTGAACGTAGATGATGCGCGTATCGCCGGACTCGAGTGCGATGCCCTCGTTGCGGCGTCCGTTGTCGATCAAAATCTTGTCGGGACCATAATTTTTGAGCACCATCGTCCCAGAGGTAATGAACTCACCCAAGACCTTCTGTTCGCTCGCTGGGACGCGTACCGTCCAAAATCGATAATTAAGCAACTCAGCTTCCTGAACGGGAATCTCGGGTTGCGTTTTCTTTGCACGTTTTGTCATTTTAGTCTTTCCTATGTTAATGCAACGCGTCGACTTCTGTCGCGCGCACTGCGCCTTTACAAAGGTCAGCAAGCAACCTCTCGCGAATGCCAAGCCGCCAGAAAAAGGGGCGCTAATTTACAGGTATCAAAAACTCGATTCGCCGACGGCCAAAGCCCATTTCAAAGGGGCGCTTATTTACAAGGTCGCAAATCGCACCTCGCAGAACGCCGCTTTGCATCATGTAAATAAGTGCCCTTTGGCGATGCTTCACAGCAGCCGACCTCGAAAAGCGGTGAAGGGGTCTGCAAAAAAGTCGCTATTTTACAAGATGCAGGTCGACGAAACCCAAAAAATTGGATGCCGAGTTCTTAACTGCTGGGCTTTCACCGGATGGATACTTCCCGCCCGCCCGAGGCGGCACCAAAAAATAGGAATTTGCTGCGCGATCGACCAAATATGCTACTATGCCTCGTCCTTGGGACTAGCCTGCTGAGCTTGATCGTCGCCAGCGGTTGTCTACTTGGCTGGTGGCGAAGGCAACATTGAGGAACGAAATCTTTTGCCTAGGGTGATTGTTTTACTTGCCATATCAGCGACAGTATTTCCGTCGCAGGACCGCAGGGCGGCCCATTCTCTCAATCTTCCATCGAGTATCGAATAAGCGCGTCAACCGGCACCGTCCGTTACTCAATCAGGACGCCCTATTGGCTCACCGCCAGCTCCACCGCCGGGGCCACAGACACAAGCGGCGTCACAATCGCGCTAATGGTGAACTCAAGCGCCATAGCTCTGTCGCCGGGTACATATGGTCCTGCCATCGCTTTTACGAACGTTTCAAACGGTCGAGGCAGTACGACCCGATCCGCCAAGTTGATCGTCGAGGGCCCGTCGCTTGCTCGTCCGACAAGCCAAACCGGGCGCGGTGATGGAGGTTATCTGCTCGACAGCCACGGAGGAGTCCTGTTGGACGACCGCGGCGGCCTTTTACGGTAATAGGCGTACCAGCGTCGACGGAACTTTGGCGCTAATTGAAGATTTTTGAGCCGGCTACGGCTTATGGCTGCTCATCGATCTTCAAAAGCGAGGCGGCCAATAGGTGACAGCGGTTCCAACGCAAATAAGCGCCATGCCGATTTCAGCTTCGCTATTTGGTAGGAAATCAGAAATCCACCACGGCGTGTGGATTTGCCAATCGACAAACGCCGCATGTCCCGTTGCGTAATATCCGTAAAGCCAGAGCGCCGTCCCTGCTAAGGAGATCACCCATCCTGCGATTGCCTGTTTGCGCACGAAAAACTCAATTTCGATGTGATCTGCGGGCCTCAGGTTGCAAAGAACCCCGACATTCTCTCATATATTCCCGAACCCTCCACTCACATATCCCGGTGCCCATCCGCCGCACACTCGAGGCGGCGGGCGTCGTGTACATCGATGCCGTGGGGGGAGAGCAGGCGGGAGTGCGGTTGGGGATTAGAGGGTCAAAGGAAGCCGAATAGGACGGGCGGAGCCCTTGTTACCGGCGGGCACCCTGATCGGCGGGTGTCACGCCTTGCCAGATTGTCGCATTCAGGCTATTTATGCAGTATGGCACAAATAAATGAACCAGCTGCAGATTCGCATAATTCCGCGGCTAGCCCTGAGGTAGGTCGGCATACGCTTGCTCTCGAAGGGTTCTTCTCGATCATGAGCCATTGGGAGGCCGACAACGAAACGGCGCGAAGCATCATAGGGGCTCCCCCCGAGCGAACGTTCTTTCAATGGAAGAAGGGCAGGGGCCTTCGGCTACCAGAGGACACATTGCGCCGGATCGGTTACGTAGCCGGCATCTGGAAAGCACTGCAGATCGTCTATTCGAACCCCGACCAAGCCGACAGCTGGGTCAATCGCCCCAACACGTTCTTCGGTGGCCAGACTCCACTGCAGAGAATGGCGGCCGGGGACGTGACCGATCTTGCCGCCGTCAGGGCCTACATCGATGCCGCCCGCGGTGCCTGGTCCTAAGGCTGCCATTGCGGCACGGCGGGTCGTTTGGCCGCAAGCTTGGCGCATCATCGCATCACGCTTCCCGCCCATCAATCTGTTCGAGCGTGTCTCAACCAACCCCAGAGTTTGGGACGTCCTCATCGAACTCGAGCAGCTGACGAACCCGCGCGTGCGCGACGAGGTTGGTGCAATTCATCTTGCGCCGCCGGAGCGGCGCATATCCGGTCCCAATGCTTCTTGGGTAATGGCCCCCTTTACCCACGTCAACGTTCTAGGATCTCGATTTTCCGACGGCAGCTACGGTGTCTATTACGCCGCAAGACACCTTGAAACCGCGATCAGAGAAACAGCACACCACTTTGCTCGCTTCGCATCACACGCGAATGACCCGCCGCGACGGGAAACGATGCGCGTGCTCGTGGGCTCGATCGAGCATACCTTCGACGACGTCTACGCTTTGGATTATACGACCAAGGCTGCGATTCTAAATAAGGAATCCTACGCGCAGAGCCGGCCATTCGGCACTGATCGCCGCAGCAGAGGCAGTGATGGTCTGATCTATCCTAGCGTCCGCCATGAAGGTGGCCAATGTGTCGCGGGATTCTGGCCCGACGTCATCGGCATCCCGATTCAAGAACGTCATTTAAATTATGAACATGATGGCAGGCGCGTAAGCCGCTATTTTGATTATCAACGTGAAGCGTGGATCCCCATAGCCTGATAGGTCCACAACGTTTGCTCTCGTTAAAGTTTCGACACCCGGTTACCACCAGACAGTTGATTGCCCTAGGAAGGGCTATTCAACAACCCATTGTATGTACTCCAAAAAGCCCACAGCATTGCGTAGGTTTGTCGAAACCGTGCCTTCTAAGTGCAGCCTCTGTAGCGAGTGCCCGCGAGTGAATTGATGGCGCAATTGCACCGAACAAAATGGGCGTGATGCGGCAATGGCGTTCGACAGCCGCTGATATCCGAATACATCTCTGTCTTATCTCAGGCAGTTGACGCTGCTGAAAATGATCCCGCTCAGTTGCGCGGCCTTGTCTATGATCTTGCAAGATTAAGGCTAGGCGGGCAGGGCATAAGCAGCTATTCCCAGACGGGAAGCGTTGAATTGTTGCATCACTTGTTGATGCTGAAGATTGCCATCAGCAGGGTCGAAATTATTTCGCGACTCGAAAATGAAGGTGTCCTTCGGCTTACAAATGAAAGAGGCGCCTTACTCTCGATAAATCAATCGGGAGCGACGCATGTGCAGGAGCCTGATTTCGACCGCCTATCGGACGATGCCATCTCTCAACAGTATCTGCGGCACGAGCGTTCTTTAGTGGCCAATCAATCATCGAAGGAGGCGTTTTGCGAAGCTAATTCGCCCGCATTTTTGATGGTACCTCAAATATTACGACCAGCTCAGGCCCAAGAACCAATTCAATCCCGGCAGGCGGTTCGGACATGGGAGCCAACTCCGACTCTTGATTTATTTTCAAAACGGGTTCGACGGAAGATTCGGTCTGCCCTTCCGTTCGTGACCGCTTCTGGTATCGCGCTGGTGGCGTCGGCGGTCGTGCTCGCGCTCTTTGATTACGCCAACACAAGCGTACTTTTGCGACGCCCCAACGCGGTTCTGGAGTTGTCTTCCATGATGAATAGACCGCCGCTTCAGGCAACTCCACCTGCGCCAGGCAACACGTCAAATGCCAGGTTGGAGGCAAATCCCACGCCGAGCTTTCAGCTGCCGACCGTGTACGGCATTTACGCCATGAGCGACGAGCAACCCATAGAACTCAAATCCTTGCCAATAGGTGTGCCCGATCCACGCATTGCGATATCCGGGGTGATCTCAGCCCCGAGCGTGACGACAATCCGAGCTGGTAAAATATCGTTCGTTCTTTTCAGACGGGATTTGATGTTTAGCGCCCCAGATCGGATTTCCATCAGAGTTGTCGCGCGCGTTGCCCGGGAGCTAAAGTTTTCTGGAAATAAGGCGGCAACGATTACCAAACCTGACCGGGAATGGGCGATTCGGGACAAGTCTTATGAATTCAGGGTTGCCCCGCTGAGCGATCATCCAGAGATGCTCCTCGTTCGGCCAGAGAATAGTGATTTTGTCTTCCCGCCCGGCCGCTATGCGCTGGTAATTAAGGGTTTAGGGTACGATTTCACGGTCGCGGGTCGTGTAACGGATAGGGCGCAATGTCTGGAGCGGAGTGAGACTACTGGCGGAACAATTTATTCGGAATGCTTAAACCCATTGTAGTGTTGCTGGAGGCGAAGGAATTGGTCGCATTGATTAAACCATTGGATATCGATATTGATATCGCACGTCGGCTACCTCCAAGAACGGTAGTCGTCTTGCAAGAAGCGCAGCCAAACGCAATGAAGCCAATTTAGTTCCCTGAAATGTTTGCAAGAGTCGCACGAATCCGCGCATCATCGCGGGAACCGCGAGGTGGTTAAGTGCGCTTACCATTACGTGTCATCAGAGCCGTAACGGCATCTTGGCAAATGCAAAATGATTTGCTTGCTAGCGTGAACCTGCTTTCGGAGCTTCCAGATCATCTGGTAGCTGGCCTATTTTCTGGCGCGACCCCGGTGCGCCTCAAGGCAAGCAAGGCATTGTTTTCGGCTGGCGATGTCGGCGATGGATGTTACCGTGTAGAAGAGGGCCTCCTTAAGGTCACCATGGCATCGCGCTCAGGCAGTGAGCAGATTCTGACCTTCCTCGGGCCGAACGCCATTGTCGGCGAGCTTTCGATGATAGACGACTTACCGCGCTCTGCATCTGTGGTCGCCGTGCGTGACTCCATCTTGAGTTTTGTCCGACGTGCCGCATTCAGGCAGTTTGCCGGAAAAAACCCCGACGTCTACAAGACGTTAGTCGCCCTGCTCGCGAGACGACTTCGCGAAACCGATGGTGTGGTCGCGGCGATGAGTTTTATGCGTCTACGTGGCCGCATCGCTCGGGCGCTGCTGGAATTGGCACAGGAGTATGGGCAGGATGTTGGCTCAGGCCGCATTGTCATTCGTCAAAAAATTGGACAAAACGACCTCGCCAACATGGCCGGTAGTGCTCGCGAGAACGCCACGCGCATTCTCAATGAGTGGAGGCGGAAGAAGTTGGTGACCAGATTGTCGGGCTACTATTGTCTTGAGAATAAGGCAAAACTTGAACATGAAGCCGAACTTTAGTGTTCACACGCTTTACGAAGAAAACTTTGATCGCAATGTTCTTGGTCGGACCTGTGGCTATCAGGCGCAAGCCGACGCCAGATGTCCGATAGTGGCCGGTATCAAAGCTCCATCGAGATTCCATGGTGGGCAGGCACGGCGAAAACGTTGCACCCGCCCATTCTGCCGGCCTCGACTTATGATCGATGATAATCGTCTTCTATGCGCACAATATCGTCTTCGCCCAAATAGCTGCCGGTCTGAACTTCGATCAACTCCAGATCGATCTTGCCCGGGTTCTCGAGTCGGTGCCGCGCGCCGCTCGGAACATAGATCGATTCGTTTTCGTACAGCAGTTTGACCTCGTCGCCGATCGTCACCCGTGCCGTGCCGCGCACCACAATCCAATGTTCCGCACGATGATGATGCACTTGTAGTGACAATCGCTCGCCTTGCTTGACCACGATGCGTTTGACCTGGAACCGATCGCCCATATCAACCGACTGGTAGGAACCCCAGGGACGATGGACCTTCAGATGACTTTTGGTGAGTGTCGGCGCGACCTGTTTGAGTTTATCAACGACGCGCCGCAAGCCCTCGCCATCCTCACGTCGTGCCACGAGAATTGCATCATCGGTGGCCACGACAACTATGTTTTCGAGACCCAACAGCGCGACTAACTGCTTTTCGGACGCCACATAGGATCCATGACTGTTGACAAAGATGGCTGAACCGCGCGCGGCGTTTTCTTCTGCATCGCGTTCTGAGAGCTCCCATACAGCCTGCCACGATCCGACATCTGACCAACCGTAGGACGCAGGCGATACCGCCGCCCGGGTCGTACGCTCCATCACTGCATAGTCGATTGATTTTGCGCCCGCACGCCCGAATGCGGCAGGATCGAGCGTCACAAAGCCAAGATCTTTGCCGGCGTTCTCGACCGCCGTTGCAATGGCTGCAGCGCTGCCCGGCTCAAAACGCCGATACTCTTCCAGCAAAAAACCTGCTCGAAATATGAAGTTGCCGGAATTCCACAAGTAACCCTCAGAAACATAGCGTGCAGCCGTACACGCATCCGGCTTCTCCACGAACTTCTCAACGGCAAAGATATTCGAGCCGATAGAAGCGCCGGGGCAAATGTATCCATACTCCGTCGCCGGTCGAGATGGACGCACACCAAAGGTAACAATGCGATCATCTGCAGCCACATCACAGGCGTCGCGGCAGACCTTCGCGAATGCAGTTGAATCGGAAACTATGTGATCGGCGGCTAGCGCGACGACAATGGCATCACGGTCGTCTGCGAAAGCAAAGGCGGCTCCGGCAACGATTGCTGGCCCAGAATCGCGCCGTACCGGCTCGAGTAGTATAGTTGCCTCCGCCTCGATCGCAGCGAGTTGTTCGGCCACGAGAAAACGATACTGGCCATTGGTTACGACGATGGGTCGGCCGAACAGTTCTCGGTTCGATACTCTGCGGATAGTTTCCTGGAACATCGAATATCGGCCGAGTAGCGGCAGAAATTGCTTTGGCCGGTTTTCGCGGGACGCTGGCCAGAGCCGGGTGCCGGCGCCGCCACACATAATCAGGGGGATGATCAGTCGAGTCGCCATGACTTATTACGCTTCGTTATCCCAATTCGCTAAGGGGTGGCTATTCTGCTTTGAAAGACCCACCGATCATAGCTCATCCGGTGACAAACAAAAGCGAACAGGTAAGGACCGTTCCTGTCTCGAGGAGGTATCTGTCCTCTCTATCGGATTCGCTCGATTATGTCCTCCTCAGTACGCGACATCTAGCCCTGAAGGTTAACGCGAAAGCAGAGAGCCCGGCGGACCAACCTTGCAGTTGCCAGTATCAAACGGGACCGCCTTGGTGATGCTGATGGGACCGAAGCCGGCGCTATCGATGGCCGTAACCTCGCCGCCAGCGTCCGCAACATCGACAGCATGCTGAAAGGTTTTACACGGCGACCCGAATGTGCACTGATTGGCGTCATTTCCATAGGAAGCAACGAAGACGCGGGCACGGCATGCGCCGGATCGGCGTGCATCGAGGAGCTGAACGCGATGGCGAGCGAGTGTGCGAATTAGTTTTTAATCGCACGTCCCAATAAACTCGCCAACTGCTGCTCGAGGCTATCGTCGGGCGTGGTGATCTCGGCGTCGGCGCGTGGCAGCTTCGGCTCGCCTGGAGGCCGGGCGCGCACGGGCGAAGGCGGAGAGGGTGCCGCGGCAGCCGCCTGAGCCCGTTCCTGCGGTGGTACTACGCTTGCTGGTTCTGAGGACGGGTTTGCATTAGCGCGCACTCTGGGCTTGCCCAATTTTGCCTCGAGCAGACGAGCCAATTCCGCGAGTTCTTCAGCTGCCGTGGGCGCGGTCTCTACAGCGACGGGCTGGGCGGACTGCGGCGCCTCCATCGGCGGTTCGGCCTGCGTTTCGACAAAGTATTCGGGCCTGTGTTGGGGGCCTGACTCAGACCGAGGTTCGGTGCCCGGTTTGGACCGCAGTTTAACGCTTGGCTCGGACCGTAATTCAGGGTGGGGCTCGACCGGATGGGGTCGCGCGACCGAAGCTAAACCTTTGGGCGGTGCAGGCGCGCGCGTCGAGAGTTCGTTGGCAAGGGCGGCTAGCGTGTCTCGTTTCAGTTGCGTTGGCGGTTCGGCCTGCGCCTGGAACTGTCCGGCCACCGGCTCCTGGGACAATGGCCTAAGTGGTGGCGGCGCCGGAGGTTTAATCTGAATCGCTGGACGCGGCATCGCCATCTGCTCTGGCGGCAGCCGTCTTGATCCTTTGTTGTCTGCCTGCGGAATGGCACGCTGCTGCCGCTCTGCTGCGGCTGGTGAACGCGTCACAGGCAATTCGAGTGGCGCACCTGCGACGTGCAGAATATTAGTCTCAACGACGACATCGGTCGGCCCGCCAATCATCAACAAGTGCTCGACATCATCGCGCCGGATCAGAATGAGCCGTCGACTGCCCTCGAAACCGGCAGAATCGATGATCGCAAGGCGCAATGGGCGCCCGCTGGCACCTGTCGACCGCCCTCTGCCCGAACGTGACAACGCCCATGCTCCCGCCGAGACCAACCCGAGCACGATGAGGAATGCCAAGCAAAGGCGTACGGCGAGCGGGATTTCCGCGCCGATCAAGCCCTCGAACATCCGCGCCCCTTCTTAATATCCTCGCGGCCCACTGGCTCCCTACCGCCCGCAGCGCCGCTAATATTTGCCGTCTTGAATACTACCTAGCCTATTGGTTCAGTGCAGCGAAATCCTCAGCTTCGGGGGCTAGACGCAACGCGAACATCGCAGCATGCCAGCTAGAGAATGATAGTGGAAGTACTGGTGATGCCGATGATATCGACCACCGAAGGTGTCGAAACACTGCAGCAAATGGACACAGCTCAGTCAATGGGTTGCAGCGAGATGTTGGGCTATCTTTTCAGCCACTCTCAATTTGCCAAGGAGATTGGACGGTTCTTTTCCTCTGCGGTAGCAACTGCGCTCGACGCAGCGTAAATGGTCGCCCCTATTGTATTAGCTGGAGGCTAGTCGCTGCGCCGCGACCGGCGAGGATGGTCATATCCTCAAGCTAGAATCACGGTGTAATTTTGCGCGTGAGGGTCGAGAGATTGTCACTAAGCCAGCGCCCAAATTCCGCCATCTGATCCCAGAGGGCGTCGATGAGTCTTCCGTTATTGAACGTGTGGTCAGCGACCGCAATCACGATAGATATGATAAGGACCAGCCGGCTGATCGTCATGACAAAAATCTCACACCCACGTAAAGTGTATCAACCCACACAACTTCGCAATGGTGTTGAACGGTGGCGTTTTTGAAGAGGACTAGGGTGAACGTCCTCGGCAAGCCTGTGAGCGGATGCGCAATAGCAAGACGCGCACCACCGTCCGACAAATCCCAGATCACGCAGCGGACTGGTGGCGTGTGCGGGCCGAATACTACTTCCGCGGTACGGCGCATCGGACGTCGGAAGCTTTTTCGTTTGTCCTGACGCTGCTGAAGCATCGTTTGCCTCTTCCAAGCATCAAGCCCAATACTGGCGGCGAATGATTAACAAAATGGGACAAATAGTCGACCCGAAACGCTTGTGGACTGGCACAGTCGACAGTGCCAATCCCGGCCGCTCTGTGGCGAGGTCCAAACTGTGGAGCCGGTCCAGCCGTATACTATTTCGGCAAGACCTTATTATTTGCCTCGTTCGCCAGTCACCGGCGAAGCGGCTGCCTTAGTTCTCCATCTGCGGTCCAAGCCCGATCGCCGTTCATTGTTCGAGCGCCGTTCCCCGGTGCGCCGTCGTTCCTCGTCGGATCGCGTATCAACGCCAGAGCGCCGATCCTTGCGTGATCGCCGCTGAGCGCCCTGGCGCATTTCCTTATTATTGGTCATGGTCGCGTCTCCAGTATCCCGGCATATTAGCAATGGTTGCTAAACAGGTCGTAAACAACCCCGCCTCTAGATGCCGGTAGCAACATGGTGCGTTACTTTTTGTGGTGGACCGGGCCGGCCTGCCGGCGTGAACTGCTTCTCTGATATTTTGTAACTGCTGATTAAGTTCAGCAGCTTCTAATTCCAATTCGAAAACTTCTTTTGGCGTTTTTCGCTGCGGCGGACGCTTTATGGGTCTGCGAAGATCGTTGGGACGTGAAGGTGGCGAGCGAGCTTGGAAGCTCTACTGGCGGTTCTGAGGCACGCCGTCTACTACTTTAAGCGGATTAAATTGGGGTCCGAGCCGCTGCCGCAACAGTGTAGAGCGCTCTAGCCGGCCGAACTACCGTTGGTCTATGCGGAGACGGCGGAACCACATTACTGCCCGAACTCCGTGGACGATGGTATGATCGGCTTGCAATAGTTGGGAAGAAAATGCGCAATATTGCCCCTAGTCGGCTTGGCCTGGTTTTGGCGTTTCTCGTGAGCTCCGCTTTAGCACACTGTGAGCAGGCACAGGCGCAGAATGACCATCAGATCGTTCCGTGGGAGCGCATTGGCCCCGTCGAACTGGGCATGGCCGCTGCAGACCTCGCTCGCATTAAGGGCGATCCGACCCAGACGTCGCGCGGACCGACCGGTGGCATCAGCGTATACACTTGGAAGAATGACCTTTCCGTCTATATCAAAAGCGATGGTTCATACGTCACGCAGATCTGTGCGCTCGACCCCGCGTATGCGACCGCCCTGGGTGTGCACCCAGGTATGCCGGATGTCTCGGTCACCGCTCTGTTAGGCCAACCAAAGAGTTCGAGAGTCTATAGGGGCTGGTGGAGGCTTTCCTATACAAATCTATTTTGGCCGGGGCTAATGGTCAGCATCCCTCTAACGGGGTTCGAGAAAAACAATTTGGCTCGCACAGTCTGCGTAAATCACAATGATGCGATTGCCGAATAGGCAAAAGCTTGTCCAAGATAGCCGTCTGAAGTCTCGGTCGTATTCAGTGTAGGAGGTGGGCGCTTGACGCCATCTGCTGGAATTGGCTCACGGTCGCAGACACATCCGCAGCGTCATGGTGAGCGGGATCAAACATGTGCTCGGTGACAAGCTCAGGGACAGACATCGCAAGCCCCGACGGTTGCGGACTGTTTTGGCCGCTGCTGGATCCAACATTCGTCGCATGAGCGGACGTGTTATGGACGTTGTCGTTGCCAAGACCGGGGTGAAACACAAAGTTATCTGCGCCGAGCGTAAGTGATGAGTATGGGGATTGCGTACCCATGGTCGGAACAGTGAGATGGTTGCCGCCGAGGGCGGTCTGGACCGTCGACACCGTGCCGTGATCGCTTCCCAGCATGGCATGATCACCCGTAAGCACGTTCAGGAGCGACGAAAGTGCGGTCTGGGTGAAGGCGGCGCTCGATCCATTCTCGATCGACAGGTTACCGACGTCCGCGACAGTTGATGATCCAGTCGCCGAGCCCGTCGCGGGCGAGTCGATGATATGCTCGCCGCCAATTGCAGGAGGATTGAGCGCCGCGGTGATAACGTGCCCGTGCTCGTCGCCAACTGCTGGTGGATTGAGCACAGGGCCGGCAACTTTTTCGGCGCCAGGTACCGCAGGACCGACAGCCGCAACAAAGGTCTGACTGCCGCTGGACTGATCGATCATGTGATCGTCCCCCGACGAAGCCAAACCCGTCGACGCAGTGTTGAACGAGCCCGCTACTGGAACAGGGATGCTCTGGTTGCTGCTGTGCGCCATGTCGTTCGTTGGCGCTGCAGCGTGACCGTCCACAACGGCAGCCGCCGGGGTCGACGAATCGACCTTCGCGCCTTCCGCCGGCGGATCGTAGATGACCGTTTTGCTGCCAGACGTCGAGACATCCAGCGTACCGTCAAAATTGTCAAACGTGAGCGTGACGACATCGCCGTGGGCATCGTGTAGCGTCAGAATCTGATTGCTACCGATGTGTTGCACCGAATAGCCAGTTTCCGTAAAGTTGAGCAATTCAACTTGGTCGGAATCCGCCGCGTTCGGAGCGGTACCGGCAAATCCAGAGATCTGGCCGGAAAAACGCTCCGGATTTCCGAGAATAAGCTCGCCGTAGCCGTTGCTGTTGTCGAAACTGACATTCACGCTCGACGACGCGTCGAACTCAAGCGTGCCGCCCATAATGATCGCACTGCCGCCGCTGATGGCGGTATGCACATCAAGCAGTCCGCCAGACGTCGCCTCCAGAATACCGGAGGTATTGTTGATACTGACCGCGATATTCAACGTTCCGCCGGAACTCGCCTCAAGTATGCCGTTATTTGTGATGGGGGCGCTAGTCGGAAGTATGCTATTAGCGAGGAACTTAATCGTCGTGTTACCGCCGTCTACATCGAGCACGCTACCAGCGTTTATCGTCAGGGTACCGTTGACGAGGACCGTCGTGCCGCCATCAAGCGTGAGGATCGCTCCGGAGCCCAGATCGCCGATGTCGAGAGCGCCGTTGTCGGTGACGGTAACACCGTCCAGCACGGCGCCGTGATTGGGACCATTGGCGCCGTGCTCGACATCGAGCAGGCCCGACGAGCCGATCGTGAGCGCGCCGCCGGTCATCTTGCTGTCATCGTCGAGAATCAACGTCGCCGAAAAAGTCTTAGCGTCGACATTGATTGTGCCGTTATTGGTAACGCTCACCCCATCGAGCGTTGTGCTGCCGTTTTCGATGTCGACGGCACCCGCGCTGCCGATCGAAAGGCCGCCGCCATGGATCGTCGACCCGGACAGCGTCAGATTGGCGCCGGCGTCCACCGCAAGGGTCGCCCCGCCCGCCGTGTCGGTGAACACCGTGCCGCTCACGGTGTCGCCGTCCAACGTTAGCATGACCCCGCCGCCAACCGTCACGGCGCCGGGGTCTAGTGTGGCGCCGGCAATCATACCGGCTGCGGTGACGTCGATCGTCCCGGAGTTGATGATGGTGCCGCCGTTGATGGTGGCGCCGTTGAGCGTCACCGTGTCGTCGATCGTCAGCGTGTCGGCATTGGTGAAGCTGCCGGCCAGCGTCACGCCGTCAAGCGTGTCGCTGGACAGCGTCAGCGTCTGGCCGCTCGCCACCGTGAGGTTGCCGCCGCCATTGACCGTGGCGTTCTCAATCTCGCTCGAGGCACTGATCGACAGCGTGCCGGTATCGTCGATGGCGCCGCCGTTGATGGTGGCGCCATTGAGCGTCACCGTGTCGTCGGTCGTCAGCGTGTCGGCATTGGTGAAGCTGCCGGCGAGCGTCACGCCGTCGAGCGTGTCCTTGGACAGCGTCAGTGTGCCGGCGGTGACGGTGAGGTTGCCGCCGCCATTGATCGTGGCGTTCTCGATCTCGCTCGAGGCACTGATCGACAGCGTGCCGGTATCGTCGATGGTGCCGCCGTTGATGGTGGCGCCGTTGAGCGTCGCCGTGTCGTCGATCGTCAGTGTGTCGGCATTGGTGAAGCTGCCGGCCAGCGTCACGCCGTCAAGCGTGTCGCTGGACAGCGTCAGCGTCTGGCCGCTCGCCACCGTGAGGTTGCCGCCGCCATTGACCGTGGCGTT
>Ga0182024_10016945_pt1 | contig 13750 bp, 13 predicted proteins | sample P32metaG_FD_120480 | JGI IMG/M metagenome (GOLD analysis project Ga0182024, IMG submission 120480) | Permafrost microbial communities from Stordalen Mire, Sweden - P3-2 metaG (Illumina Assembly) | ecosystem: Environmental > Terrestrial > Soil > Wetlands > Permafrost | place: Sweden: Stordalen... | reverse complement strand
GAAATTCATGAACGGCATGCGCCGGATATCGCGCCGGAGGCCCAGATGGTTGATCAACTGCACGTCCACGCCGGGGAGCACGAAGCCTGTGCACGACGACACAACGATGAGTCCGATGTCCGCTATCGCGGTGCCGGCGTTCACGATCGCACGTTCCGCCGCCGCGATGGCGAGCGGCGTGGCTTCGGCCGCGTATCGAACCGCCTGCTCGCCGGGGCTGAGCGGAAGCAGCGCTTCGTCGATCGGCCGCACCAGGAAGCGGTGGGTGCCGGAGAGTTCCTCGGTGAAGAGGCTGACGCGCCGCGCAAGCCGGGGCCAGACCTGCGCGATCAGGCGAAGGACCTCTTCACCGTCGACGCGATATGCGGGCACGGCCGTGCCGAACCCGTCGATCGTGACCGGCGCGAGGACCGGCCACCCGGCGCGGCGATCGGGCAGCGCCGCGGAGCGGATCGCCGCCTCAACAACCATGCGCTTGGATCATGACACCGAGGATCGGGCCGCCCGCGGCGGCCCCGTGTGAATGAGAGATGTCGAGAGTATGCCGAGGGGTTACAGGGCCAACCGTCGCCAGGCACTACTCCGGCGTCACGTATGCGGCCGTCAGCCCACCGTCGACAAGGAAGGTCGCGCCGTTCACGTAGGAGGACTCCTCTCCGGCGAGGAACAGCGCCGCATTGGCGATCTCGCGTGCGGTCGCCAGCCGGCCCATCGGCAGATGGACACGGCGTCGCTCGTACGCATCAGGGCTGTCCGCAAAGAGGCGCATGAGGAGCGGCGTCTCCACGGGTCCGGGGCACAGTGCGTTGACTCGAACCCCCTGGCGAGCGAACTGGACGGCGAGCTCGCGGCTCATCGACAGCACCGCGCCCTTCGACGCCGTGTAGGCGATCTGGGAGGTCGCAGCTCCCACCAGGGCAACGAATGAGGCCACGTTGATCACCGAGCCGCCGCCACGCTCGAGCAGATGAGGTATCCCGTACTTGCAGCAGAGATAGACGCCCTTTGCGTTGACGGCCTGCACGCGGTCCCATGCGTCGGGTTCGGTGGTGAGGATTGAGTCGTCATCGGGCGGCATGATTCCCGCGTTGTTGTAGAGGATGTCGACGCCGCCATAGGTCACGACAGCAGTCGCATACATCTCGGCGACGCTGGCGGCGTCGCTCACATCGACCTCGACAAAGGTCGCGCGCCCGCAGTCGGCCGCGGTCTGTGCTCCGGCGGAGCGTCCGGTGTCGGCGACGACAACCGCGGCTCCCTCCGCGCAAAACAGCAGCGCCGCCTCCCGGCCGATTCCACCCGCGGCGCCGGTGATCACCGCGACCTTGCCGTCGAGGCGTCCCATCTTCTGTGTCAGCCCTCCGTGGATATGAAGACGTTCTTGACCTCGGAGTAGCCGTCGAGGCCGTTCATGCCGAGCTCGCGCCCGAACCCCGACTGCTTAAAGCCTCCGAACGGTGTCGAGACCCTTACTGAGGAATTGCTGTTGACCGACAGCACTCCGGTGTCCAGAGCTCGTGCGACGCGCAGCGCACGCGCGCCGTTGGTCGTCCAGATCGATCCGGACAGCCCGTATGGCGTGTCGTTGGCGATCCGCACCGCGTCCGCCTCATCGGTGAACGGGATGATCGCGGCGACCGGCCCGAAGACCTCCTCTCTGGCGATGCGGTCGTCATTGGTCGCCTCGACGAGCGTGCACGGATACCAGAATCCCGGCCCGTCGGGGATCGATCCGGTGAACAGCGGCTGGGATTCGACAAACGACGCGACCGTGCTGCGATGGCTCGCCGACACGAGCGGCCCCATCTCGGTCGCATCATCCTCGGGGTCGCCGACGCGAAGCGCACCGGTGGCGGTGATCAGCAACGAGACAAAGCGGTCGTAGACGTCTCGCTGGACGAGGACGCGTGAACGTGCGCAACAGTCCTGTCCGGCGTTGCCGAATACCGCGTACGGCGCAGCCGCAGCGGCTCGCTCCAGGTCGGCGTCGCCGAAGACGATATTGGCCGACTTGCCACCCAGTTCGAGGGTGACCCGCTTGATGCTCTCGGCGGCGCCGCGCATCACCTCGATCCCGACCTCCGTGGAACCGGTGAAGCCGATCTTGGCCACGTCAGGGTGGTGGATCAGCCGTTCACCGACAACGCGACCCGGTCCCACCACGACGTTGAGCACGCCCTCCGGAATGCCCGCCTCGAGCGCGAGCTGTGCAAGCCGGATCGCAGTCATCGGGGTCAGCTCGGCCGGCTTCAATACCACGGTGTTCCCACTCGCGAGCGCAGGCCCGACCTTCCAGCTGGCGATGTTCAGCGGGAAGTTCCAGGGCACGATCAACCCAACGACACCGAGCGGCTCGCGGAAGGTCAGGTCCACACCGCCCGCGACTGGGATCGTCTGACCGAAGTGCTTATCGACGGCGCCCGCGTAGTAGTGGAACACCTCGGCAACCATGGCGATCTCGCCGCGCGAGTCCGCAATCGGCTTGCCGACGTTTCTCGTTTCCAGCAGGGCGAGTTCCTCGCGATGATCCTCGATGAGTCCGGCGAGCCGGCGAAGCAGACGTGCCCGGTCGGAGGGCGCGACCGTCCGCCAGGCGGGGAACGCCGCCTTTGCCGCGGCGACGGCGCGGTCAGTCTCGGCCACCCCCGCCTGTTCGAGCTCTGCCACGGGCTGCTCCGTGGCCGGGTTCACCAGCCGTAACGTCATCCGCGCTCGAAGAAGCGTTCGCGCTCGTAGCAGGTGACCGCCTTGTCGAAGAGCTGCTGCTCGGTGCGCGCATAGTTCAGGTAGTGGTCGATGACGTCGTCGCCAAATGCGGCGCGCGCGACCGTGCCGCGTTCGAGCGTGCCGATTGCCTCGTTGAGCGTGTGCGGAAAGCGCTTGACGTCGGACTCGTAGGCGTTGCCGGTGAATACGGGTGGTGGTTCCAGCTGTTTCTCGATGCCGTCCAGTCCCGCGGCCAGCAACGCCGCAAAGGCGAGGTACGGATTGGCATCCGCACCCGGGATGCGGCACTCAACCCGCAGCGACTTGCCGTGGCCCACGACCCGGAAGCCGCAGGTGCGGTTGTCGTACCCCCACGCGAGCGTCGTCGGCGCCCAGCTGCCCGCCGCGTAGCGCTTGTAGGAGTTGATGTTCGGCGCGAGGAACACCGCGAACTCTCCGGCGTTCGCAACCAACCCGGCGAGATACTGCTTGAATAGCGGCGACTCCCCGGAGAACAGTGCGGTGCCGCCATCACCCCACAGACTCGAGTGGATGTGGCAGGAGCTGCCGATCCAGGTGTGATCGGGCTTGGCCATGAAGGTCACGGAGCAGCCGCGCTGCTGCGCCATCTCCTTGATGCCGTTCTTGTAGATGACGTGGTTGTCGGCCATGGTGACCGCGTCGTCGTATCGGAAGTTGAGCTCCTGCTGACCTGGCCACGCCTCACCCTTGGAGGTCTCGACCCGCATCCCGGCCGCCTGCATGTTGTTGCGAACCGAGCGGATGAACGGCTCGTCGTAGCTGGTGGCGAGGATGTGGTAATCGAGGATGTACGGAACCGAGGGTGTGAGATCCCGGTAATGCTGGGCATGCGCCTGCGCGTATGTCTCCTTGATCAGAAAGAATTCGAGCTCGGATCCGAACATCGGCTTGTAGCCGAGGGCGGCCGCTCGCTCGACCTGCGCCTTGAGCACCTGACGGGGTGACGGACGGACGGGGGTGCCGTCATTCCACGCAACGTCGCAGAGCACCAGCGCCGTGCCCTCGAGCCAGGGAATGCGGCGCATGGTCTCGAAATCCGGAACCATCGTGAAGTCGCCGTAGCCCCGCTCCCAGCTGGCGATCTCGTAGCCGGGGACCGGGTCCATCTCCATCTCGAGCGCGAGCAGATAGTTGCACCCCTCGATCGGGTTCTTGTGGGCCATCTCCTCGACGAAGAAGTGCGCCTCCATACGCTTGCCCATGAGCCGGCCCTGCATGTCGGTGAACGCGACGACCACCGTGTCGATGTCGCCGGTTTCAACCAGGTTGGTGAGCTCTTCGAAGTTGAGCATCAGTCAGCTGCCTCCTCGGCGATGTCGGAAGCGACCGCGCCATTGTGGTTGTGCTCGGCGACGCGATCGACGAAGCGGCGGAAGAGCGACATCGCCCATCCCTGCTGGCCAAGCAACTCCTCGGGATGGCATTGAACGGCAACGATCATCCCGTCCGCGGATTCAATGCCCTCGACGACACCGTCCGGGCTGTGCGCGGTCACGCTGAGACCTGGGGCGACGTCCTTCACCGACTGATGGTGCAGGCTGTTGACCATGACCCGGTGGCCCGCAACCACCTTCGACAGTTCCGAACCGGGCACGACATCGATCGAGTGGGCGAGCAGATCGCGCGGGTGGCCATGGTTGTCGTGGCCGTCGATGTGCTGGCGCAGCGAGCCGCCGAGCGCCACGTTGATCACCTGCTGCCCGCGGCAGATGCCGAAGACCGGGACCCCCTCGTCCACGGCGGCGCGGACGAGTGCGATCTCCGTCAAATCCAGGGGTGGATCCACGTTGGGGGTTTCCTCCTGGCGCGCCTCCCCGTACGCCGGTGGATCGACATCCCATCCACCCGGAACGAGGAGGCCGTCGATGCCCTGGACCATCGATGTCGCGCGGTCTGCCCCGAGCCCGCCCGGTTGCGGATCGAGCGTGACCGGCTCACCGCCGGCGGCCTCGACCGCGCGCAGGTAGGGCGCGTAGTACGCCGGTCCGCGAAGCGCACTGCAGGTCACACCGATCCGTGGCTTGGACATCTCGTCTTTCTTCGCGTGCTCGCGGCGCAACGGCCGCGAGCACGCGTGGTGAACAGACCAGTGAGCCTATCAGCCTGCCGAAACCGCGGGCACCGGCGCGGGTGCGGCGACGAACCCGGCTTCGATCGTTGCCAGCTCCTCGGCCGTGCCCTGAATACGCGGCCCCTTGAACCATTTCTTGGCGGACACCATCCACCAGATGCTGGTCGCTCCAAGCACGACGACAAACGCAACGATCGTGTAGTTGAAGTTAGTTCCGGTGACCGGGAATGCCGTGGGCAGGATGAAGAGGATGCTGATGATCACGATCCATGCGACCGCGATGATCCCGATCGGCCGGCTCCACCTGCCGAGGCTCCACGGTCCGGGCTGGAAGGTCGACCCTGCACGGAGCCGCAGGAAGATCGGGATGCCGTACGCGATGTAGAGCCCGATGACCGCGATGGAGATGACCGCCGCATACGCGAAGGCGTTGAACAGGTATGGGACGAAGAGGATGAATGCGCCGACCACCGCCAGCCAGATCGAGTTGGTTGGAGTGCGCGTGCGCTTGTTGATCTTGCTCCAGAACCTGTGGCCGGGCACGGCGCCGTCGCGCGAGAATGCGTAGATCATTCGCGAGTTCGCGGTCACTGAGGACATGCCGCAGTAGAACTGCGCCCCGATCGCGATGAGCAAGAGGAACTGACCCAGCCCACCGCCGGCAGCGTCGAGGAAGATCTGCGCGGCCGGCACCACGGCAGTTGACTCGGCGCTGTAGTTCTGGATTGCCGCGGTCACTCCGATCAGGAGGATCCAGCCGGCGAACAGTGACACCACGATCGACAGGACGATGCCGCGCGGTCCCGCAATGGCCGCGTTCTTGGTCTCCTCGGTCATGTGGGCAGATGCGTCGTACCCGGTGAAGGTGTACTGGGCGAGCAGGAGCCCGATCAGGAACACGTAGATCATGTTGCCCGGGAAGGACGCGCCGGTTCCGTTGTTGAAGGACGTGAAGATGAATCCGATCGACTGATGGTGCTTCGGGGCGATCAGGAGCACAGCGACGATGACGACGACACCGATGATGTGCCACCACACCGAGATGTCGTTGAGGAGCGCGACCAGCCGGATGCCGAATGTGTTCAGCAGTCCGTGGATGACCAGCGCGATCGCAAAGACGAGAAGGATGTGGGGCGGATCGAGCGGATAGCCGAACCAGTTGTTGAGAAATGCCGACGCGAACAGTCCGAGCCCACCGTCGATGCCCGCTGTCACAGCGACCTGACCGACGAGGTTGAACCAACCGGTGAACCAGCTCCAAGCTGCTCCGTTCTTGCCACCGAGCTTCGCCGACCAGTAGTAGAGACCCCCGGCGGTGGGGTAGCTCGAGCAGACTTCGGCCATCGCGAGACCAACGATGATCACCATGACTCCGACCAACGGCCACCCGATGTTCATGTCGATCGGACCGCCGTTGAACATCGCGACGCCGTACGCGGTCAGACATCCCGACAGGATCGAGATGATCGTGAACGAGACCGCGAAGTTGGAGAAGCCCCCCATTCGTCGCAGCAGCTCCTGAGCGTACCCCAGCTGGTGGAGCTTCTCGGTATCGCTGTCCATACCCTGAACGGTCATTCGGCTCATCTCCCAAATGCTGCCCCGGCGTTGTGGCCCGCACAGTAGCAGCGGGCCTGTACGAACGTCAACAGATTTATCGAATACACCCAAACAGGCCGAAACTGTAAGAATCGTTTCAATGTCCGAGTTCCTCGTCGGTGAGCTGGTCCGCCAGCGAATGGGAGCGTTGAGTGCCGCGGAGCGACGGCTCGGGCAGGTGCTGCTCGCCTTCTACCCGGTCGCCGGCCTCGAGAGCCTCACCCGCTTCGCGGAGCGCGCGGGAGTGAGTCCCGCGACGGTCACCCGATTCATCACAAAACTCGGCCTGCGCGGCTACCCCGAGTTCCAGGACTCGCTCCGGCAGGAGCTGCAGGAGCGTCTGAGCTCGCCACTGACCCGGTACGAGCTGACCCGTCCCGCCGAGTCGACCGGGTCGACGCTCCAGGATGCATTCGCCACCCATGAGCACAGCCTGCGCGCCAGTGTCGACATGGTTTCCGAACACGACTTCGAGGCGGTGATCGAGCTGCTCTCAGACCCGCGACGCCGAGTGCTGACGCTCGGCGGACGCGTCAGCGCATTCCTCGCCCGTTACCTGGCAAGTCAGCTGCATCTCATCCGTCCCGGCGTCGAGCTCATCGATCCGGAACGCAGCAATCCAGCCGATCACCTGGTCGACCTCGGACGCCGGGACATCCTCGTGGTCTTCGACTACCGCCGGTATCAGAGCGACACCATCAGCAGCGCGAAGGTCGCCGCGGGACGGGGGAGCACGGTCGTCCTGGTCACCGATCCCTGGTTGTCGCCGGCGGCGGCCTCGGCTCGATTCGTGCTGGTCACCGGCGTGCAGACCACCGTGATGCCCTTCGACTCAATGGTGTCAGGGGTCGCGCTCACCGAGGCGTTGATCGCCGGCGTGCTCGCGCGTCTGGGCGAGACCGCGCATGCGCGGATGCGCCGTATGGACGAACTCCGTGGCGGCGTCGTCTACGGCGACGGACCGTAAGGTCGAGGAGCATCATTCACGGGCGTGATCGCTGAACTGCTCGAGCTCGCCGACTGGCGCCGGCAGGTGAGCGAGCTGTATGCGGCGATCCGCGCCGAACCCGATCCGGCGACCGCATGGATGCACTGGCGCGAGGTGCGCGATCGTCTCTTCCGGACCCACCCACAGAGCCCGGTGCCCGAAGAAGAGCGTGGCGACGCGACCACGCCGGCCTACCACGACTACGACCCCGCGCTTCGCACCGTCGCCGACGTCGAGTCGGCCGACGGCGCAACCTTCGAGCTTCCCGACTCGACCACCGGTCATGTCACCGCCGAGCGTGCCGGCACGGCGCGCTTCACCCTCGGCGGCGAGCCGATCGGCCTGTCGATGTTCTGGTTGCTCGACTACGCCGGCGGCTTCTTCCTCTCGTTTCGCGACGCAACCAGCGGCGGCGACACCTATGGAGCCGGTCGCTACCTGCTCGACACCGCCAAGGGGGCCGATCTGGGTGCCGACGGGAGTGGCCGGCTGCTGCTCGATTTCAACTTCGCCTACCAGCCGTCGTGCAGCTACGACCCTCGCTGGAGCTGTCCGCTGCCCCCGCGAGAGAACTGGCTCACGATGCCGATTCGGGGAGGCGAACGCCTCCGCCCCTGATCAGAAGAGGGAGGGAATCACCGCCTCGATCAGGTGCGGTCCCGGTTCCGCCAAGGCTCGCTCCAGGTCGGCGGTGAAGGCCTCGGCGCTTGCCGGCCGCGTTGCCGGAACCCCGAAGCCACGGGCGAGGGCGGTGAAGTCAATGTCGGGCGGGGAGATGTCGAGCATCTCGAGCGCTCGCTGCCCGGATGCGGTGGCACCGACTCGGGCGAGTTCCATGCGCAGGATGGCGTAGCGGCGGTTGGTGAAGATGACGGTGGTGACGTCGAGCTGTTCCCGAGCCATGCTCCAGAGGGCCTGCAGCGTGTAGAGCGCCGAGCCATCTGCCTCGAGTGCGAGCACCGGCCGATCCGGGCACGCGATGGCCGCGCCGAGCGCGACCGGTAACCCTTGCCCGATCGACCCACCGGTGAGGGTCAGCCAGTCGTGTCGCGGCGCGCCCGCAGTGAACGTGGGAAGAAAGGTGCCGCTGGTGTTCGCCTCGTCGGACACGATCGCGCCCTCGGGCAGGAGCGCGCCGATCGCTCGGGCGATCGACTCGGCACCCAGCTCGCCGGTCGGCTTGTCGGGCCTCGACGGCGTGCCGCTCTCCGGCTCGAGATTGGCGCCGAGCTCGCCCGCAAGCAACTCCAGCGCGCCAACCGCGTCATCGCCACCGCCGGCGAGCAGCGTGACCTCGCATCCCTCGGATACGAGATCGCTCGGCTTGCCCGGATAGGCGAAGAACGAGACCGGCGACGTCGTGTCCACGAGGATGAGGTGCCGAAGCCCGTCGAGCTGGCCGGCCGCCATCTCCGCGAGGTAGGCGAGGCGCTGGATCACCGGAATCCCCGCGCCCCGCTCGGCGCGAGCCGGGAAGGTCTCCGCGAGCAGTTCGGCGCCGGTGGCCGCGGCAATGCTCGAAGCAGCCCGAATCCCGCGCTCCCGAAGCACGGTTCCACCGAGCAGGAGCGCCGTGTTCTCCTTCGAGCGCAGCGCGGCCACCGCGGCGTCGAGAGTGGCTGCGCGCACCGCTGCGCGTGAAGTCAGCGGTTCCGGCGGGGCCACCGACCCGCCCTCCGACCAGGAGACGTCGGCGGGGAGGATCAGTGTTGCGACCTGCCCCGGCGGACCGCATGCAGCTGCCACCGCGGCAGCGGCATCCGCGCCGGCATCCTCGGGCCTGGTGCTGCGACGGATCCATGTGGACACGCTGCGGGCGACGGTGTCGATGTCGGACTCCAGCGGAGCATCGTACTGCTTGTGGTAGGTGGCGTGGTCGCCGACGATCGTGACCACCGGTGCATGACTGCGCCTCGCGTTGTGGAGGTTGGCAAGGCCGTTTCCCAGACCGGGCCCCAGGTGCAGCAGAGCGGCGGCGGGCGCTTCACGCATTCGCCCGTAGCCGTCGGCGGCACCGGTCGCAGCACCCTCGAAGAGGGCGAGCACACCACGCATCTCGGGTACCGCGTCGAGGGTTGCCACGAAGTGCATCTCCGACGTGCCCGGGTTGGCAAAGACCACGTCGACGTTCGACGCCACGAGGCTGCGCACCAGCGCCTCGCCGCCGATCATCCGGTGGCCGCGCTCGTCAATGCCGGCGACGGTTCGAGCATCGCGCCCGGGTTGAGAATCCCGTCGGGGTCGAAGGCCATCTTGATCCTGCGCATGAGCGCGAGCTTTGCGGGACTCTCCAGGGCGAGAAAGTGGCTGCGTTTATCGGTTCCGATACCGTGCTCGCCGGAAACCGCACCGCCCAGTGCCGCGCTGGTCTCGAAGACAGTGCGCAGCACCTGCTCGAGCCGCTCCGGCTCGGACTGGAACACCGAAAGGTGAACGTTGCCGTCACCGGCATGGCCGCATCCGATTACCATCGAACCGCTTTCCTGCGCGATTACTGCCACCTGTGCCAGAAACTCGGGGATCTGGGCACGCGGGACGACCGTGTCGATGATCTCGTTGGCGCCTGCCGCCTTCGCGGCAAAGAAGGCGCGCTCCCGCGCCTCGATCAGCTCGGTCGCCGCGCGTGGCGGCAGCACGTACACCTCGAGAGCGCCGAGCGCGGTGATCACGTCACCGAGCGCCTCGACGTCCTCGTCGAGCCGCCCCGCATCTCGCGACTCGAGGACGACGACGAGGTAGGCGAGCGCGGCATCCTTGACAGCGGCGCGGATCCCCAACTCCAACCCGCGCGCTGCGGTGATCGCTGCCATCGACATCATGTCGATGTACTCCAGGATCATCGGAGCGGCGCCACTCTGCACGATGCGCGGCACCGCCCTGGCGATCTCCGCCACCGTGCGAAACGGCGCGAGCACCGTGGCCGCGTGCACGTGGCGCGGATACAGACGCAGGATCGCTTCGGTGACGATTGCGAGCGTCCCCTCGGATCCGACGATCAATTGCGTGAGGTCGTAGCCGGAGGTCGCCTTCACGAATTTGCCGCCGGTCCGGATGACCTCCCCGGTGCCGAGCACCGCCTCGAGCCCGAGCACCTGGTGGCGGGTGACGCCGTACTTGACGGCGCGCATACCGCCGGCGTTGGTCGCCACGCTGCCGCCGAGGCTCGCGCTGCTCTCGCCGGGAAACACCGGGTAGACAAGGCCGTGCATAGCCGTCGCCTCGTCGAGCTCGCGGAGGCTGACGCCCGGTTGAACGACGGCGACCTGGTTCTCGACGTCGATTTCGAGGATGGCGCTCATCTCGCGAAACGCGACCAGGATCCCGCCCTCGCGGGGGACGCACGCCCCGGCGAGGCCCGTCCCGGAGCCGCGCGCGGTGACCGGCATCCGAAACTCGCGAGCAATCGTGATGATCTCGGCGACCTCGGCCACGGAGTGGGGGAGAACCACCACGTCCGGCGCGTGCCAGTGGGCGACGAGCGACTCGTCGTGCCAGTCGTCCTCGCTGACGTCCGCTCCGCTCAGGACCCGCGCCGGGCCGAGCAACGCGGTGAGCTTGTCGAGAGCGCTCAGCATCCGGCCGCCTACGAGCCGGTGAACGTCGCCCGACGCTTCTCGAGAAACGCGCCGACGCCCTCGACGAAGTCGCTCGTGGTCGTGGCCTCGGTCTGGAGTCGCTCCTCGACGGCGAGCTGTGCCTCGAGGTCGTTCTCGTGCGACGCCTCGAGAGCACGCTTGGTGAGGCCGATGGAACGAGGTCCTCGGGCGATGCGGCCGGCCAGCTCGGATGCCGCGGCGGCAAGCCCAGAATCCGGGACGACCCAGTTGACGACGCCAAGCTCGAGCGCCCGGGCCGAGTTGACGGTGTCACCGAGCATCATGAGTTCGGCGGCCCGTGCGGGCCCGATCAGGCGGGGGAGAAAGTACGTGCTGGCGAGATCGGGGACGAGCCCGATGCGCACGAACGCCTGCACGAAGGTGGCCGACTCGGCGGCGATTCGAAGATCGCACGCAAGGGCGAGCGAGAATCCGGCACCTGCCGCGACCCCGTTGACGGCTGCGATGACCGGCTGGTCCATCGACCGGATCGCCCGGATCGCCGGTGTGTAGTGATCGCGGAGCACCGCGCCGACGTCGAGGCCGTTGGCGGTGGCAGCACGCAGGTCCTGGCCGCTGCAGAAGCCACGTCCAGCGCCGGTGATGATCACGGCGCGCACGGTACGCCCCGACGCCGCCTCTCGGAGCGCGTCGGTCACCTCATCCAGGAGGGCAGGGGTGATCGCGTTGAGCACCTCGGGGCGGTTGAGCGTCAGTGTCAGGACACCGTCACTTACGCTTTGGAGGAGCTCCGGAGCGGTGGCCGGCGTTGCTTCTGCGGTCATCCCGGCGAAACTCTACGCCGACGCATCGCCGAGTTCGCGGAGCCGCTGGTATGTGTAGATCCCGGTGTTGTGCCCATCGGCCCACACGGTGTTCAGGCCGTAGGCCCCGACCAGCGAGATGTCGGCGAGCTCGTCCTCGCCGGGGTGCAGCTCCGGGTCGGAATTGAACCGGCCGCGATACCCGGGCTCGCCCTTGCACGCGGCGCACGGACACGCACGCCGCAGCACCGCGAACGGAATGTGATGCGCAGCACCATCAGACCACTCGATCAGCAGCGAGCGATGCTGCTCGTCGTAATCGAAGCGCACCGGTCGCAGATCCATGGCCACAGTGCGCGGACCGATGCCGCTTAGCGGAGCACCGACTGAAGCTTCATCGCGAGCCCCATGTCGCCCTTGATCTTGATCTTGCCGCTCATGAACGCCATGGTCCCGTCGAGCTTGCCGGTGGCCAGGTCGACGAAATCCTCGGATTTCATGGTGATGGTGATGTTGGGGTTCTCGGGAGCACCTTCGCCGACGTCAGCGCTGCCGTCCTTGAGCGAGATGTGGTACTGACCGGGCGCTTCGCCGTTGAGGTCGAAGGCGTAGATGGCATTCATCCCTGCCGTCTTGGCGGGATCTGCGGCAATGCGGGAATTGATCTCGCTGAAGATTTCGGCCGGAGTGGACGGCATCGTTGGTACTCCCATGCAATGGATCAGTGTGCAGCCCGCGACGAGGCGGCTCGATCTCAGTGTACCGACGGGGGAATGGGTGGAGGCGGCGAACGCATCGGCGCTGGGACCCTGAGAGTCGTCTGAGACACACCGCCGGCGGGTCGCGGCACCGGCTCTCTACAAGTCTCGCCACATCGTTGCAGCTGACCGCGGAGATGATCGTGACCCAGCCGAGCGTGAAGATCTGTCACGCCGTGCTCGGAGGGTTCGACACCCACCAGGACGAGGCTGTGTAGCCCTTTCTCTCGGCGGGTACACTCGCGGCATGGTCTCCTGGATGTGGGTGGTCTGGTTGCTCGCCGGCCTGGTTCTGGTGGGCATGGAAGTGCACACGCAGGCGTTCTACGCGCTTTTCCTTGCGCTGGGTGCGTTCGCCGCGACCGTGGTTGCGCTGTTCCCTACTGACGTGTGGCTGCAGGCAGTCGTCGCTGCCGCGGTGGCGATCGTCGGCACCCTGGCGGTGCGACCGACCCTCGCGCGTCTCTCGGCGCGCCATCTCGGGCCCAAGCTCACCATGCCCGGCGCCTCCGACAACCTGGTCGGTCAGGCGGCGCTGACCCTCGAGCCGGTGGGCGACGAGAACCACCCCGGACATGCCCGTCTCTTCAACGAGAAGTGGCTGGCGGTCACGACCAGTCCCGGCGGTGTCCCTGCGCATCAGCAGGTCACCGTCGTCGAAGTACGTGGCACCACGCTCGTGGTCGCGCCACCCAAGGGAGGCTGACTCAGTGGATAACACCGGTCTGGTCACGGCGATCATCGTCGTCGCCCTGCTCATCGTCGTGGCGATCCTCATCGGCGGCGCGGTCCGTGTCGTGCCCCAGGGATTCGCCGGGGTGGTCACGCGTTTTGGACGGTTTCGACGGGAATCCCAGGCGGGTCTGACCATCATCACGCCGTTCATCGACAAGCTGCTGCGGGTCGACATGCGAGAGACGCCGCGAACCGGTGACCGTCAGGACGTGATCACCCGCGACAACGTCGCGGTCGCGGTCAACGCCACGATCTTCAGCCAGGTGATCGAGCCGAGGGCGGCGCTGTTCAACGTCTCGGACTACCTCGTCGCCATCGATCAGCAGGCCCGCACCACGCTTCGTAACGCCTTCGGCAACGTCAGCCTGGACGAGGCCCTCTCGTCGCGCGAGCAGATCAATGCCGCGATGCAGCAGCAGATGGAGCAGGTCACCGACAAATGGGGTATCCGCATCAACCGCATCGAGATCGTTGACATCTCGCCGCCGGTG
>Ga0182024_10016944_pt1 | contig 13751 bp, 14 predicted proteins | sample P32metaG_FD_120480 | JGI IMG/M metagenome (GOLD analysis project Ga0182024, IMG submission 120480) | Permafrost microbial communities from Stordalen Mire, Sweden - P3-2 metaG (Illumina Assembly) | ecosystem: Environmental > Terrestrial > Soil > Wetlands > Permafrost | place: Sweden: Stordalen... | reverse complement strand
TGCCCATTGACCTCCGTCAGGATGATTGGTTGTTTCGTATAATCTCCTACGGCAACGGCAATCCACCGATCCGGCTGTGCTGGTCGATAACATCACTGACGCGATGGCGTACGTTTGGGGCCAGGGAGGGACAAAAGAAACCCCGCTCTTTGCGCGCTGGGCCGGTAACGTCCTCAGCTCCCTTTACGAGAAGAAGCTCACCCTCGTTGATGCCGAATACCTCATTGACCGCGTAGATAAGCAAACGCGATACGCTCTGACCGCAGACCTTAAGGATAAACCTTCTAGACAGGACTGGGCATTCGCGAACACCCTCAACGCGAAAGATTTCGAGTCCCAGATTGGGAGTACGGTGAACCGTCTTAGAAAATTCATAAAAAATCAAACAGTGCGGCAGATGTTCGGGCAGCCGACGGTATCGCTCGACCTCGGGCGAGCCCTTGAGGAGGGCCAAATCATTATTGTTTCTCTTGCGACCGAGCGCGGCAAGGTCTCCAAAGAAAATGCCGAGCTATTTGCCACGCTCCTTCTTTCCGATCTTTGGACAGCTGCGTTAGAGCGAGGCAAACGGGACAGGGTTAAACCCTTTTACGTTTATCTCGACGAATTCCAGCAATTCGTAACCCCGACTATTGCCGAGAATCTTGATGAGGCTCGGGGATTCGGTCTCCATCTCACCTTAGCCCATCAATTCCCGAATCAGCTGTTGGATCGCGGGGAGAATGGCCGCAGGGTCTACAATTCGATCATGGAGAACGCATCGAGTAAGGTCGTCTTCAGGCTTACGCATGAGGAGAACCTTAAAATCATGGCGCAGTGGCTTTTCATGGGCGTCATGGAGCCGGATCAGATAAAACATGAACTCTACTCGACGAAAGTGATGGCGTACCGAGAGGAGATGCGGAAGGTCGAAAGCGAGAGCCGTTCGTCAGGGAGCGGGCGTGGCATGCAACGAGGCAACGCATCGGGCGCCGGTAGCGGCGGAACCCAGAGCTATTTCCGGGGAGACGAGAGCTCATCCTCCAGCGCATCTTGGAGCGAGTTCTCCTCGGAATCCGAAAGCGGAAGCGAGTCATGGTCCGAGAGTGCCAGTAGGTCCACGAGCTATGTACCGACAATCGTGCCTGTTCTCGGCAAGGAATTATCCCATGTACAGTTCCGTTCTCTTGAGGAGCAGCTTTTCAGATCAATGGCGGTGCTCTTTGACCAAAAGCAGCGGCAGGGCGTTGCTCGCCTTGTAGGGATGAACGCGCCGGTATCAATCTACACGCCGACGGTCAGCGATACGCCAGGCACCCCGGAACGAACCAAAAATTATCTCGCGCAGCTCTTCGGAAAGCTTCCGTTTGCATTGCCTGGACCCGCAGCGCAGAAGCAACTCACTGATCGTGGAGAGAATTTCGTTAAAGATGTATTGGGCGAGTTTGCTGAAGAGATGCGGACAAAACGGCGGATACGATAATCCGCATCGTTTGACGCTATATCAATAACATGATAAGCTATTAGCTATCAGTGTGTAATGATCATTGGAGTTTCTAGGATGCCCGCCTGATCATCAGATTGGCTTCCAGAAATTCGAATGAATACACCTGACAATAATTTTAACGGAGGTTCCCTGACCGGAACAATACTCCTTATCATGATAATTGGCATATTCTCGATTGTGTGGTGGTTCCGAATTGGGGCGACTTCATGCAATCAATTGCCATTCTAGGAGGCCAAAGGGCCTCTTTTTTTTGCCTATTCTAATCTCAATGGGCCGGTGCCGCGTTACCCGAAATCCTTTCAAAACCATGATCGATCGATTCCAAACTATCGAGGTTGACCTCGGTTATCGGTGGAAGCGCTAGCATATGGCGCCACTCGGATGGTCCTCCAGCAGCAGTCTTTCTCGCAACAAAAAGAGATCGCGAAGTCTGTTCGATCAGAATAAAATCATCTGGAACCTCCAAGCTGGCCCTAAAAGCTTTGTCGGCTGGTGACAAAATCGCACCCGCCACCGGCGGCTTCAAATGAAGAGTCAATAAGGGACTCTGCTCGTAATTACCCCCGCCCTTGGACTCGGGTATTAGCGGAAAAACTCTCACAGCGAACGCAATTACAGCGCAAAAATAGAAGAGAAGAGACACGCACGCGGCTAAAAGGCGTCTTTCGTTTTTCGATCTGTCGGAAATTCTGTCTCCGAGCTTCTTAATATGGGTGTTACTCCGCCACAGGGTATATGCTATTAGAAAGAGAAAAACTACGTAGAAAAAGACGCCAAACGAAGATTGTCCCCAAGGAAATAGTTGTAGGGATTTCTTCCAGTACCCTTGAAACAGGATTACATCCAGCGCCACGATAGCAAGTAACATAATCACCCATCTGAAAAACCAGCTCGCTCGAACCAACCATCGAAGCCTGCCTGCTCGCAGCCACTTATAAAAAGGTTCGTCGTGAAATAGAGACCAAGAATCAATGTTACCAACACATTTTAAATATAAAGCCCCGATTCGCCGAAGTATATCCAACCTGTCACTTCTTCTGATAATAATCCAAAGTTTCGAGTGTCTTTCTCGATGTTCCAATCGCCATCGAATCTCATCTATCGAGTTGGATAAACGCGGCAGCAGATAAGTCGCGGAAATTAGCAAAAAAAGCCAAAGCCCTTTCATAGGGTCGACGTATCGCGGCATGAACAAAATATAAATATAAAGGACCGAACACAAATTCATAACAGCTAATGCGGAAGACCAACGAAAAACTTTATGGCCTTTCCCAATGCCGGTTGCTGATTTTTGTGATTTCCTCAATTCATTCAATTGGCAGACGAGGAGGCCCGCTGGTAGGATGTTGCAGATAGGAAACAACAGAAACATTATCCCAACGTAAACATATTTGGATCTAAAAAAATCCTCTCCCGCGCTTTGAATTCCAAAACGATCAAAAAAAATGCTGGTCGCAAGAAAACCGCTTGCATAGGCGCTAGCTATAAAAAGCCCAAGCCAATGAGGGGCATTGACCAAAATAGCAGCGATGGGATCATGCTTCGGACTATTCGTTGATGGGTTAGCGATGCTTTCCGGCACGATAGTATTTATTTGGTGAGATGGCCAAGGAGACCTGGTGAGTTCTTGGTATACTGACTTTCATGGAAAGCTTAAAAGGGCAACTTAAGATTGGCAGATTGGAGACTCGGGACCTTCGTATCCTGCACGGTCTGTTTGAGGGGAGAGTTATGAGCGCGAGTCATATAGCAGAGTTATATTTTGATGGTCGCAAGGAAGCTGCGAAGAAGCGTCTCCAAAAGCTCAAGTCGGCGGCGCTTATCAAGGAGCGGCCGCGGCGTGCCTTTGATCCTGCGGTCTTGTTTCTTGCCCGAGCTGGACTCCGTTTACTAGACCAACACGGGGTGCTTTCGAGTTACCCACACATCGGATTGACAGCGCTAGAAAAGCGAGCGCGGGTAAGCGACCTTACCATCCGTCACGAGCTTGAAGTGATGGACGTGAGGGTGTCGTTTAATTCCTCGATCAAAAAGCAGCCCATATTTTTGATCGAGGAATTCTGCACATGGCCCCTTCTCCATCAATTCGAGGCCACGCGGCCGGGATACGAAGGCGCGGAAGTCGTGGTGAAGCCGGACGGATTCATTCGCATTCACGAGAATGAGAAAGACGGAGGGCTCTCCGAGCACACCTTCTTTCTCGAAGTGGATCGCTCAAGCGAATCGCTAGACACGCTTGTCTCGCGTGCCGGATGCTATCTCGACTACTACAGATCAGGCGGCTTCGCCGAGAAGAACGGCGCGCCACGCGGGAGCTACAGGGAATATCCGTTCCGGGTACTCATGGTTTTCAAGACCGCCGAGCGGCGCAACAATATCGCGGAGCGGTTGCTCCAACAGGATCAACCGATCTTAACCCAAGTATGCCTCTCAACGCTGGCGGAAGTGACCGAGAATCCCCTTGGTCCGATCTGGATTCGTCCCGCTGACTACCAAAAAGCCATACACGGCACAGCGTTCGCCGTGGAACACCGCGCAAGACAACGGGAGTACCAGCGAAACACCGCGCGGGAGCTATTCGTCGATCAGAGCGTGAGAAAGCACGCTATTCTTGGCGATGCGTCTGCTCGGTAGCGGTCGAACCCGACCATTCCGACCATAGCGCAGATAAGCAGTAGAAGCGTACTGGACACCTCCGGCACGGAGGGTTGAATCACCTTGACGTTAATAAAATCGAAGACCTGAGTGCCCTCGGTCGGATCGGAAATGCCTGCCCAGACGGCATAAGTTCCGGGAATATCGATCGGGGCTGTAGGAACTGTCGCAGCGTAATCTATGGTGCCCCATGTCGCGGCTCCGATTGAGACATTACCGGGATTTGAAAGCGGATCGATGTCATCGAAGTTTTTTGTTAGCCCTGGATTGGTGTCCAATTCGAGGAAGAAGGTGTCGTTGCTCAAGTCCGGACCGTCTCCCAGTCCATCTACATCGGTGTTGAAATAAAAGCCCACATCCCACGGCGTGCCGACGGTGAATGTATAGAGGTTGCTGTCTGGGGCCGCCGGTACCGCGTTCGTGCTTGAATTGAACGCGAACAGACTAACTTCCGCGTTAAGGCCGGAGTCGAGCGAACTGGTGTAGGGACCGTTCGGCCCCGTGCCACTTAGGTTTTGGATGGAGGTGTCGCCAAGGACGAAGATGTCACCGGGCGGAAGGGCTTGGGCTCTCAATTTCCCCGATGAAAGCGCCAGCGCGGAAACAGCCAGGACATAGAAGATCGGACTCTGTAATTTTTTCATGGTTTAAAGGATTGAAGAAGGACGCCATGACATGGCGCTATGGTCAATCGGAAAGCGCCATTTCATTGCGTAATACGTAAATATACGCCTCACTCCCATCTTTCATATCCCGAGTGAAACTCGGCCGATCTCGGGGAACGAGTGGAACGGAGCGATTGTGATGCCGAAGGTGTCCGCGAGAGTCCTGACCTCCTCGAAATCGATGCCAATACCCGATGCGCCGGGAATCGCCGACAGATCCTTCTCAATTCCTGTCCGCATCACCGTTTCGGCAAGGCAGGTGAATACGATATTTTGCTTTTCAATCAAATAGCTTGGCTCGAAGAGCCCGTAATCGAAGGGACACCGCAGCGAAGGAACCCTCGCCAAGCATTTGATCACCGTCACCCGCGCTTCGGTGGCCGTTTCAAGCGTGATGTTGGGAGGTTGGGAGTCGTCGATGATGATCGCACCCTGTCGGAGATGGTGAGCACCTATGATCGCCCTGGTGGCATTCGTGGCGCACACGACGACCGGAGTGTCTCTGATCGAGGTCAATTCAGTCGATGTTGCGACCGAGCGGCATCCTCTCGAAAGAAGTTCGGCCCGCAATTCCTGCAACGCCTGATTTCGGCTCTCTATGTCAACCAACAGAAGATTCCGACTATCCAATTGAGCGCAGAGTGCCCTCGCCGTTCCACGGCCTATCGAACCGGCTGCGCCGACGATGGCAATTGGCTGAGGGCCGCCCAAGATCTTCTCGACCGCCACCACGTGCCGAGCGAGGGCATATGCAGTATAAGTATGGCCACTCGTGATTCTGGCCGTCCGGACATGCGGCAAGAGATCAGCGCCATAGCGCGAAACGGAAGGTATGAGTGCGCCGAGCCCCACCACTTTTGTCTGACGCGATTCGGCGTACGCCAACACCTCGCGGAGTGCACCCTGAATCTCGCGGACATTGCGTCGAAATTCCGTGGCAAGATACGGGATCGACACCAATTCACCGTTGAGACGCCGACCATTCGACTCGACGCTGATCGGACTCAGGATCGAAACGGAAAAGGGGCGGACTGCCGACATAATCGCCCCCTCGTCGAGTCCACGCAGATGGGGATATGCCCGCAAGACATCGCAAATCGTCCTTGGATGAACGACGAAGATGAAATCAAGGGGCCCGCCATACGTTGGAACGCACTCCGGGTTCGTCGTCATGGAGGCTCGTCCCGAGACGAGCGTCATGGCCCAGGAGCCTGAGGAGTTTCCCGCTCCGGCGAATGGCGAGGCGGTGGCGCTTCCCTTGGCGACAGCACCGTACCTACAATCGAAAAGCAAAGGAGCGACGCGCGGGAGGGCAGGTCGAGCGCGATAGGCGGAGACCGGCCATCGGATTGAGGCATCGAAGATTTGGACGATATGCGGACAGCGGCAAATCCGACGGCTATCGGAACCAAGACACAGGCGATCTTGAAACGAGGGGACATGTTGCTGTTGAATGGCGGGAGCGCCATGTCATGGCGCGTTCGAAAAGACACCATGTCATGGCGTGGAGGTCAAACGCGAAGCGCGCCATACTGTGGCGTGGCCCGGACACCGATTTCAGATCAATACCGCAAGAGTCTTGTGCAGTTTGGAGACAATCTTCGCAAGGAACGCCAGCGCCTCGGCTACACCCAGGAAAAGTTGGCCGAACTGGTTGATCTGCATCCTCGGGTATTGCAGAAGATCGAGGCCGGACAGACGAACATCGTCATCACCACCGCGCTGCGAATCCAGGTCGTCCTTGATTGCCCGTGGACCGATCTTTTGCCGAAGGTCAGCGGGGCCGCCCGCAAGGCGCATTAAAAAAAGCGATCCCGAGGGATCGCTTTTATCTAACAGTCGAATTGGGCGCGAAGATCATCGGCAGCTAGATCGGTAGGCTCCGTTCCCTTCGGCAATCGGACCCAACGAACAAACCGAGTCGGGGTTATTGCTCGCAGGCATGATTCCACGAACCGTCCCCAAGCCGGATTCGCCCCGGTAACTACCCAGACCCGACCGCCTCGCTCGACGAGCGAGGAGATGATTGCGGCCTGCTCGTCCGAGCACTCGGCCGCCATCGTCGCAACAGTGTTAGGAAGCCCATTCTGATGCAGCCACCAAACCGAGGCGATCTCTTCGACGACGATCAATTCTTCCACCGGCGACTCGATCCGAACCCCGTTGTAGAGGAAGAGCGCCGTGCGGAACTCGAAGAGATGTCCTTCGCGCTCGCGCCTCGTCGGGAAGAGGTACTTCGATCTGTTTCTGTCGGTGGGATCAAGGTCAACAGCCAAGCCAGCATATCCCACGAGACGGTTTGCCTCGTCGTCCAACCTGATCGCGATGCGGCCCTTCATCGACCCTCGCGAGCAATAGCCGAGGCCGAAGTGATCCACCGTGTCCTGGCGCAGATTGCTCTCTCGGAAGTACGGGTGCAACGGATCAAGCCCTTTGAGTTCGAAATCGAGCGGAGAATTGACAAGCGCAGCCGGTAATCTCGAAGGTCCGCACGCTGGGTCTGCTGGGGTTCTGTGCGTGAGCTTCTTGTGTGCCGACCGTGGGCTGTTGAGCGCGCTTAACTCTCCGGCGATCCTGCGGAGGGCAGGGCCATCTTCAATATCGACTCGCTCCATCAAGGCAGCGAACTCCAAAAGATTACCCTTTGCACCGCAGCCGAAGCAGTTGAAAATTCCTCGTTCGAGATTGGCTGAGAATGCTGGGACATTGTTCTTCCCTTTGTGACTCGGTAGGGGACAAGGGCCGGTGTGCTGCACTCCTTTCCTTCTGACTTCGACTCCGTACCGTCGAAGCACGTCTTCAAATCGAAGCTTCGAGCGAAGCTCCTTAAAATCGATCCATGCGGGCATGAGGCTCCTTTTTGATGGTTTAGTGATGAACTGTTCCGCTCATCATTAAACCACGGCTCAACCGATTGACCAAATAGGCGACCATTTAGACCTATTGACGCGGTATCCAATATAGTGATATAATAAGCGAGGAGAGCACTCAATCAATTGGCAGTTGGCCGAAGCTCACCACATGTCGTGGTCGGCTTTCTCAACTGCTAATCATGAAAACTTCAGAGCAAACACTTGATGCGAAAGTCGCGGCCGAAGACATCATCGCGGATTTGGAAAGAGCGATTAACAGGGCGAATGCTGTGCTGATAATGAAGCCCGCCCGTGAAATCCACGCAGCCAGTCCAGAGTTATTTAGGATCAACCTTGCACTCGTCAGAGTACGCCGGGCGGCAAGCGAGGCAAAAATCGAACTCCTAAAGGCAATCAGAATGCCTCTCCGGACAAGATTTATTGCAGTGGCATCCGCTCGGTGACCACGAATCGGAAAGAGCAAAAGAATCGCTGAGCGGTTCTTTTTTTATGGTCTAATATTCCGATTTGGCGGCAGGCCGAATTTCGAAACGAATTCGTCCATCACCTCGTTCTTCATGTCTAGCAAATCTGGATCGCCGCGAAACTCGACGGCATATTTAAGCCGCAGACTACGCTCCAACATTCTCACACCCATCATTTCCGAATCATACTCCGAAAAGTCCTTCTCGATTTTTTCCTTTGCGGATACTTCTTTGCGAAACTCGGGGGATAGTTTTAGTTGAGCGAGTTGCTTGCTGAGAGCTGTGATTTCGATCTCATGCTCCAGCCCTTCTTTTTGTTCCTGATGTGCTTTTCTTCTCTCTTCTAAGATCGCGTCGGGCTCAAGTTCCTCGATCAGTTGAATGATGGCTGGATGGCGACCATCGTTTTGGCGATTTAGGAAAATCGGTTCCCTGCATTTCGGGCATTCGTACGAGTTGGGGGCTTTTTTGCAGTTTTCGCAGCGATACAGGAATGAAAACCTACCCGTCATCGTATTCCTGTGATCGCAATAACTACAGGTCCAGGTGGTATCGCTTGCTGTGTGTCGAGAGCACTTGGGACAAAAGAGATTAAACCGCGCTGTGCGACGTACTGCGAAATAAATCCAAACCATCCGGAGGAAGAGCAGCGAGAGGAAAACCAAAGCCAAGTCTTCCATCAATCCGATATTCGGCCATAAATAAACAGATGCGGCCGTTAACACTACTATGCCGAAAATTCCTAGATAAATGGCGTTCTTAAAAGCATCCCTTACGCTTCTAAATTGAATTCTCGCAGCTAGTGGGGAAATCTCATCCATCGACGTATCTTGTCCTCTATGACTAGGCGACGTGTTGCGAATTTCTCGCGACAACGTCGAACTATGTTTGCTCCACGTCCGTGGCGGCGGAACGACGACGGCTGGGTAATCCCGTGGATCGGATCCAATTCCGCTCCGTTTCTGATCAGTTTTGCGTATATCTCCCAATTGTTTAGGCGGCTGAATTGGCTGGCAGTGTAGGTCTCCCCAAACGCCTGCTCAAGCACTTTTGCATCTCTATGACCGACTCGAAATGCTACTAGCGAACCGACGTTGCCAAACACTGCATCTCTGATCTCGGGTTTTAGTTGATCTATATACTGGTGTGAAAGGGTCAGACAAAGACGATATTTGCGAGCCTCAGAGAGAATCGAAATAAATGATTCAGAGGCAAATGATTGGAATTCGTCAACGAAAAGGTAGAAGTCTTTGCGGTCTTGTTCAGGTGTGTCTGCCCGCGCCATGGCGGCGAGTTGAAATTGGGTCACGAAGAGCGCGCCGAGAAGGTTGGATTTGTCGGCACCTAGCTTTCCTTTGGATAGGTTGGCGATGAAGATTCGCCGATTATCCATCATGAACCGAGCATCAATTCGGCTCCTTACCTGGCCGAGGATGTTTCGGAGGTGGGGCGACATGAGGAGTTGACCGACTTTGTTCTGGATCGGAGCAATTGCCTCTTGGAGGAATTTTTTGTCATAGCGGTCAAATTCGTTAAGCCAAAAGGCTCGTACCATCGGGTCTTTGACCTGCTTCACCACCCATGCGCGATACCGGGAGTCGGAAAGCATCCGCTGAACTCCTAGGAGGCTTACGTTATCGCACTCCAAGAGCGCGGACACGGCGGCATAGAGGATGTATTCCAAGCGCGGCCCCCAGAAGTCGGGCCAGATCGCCTTGAAGACGCCGACGACACCCGACGCGAGTAAGTGCCGGGTGTCTTCGGCCACGGAGGCAAGGAGATTGAATCCGATAGGATGGTCAGCGTCCGCCGGGTCGAAATAAACCACGTCCTCGATCCGATGGGGAGGGATATGATCGAGGAGATCGTTTGCGAGATCGCCGTGAGGATCAATGACCCCGACACCGCGACCCGCTTCGATGTCTTGCAGGATCAGATTCCTGAGGAGAGTAGTTTTTCCGACGCCACTCTTACCGATGGTGTAGAGGTGTTGCCGTCGGTCGGCGAGGGAAAGTAAAAGGGGCGCTTCGTGCCCCCATTGCTCTTGGATTCCTAAGACGATGTGCTCGCTCATGTGCAGGCGAGCCTCTACTCGTTGGCAACATTCGGATGTTAACGAGCTGCCAAAGTAACAGAGGCTCGACTGAATACGAAAATGCGGTCTGCCGAGTAAGAATTATACCACGCGTTGCGTGAAGTGCAGTTCGCGAGGGGCTCACGGAGTTCCGAGAGGGTAGAGTGAAACTGCCCGTGCCGTGTTTTCCCATTGTACAGGTGGGTCAAGGTAGTACCGCTTTGCGGTCTCCACCTCGCTCCGCTGCGCTTCCCCCTCGTTGGTCTTCGACGCTGCCTCGGCGCTCCTCTGCGCTGTGACTCCACCTGTTGGGAAACGGCATCAATCGGGCCGGTAGCCAAAGATACCTTCGCAATCTGCGAAGGAGGCGACCCTCCGAGCGATGCCATCAATGCGTATCTATGAAGCCAAACTCTCGTACCACCTTGTCCAAGAAGGCGCTGCGGAGACGGTCTCCAATGCCACCCGTGTCGTCGAATACATGCGGGGCGGATTCGATGAACTCCCTCTCGCCGAGGCATTCTACGTCATCGTGCTCAACCGGAAGAACAAGCCGATGGGACGCCACCGGGTGACGGTGGGAACCGCGACCGCGGCCTTGGCCCATCCCCGTGAGGTCTTCCGCATCGCGGTGATGGCAAGCGCCACCGGGATCATCTGCGTTCACAATCACCCTTCCGGTGACCCTGCGCCTTCTGCAGCCGATGTCCAAGTCACTCGCCTACTCCGAGAGGCGAGCCAAACCCTGGAGATCCCATTGCTCGACCACGTTATCATCGGTAACGTGATCGACGACCCGCTCGCACGCGGGTACTACAGCTTCAGAGAGGCGGGTCTTCTCTGAGCTCGGGGGCTAGCGCCCCCTTTTTCGTTCGGTAGAAACGACAAATTGACCGAAAAATGAATCGATCAATTCTAAAAAACATCCAAGCCTCATGAAATGAAGAACCAGAGCTGTGGATGCGGATTCGCAATTCTATGGCTCGCGGTTTTCTCAACCGCCGTGGTCCTTTTCTGCGTCGCAATTCTCTTCGCGTATTCGATAAACGATCTGGCTGGATGGTCGCTTGTAAAAGCAATAAATATTGGAGCAGGCAATATTATTACGGCGGTTGTCGCTGGAATGGCGCTGGTGCTGGCATATAGAGAATATCGTATTCGGAACGCTCCCAAATTTTATTGCCGATTTGAGTTGAGTGATATTGGCGTCGATCCGCTCGCCATCAATGTCAGCGTGAAGAGCACCTCATCGGAAATGATTTCTGTGCGCCTCAGCGATTTGTCTTTAGGCGACCAGTCAATTACTCCGGCACAACCTCCCATTTCTAACGATGTACTTCAACCCGAAGATCAAAGGACTTTCTTGGCGTTGAGCGTCGCTCGTGATTCCGAAGAACCGGCGAGATTCATCCGCTTCATGGTGACTTGCGCATCGACAACGGGACCAAATCATAGGTCCACATTACGATGCGGCATCAAAATTGTTCGTTCGATAAGGAACGGCGCATTTCATCCATTCGCAGAATGGGATATCTACGAATTTAAGACTGCTTTTTGGTAAGTTTCTACATGGGCGTTCTGTCTGCTATCGTTTCATGCATCATTGTGTCGGACCCATTGCTATCCAACCTTCGCTTCGGCAGCCATCTGATCAATGCGGAGCGCATGCTTCGCGATGAAACTAGTGGCTCGCTTTTCCGTGGCGGCGAGGAAGTCCGATTCAATGCAACAGGGGCCATTGCCCAAGGCCCGCGCCAAATGGGTAAATTGGCCCAGATTAACTTCCCTAAAATCAAAACTCTCGGGCGGCTCCCATCGCAATTGAACATCGGTGTACCCCAAACCCGTTCTGCCTACGAGGTAGTGCTTGAAAGCCCCGCCACACAACGCCTCATAAACATGAACTGAAGCGCCCTTGCGCTTGAATTCCTGGTAGAGTGCAGCGGCCATTACGTGGCAAGCCCCTTGGGTAAAAATGCATTCATCGGATTGGGCCAGAAACTCGTCCAGTTGAGCACCGTTCATTTGGCGCTGTGGCGCGATCTCATGCCACGATCTGCATTCTTTTTTATCCACAGCGTCTACTCGGCTTTAAGGTTAGCTTGATGTGGTGCATCAACCATTAGTGCGCTCGGCACGAAGTTAGAGGGATCGCTCAAGACGCTATCCTTTGAGGCGACAAGCGTCACATAGGCAATCGCGCAAGCAATGGCGGACAAGAAAATCCATTTTATGGTCTTAGTGGCATTTTTAACCGCTAGATGATTAGTCCTGACCAGGGCTTTTTCTATCCAGCCCATCGCGGCTCCGATCAGGGCGGAAGCGCCGATGACGCCCCCTAATACCCCCCAGACTGTAAGCACTTTCGTAATCGTCTTCACCAAAAGATCACTGGTCTGGGTTTCCGAGACCACGAAGCTTTTCACTCCTAATACAGTCCCGTTTAAAGTGAAATGACACGCTTGGTTGGCGGCGTAGAGAATGGTTAACGAGCATCCGTCCCCAGGTTCAAGCAGTTCAAAACTCGTGCCTAGAGAATCATTGGAAACCTTCTTTAGCATCAAACCAGTAATATCGGGTCGCGTTGCCACTCCGATTTTCGAGTCGAGGATCTCAATTCCCGGAGCTGTAATGTCAAGGGGCCGAAGAATCATTTCACGTCTAAGGGCAATATTCCCCGAATTCCACAGATACAGGTGCGCAAGATAAACATTGCCGAGAACGAGACTTCCGTCCTTTCGGACCAACTTGATTGGCGAATCGCGGTCAACCGCACTCATATTGATGAGTCGAGGATGCGTCCCGGCGTCAAGGAGACTAAGGGACGGAACCGGCAGAGCAGCGCGATAGTACCAATAGCCTGAGGCGATTCCGAGAATGCCTAATATTAGGCCAGCAAGTCCGATGAAATCGGATCTATTCTTGTTGATCCATTTCCGTGTGCTGCTGCTTCTACTTTGCTCTTGATTCATCGAATTGGTGTCGAGGCGTTTGGTTTAGCAACGGGCATGTTTATTTCAAGCGAATCCGGCTACCTCGGATTCTACTGGAAACATTCAGCGTAGACATAACTATGTCCACTATAGTATTCATATAACCGCGACTATCGTCGCGGTCCCTAGCGGGAGAGCACAGAAAATAACTACCCCGCCCGTGTGTGTGAACCCGTGACCGTCGCGTGTGCGACGGGATGAGGGAGGCTGAAGCGGAGCATGACGTGAGTCATGCGGAGCGGAAGCCGACCGAAGTCGGGGGTGGCTGGAAGCCTCTGATTTAGACTTAAGGGCTTGCTGGACAATGGTGTTTTGGGAAGCCGAGGGTGTCCCCGTGTGGGGAGGGGTGTGGGGATACCCGCCGGAGGCAGGATTTTCGTCAAAAAAGGTTCGAACTTTGTCCAGTAGGCACCGCCAGTTTGAGATTTTTCGGTTTTCGCCCTCTCGGGCGATTGAGCGGGCTGAGACGGAATTGAAATCGGCCACGAGTTGCCAAGGGTTTCTGAAGGTCACGGCCAACGTTTTTTCCGCCACTTTAAGG
>Ga0182024_10016943_pt1 | contig 13751 bp, 14 predicted proteins | sample P32metaG_FD_120480 | JGI IMG/M metagenome (GOLD analysis project Ga0182024, IMG submission 120480) | Permafrost microbial communities from Stordalen Mire, Sweden - P3-2 metaG (Illumina Assembly) | ecosystem: Environmental > Terrestrial > Soil > Wetlands > Permafrost | place: Sweden: Stordalen... | reverse complement strand
GCGGACGTTTTGCGAACGCTGGCCGCGTTGAAATTCGCGCTTTCGAGAACGATGGAAGTCGTCGTGGCGGAGATCGCGCTGTCGCGCCCGCCGATGACTCCGGCGATGGCGATGGGACCGGCGACGTCGGCGATCACCAGGTTCGATGGCGCAAGATCGTACTGTTCATCGTTCAAGGCGACGATATGTTCGTTTGCGCGTGCGGGGCGGGCCCAGATGGTGTCGCCATTCAGTTTGGCCTGGTCAAAAGCGTGCATGGGCTGCGCGAGCTCGGCCATGATGTAGTTGGTGAGATCGACGATGTTGTTGATCGGATTTAGCCCGACGGCTGTGAGTCTTGCCTGAAGCCAGAGCGGAGAGGGCTGCACGGTCACGTTTTCGAAAACGAGTGCGCTGTAACGCGGGCAAAGATTCAGATCGTCGATCTCAATCTTTACCGGGCTGTCTGGCGGCCGCGCGGAACCGAGGAGCGCTCCCGGCAAAGATCCCAGCCAGACCGGATCGCGCAGTGTCTTGCCGGTGATGGCGGCGACTTCGCGCGCCATTCCGTGATGCCCCCAAAGATCGGGCCGATGGGTGATGCTCTTGTTATCGATTTCGATTACGCTGTCCGGGAAAGGAATGTCCTCGCCGTCGCGGAGTTCGATGATGCCGGTGTTGTCGCGATTGATCCCCAGCTCGGCGGCGCTGGCCAGCATGCCGTCGCTCTCGATGCCTGAAATAGCTTTAAGGCCGAGCGGGACATAAACCGTTCTGATGCCGGCGCGGCAGTTCGGCGCCCCGCAGACTACTATTTTCTTTCCGTAGCGGCCCGCGTCGACGATGGCCTTCACGTTGTGGCTGCCTGGAATCGGACTGACGTTTTCAACCGTCGCTGCTACCGCGTCGGCGAGCAATTGTCCTGCCGTCTCGACGCTTTCGCACTCCGCGGTCTTCATCGTGATGAGCCGTTCGAGCGCCTCCGCGGGTACATCGAGGCCGTCGACAAGAGAGCGAATCCAGTTATAGGAGAATTTCATGCGATGACCAAATCACCGGCGACAAGATCGCCAGCGGTACAAATTCGGCGGTGCATTCTCAGAATTGCCTCAAGAAGCGGAGGTCGCCGCTTTGCAGCCACCGGATGTCGTCGATCGCATACCGCATCATCACCAATCGTGTCAGTCCCAGGCCGAACGCGAAGCCGTTCCATTCTTTCGGATCGATTCCGCTCATCCGCAGCACGTGGGGATTCACCAGACCGCAGGGAAGAAGCTCCACCCATCCGCTGTGTTTACATACCGGGCAGCCGCTGCCGCCGCAGATCAGGCACTGGATATCCAATTCGAATCCGGGCTCGACGAACGGAAAAAAACCGGGACGCAGCCGCACCGACACCTCGCGCCGGAAGATCGCCGTCAGCAGCGTCTTCATAAAGTAGATCAGATTACCGACCGAAACATCGCGATCGATCATCATGCCTTCCAGCTGGTAGAACGTGTGTTCATGCGATGCGTCCACGCTCTCGTTTCGAAACACGCGTCCAGGCGCGATCATGCGCAGTGCCTTGTTTTCCAGAAGCCGGAGCTTCTCCATGCCGCGCACCTGCACGGGCGATGTATGGGTCCGCAGCAGATGGCCGCCTTCCAGCCAGAACGTATCCTGCATATCGCGCGCGGGATGGTCCGGCGGAATATTCAGCGCGTCGAAATTGTGATATTCAGTTTCAACTTCCGGGCCGTCAAGCACGGTGAAACCGAGGGACCGGAACAAGTCTTCAATCTCCCACTGAATCTGCGTGATGGGATGCAGGCTGCCGGGCTTGACGCCCGGCGCGGGAACGGTGAGATCGAGCCATTCCGCGCCGAGCCGCTTCGACAACGCGGCACGTTCGAACTCGGATTTGCGCCGCTCCCAGGCTTCCTCGAGAGCCTGCTTCGCGGTGTTGATGAACTTCCCCCGGCTGACGCGCTCGTCCGCCGGGAGCTTGCCCATGTCTTTGCTGAGTTGGGTGAGGACGCCTTTGCGCCCCAATACCTCGACGCGCACGGCTTGCAGCTCTTCGGCGGTTTGGGCGGACTGGATTCGCGCGAGCGCGCTGTCGACAAGATCCTGCATTAGGCCGCGGGCAGCGCCCTGGGCGGCTCTTTGGGCAACCAAGCCTGCTGCGCCGATCCTAACTCCCAGTCCAGGTGATTGATGTAAAACAGCAGCAGAGGCTCGGGATATTCGTCTTTGAAACGCTCGTACACGCGGGTCTGCCAGCCTTCGGTGAGGTACTGCTTCGCGTCCACGTCCTTCGCGAAGAACCCCTCTTCGTTCGGCACGCCGACAAAATTCAGCACGGCGGCGATCATATCCATGTGGGAAATGAGAATAGCCTGCGAGAGATCGGTAGCGAACTCTTCATCCTGCTCGTTCAGGCGCGACCAGAAACGAGACGCCGCCTTGCGCAGACTTTCGGTGTTCACTTTAGCCAAATGCGTGCGCGTTTTGAACCGTTCGTAAAGCTGATAGGTCTTCAGTTTTCCGATGGAAACGCCGCGCAACAGCAGAGGCAGGCGCTCCTCGCCGAGTTGCAGAAACACGCCTGAAAGCTGCATAGAAGGCCAGCGTAACACAGTGCGCTACAATAGCCCCGTTTGGCCGATTTCAGGGCCCCGTTGGCAAAATTGAGGACCCACCTGGCAAATCTCGGGAGAAGATGAGCAATATTATCATTCTCGGCGCTCAATGGGGCGACGAAGGAAAGGGCAAGCTGGTGGACCTGCTTGCCGACCGGTTCGACTTTATCGTCCGCTACCAGGGCGGTAACAACGCCGGCCATACCATCCTGATCGGCGACCGGAAATTCGTGCTGCGTCTGGTGCCGAGCGGCATTCTCCACCCCGGTAAGGTTGCGGTGATCGGCAATGGCCTTGTGGTCGATCCGCTGGCTCTCCTCGAAGAAGTGGAACAACTGATTGCCGCCGGCGTCGATGTGGCCAGTCAACTGCGCATCAGCAACCGGGCGCAGGTTCTTCTCCCTTCGCACCGGCTGGTGGAGAAAATTTCCGAAGGGACAAACGGCAAGATCCCGAGCAGGATCGCCATCGGCACAACGCTGAAGGGTATCGGCCCCTGCTATGAAGACAAGGCCGGGCGGCGCGGCATTCGCGTTGCGGACCTGATGGATCGCGACTACTTCCCCGGAGCCATGACGGCTCTGATGGAAGATCATCGCACGCGCGCGCGGGCTTTCGGGATCGACGACTCGATTAATGTGGAAGAGCTCGTGGCGCGGTATGTCGAAGCCGCGGAGCGTATCCGGCCGATGGTCTGCGACACGGCCCGGCTGCTCGCGGATGCCATGGCTTCCGGCAGGAACCTGCTGTTCGAAGGCGCGCAGGGCACCATGCTCGATCTCGATCACGGCACTTATCCGTTTGTGACTTCGTCAAGCGCGTCGGCGGGTGGGGCATGCACCGGCACCGGCGTGGCTCCGACAAAGATCGATGGCGTTATCGGAATCTCCAAGGCCTATACGACTCGCGTGGGCGGCGGACCTTTCACATCGGAAGCGACCGGTGCAGTGGGCGATCTTTTGCGAAACCGGGGCAATGAATTCGGCTCGGTCACTGGCCGTCCGCGGCGCTGCGGATGGTTCGACGTGCCGCTGATACGCTATACGGCGGCAATTAACGGATTCGACAGCATGGTAGTGACGAAACTCGACGTGCTGGATGAACTGGATGAAATTCCGGTTTGCGTTGCCTACAAGATCAACGGCGCAACCACCTGCGAGATCCCCGCGACATGGCGGGAACTGGCTAAAGCCGAACCTGTCTACGAGCGGCTGCCGGGTTGGAGGACTCGCACAAAGGGAATGTCGGAGTGGGGCGATTTGCCCAGAGCCGCCCAGCAATATCTGTTATTCCTCGAAGGCCAGTCCGGCGTGGAAGTGGGCTGCATCTCAACCGGCCCGGAGCGGAACGAAACTATTCGCCGCGGCGAATCCCGATTCGCCGCGCTCACCGATTAGCGCCAGCGGAGAAACGTCCGCGGTGCGAAATCATACAATCGGGGCTGCTGTTTGGCCAATGGCGTGCGCGAAACGCATGCATGAAGACCGCTCTGCTGATTTCGCTGACATTGGCCACGGCGGCTTTCTGCCAAGTTGACTCAAAGGGAGTTGACCCACAAGGAATTGTCGATCGGTCGATCCGGAACTATAATCGCGACTGGCGTGCAGCGATGAGTTGGGCATCAACGGAAACCGACATCACCAAATCCGATGACACAAAGGAAGTCGTCGTCTCGGAAGTAGTTCCGCTGGCCGGCACTCCCTACGATCGCCAGATCCTGAAAAATGGTCATCCACTCACGCCCGCCGACCAACGCAAAGAGGGTCGCAAGTATGAACGGGCACGGCGGCAGCGCGAAGAAGAAACGCCTTCCGAACGCGAAGCTCGCATCCGCAAGTATGAGGAGCAGCGGGCATTGGTCAACGACATTCCCAACGCCTACAACTTCACATTGCTGGGGGAAGAAACTGTTGACGGACGCGCCTCCTGGGTAATCGGGATGACGCCGCATGAGGGTTTTACGCCTTCCACGCCGCACGGCGCTCTGTTGGGACACATCGAGGGCAAGCTTTGGATCGATAAAGAAGACATCCGATGGTCCAAAGCGGAAGCCCATGTTATCGATACGATCGGAATCGGCTGGATTCTCGCGCGCATTGAACGCGGGACGCAGTTAACGCTGGAGCAAACACGTGTTGAGAACGGACTGTGGATGCCGCGGCGCATCACTATTGCAGGCGCCGCCCGCGTGATGATCTTTCATTCCAAAACCATCAGCGAAGAGCTCACATGGTCGGGCTACCGGAAGGACGGCAGTGTTTCGGCGGACAAGCACGACGCCGTGAATCCAGCGCCGGCAGGTTCAAAATCGTTCCAATGAACCGGGCACGCCACAGCGTTCAAGGCACGGGTGATCGCAGGGAGATGGTCAGTTGCCGGCGCTGATAATCCCACGATCCATAAGCGACGGTCTGCTGCGCCAGCGCCTTTCTGCCCTCCGGCCAGCCGGAAAATAGCGCTGGTAAATCGATCCGGTGATGAACGACGTTCCATGCCCCTGCCACGCCCCAATCGTGAAAGCCGGGCGGGACGCCGTCATAGACGAAAGTGACGATGTCGGGATTCCGCCCGGCAAACTTCCCGAGCGTGTCGACGAACGAGAATACCTGATCGTCCAGATCAAGTTTGGCTCGCCTCTCCTGGCTCAGTTGACGAAAGTTGAGAGGCATCCAGATCGCGAGGGCGATCCAGATCCAAATCGGGTTCCAGCGCGATGCGAACGCGGCGACCGCGATAGCGGCACAGGCGAGCGGCAGGTACGCATAAGCTTCATACAAACGACCCGGAAGGAACATCAACGGAACCAGGAACAGCGACGTCGATGCCAATCCGAACCAGATCCGGCGGTCGCGAATCAGTGCAAGCGCAAACAGCAGGAAGCCGCTCAGCGGAAACATCAGCAATCGACGCGCGTAAAACGGCAGCGTGTGTCTCAAGGCGTCGAGCGTGAATCGAAAGGTGTATTCATTGTCCCCGTTTGGATTCCTTACAATGCCTTGGATTCCGAAGTTTAACGACGCGAGCGCAAACGGAATCAAGACCTTGAACTTCCGCTCGCCGAACCAATACTCGTAAGCGGCCAGTACTGCAGGCAGCATGACCGCAAGTTCCTTGGCTTTGTACGCGAGCCAGAACGCGATGAAGCTCAACACCCAGCGGCGGTGTGCATACAGCAGAACACTGGTGAGACTGAAAGTAGTGCAAAGCAGATCGAACACGTACATCGGCTTCCAGTAGGCGTCGAACGCAATCGCGCTCAAAGCGAAGAAAGCGACGGCCGCCATCGCGCACCATTGCCTGACGCCGAGTTTTCTCATCAGCAGCCACAGCAGCAAACCGTTCAGCAGATGGATGACGAAGATCGGCGTCATATAGGGAGCGAAATCAAGGCCGAACGTCCTCCCCATCAGCGCGAAATAGAGATGGCCCACGGGACGGAAATTGTCGGTTTGGTACGCAGGCGACAGCAGGCCTCCGACGAACTTCAGCGCGGGCTGCGCCGGCGTCCACCACCTCAGATTGTCCAGTTCGTCGTCCTGAAAAAAACCGTCGTATGCGCTGTGGTTTAGTCCTATGAATGCCGCCGCAATGGCGATACCCGCAAGCAGCGGCAGGAGAGCGCGCCATCTCGGCCATTTCCGCATGGAGGCGTGAAAATCCACGAACTCTATAATTGAACACAGCATAATTGAACACAACGCATTGAATAAACCATGAAGGCGGTCTGTTTACTCAGCGGAGGGCTCGACTCGGCCACGTGTCTTGCGCACGCTCGCCGGGCAGGCTTCGACTGCTATGCGCTTTCGTTCGACTATGGGCAGCGGCATCGCATCGAGCTGGAAGCCGCGCGCCGTGTAGCCGCCGCGCTCGGCGCCGCCGATCATCGAATAGCGAAGATCGATCTCCGCGTGTTTGGCCATTCCGCCCTCACCGATGAAATCGACGTGCCCAAGGGCCGCGACGAAGCCGCCATGAACAGCGGGATTCCCATCACTTATGTGCCGGCGCGCAACACCATCTTCCTTTCGTTCGCTCTGGCGTGGGCCGAAGTGCTGGAGGCCAACGATATCTACATCGGTGTGAACGCACTCGATTACTCCGGCTATCCGGACTGCCGGCCCGAGTTCATTCAGGCCTTCGAGCAGTTGGGCAATCTGGCGACCAAGTCAGCCGTCGAGGGACGCACGCGGATTCGTATCCGCGCCCCACTCATCGAACTTTCGAAAGCGGAGATCGTACTGCTGGGGCTGGAACTGAATGTGCCTTTCGAACTGACCCATAGCTGTTACGATCCCGATGCGTCCGGCCGCCCCTGCGGCGCGTGCGACTCCTGCGTGTTGCGGGCCAAGGGCTTTCGCGAGGCCGGAATTGCGGACCCCGCATGCGCATAGCCGAGGTCTTCTACTCCGTGCAGGGTGAAGGCGGGCTGGTTGGTGTGCCATCCCTCTTCGTGCGCACAAGCGGCTGCAATCTGCGTTGCTCCTGGTGCGACACGCCGTACACGTCGTGGAATCCCGAAGGAGAGGACCTGAGTATCGGCGAAATTCTCGATCGGGCCGCGCAGTTCAGCGCCGCGAAACACGTTGTCCTCACTGGCGGCGAGCCGATGATCGCGCCGGGCATCGTCGAGCTCTCCGCGCGGTTTCGCGAGCGCGGAATGCATATCACCATCGAGACGGCGGGGACCGTGTTTACTCCTGTCGCATGCGACCTGATGAGCATCAGCCCGAAGCTGTCGAACTCCACACCGGAGGGCGTCTTCCGCGCGCAGCACGAAAAACTTCGGCTGCAACCGGAGGTTCTCAGGCGGCTTATGGCGGAATACGACTACCAGCTGAAATTCGTCATAGCCCGCGAAGACGATATCGGCGAGGTTTGCGCCGTGGTTTCACAAGTCAACGCTCCGTCCGGCAAAGTAATCCTGATGCCGGAGGGCATTCGCGCTGACGTCCTGCGCGAACGAGGGGTGTGGCTCGCCGAGATCTGCAAGCAGTACGGATTTCGCTTCAGCCCCCGGCTGCACGTCGATCTCTACGGCAACCGGCGCGGCGTGTGAGTGTCAGTTGAGATCCGGCGACTGCAGCAACGGATTGGACCACGCCTTCGCCCGCACATGGGTCCGCGACTTGATCCTCCAGCCGTCTCCGGTCTTAACATAGAAATCCTCATAACCGCCAAATCGCTGAATGTGGTTCGGCCCCTTCTCGCCGATCACCACCAGATAGACTCTGCCTTTGGCGCCGCCCGGCGCCGGGGTGATCACGTGATTGACCATCAGGTGGCTCCAATCCTTCCAGCCTACGTTCTTGCAGCCCAGGGAGCCGCCGCCCGCCGCGCGGGCCAGCGCTTCACGTCCTTCGGCCCGCACGAGGCCGCGTTTGCCAAACCCTTCTTCGGTGAAGTTATCGGTGAACTTTCCATCGGCCGTATAGAGATCGGCGTAGTCGTAGCCGTTGTTGGCGCAGGTGTCGATAGCCTGTGCGTAACGGTTAGCCAGTTGCTGAATCTCGATGTAGTCGAGTGCCGTCAGAGACCCGGACTTGTTTTGCTGTGCGCGCCCGGCAAGTAAGAGCGCGAGGCCGAGAATGGCCGCGGCCAGCGGATTGGCGATCTTCATGGATTCCTCCTTTTTTTACGAGGAGATGATATCGCGCAGGGCCGGACGCAGCTCCGGATAGCGGAAATGAAAGCCGGCCTTCAACGCCGCTTCCGGCACAACCCGCGAACTATCAAGCATGTGCTGCCCCATCTCCCCAAACGCCAGCTTCAGCGCAAACGGCGGCACTGGAAACATGGCGGGCCTGTGCAGCGCCTTCCCCATCTCGCTTGTAAAGTCGGCGTTCGTGACCGGATTCGGCGCTGTCGCATTCCACACTCCCGCGATATCGTTCTCGACCGCGTGTACAAACATTTCGGCAACGTCGCTGACGTGAATCCACGGCATCCATTGTTTTCCCGATCCCAGCCGCCCTCCGACGAAAGCGCGGAACGCGGGGACCATCCGCGCCAGTGCGCCACCGCCTTTTCCCAGCACAAAGCCGATCCGCGTCTTAACCACGCGCAGTCCGAATTCGGCGGCGCGGTCGGCCTCCGCTTCCCAGCCGCGGCAAACGTCCGCCAGAAATCCGCTGCCGGGCCTTGAAGATTCAGTCAGCACCTCATCGCCACGGTCGCCGTAGTAGCCGATCGCCGAAGCGCACACCAGCACTCTCGGCTTGTGCTGCACGTGGGAGATCGCGTCCACCAGCGCCCGCGTGCCCAACACACGGCTGTCGCGGATGCGCTGCTTGACCTCGGCATTCCAACGTTGCGCCACCGGCTCGCCCGCCAGATGGATCACCGCATCCATCGCATTGAGACTCTCGGCGGGCGGTTCCCCCTGCAACGGGTCCCACGAGAAAGATGCGACAGCGGCGCGCTTTTCCTTCCCCGGTTGGCGGCTCCAGACTCCCACGTAATGCTGGTCCCGCAGCAAGCGGTCGACAACACGGCGGCCGATGAATCCGGTACCACCCGACACCGCGCATTTCATATGAAAATTATTGTTGCATTCTACTAGTGTTCTAGTGTACTAATACAAATAGAAATGCATTTTCGCCTCGACTTGAAAAGCGGCGTTCCGGTCTACCGCCAGATTATCGATCAGGTGCATGGCGCCCGCGCGTCCGGCGCGGTCCGGCCGGGCGATCAGTTGCCTACGGTACGGCAGCTGGCGGTCGACCTCTCCATCAACCCAAATACGGTTGTGCGGGCGTATCGCGAGTTGGAGCTGACCGGCGCCCTTACCACTCATCAGGGAACCGGCACCTTCATCACCAACGCCAAGGTCGAGCAAACCGCGGGGGAGCGAGACCGCAAGCTCGACCAGCTGGTGGCCGAGTTCGTCTCTCGCGCCGGCCGCGAAGGGTTTACGGTCAGGGAACTGCGTAATCGGTTAAAGGAAATCGTCAATCAGGAGAACGGCAATGCCAAACGTGTTTAGCGCTGTGAAGCAAAGCATCGGATCGAAAGACTCGTCTTCGGGAATAAGTACCGAGGGAACAGTCCTGTTTTTCGTCCTCCTCGCTGGAGGAGCGATCGGCAGCGCAGTGACACGCTCGCCCGGATGGGTCATCGCCGGGGCATTGGTCGGCCTCTATTTCCTGCTCTCCATCAGAGTCGCCGATCAATGGGAGAAGGCCGCGGTTCTTCGATTGGGCCGGTACAAAGGGCTGCGCGGGCCGGGGCTGTTCTTCATCATCCCCGTTATCGATAAGATCAGCGGTTACGTCGATCAGCGTATCCGTGTGACGGACGTCAGCGCCGAGTCCGCTCTGACTCGCGACACTGTCCCGGTCAACGTGGATGCCATTGTCTTCTGGGTGGTGTGGGACGCCGAGAAGTGCATCCTGGAGGTCGAGGATTTCCGGCAGGCCATTCAAATGAGCGCGCAAACCGGGTTGCGCGAATCGATCGGCCGGCACGAGCTTGCGCAGATGATCACCGAACGCGAGTTACTCGGAAAGGAACTCCAGCGGATTCTCGACGAAAAAACCAATCCCTGGGGAATCACGGTGCAGTCGGTCGAGATCCGCGACGTGCACATTCCTCCCGCACTCGAGGACGCCATGTCGCGTCAGGCGCAGGCGGAGCGGGAACGGCAGGCGCGGATCATTCTCGGCACCGCTGAAACCGAGATATCGAGCAAGTTCGCCCAAGCGGCTTTGGTCTACGCGGACAACCCCATTGCGCTGCATTTGCGCGCCATGAACATGCTGTACGAAGCGATCAAAGAGAAAGGCTCGATGGTGATCGTGCCCTCCTCCGCCGTCGAAACCATGGGCTTGGGCGGGATGCTCGCCACCACTGCGCTGGCCCGGCCAGTGGTCTAAGGAAGGTCCTTATGAAAGACAACCTGTCGCACGCAGAGATCAACGCCGCGAAGGTGCCGGTGGATGGAAATATGGGTGGAGTGATTTTCGCCGCCAGTACGGTGATTATATTTTTGCTGGGTATTCCTCTGCTGCGATATCTGTTCCCCGCCGCGATTGTTTCAGGCTGCGCAATTGCGTTTGTTCTTCACTTGATCCGGCATGAGACTCCAGGCGAGCCCTGGATTCTGTCCACCGGGAAGAAATAGACGGCATCTCTCAGGCCGCATGTTCGGCGCGTTATCCAAGCGGCTGCGCCCGCCAGTGTGAGAAACTGACGGCGTCATGACCGGATCGCGATGGCGCGCCGCCATTCTGTCCACGCTCCTCGCGGCATCGCCGTTCGCCACCGGACAGGACTCACCGCAGCCCTCATCGCCCGCGCCCCTTTCAGTCCCCGCCGACTCCATTCCCGGCAGTGAAGTCCTTAATTATCAGATCGAGTGGCGGCTCATTCCCGCAGGTTCGGCCAAGCTGACCTGGACCGCCATGCCCCGTTCCGGAGTGGCGGCGAACGAACTGAAGCTGCATTTGGAATCGACTGGTCTGGTCTCGCGCCTTTTCCGCGTGGACGACGATTACACCGCGTCCCTCGGGCAGAGTCTGTGCATCCAGAATTCATTCATGGCGGCGCACGAAGGCAACCGGAACAAGGAGACGCGAGTTACCTACGACACGCAGACCCATAAAGCAATCTATCTCGAGAAAGATCTGAACAAGAACTCCACCATCACTCACGACGTGGATATTCCCGCCTGCGTTCACGACGTCCTCGGCGGGTTGCTGGTGCTCCGCACGCTGCGCCTCGAACCCGGCAGGACCGTGCAGATTCCCGTCAGCGATGGCAAGAAGTTCGTTCAGGTGAAGATCGAGCCGGAACGCCGCGAAGACCTCACTACCGCGATGGGGGTGCGAAAGACGATCCGCTACGAGGTCTTTTTGTTCGATAACGTACTCTACACGCGGTCCGGCCACTTATACGTCTGGCTTACCGATGACAACGCCCGGCTGCCGGTGCAATTGCAGGTGCATATGCACTTCGCAATCGGCACCATCACCCTTAAGCTGGAGAAGGAAGAAAAGCCGTGAGGCCGCTGCTTTTGCTCCTGCCGCTCTCGTTTGCTTTGGTCTCGGGCGTCCGGGCACAAAGTAATCCACCTTCCGGACAGGCCTTGTTGGGCCAGCAGGAAGCCGAGCAACTCGCCATGCGCATGTTGCAGTTAATGGAATCGACCGCGGTGGCCGTTCCCGGCCTGACTCGGGCCAGCGAAACGTTGAAGCAGAACGCGGACGCAACGTTTAATCTGATGCAGCGCACGCCGCGGAACGCCGCCATCGCGTATCAATTTATAAATCAGATCAGGGCCTATCTCGCCCTCTCCGATTCCCTCCCTAGGCCTTACCCGTTTCCGGCGGCGGCCGACCAGCAGTACTCGGAGCTGCGCGATAGCCTGCAGCGCATGCAGCGGAATTTTGAAGCGATCCTGGAAACGCAGAACCAGGTGGAACAAAAGCGCGACTCCGACCCCAACAACCTGAAGCGCTACGCCGAAGCCGATTCGAAGATGTCGCCGCCCACGAAAGTGCCGCGCGTCGTTTTTCTGGGCGATTCCATTACAGACGCCTGGCGGCTCAATGAATACTTTACCGGCCGGGATTTCGTGAACCGCGGTATCGGCGGCCAGACCACGCTGCAAATGCTCGCCCGCTTCCGGCAGGACGTGGCGTCCCTGAATCCCAAGGTTGTAGTCGTATTGGCAGGCACCAACGATGTAGCGGCGGGAGTTTCACCCAATCAGGTTGAGGACAATCTGACGGAGATCGGCGATCTTGCGAAGGCTCACGGCATCAAGCCGGTATTTGCTTCGATTCTGCCCGTGAGCGATTACCATAAGGACACCGACCCGCACTATGAGATGACCGTGACGCGTCCGCCGGCCGTGATCCAGTCGATCAACACCTGGATACGAAGCTATTGCCAGAGCCAGGGGTTTATCTACATGGACTATTACTCCGCCATGGTCGACTCCGCGGGCCGGATGCAGGCGGACCTTTCAGACGATGGGCTTGATCCGAACGCGAAAGGTTATCGTGTGATGTCGCCGGTGGCACTCGAAGCGATCGGGCGGGTACTGGGAGAGCCGGAAGAGGCTCCGGGCAAGCGCCGTTTCCGGATTCTGAAGTAAGTCCGTGGCATTGCGCACTTTTGCATGCCGCGTCGGCACTCTTGCCGACGCTTGTCTTAGTTACTGAATAAGAGCGGTAACGGTCTTTACAAGACCTGTGAGGCTGCCGCTCAGGTCCTTGGTGAAGTTGCCGCTGCCTGTCATGGTGACTTTGTTGGCCACAATCGCCTGAGCGTAAGCGTTGCCGGAACCGGAATATGACAGCGAGGTCGTCGGAAAGTAGAATGTGCCCGTGACATTGCCCGATCCCGTGTATGTGTTGGTCCCTGCGTAAGCGGGGCTGATGTTCCGATCCTGATAGAAAAGCACGCCTTCATAGGTGCCCGTGCTGAGCGCCGAGAAAGTAAGATTTCCCGATCCCGATAGATTAATAGGCCCCGCCGTGTAACCGCCCTGTCCCGTGATGAAGAACATCACGTTGGCGCCGCTCAGGTCTCCGGATCCGCTGTAATCGAAGCTCTTTCCACCGGCATCGGTGCCGTTAAGAATATAGGTTCCGGTCTGAAAGGTAATTTTGCCGGTGTTTGCAAGTTTTATTCCGCCGCAATAAGTTCCCGGTGCGAGCGTATGGGCAGCGGCGTCCGCGATGACCAAGGGGTAGGAAAGCCCGGCGTTGGGATTGGTGCAGGTTCCGACGGTGGGAGACGGAAGACTGGCGAAAGGATCGGATGCCGGCGACGCAGCCACAGTTGGCGCAGGTGTCACGCGTCCGGAACCTGTCATGGTCTTGCCGCCAATATACTGAATCGTAGTTCCCGCGGAGATGTTGCCTGAGCCCGTGTAATCGAACCCCGAGTTGTCGTAGATACCGCAGCCTGCCGAGGTGGTGACGTTACCGGAACCAGTGTCGACGAAGCCGTTTCCAGCCTGCGATAGGGCGATGATGCAGGACCCGCCTCCGTTCGTAGTGGTCCCCGCAATAGCGCTCGCGTGAGAGGTGAGGGCGGAAACGCCTCCGAAACTGGCAAAAAGAGGGGAGTAGCTTTCGCCAACCGTGGCCTTAAACCAGAGGCTTGGGGTATTTCCGGTTACCGGCGTGCCGGTATTGTTGG
>Ga0182024_10016942_pt1 | contig 13751 bp, 10 predicted proteins | sample P32metaG_FD_120480 | JGI IMG/M metagenome (GOLD analysis project Ga0182024, IMG submission 120480) | Permafrost microbial communities from Stordalen Mire, Sweden - P3-2 metaG (Illumina Assembly) | ecosystem: Environmental > Terrestrial > Soil > Wetlands > Permafrost | place: Sweden: Stordalen... | reverse complement strand
CCTCAGCCGGCGGCCGCATCGGCTGGCACTCCATGGCCGTCGATCTCGATTGTCACTCCCTCATTCAATCAAGGTGCCTACCTTGAAGAGACGATCCGCTCGATCCTGTTACAGGGCTATCCGCAACTCGAATACATCATCATCGACGGTGGTTCCACCGACGATAGCGTCGCCATCATCAAAAAATATGAGCGCTGGCTGGCGCATTGGGTGAGCGAGCCAGACCAGGGGCAACCGCAAGCGATCAACAAGGGCCTCGCGCTTTGCACTGGCGAGATTTTCCAATGGATCAACTCCGATGACTATCTGCTCGCCGGCGCTCTGGGAAAAATCGCCGGGGCCATCGAAGATGTGGACGCCGTTGCGGGCGTGGTGGTCAATTTCGACGAATCGGGCCGTCAGGAAAGGCTCGTACCGGGTGAATTGAGCGCCGTGAGATTGATTTTCTCTGAGTCTTCCACGAGATGGCACCAGCCCGGACTGTGGTTCCGTCGCAAGGGCGTGATCGCTTGCGGTGGAATTGACGAATCCTACCACTACTCGTTCGATTGGGACCTCACGATCCGCTATTTGAGCAGGCATACTCGCGTGAACTATCTCCCGGACGTATTCGTGCATTTTCGTCTGCACCCGCAATCCAAAACGGTCAGCACTTGGGAACGTTTCATGCAGGAACGCTATCGCATACTGCACAAACTTGCCGAGACCTCGTCTGAATCGTTGATCCGTATGGCGTGTCGTCAGCAGATCCGTCGTCTTGATTGGTGGGACTTCGTGGCCAAGACTCGCGATGATCGCCGTCGGTCGCGCCTCCTGCGTGCACTGCGACTCGGCGCCACGGCCTGTTGCGATCCGCAAATTCGCCTGACGCGTTTCACCTTGGGAACCATTCGGCGGGTGTTGTTCCCCATTGCCGCCACGACAGACAAATAGGAAGTAACCTATGAACCAACTCGTTAGCGTCATCATCCCCATGTTCAATGCCGAGCGCTGGATCGTCGAGACCCTCGCTAGCGTAGAGGCACAGACTTACCCGCGAGAACTCATTGAGATCATTGTTGTCGACGATGGTTCCGTAGATGCGAGTGCCGAGATCGTCGCGCGGCAGTTTCCCTGCGTGAATCTGCTACGGACCCGGAACGGCGGGGCGAGTCGCGCCCGCAACGCCGGCACGGCAGTCGCCCGTGGTGTATTTCTACAGTATCTCGATGCCGACGATCTGCTGGTGCGGGACAAGCTGTTGCGGCAGGTCCAAGCGCTCGAAAATACCGGCGCCGACGCGGCGTACGGTGATTGGCAGGGGTTGGTCCTGCAAGGCGACGGCACGTTCAAGCACGGCGACGTGATGCAACGCAAGATGGAAGAGGATCCCGAGATCGCTTTGCTCGTCGATTTCTGGTGTCCGCCGGCCGCGTACCTCTTTCACCGTGAGGTCGTCAAGCGAGTCGGCGGTTGGAACGAGCACTTGCCAGTCATTCAGGATGCGCGTTTCACGCTCGATTGCGCACTGCATGGCGCGACGTTCACCTACTGTCGCGGGACGATGGCGTATTATCGGATACACTCGCACCACTCTCTCTCACGCCGCGACCCCGTCGCGTTCATCGCCGACTGCTTCCGTAGCGCACGGGAAGTCGAGGAATGGTTCCAGGAGCACGGCGGCATCACGGCGAAACGCCGCGCCGCGCTCATCAAGGTGTTCGAGCAGGTCGCGCGCGCCACGTATGAGAACAATCCCGACGCGTTCGAGGCAGCGTTCGAGGCCCTCGAACGGCTCAGCCCCGGCGGTTACGTGCCGTCGCATCCAAAACATCTCGCGCTCGCGTCGAAAATCGTCGGTTATCGGAGCGCCGAAGCGCTGGCGGTCACGTATCGCAAGAGCAAGGCGCTGCTCAAAGCTTCCGCGGGAGGGCAACGTCCTCATTGACGAACGACACGGTTTCCACGGAATCACATGGGTTTCGTTTCCTCAATCAAAGCTCTGCTCCATCGCAACGGAGTTTACCCGCGATGCTGGCTTACCGGGTTGATTTCCTATTCGCGTTATTTGGGCTACATCAGGCCGCAATTGCGGCAGACGACCGAGGAGGAGTTCCGCGTTCGTCGCCAGCTTATCGCACGCGCATGGGAACCGCGGCAACTCATCGCGCCGGTGGGAAAACGCATCCTCGCACTCTGCCCGCATCCGGACGACGAGAGCATCGGCGCGGGCGGCTTGCTGCTCGCCCATCGCGATCTTGCGGAGATTCATCTCGTGTGCCTTTGCGATGGTGCAGGCGGCGGAAGCCTCGAGAGCGCTGATTCCAATCCGGCAGCACTGGTCAAAGCGCGCCGGGCTGAATTTCACAAAACCGCGGTGGCATCGCAGGCCGCCTCGGTTCAGCATCTGGATTATCCCGATGGCGACATCCCCTGCTCCGCCGCGGCGGCGAAGAGACTGCGATTGATCGTGCACGACCTCCGGCCCGACGTCGTATTGCTGCCGTGGTTCCCGGGCGGGCATGTCGATCATCGACACGCGAACGTTCTTTATGCGCGGGCTTGCGCCGAACTCGAAGCGACCGTGCTCGGTTATGAAATCTGGTCGCTGCTGGAACCGAATGCCGTCTTCGATATCACTGGCCATATGGCGGACAAGCTTTCGCTCATCCAGAATTATACAAGCCAGTTGCGAACAGTGGTTTATGTGCGGTATGCGTCCGGCCTCGCGAACGTGCGGGCTTACCAAGCCGCGTTGCACCCGTTGCGTTCGGGCGCGGCGGAAGCGTTCCTGGCATTGCCCAACCGTGAATACTGCGACCTGGTCTGCGAACTTTTCGACGCGCGTGGGGAACTGCGCCATGCTGCGGGCCTGTTGCCTCGCCTGGCTTCTTCCGATGCGCTGCAGACGGTAAAATGAAAGTCATCCACGTTCCATTCTGTTTCGCGCCAGACCCCTTCGGAGGGACAGAAGTGTATGTCACCAACCTCGCGCGGGATCTGCAAGGACTTGGCGTAGACGCCATGGTGGCCGCACCCAGTGAGACAAGTCGCTCCTATACGATCGATGGTCTGTGGGTCCGTCGTTACGCCGTCAGCGACAAAGTAACCGACGTGGTACAACTCTATGGACCCGGCGATCTACAGGCGGCGACTGAATTTGCGAAGATTCTCGATGAGGAGATGCCAGACCTGGTGCATTTGCATGCCTTTACACGAGGTGTGTCATTGCGGCTGGTTCACGCGGCCAAAAAGCGCGGCATCCCGGTGGTTTTTACCTATCACACGCCAACGGTAAGCTGTCAGCGTGGCACGCTATTGCTGTGGGGAGAGGATTTCTGCGATGGAAAACTGGACGTCATCCGCTGCGCCGGCTGCACGCTCAATGGCCTTGGAATCTATGGTCCGCTGGCCGCGCGTATGGGTCGATTAACCCCCGTAGTTGGCCGCTGGCTGGGGGATCGTGGCTTGCAGGGCGGCATCTGGACAGCCCTCCGCATGAGCGAACTGATCAGCGTGCGTCACGCCATTTTTCGGAAGATGACGTCGGAGGTGGACCACATCGTGGCCGTCTGTAATTGGGTCCAAGACGTGATTCTCCTCAACGACGTTCCCGCGGCCAAAGTCTCCCTCTCACGGCACGGGATCAGCTGGGTGCCAGACCAAACGACTGCGACCGCCCGGTCTTCGACACGCGAAGCGCGTGATGCAACGCGTATTGCATTCGTGGGCCGGTTGGATCCCAACAAGGGGCTACACGTTCTCATCAAGGCATTTAAAATGGCGCCGACGCTCAAGGCCAGCCTCGACATTTATGGCGTCGTGCAAGGTCCCGCCAACGCCGCCTACCAGAAGGAAATGTTGACGCTCGCCAACGGTGATCCGCGTATTACGTTCCTTGAACCCATCGAGCCGCAACAGGTCGTGCCGTGCCTGCGACAGTATGATTTTCTAGCCATCCCCTCCCAATGGCTCGAGACAGGTCCACTGGTCGCGCTGGAAGCCTTTGCCGCGGGGATTCCTGTGATTGGTTGGAAGCTCGGCGGCATCAATGAGATCGTACAGCACGGGGTCAACGGCCTGCTGATTGAGCCGGACTCGGACGTGCGCTGGGCGGAGACTCTACGACGCGTGTCGGAGGACGTCAATCTGCGGGCGCAGCTCAAGGCCGGGGTCCGTCCGCCACGAACCAGCGTCGAGGTCGCACGCGAAATGTTGGCGCTGTACGAGTCGCTCCTCGGATCACGATCGGTGCGCCAACCGGCTCACGCCTCCCAATCTTGAGTTTCCTGAGCCCCATGCCGCGCATCGCCTACATTCAATACACGAACCCGGCGGGCTATCCATCGCTTGAGCACAGTTCGCGGCTGCTCGCCGACAGCGGTTGGAAAGTGCTTTTCCTTGGCACGGGCATCGATGGCGTTGAATCGCTGCGTTTCCCGTCGCACCCCAACATCACGGTGCGTCAACTCTCCACCTGTCCTCCCGGTTGGCGGCTGAAGATGCATTACGGGTGGTTTACTGTTTGGAGTTCGTTTTGGACTTTATGCTCGGGTTGTTCGTGGGTGTACGCCTCCGACCCACTCGCCTGCCCTGCGGGTTATTTGCTGAGCTTCGCGCCGTGGATTCACGTCATTTACCATGAACACGATTCCCCCACAGTAAACTCCCCTGCCAATGTTGAGCCGTCACGGTTTATGCGTTTCGTTCTGTGGACGCGACGCGTACTCTCCGGTCGCGCGGCATTGTGCGTGCTGCCGAATGAGCAACGCAGAAAACAGTTCACCAGCGATACCGGCCGCGATACGGGGATCATGTGCATCTGGAATTGCCCGACGAAAAGCGAAGTCAGCCCCTCACGTTCTTCGCTGAACGGCGGCGATCTCTGGGTTCTCTACCATGGTTCGCTCGTACCGTCGCGATTGCCAAAAACCGTGCTCGAAGCGTTGGCCTTGCTGCCCGAACAGGTGAAGCTGTGCGCCATCGGCTATGAAACGGCCGGCCACAAAGGCTATCTCGAACAACTCCGCTCGCTCGCAACCACGCTCGGCATTTCCCATCGCGTCGAATTCCCCGGCACGATGCCGACCCGTGAGGAATTGTTTACACGCTGCCGCCAGGCCGATATTGGCGTGGCCTTCATGCCCCAGAAGAGCCATGACATCAATGAACAAGCAATGACGGGCGCGTCAAACAAACCATTCGATTACCTCGCGTGCGGCCTGGCATTGCTCGTGTCCGACCTGCCGGACTGGCGGGCGCTGTATGTGGACAATGGCCACGCACTGGCCGTGGATCCGGCCGATCCCGCCAGTATTGCGACGGCCGTGCGGTGGCTGCTGGAGCATCCAGCCGAACTGCGGGCAATGGGCGAGCGCGGGCGTCAGCGCATCTTGCACGAGTGGAATTACGAGCAGCAGTTTGCCCCGGTACTGCAGCGGCTCACGAAACGGCCCTTCCCATCGGGGTGCTCTTGAGACTCCCATTTTTTGGGCGTCGCGCGCGATTTGTGACCGCTCGGGGGTTTGAACACGCATGTCACTAGCTATTGTTGAGACACACCCGGTCCCATATCACGCGCCGGTCTACCGGGAACTTCAAAAATCCTGGGGCATTCCCGTGACGGCCATCTACGGGTCGGACTTCAGCGTGGCCGGCTACCGCGACCGCGAGTTTGGAGCCACGTTCGCGTGGGACACGGATTTGCTGTCCGGTTATTCCTCAATCTTTCTGGATCGAGTCGTGGACGGAGGCGCCGGCTCCGATGCCGAAGTGACCACTCATGGACTTCGCGAGGCGTTGCGTCGCGCCAAACCCGACGCCGTCATGGTGCTTGGTTACAACCCGCGTTTCCATCGTCAGGCGTTTTTTTCCGCGCGCCGGCTAGGTTGTCCAATTCTGTTTCGCGGCGAGACGACGGACCACGCGCAATCACGCGGCGCCCTCAAGTCATGGGCCCGCGAGAAAGCGCTGCGTTGGCTCTACCAGCGCTGCGCCAAGCTCCTCTACGTCGGCCAGCGCTCGCTTGAACATTACCGCCGTTACGGATGTCCTGCGGACAAGCTCGTCTTCTCACCGTATTGCGTCGACGTCACGCCATTCCAGTATGATGAAGCGGCGCGCGGGCGGTTTCGAGCAGCCACCCGTTCAACACTAGGGGTGCGCGGCGACAAGAAGGTGATCGTTTTCTCCGGCAAGCTGAGCATGCGAAAAGGACCTGATCTGTTATTGCGGGCCATCAAGCAGTTGCCAGCCGAGACGCGTGACCGAATGGTCGTCGTATTTCTCGGCAGCGGGGAGTTGCAACAGGCCCTCCAGGCGCTTGCCAAGCAATCGCCCGCCGTGAGCGTACACTTCCTCGGTTTTCAGAACCAAACACAGTTAAGTCCGTACTATCACGCAGCGGATCTATTGGCGTTGCCGAGCGTGGTATCGGAAACGTGGGGTCTTGTCGTCAACGATGCGCTGCACCACGGATTGCCCTGCCTCGTATCAACGGCGGTCGGCTGCGCGCCGGACCTCGTCGAGTCCGGCGTGACAGGTGAAGTATTCGCGACCGGGTCCGAAGCGAGCCTCGCGGATGCCATCGTAAAGGCCCTTCCATTGACGGAGAGCAATGAGGTTCGGGTAAAATGCCGTGAGAAGGTTGGCGGTTACACCATCGAGAAGGCCGCCGAGGGCATCGCGCGGGCATACTCCGCCGTTGTTCCTCGCACATGAAACAAACGTTGTTACTCGTCGGCAATCCAGACCCGATCCAAGTGGGCGCGCACCTGAGCGCCGCGGCTGAATCGCTGGGCATTCACCCGGTCGTGTGTGATGTGAGCGAGGCGTATGACGGCCCGTTATGGCGGAATCGCGTCAACTGGTGGTTGCGTGGACGGCTTCCGACACGACTGCAAGCATTCAGCGCGAAGGTCCTGGAAATGTGCCAGGAGGTGCGGCCGACGTGGTTGCTGGCGACAGGCATCGCACCGCTCGAAGAGGCCGCGCTCAAGGAAATCGGCAAACTACAGGTGCGTCGTTTGAACTATTTGACTGACGACCCATGGAACCCCGCCCACCGCGCGCCGTGGTTTCTGCAAGCCGTATCGCAATACGATTATGTGTTTTCGCCGCGACGCGCGACGCTGAGTGATCTGCGGGCGCACGGTTGTCTCAGCGCGTGCTACCTGCCGTTCGCCTACGCGCCGGAACTTCACTTCCCGGAGACCACCGCCAATGACACCGAGCGCGCACGACTTGCGTCTGACATCGTTTTTGCCGGCGGTGCTGACCGCGACCGCGTACCATATATGCAGGCCCTAATCCACGCTGGCTTTGACGTGGCCCTGTATGGTGGCTACTGGGAACGCTATCCACAGACGGCCGGTTCCTCGCGCGGCCACGCTGACGCGCAAACGCTGCGCAAAGTCGTCGGCGCGGCGAAAGTCGCATTATGCCTCGTGCGACGCGCGAACCGCGACGGCAATGTCATGCGCAGTTTCGAGTTGCCGGCGATGGGCGCGTGCATGTTGACGGAAGATACCGTGGAACACCGCGAAATCTTCGGCAACGACGGTGAAGTGGTGACTTTTTTCAGTACGCGGGAGGAGATGGTGGAGAAACTCCGCTGGCTACTGACGCACGACGACGAGCGACGTCGTTTAAAGGAAACCGCGCACCGCATGATTACGAGAGGCCATCACACCTACCGTGACCGACTGGAAGCGATGTTGGAACGGGTGGCGGCATGACGCACAAGATTGCCGTCGTCGTTCAAGGACGTTTTTACACCTTCGATATGGCCAAGGCGCTGCTGGCGCGCGGCCACGATGTGCATCTGTTCACGAATTACCCACGTTGGGCGGTCGCACGGTTTGGGTTCCCGCCGGAACGCGTAACAAGTTGCTGGCCCCACGGCATCGCGGCACGGTTATTCACTTTCTTGAAAGATAAACTTCACGTCCCCGAACCGGAGTCCTTGTTGCACAAGAGCTTCGGTCGTTGGGCGGCGCGCCACATACCGCGTCAAAAGTGGGACGCGGTGTACTGCTTCAGCGGGGTGTCGGAAGAGTTGCTGGACGCACTGAAAGAGAACGGGTCGCCAAGCTGGCTATTTCGCAGTTCAAGCCATATCCGTGCACAAGCGGAACTGCTGGAAACCGAAGAACGTCGCGCGGGCAGGCCGATCGACCGTCCAAGTGCGTGGATGATTCAACGGGAAGAACGCGAGTATGCGAAGGCGGATGTCATCGTGACGCTGTCCGGTTTCGCGGCACGGACGTTTAACGGCACCGGTTATGAAGACAAGGTGGTCATGGTTCCACTCGGGGTGGACGTGTCGAATTTTCGCCCGACCGCCGACAAACTCGAGGCCCGTCGTCAGCGCATTCTGAACGGCACAAAGTTGCGCGTATTATTTGTCGGGACCAAATCGTATCGCAAGGGTTTACTCGATCTCGCGCAAATTGCGCGGACTTTGGCCGGTTGGTTTGAGTTTCGCTTCGTCGGCCCGGAAGAGACCCAGGCCCGGGCACTGTTGAACGAATTGCGCACACACGTGGAATTGGTTCCCGCCATGCCGGAGGCTCAATTGCGAGAAGCCTATGAGTGGGGGGATGTGTTTGTGTTCCCGACGGTCGAGGATGGTTTCGCGGCCGTGCTCACACAAGCGTATGCAGCCGGGCTGCCGATTCTGGCTACGACAAACTGCGGTGCACCGGATTTCATTCGCGACGAGGAAACTGGATGGATTCTACCAATCCGTGCGTCAGGCAGATTTGTCGAACGCCTGGAATGGTGCCATCGCCACCGCACCGCGTTGGCGGATACGGTGACACGGATCGCGCACGAGTTTCACCCGCGGACCTGGGATGACATGGCCAGCGACCTTGAACTATTGATCCAGCAACGCTGCCATCGAAGCACCACGGTGGTGGGAGTCCGAAATTGACGATCGACGTGAATCTTCTTTGTGTTCTTATCTGGGGCACGGTTGGCGCCCTCGCCTACTTCACCACCGTGGGCCGCCGATGGTGCGGAGTGGGGCTGGCATTGGCCTTCTTCCTGAACATGGCCCTACTCCACTGGTTTAGCGGGATCATTGCCATGTTGCCATGGTACATGCCAGCGGAGTACTACAGCACGACTGCGGGGTTCAAGTTGAGCACGATCGGCATCGTGGCTTTCGCCGTGGGATGCTTCGGCATTTCGCCTTTGGTCTTCAAGGGAGCCGACGAAAACGCGCCATTCCACGTATCGACAGCAGCCACGAAGGTCTTTCGCGTTTTCTTAACGGTGGGCCTTGGCTGTATCCTGTTGGTGGTGCTCGGACTTGGCAGAATCCCTACGCTCAGCGCGGTTTTGGCAAGTGGGGAAGGTTTCGTCCTAGTCGCACTCGCTTTTGGTATTTGGCAATCCTACTTGCACCAGAATCGAAGGCAGCTTGCGATCCTCATGGCAACGATACTGGCATTTCCGTTACTGACGATTGTTCTTCAGGGTTTTCTAGGATTTGGAGTCGGCTACGCCATTATTGTCCTGTGCGCCTTTGTCGCCGTTTATCGCCCGCGCTTGTGGGGTTGTCTTCTTGTCATACCGCTGGCCTATTTGGCACTTTCCTTTTACGTGACTTATATGCGTGATCGAAATGAAATACGCGGAGTTGTTTGGAGCGGCGGCAGGCTGGAGACCCGGGTTGACCAGGCGGAAAAGATGTTCGTTCAGTTTGAGTGGTTCGATCCCTGGAACACCCGACAATTGGACTACGTGAATGGCCGGCTGAATTACAACTGGATGGTCGGCGCAGCCATGTCCCATCTGCGTCTCACCAAGGGGTTCGGTGAAGGAGAAACCCTTTGGATGAGCGTCCTGGCCATGGTTCCGCGCGCCCTCTGGCCGGATAAACCCATCCAGGCGGGAAGCATGAACTTTGTGAGCCACTATACGGGGATCACCTTTGCGGAAGGAACCTCTGTCGGAATGGGTCTGGTCTTCGAGTTTTATGTCAATTTCGGCACTTATGGGGTTATCGTTGGAATGCTCATCGTTGGTCTTCTGGTCGGCTATGCCGACAGACGGGCCGGCGCTGAGTTGCGTTGGGGAACCGATATGGCTTTCGCACGATGGTTTCTGATCGGTACTTTCCTGATTGTTGTCGGAGCCTCGCTCATCGAGGTCGTCCCGGGCATCGCCCTGGCGATCGCTTGGACCATTAGCCTTAAACGACTGTTTCACGAAACGTTCGATGACAGCGATTCGGAAGGCTCAATAACCGTAATTGTGGATGCGCCGGAATCATGAACATTCTCCACGTCATTCCCGCCGTTGCCCCGCGTTACGGTGGCCCGAGCCAGGCGGTCATCGAGATGTGCCTCGCTCTGCAGGGCGCAGGTCTCACTGTCGAGCTATGTACAACCGACGCTGATGGAGACGAACGACTCGCGGTGGAATTAGACAAGCCGACTCTGTATCGCGGCGTGCAGACACACTTCTTCCGCCGCGACCGGAGCGAGGCCTTCAAGTTCTCGCATTCGCTGGCAAGATGGCTGGACGAGAACGTAGCACAATATGATATCGTTCATATTCACGCTGTGTTCTCCCATGCGACCTATGCCGCCGCACAGGCGTGCCTACGACGCCGGGTACCTTACATTGTGCGCCCTCTCGGCACACTGGAGCCGTGGAGCATGCAGCAGAAACGTCCGCGCAAGATGCTGGCCTGGCATCTTCTCTTCCGTAGCGTCCTCCGCAAGGCAGCCGCGGTCCATTACACGACCGCGCAGGAACAGGAACTGACCGAACAATCATTGAATCTGAGTAAAGGAATCACCATTCCGAACGGCGTTAACGAGGCGTTACTGGCCGTAGAGCCAATCGGAAAGTTCCGTGAGCAACACGGCATTCCCGCCAATGCGATGGTGGTACTGTGCCTTTCACGCTTGCATCCAAAAAAGGGCATAGATCTGCTGCTGGAAGCTTTCCTCGACTTGCGAACTCAGGGCAAGCTTGGGCCATGGCATCTCGTAATCGCCGGGGATGGCGAACCTGGTTATGTCGGTCGATTGCGCGGCATCATCCAAGAGACGGCTGCCGAAGCGTTCGTCCACTGGCCAGGATGGCTGGAGGGTGAGTCCAAATTTGCCGCCCTGGCTGAAGCCAACCTCTTTGTGCTGAATTCCTTTCAGGAGAACTTTGGCATCGGCGCCGTGGAAGCGATGGCCTGCGGTACGCCGGTCCTGCTGAGCCGGCAGGTTGGGCTGGCGGCTGACGTGACTGAACATGGGGCCGGTTGGATTGTCGATTTGCAGCAGGGCGGGTTGCGCGATGGCTTGCTGGAAGCGACGGCGGATGCAGCGGAAGCACGAAGGCGCGGTGCGAATGCGCGGCGACTGGTAGCGGACCGTTTCACGTGGCCGCGGATATCAGCTCAGTTGCAATCACTGTATGAATCAGTTCTTACGAGTCGTAAATCAGCAGTAGTTGGTGAGCCTGGTCGTCGCGGTACGGAACAAGTACCGGCGAAGGCGCACGGACGGACGCGATGAAAGACGTCACCGTGCTAATCAAGCCCGGGAACGTGGGCGATCATCTGTGCGCGCTCCCGCTGTATTTGGCCCTGACGCATAACTTTGGAGCGCTTGTCCTGATCACCCAAACCGGAAGAAGCGGCAACCCTGGCGCCAGGGATGTTTTCCGCGACTGGTCTCCATTTGAGGAAATCTTTGAACTGGCCACTCCTGTTTGGAAGGCTACGAATCGAAATATCCTGAAGCTCGCCCGTTCCCGTTACCATTTCACACGATTACTTCACATCCCGGTCGAAAACTACTCCCTAGCGCGCGCGTTCGGACTACATGTATTCTGGTGCACTACGTTCCAGCGACAAATCACCGGCTTCAAGCCGGCGTCCCTAGGGCAGAAGCGATCGGAACTGGCGGAGAGCGGCCAATTGCGCAGCGAGATCACTCGATTGTTGGAATGGGGAGCCGCGAACCTGCGTGTTTCCGCTGTGGATATTCAGCCAACCATGACGGAATGGCTGGCCGCCATTGCTCGCCACCATCCACTTGATTCCGTTTCTTCTCCGTTCGTGGTGATCGCTGCTGGGACAAATGATTCCATCAAACAGTGGCCGCTGGATCGGTATGTCAAGATTGCGGCGTGGGTACAGAATGACCTGGGAATGACTCCGTTGTGGGTGGGTGGTTCGTCGGACCAAGCGGCGGTGGAAAGAGCCGGACTGAAAATGCCCGGTATCTCACTCTTGGGGAAAACCTCCCTGGAAGAGACATTGCTGCTTATTAGCAAGGCGCAGTTGATAGTCTGCAACGACTCGATGGCGGGGCATATGGCCGCGCTGACAAACACGCCCTGCGTCTCGATCTTCTCCGCACGAACACTGCCAGGTCTCTGGTGGCCTCAAAATATCAACGGGTCGGTAATCCAAAAGCGGCTCCCCTGTGAGGGCTGTGAATTGAGACACGTGAGTGATTGCCTGCATGCACACTCCTGTATCGAGATGATTACCACCGAAGAAGTAGTGAATCTCGTGGCGGTGAAACTGAATCGGACTAATAGTAATCAACCTGTGGGCCGGTGCTAAAATGTGCGGCATCGCTGGATTAGTTCTTTCTGGATCCGAGCCCTCCGATAAAGTGGAGGCGGCCATCCGTCGCATGATCGTGGGCATTAAGCACCGCGGGCCTGACGATGACGGCTACCAGATCCTTTCCGCCCAACGCGAGGCCGATGGCGTTGCGGCGATCGCGAACACGCGACTGGCAATTCTCGATCTGAGTCCCGCCGGCCACCAGCCGATGCGTGACACGGAAACGGGAAACTGGATTGTGTTCAATGGGGAGATCTACAACCATCTCGATGTTCGCACAGAGATCGGTGAGCGGACCGGCAAATGGCATTCGCTCAGCGACACGGAAACGATCCTGCACGCGTATCGGCTGTGGGGCCGGGATTGCGTCCAGCGGTTGCGCGGCATGTTCGCCTTCGCAATTTGGGACGCGGCAAATGGGAAACTCTGGTGCGTACGCGACCGTCTAGGCATCAAACCTTTTTACTACAGCACTCAGCCTGCGGCTTTCCTGTTTGCCTCTGAAGTCCGCGCGCTGTTGGCGAGCGGTTGGTTTCGGGCGGAATTGGATCCCCTCGGCGTGGCTGGTTACGTCCGTTTCGGTGCGGTGCCCGAACCGTATACGTTACTCAAGGGAGTGCAATCCCTCCCGGCGGGCCATTGGATGCTGGTACACGCGGGCTGCATTGAGAAAGAGGAACCGTACTGGCGTCCCGAACCGCGGCACACCGACGTGGAACGCGGATCGGTCGTTTCCGAGATAAGAACGCAGCTCGAGCGTGCTGTGCGTGAGCACTTAATTTCCGACGTGCCGGTGGCTTGCTTCCTGAGTGGCGGGATCGATTCGTCGATCGTCGCCGCCCTCGCCGCGAAAGAACTCGGCAAGCGGCTTCAGACCTTTACCCTGGGTTTTCACGAATCTGCCGCGGACGAATCCGCATACGCCGATGCGGTTGCGCGCAAGTGCGGGACAACACACCATCTGATGCGGTTGTCGTACGACGAAGTGGCTGCCCAGATTCCCCTGGCTGTCGGGGCGATGGATTTGCCCACGATGGACGGCGCCAATACCTACATTATTTCGAAAGCGGTGGCGGATTGCGGGCTCAAGGTCGTGCTTTCCGGGCTCGGCGGCGACGAACTCTTCGGTGGTTATCCGAGTTTTTCGCGTGCCGTCTGGGTGGAACGCTGGGCGCCGTGG
>Ga0182024_10016941_pt1 | contig 13752 bp, 9 predicted proteins | sample P32metaG_FD_120480 | JGI IMG/M metagenome (GOLD analysis project Ga0182024, IMG submission 120480) | Permafrost microbial communities from Stordalen Mire, Sweden - P3-2 metaG (Illumina Assembly) | ecosystem: Environmental > Terrestrial > Soil > Wetlands > Permafrost | place: Sweden: Stordalen... | reverse complement strand
GGAGTGTCATTTTTAGAGCAGTGAGGGTGTGCGTATCTTTACCGTGAATCGAGAGAGCGGAAGCTCCCTGAAATGCAAGACCAAGCCTGTGTGCACGCGCTCCAGCCGCTCCCGCATCGCTTACGCCGCGTCGCTTTTTGCCCTTGGAGTGGTGACGGCGACGTCGCTGCCAGCCCAGGTTTCACCCGGCGCTTCGACCGGGCTAGTGTCATCGCAGGGGGTGCAGACGCTTTGCACGCCGCAGGTGATCGGGAACCGGCGCATCCCGAAGGAGTCCGTGCTGGCGCGGTTATTTAGCCGGGAGAACGACTTGTACGATCCGCTGGTGGTGGAGCGAGACTTCAACTCGTTGTGGAATACAGGCTACTTCGAGAACGTCCGGATTGAGCGTGTGGATACACCGAAGTGCGTGCAGTTGGTGATCTATGTGCGCGAGAAGCCGACGATTCGTGAGATCAATTACAAAGGTTTGAACGCGGTGACGCAGTCGGATGTACTTGAGCGGTTCAAAAAGGCGAAGGTGCCGCTTTCCGTCGAGAGCCAGTTCGATATGACCAAGGTCACGCGGGCCGTGGCCGTGTTGAAGGATCTGCTGGCGGAACATGGTCACCAGTTCGCCACCATCACTCCGCAGATCAAGCTAATTCCGCCAGCAGCCGTGGCGGTAACCTTCGTTATTAAAGAAGGGCCGACGGTGAAGGTGGGGAAGATTGAGTTTCAGGGTAATAACAGCCTGAGCGACCGTACGCTGCGAAGGGCGATGAAGAACCTGAGACCGATCGGGATACCCCACTCGATCATCCTGGAGAACCTGTTTGCCCGCACCTTTGACGCGAGCAAGCTGGATGAGGACACCGAACGCGTACGCTACGCTTATCAGGATCGGGGGTACTTCAAGGCCTCGACGAGCGATCCAACGACTCATGTGCGCGATGCGGGTGGACTGAATCCGTTTACGCTGCGGCCCTCGAAGGGCAAGCGGATCGACATTCTGATGCCGGTCGACGAGGGCGAGCGCTACAGGCTCGGCGGCATTACCTTTAAGGGCAATAAGGCGATTACAAACACGAGGGCGCTGCGGGCGCAGTTTGCGCAGAAGGACGGCGAATACTTCAACCGCACCCTGTTCGGCAAGGGCCTGGAGCAACTGCGGAAGGCATACGGCGCCCAGGGCTACATCAACTTTGTCGGCAATCCGATTCCTCGGGTCGACGATGCGAAGAAGTTGATCTATCTCGACATCGATATAGATGAAGGCAAACCGTTCTATGTTTCGCGGATTGAGTTTACCGGCAATACAATTACACGCGACAAGGTGATCCGGCGCGAATTGTTGCTGGAAGAGGGGCAGATCTATAACAGCCAACTGTGGGATCTCTCGATTCTGCGGCTGAACCAGTTGAACTACTTCGACACGTTGAAGGCGGACCAGGACTCGGAGAGCCGGCAGAATGCAGATGATGGAACCGTCGATCTGCTCCTGAAGCTGAAGGAAAAGGGCAAAAACTCGATCGGCTTGAACGGCGGAATCAGCGGACTATCGGGAACCTTTCTCGGATTGAACTACGAAACCAACAACTTTCTCGGTCTGGGTGAGACCCTCTCGGTGCAGGCGAACATTGGCGAGTTGTCGCGCAACCTGAGCCTCGGGTTTACCGAGCCGTATCTGCGGAACAAGCCGGTATCGCTAGGCGCACAAGTGTTTCTCAACAAGCGCGATTACAACCCGTCGAAGAGCTACTCGGCTACGGGAGCGGCACCGGGAAATTTGACGACGGCGCAACAGTCGTTGTTGACGAACTATAACGAGTCGACCAAAGGGTTGTCGCTTTCTGTGAGCGAGCCCCTGCGACATCTTTTCGCCCGCACTGGGGTGACACGCATCGGTGCTTCGTACCAGCTTTCGCGGTCGTCAATCACGACATTCAACCAGAATACGACCAACGTCTTTCAATCGTTGGCGTTCCGATCGGGAGTCGCGGGGCAGAGCCAGCTAAACGGCATTATTACCTCGGTGGTGACGCCGAGCTTTACGTTCTCGAGCCTGGATCGCGCGGTTGGCCCTCACTCGGGGAGGGACTTCAATATTGCATTGCAGGTTGCTGGTGTTGGCGGCAATGTGAAGTACTACTCGCCAGTGGCGAGCTACCGGCAGTTCTACCCGATGAAGGGGCTGAAGATTAATCGCGAGGGCCACAATGTTCTGGCTTACCGTGTGCAACTCGCTCACGTTTCGGGCTTCGCGGGCGAGGTGGCACCACCGACCCACCGCATTTACAGCGGTGGTGAGTCGGATATTCGCGGGTTCGACGTTCGTTCGGCGTCGCCGTACACGTTCGTTCCGAACCGGGTCGAGTTCAATCTGGTGAACCCGGATGGGACCACGGTGCCGCGCGACCCGACAAACCCATCGCTTGGCAATGTTCAGATACCTCTCCCGATCTATCGGCTGGTGTCGATTGGCGGGGACACCAGTTTGACCTCGAACCTGGAGTATCGAATTCCTATCGTGAACCAGGTGACCTTTGCGTTGTTCACGGACTTTGGATTGACGTTCGACGCACAGCCGGGACAGTTGCGCGAGAGCGCTGCGGGAAATGCCGTGATCAACGGCGCATCTTATGGCTGCCCGACGATCGTCAATGGAGCTTGCTTCGGCGGCCAGTCGGTTGCGTTCCCGCTGCTGCTGAAGACCGTACCCGGCACCAACTTTGTGCCGCGAATGTCGAACGGCGCAGAGATCCAGGTGATTCTGCCGATCATCAATGCGCCGTTCCGGATCTACTACGCCTATAACCCGCTGCGGCTCTTCAAAGACATCCCGCAGCAACTGGCGGTGCCGAACTCCGGGCCGGACAATACGTTCAAGAGTTACTTTCCGACCTCCGGCGCAGGCCAGTTCAGCTATCAGCAGGCGGAACAGCTTTATGGTGCCGATTATGTGCTGCGGGAGCCTCGTAAGACGTTTCGGCTTACGGTCGCCACAACGTTCTAGGGAAGCTCTGATTAAGTTACCAAGCGTTCCCTCCCTTGGACTCGGTATTCGGGAATTTGCGGTGGGTCACCCCTCCCCCCCTGGGGGGTACTATGGTGTAAGTCTATTTTTTGCAATAACATACCAAATATAGTATCGCTAAAATAGTCTAAACAAATGGGTTACAGGCAAATATTAGGGAACAAAGGAGATACCGTCATGGTGGTGCTGGCGATCTCGATGTTCCTTGTGAAATGTCTATAGTTCTATTTTATCGGATGAGGCGGAACTCAATGGACATCGCCTATTTGGTTTAGGTTCAAGGGTTTAGGCGATTTTTGGGCTTGACATGCGTTTTTGCTGAGCAAATTGCAGAAAGAAAAAGACAAAGGGTAGGCTACGGTTACCGACTGCGCCTCCGGCCCTGGTATTTCCGGACCTTACACAGCGACGGCGTACAACAAGCAACGACGAAATACGGGGTCTCTCCACTGCGGCGGCAAAAGCGCCGCCTTCGGTCGAGATGACGGGGGTTTGTGGTGGATTAAGGAGAACAGGCAACAACAAAAGAACTTTCACAGTAGTTGTTGGACAGGTTCTTAGGGAGCTCTGATTAAAGGTCGAGAACAAGGCGCAGCACGGAAAAAAGTTGCCTAACGTGAAGAAGACCCGGGTCTGAAGCCCCAAGGGGTGCAATGGCTTGCCGTAGGGCTGAAGCCCTGCGCTTAATCCCAAAAGCAACGGCGGAGAACTTAATCAGAGGTTTCGATGCCGTTAGTAGCTGCGTTGATACATGCGGGAGATACGGTCGTGCCAGCCGAGGCGATCGTCGTCCAGGCAGGCCCAGAAGAAGCCAATGCCGAGAGGACAGGCGGAGAGCACCATCGCGAAGAGGCGGCGGCGCATGGCGGAACGGGTAGGGTTCTGGTCGCTGAAGGTACATAGAGCGATTCGAGCATAGCGCATGCCGGGCGTTGCCTCGGCCAGGGTGAAGAAGAGCAGATGGTAGAGCAGGGTGAGAGCTCCGAGAACCACGGCGACGCTGATGGCGGTGGTTTGGAGAGTCATTGGGCCAGCGATCTGGCTGGTTGCGTCGCCGCCTGCGAGCTTGCTTACGGTGATGGCGGAGACGGTGGCAAAGGCCAGGAGCGCGGTCAGCAGGACGCAGGCGTCAACGATGCCAGCCATGAGGCGCAGGTTGAGGGAAGCGGCCTGGGGTGGCAGAAGGGGGTTGAACAGGGGCTCTGTGGACTCGACCGGAGCAGTAGGCGGGAGCGCGCCGAGCAGGATGGACGACCATTCGGGTTCGACGGACTCGACGAAGGGAGTGGTTGAAATCTGTGCGGCCTCGACCTCGAAGATGCGGAGTTGGGCGATCTCGGGATTCTGCGAAGGGTGGTCGGCATCTTCGCGAAGAGGGCCTTCGGCAAGTCGGGGACGGGCCTTGCGAGCGGCGACAAGCTGGCGGGGAAACTCGATGAGGTTGGCGGGGATATCGATGGGAGGGCCGAGGGGCTCTTCGAAGACGGGCGACTGGCGGAAGGCGATCTCTTCATCGAGGGCGAGACCTTCGGCTTCGTCGAATGGCTGGTGGGCGAAGCGGTAGTTTGAGGTGGGTGTGGTTGCTGGATGGCTGCGGGCTACATCCTCGTAGAGCCTGACGGTGAGGCCGAGGCCGGAGCTTTGTGAAGCAGCTGCTGGGGGCGCCTCGATTGCTGCGAATGTCTCGGCTGATCCAGATGCTTCGATTGCTTCGGAGCTGATGGCGAGTGGGGCGGATGCGGCAAGCAGCGGCGGGAGCTGGGGTGGAGTGAGCGACCACTGATCGAGTTCGGCGAGGAGCTGGTACTGGGCGTCGGCGACTGCCTGGGCGGTGAGGGCGGCTACCTCGGCTGCGGCTTTGGCCTGGCGGATGGCCGCTTCGGCTTCGGCGGCAAGGAAGGCGCGGTAGCTCTGAGAGTGAGCGTAGCGTTCGGCTACAGCAGCGGCGATGCGGGCCGCGCTGGCTTTGGCGGGAATGGGCGGCGCAATGGGGATTGCGGGGCTGGCGGGGCGCTGGGTGCGGCGGGCACGATGAGCGGCGAGGCGTTCGGCTACCTGCTCCTTCAAGCCGAATGAAGCTGTGGCTTCCGTTTCGATGGCGGCTTCGTCCAGTGGGTGTAGGTCAAGCTGTGCAGAGCTCATATTGCTCAAAATCCAAACTCGCTTCCGTGAAATCGTTTAGCCTCAGAAGGTGGTACTTCAAAGAGTGGTGCGCCTGACAAGCTTCGAACAGAACGAAGAGAAGGTAACAACCCTTTGGCAGCGCCGTCTGCCCTTGCAGGATGTGCTTTGCGGCGGAGAAAGATTCTTGCAAGCAGTCTGGAGGGGCCGTGCGGCGAAGGCGTGGCGGAAAGCGATGCAGAGTGCTCGTCCGAGCGTTGCCGGAAGTGCCCTGAAAACTATTTACCTCTTGATAACTATCACGGTGATTGCGGCAAGTCATCCACATCTGGCGGCGCAGGAGGTGACGACTCAGGCACCACCCCAAGCCAGTGTGCTGAATGAGCTTCCCAATACTCCGGGAGAGGCGAGATATCCTGCGGCCGAGCTGCTGCCGCCGGTGGATGATCGAACGACTTTGGTGACCAAAGAGGACACGTTATCGAGGACGGGCAGCGTTTCTATTCTGGATGGCCATGCGGTGCTGACCTATCGCGACCGCATTGTGAATGCCGACCATATCGAGTACGACCGGGATACCGGCGAGTTGATCGCGACGGGGCATCTGAGGGTGACGGGTGGGCCGAACGATGAAGATATTTCGGCGAGCCACGGAACGATGAACCTGCTCCAGCAGACGGGGAGGTTCTACAATGTGACGGGCTCGGTGGGAATGAAGCCGGGCAAGGGATCGAAGATGGCGTACACGAGCAGCAATCCATTTCTGTTTACTGGGCGAATGGTGGAGAGAACCGGGCCGCAGGAATATGCGATCTATGAGGGTACGGTGACATCGTGTCAGTTGCCGCATCCGGACTGGCTGCTGTCGGCAGGAAAGTTCAATGTGGACAGCGAGAAGGCGACCGCGCGCGGCAGTGTCTTCCACGTGATGAATATACCGCTGCTCTATCTGCCGTATGTGACGCACCCGGTCGATGCGGGGGAGCGGCAGAGCGGGATCATGATTCCTGAGATTGCTAATTCGTCGACCAATGGGGTCGTTCTTGGAGAGGAGTTTTACTGGGCAATCAATCGGAGCAGCGATCTTACGGTAGGGCTCGATTATTTATCGCGGAGGGATGGCAGGAGAGAGCAACGTTTCGTTTTAAAGGGCTGGGGAACGACTTTGTGACGGGGCACTACAGTGGACTGCAGGACCGAGGGTATTACACGGGCGGCGTATACGTGAATCAGGGCGGTGAGGACGCTACGTTTCTGGGGCGCCACGACTTTTCGGCGCATACCCGGGTGGCGGGCGATGCGGAGTACCTGAGCTCGTATCCGTATCGCGAGGCATTTGCGGAGAGCTTCAATGAAGCGGTGTCGAGCGATATTCTTTCGACCCTTTATGGGGTGCATGCGGAGGGCGGCTATGTGGCGTCGGTGCGGGCGGACCGTTATCAGGGATTGAAGATGGCCGCGGTGGCCGCAACGGCAACTACGCCGGCGATTCCGGAGGAGCAGGTAAGGATCTTCCATGCACCTTCGCTGGACTTCAGCGCGACCGAGCACGAGATCGGCAGGAGCGGGTTGCAGTGGAGTATGGAGAGTTCGTTGGCTGGGTTGTCGCGGGTGCAGCCGAATTTTTCTACCGGCGGCCTTACGCAGCGGATCGATGTTCATCCGGAGATCTCGTATCCGTTCAGCGCCGATGGCTGGCATCTGCGTGCGTCGGCGGGTGTACGCGATACGTTGTACAGCCGCAGCCGCGAGCCGCAGACTGGTACCGGTGAGCTGCCGGTGGAGCTGCCGAATGGGATCAACCGAGCGGACGGAGAGCTGGAACTGGAAATGCGAGCGCCGGTAGTGGAGCGCACCTTCGACTCTGCCGCGGTGGAGAAGATGTTCGGCCACGACTTGAAACATACGATTGAGCCTGAGTTCACCTACCGCTATGTGGGCGGGGTGGACAATTTTTTGAATGTGCTGCGTTTTGACGATGTCGATGTCGTGAGCGACACGAATGAGCTGGAGTATGGCATGACGCAGCGCCTGTTCCTGCGGCAGCTGAAGGACCGCCACTGCGCTGTAACGGAGGCAAGCGTAGAGAAGGAGCGGGAGCAAACTCGCGATCCGAACCGAGTGTCAGAGAAAAAGCCCAGTGGGTGCGGCGATCGCGAGCGAGTCAGCTGGCGGCTGACGCAGAAGTATTTTTTCAATCAGAACTTTGGCGGTGCTGTGGTCGACGGACGGCGCAACATCTTCGATACGACGCTGAATCTCTCGGGGATCGCATTTCTCACAGAGCCGCGGGCGATCTCGCCGGTAATCTCGCGGCTGAGAGTGCGGACGTCGGCGAACCTGGATGTCGAATGGGACTTCGACCTGGATACTGGGGCGAAGAAATTTACTTCGAACAACGTCCTGCTGGATGCGCATCAGGGCAACATCTTTGGCGGGTTGAGCTATGCGCGACTGAATGCTCCCGGACGCTTTTACACGGATGGAGTCACATCGGGGATTTCGAACTTCAACCAGATACGGCTTTTGCTGGGCTACGGATCGCCGACCAAGCCGGGGCTGGGGGTTGCGGCCAATGTGGGCCTGGATTTGAATGGCGCAAGCTCCAGCCTGGTGCAGTATGGAGCGTTTCAGACCTCGTATAACTGGAACTGTTGCGGGTTCAGCGTGGAATATCGCAAGTACGAGCTGGGTTCGGTGCGCGATGAGAGCGAAGAGAAGTTCAGCATCACGCTGGTGAATATTGGCACGGCTGGGAATCTGCGGCGCGCGGTAAGCTTGTTCTAGCCTGTGGCGGAGCCGTCCCGAAGCGGTCCCGGAGGGTTTGGAGATGGGCTCTGCGTGAGATAATCGAGGTACTGTGTTGACTGTTGTGAAGCCCCTCCGTGCGTCCGTCGTTGCCCTTACGTTCTTCCTCGCGCTGGCTGCTGTGGGTTGTCATGCCCAGACTCCGGCCCAGACTGCTGCAGCGAACTCGGCGCAGACCGCTGGAAAGCTTTCACCTGAACTGGCGCGTCGCGTCGAGGTGCTGATCCGGTCGCGGTCGAGCATTCCGGCCGACTACGACATTCAGATTGGACCACGGTCGAAAAGCGAAGTAGCTGGGTTCGATGAGATCAGCGTGAGCTTCTCGGCGGACGGTAAGACAAGCAAGTCGGTACCGTTTTTGTTGTCGACCGACGGCAAGACGCTGGCGCAGTTCAGCAAATATGACATCAGCAAAGACCCCAAGCAGTTGGTGAGCGACGCGGGGCGTCCTTCGCGTGGCGGCCCGGCAGATGCGCCGGTGCTGATTGTGGGTTTCGACGACCTGGAGTGCCCGTACTGCGCGAAGATGCATGCCGAGCTTTTTCCGGCGCTGATCGAGCGGTACAAAAATCAGATTCACATTGTGTATCGCGACTTTCCGCTCGACCAGCATCCGTGGGCGATGCGCGCCGCGATCGATGCGAACTGCGTTGGTGCGCAGAACCCGACGGGCTACTGGAACCTGGTGGATTACATCCATGCGCATGCGGGTGAACTGGGCGGTGAAGAGAAGAGCCTGGCCAAGGCGAATGAGACGCTCGACATGCTGGCCCGCGACGAGGGGAAACGTCAGAACCTGAAAGCCGATCCCTTGAACGCCTGCATCGTGAAACAGGACGATACGGCGATCAAGGCTTCGATGAAGATGGGCGAGGCGCTGGGTGTAGAAGCGACACCGGCGCTGTTTATCAACGGTGAAAAGATAGAGGGAGCTCAACCGCTGGCGAACGTATACCGTATGATCGATAACGCACTGCTGGCCTCTGGCCAGACGCCGCCACCTCCGCCGGCAGCACCGATCCCGACACCGCCTCAAACCACGCCGGCGACCAGGCCCAGTAGCTAGCCGATGAATGCAGGAGACCAGTACGTGCCGATATTGTTGACGAGTACCGATAGCATTTCCCGGATGCGCCGCTTGCATCGGGCCTCCGCTCCAGTCGTGCTGCTTCTGGCTGTTGGTTTGCTTCCCATTGCTGGCTGCAATCATAGCCATAGCGCCGATGTGATCGCCACGGTGAATGGCCACGCGATCATGCGGTCTGAGCTGGACAAGAGCTACGCGGCGCAGCTGGGGGACGCTCCGCAGCAGAAGCCGTCGCAGGACCAGACCGACTCGTTGCGATTGAATTTGCTGCGCGTGATGATCGATGAGGAGATTATCGAGCAGCGTGCCGCAAAGATGAACCTGACGGCGACCAACGAAGAGGTCGATGCAAAGTTTGCCGAGTTGAAGGCGCGGTACCCTGAGGATCAGTTCGAACAAAAGCTTAAGGCGAGCAATCAAACTGTCGACGATGTGAAGCACAGCATACGCCGGACACTGACGATCAATAAGCTTTTTAATAAAGAGATCAATTCGAAGATCACCGTGACCGACGCGGACGTAACCAACTACTACAACCAGCACAAATCCGATTTCGACTTTATTGAGACTAAGTATCATCTGGCTCAAATTCAGGTAACCAGTACGCCTTCAACAGAGCCGGCCAATCTGCAGGGCAGCAAGGCGACTAATGATGCCGAGGCGAAGAAGAAGATTCAGGCGCTGAAAAACCGGCTCGATAGCGGAGAGGACTTCGGGGAGATCGCGATGAACTTCTCGGAGCAGCCGGAGACAGCGAGCAACGGCGGCGATATGGGCTTCATTCCCGAGTCGCAGGTCCGTACGAATCCGGTTATTTTTGCCGCAATCGGCAAGTTGAAGCCCGGGCAGATCACCGACATCATGCCTATCATCGATCCACAGACGAAGAAGCCGGTGGGGTACGCGATCTACAAGCTGATCTCGCGCGAGCCTGCAGGACAGCGTGATTTGAGCGATCCGCGGGTGCAGCAGGCGATTCGGAACCAACTGAACGAGGGTCGGTCGCAGTTGCTGAAGACCGCTTATCTGGAGATGGTGCACGATCAGGCCAAGGTAGAGAACTTCCTGGCTGAGCAGATCTTCAAGAACGACGCGCACTAAGTCCAAAAAACGGCAGCGAAATTTCTGTGGAGAATTGCATGGCGGAGTTACCGGTACGTTTTGCGATCCTTGGGTTTGGGCACCATGCTCTCCGTCGCCTGGTTCCTGCTTTTTTGCGGTGTGAGCACGCGACGCTTCGTGGCATGTGGCGGCGGGACCAGGCCGCTGCTGCACAGAACTGCACCGACCATGGAATTCCTCATTGCTTTTCGACACGCGAGGCGCTGTGCTCTTCGTCTGAGGTCGATGTGGTTTTTATCACTTCGCCGGATGCGATGCATCGGGGCGATATGCTGCTGGCTCTGAGCCATGGCAAGGCTGTGCTGTGCGAGAAGCCGCTGGCGATGAACGCTGCCGAGGCCGAAGAGATGAGCGCTGCCGCCAAAGCTGCTGGAGTGCTGTTTGGCGTGGCGCAGAACTTTCGCTACAACCGCAGTCTGGAGTGGATGCGGGCGCAGATTGCCGCGGGGCGCATTGGGCAACCGCAGTTGGCGCATGCGCAGTATGCCTACCCGGCGAAGACGGCGCCGCGAAAGTGGATTGCCAACCCGAGCTTAGCGTGTGGTGGACCAATCGCGGATGTGGGGGTGCACTGCATCGACGCGCTGCGGTTTGTGCTGGGCGAGGACGTTGTGAGCATCAGCATGGTAGCGCGAAAGGATGACGATTGGGGTGGGGTGGAGGCGGTTGCGTCGCTGCAGATGGAGATGACCGGTGGGGTGTACGCCAATGTGACGACAAGTGCACGAGGACTGTATCGCTCGGTGGTGGAGGTGACCGGGAGCGAGGGTGCGTTGATCGCGGAGAATGGCATGACCGTCGACCGGCCGGTGAAGTTGGAGGTGCGTCGGGCGGGGGAGTTAGTGGAGATGACGACCGTTGAGAATGGCGATGGGTATGTCCGGATGCTGGATAGTTTTGCTCAGGCGTTCCGCGGCGAGGGGAGCTTTGCGGCGTCCGGCGAGGATGGTGTTTTGAATATGCGCGCGCTCGACGCCGCCTACAAGAGCTGGAAGACCGGGCTTCGCGAGCGGCTATGAATTAGCGGATGGCGGCGGCGAGCGCGGTGGTTTCGTTGTGGCGCGATGCAGCGAGATAGCGGCCGGGGGATCCCATGGGCGGAAGGTACTTTTTGTAGACGCTGATGTGGAAACAGGACTGCTGGAACTCCTCTTCAACATCGACCTTGCCCTCCTGGACGAGAGGTAGAAGGTAGCCGCGCATCCAGGCGATCTCGGTGAGGGAGAGGCCGTGCTTGGCGATATCGATGGCCTGACCGGTAAGGTGGGGGGAGGCGGTATCGCCTTCGGCAGGAGCAGCGTTGCCGTTGATGTGCATCAGGTGCTGCTGGAACTCGACGGTGCGGACGGCGGAGTTGACCTGCAAGGGAGTGTGGAAGTGTGCGTAGTGGGCGCGGGCCATGGTGGCGAGGAACTCCGCTGTCCAGGGACGGCAGTAGCGGCGGTTTTCGGGGAGGCGCTCGTCCACCTCGAGGAAGCTGCTGGCCGGAAGTGCGACCAGTAGCTTCTGATTGCGCATTTGGAGGAGGTCGTTGTCGTTCTGGATGCGACTCAGTCCGTCGCGGTCAGCGACCTGATTCTGGTGGACGAGGATTTCGTGTGAGCCTTTGAGAGGTGGTGGGACGATGAGACGACCACGCTTGTTGTAGAGGGCCGGGAGGATGACAGGGGTGGAGGCTGCTTTTTCGACACTGTCCAGTTGTGGTCTTTCAGCGGCTGGCCGGATGACGCTGACTACGGGGACAGGTGCGGATGCGGAGTTGCTCGCGGGGGTTGAAGCGGGAGACGGGGTTTCGTTGAGCTCCGAGGGCTGGGATGTGCCGTGGATTGCCAGGGCTGGCTGAACTTGCATGGGGGAGGAAGCGGCCTTGAGGAAGTCGTTCGCTGTGGCTTTTTGCGGCGCGGTTTCGGCTGCTGTCTGCTCGGGGCGCGTCCCTTCGCTTTGTCTGCTCGTTGCCCGGGCCACGCGGCGGAGGAGGTGGCGCTGGGTGCGCCTGTGTGCGCGCACGCGGGTGACGACGGGCCTTGCCGTGCTGTGCCGTCGGGAGGCATAGGTCTCCCGCACAGGGCGGGCGATGGGCCTGGCGGTGTGTCTGGACATGTGCCTGGAGACAGTGTGGGCGACGGGCTCAGCGACTGACCGTCTGCGGGCCTGGTGTTTTGGCGAGTGCGTAGAGACGGCTTTGGGGGCGTGATGATGCGTTGCTTTGGCGAGGCTGTTGACAGGCAGGAAAGACAGAACTGCAAGCGCCAGGAGGGCCGGTATGGGGGCGTTCAAACGCATCATTATTTCGGAGGCGCGGAACGCCAGAGCATCTTCTACCTTACGGATTGAAGAGCAGTTGCGGAAGTGTTCAGGTGGGTTCCGTATACTTGTGGATTAACAGGGAGGGTTCATGAAGTGGATCGCGGCAGCGTTGATCATAGCGTCTGTTGGCCTGATGGGATGGAGTTTATCGATGGGAACCGTGCAGGCGGCAGGGCAGGATGAGGCGGCAAAGCCGGATTTTTATACGAATAAAGTGCAGCCTATCTTCAAGTCGAACTGCTACCGATGTCATGGTGGGATAAATCATCGGGGCGGATTGAACATTCAGACTCAAGCGGGGATGACAAAGGGCGGACATGATGGGCTGGTAGTGGTTCCGGGCGATCCGGCGAAAAGTCTGCTGGTGCGGTTGATTCGTCATGAGGGGCCGGCGGATGGTCCGAGGCCGATGCCGCCGAAGTCGCCGAAGATCTCCGATGAGGATATCGCTACGGTGGAGCGGTGGGTGAAGGCGGGGGCGATTATGCCGGAGGATACTCCGAAACCGTAGGGCTGCCGCTACGAAGTCTGCATGATCATTTTGACGGGGTGATTTTGAAGTGAGCGAGGATCTCTGGGGTGAGGGTCTGGTTGGTCTCTGTGAGCTGTTTCCAGGGGTCGCGGGTGAGGCGGCTCCGCCATCGGTCGAAGGTGGCGACCTGAAAGATGGGACGCTCGGGAAGTTTGAGGTCGGCCCAGTGCAGGGGGAGGGAGACGGCGGCTCCGGCACGGGCGCGTGGGGAGTAAGGGGCGACAGCGGTGGCGCCGCGTTCGTTGCGGAGATAGTCGATGAAGATGCGGTCTTTGCGGGCCGCTTTGCTCATTTTGGTGAGGTAGAGTCGCGGCTCTGCCTTTTCCATCTGCAGCGCGAAGGCATGAGCGAACTGCTTGATGGTGAGCCAATCGTGGTCAGGCTGGATCGGGATGACAACGTGGAGGCCTTTACCGCCGGTGCTCTTGAGGAAGGCTTCGAGGCCGAGTTTTTTGAGCTGCCTGCGAACGTCGGCGGCGCTGGCGGCGAGGGTGGACCAGGGGATGGCCGTGTCGGGGTCGAGGTCGATGATGATGCGGTCCGGGTGTTCGAGATTGTCATTGCGGGAGCCCCAGGGATGCACCTCGAGGACGCCCATCTGCGCCAGTCCGGCAAGGGCCTCGGGGGTCGAGAGGGTGATGTAGGCCTCGGGCTTGCCTGTTTTTTTGTCGGGAACGTCGATGGCGCCAATTCCGGGAGGGACCATGTGCGTGGCGTGCTTCTGGTAGAAACACGGATGGCCAGTACCTTCGGGACAGC
>Ga0182024_10016940_pt1 | contig 13752 bp, 17 predicted proteins | sample P32metaG_FD_120480 | JGI IMG/M metagenome (GOLD analysis project Ga0182024, IMG submission 120480) | Permafrost microbial communities from Stordalen Mire, Sweden - P3-2 metaG (Illumina Assembly) | ecosystem: Environmental > Terrestrial > Soil > Wetlands > Permafrost | place: Sweden: Stordalen... | reverse complement strand
TGCCGGATCTGAATCAGCCCTTCTCGGTCTACGGAAGCGCGTACTACGCTCCGTCGGTCAAGGGCAATTTCACCGATCCGCTCGGCAACGTGTTCAACCTGGACTATCAGATCCTCAAGTACCAAGTGGGCGGCGATCTGACGTTCGGGAACAGCCCGGTATACCTTGACTTCGGCTACCTCGGCGATCGTGAGAACAACAAGCTCAACGCTCCGTCGAACGCTACCCACAACGGCCCGTACGCCGGTCTTGGAGTGAAGTTCTAAGATCTGCGGACATGCCCGCGAACAAGGAACCCCGCGACTACGGTCGCGGGGTTCTTTTTTCTCGTCGCGTTAGAGCAATTTCTCGAAAGTCAGGAGCGTCCAAGCGTCGCCCTCTCATGTACTAGAGCGGATTGCGGTTTAGTTTAGACCTAACGCGATTTGGGAATGTGTGGGGCAGTTTGTTTTCCGTCGTTTGATGAGGAGGTAGCTTGCAGCCTTACCATCCGGATCTCCGAGTACGAGTCGTTGAATCCCATAAGGCGGGCGAGGGCCCATGTCCAGTCCTTGCCCAGCGATATAAAGTTTCGCGAGCGACGGCATACAACTACGTGCGTAAAGCTCGGCTCGGGCAAGAGCTCATCCCGAAAAAGCGCTCGCCGTCTGCACGGCGAGCAATAAATGATCCCGGTATTCAGGAAGTCGTGATCGCGTTGGTTCAAGAACAAAACGATGCAACGCTCGCGCAATACTGTAAACGCTTGGAAGATCGCATCAAGATACGGTTTTCTGAGACCAGGATGTGCCGATTTTTGAAAAAGCTGAATTTACCGCGTAAAAAAAACGGTTCACGCAACGGAGCGTGATAGCGAGAAAAATCGTCTGGTGCGCGAACAGTTTCGTAACGATATGGCAGAAATATCTCCCGAGCGTCTCCATTTTATTGATGAAACCGGCATAAATATTGCCATGGCTCGGTTCTATGGTCGGGCTCCTGTGGGAGAACGTGCCCATGGATCAGTGCCGAAAAACTGGGGTGATAATATCAGTCTGATCGGCTCCCTTCGATTGAACGGAAAAACAGCAGCCATGACTCTTCCGGGAAGCACAGATAGCCAGGCGTTCATTGTCTACATCAAGCAAATTCTCGCTCCGACCTTATCTCCCGGCGACGTCGTCGTCATGGACAACTTGAGCGCTCACAAACATAAGGCCGTTGGTGAAGCAATTGAAGCTTGTGGGGCATCGTTGCGGTTTCTTCCGCCTTATTCTCCCGAACTCAATCCGATCGAACAATGTTGGTCTAAAATCAAGACCGCCTTACGTGCCGCCGCCGCGCGTTCCATTGAAGCCTTGGATCAAGCCGTGACCCTTGCCCTCGACACGATCACCCCGTCTGATGCGCGCGGCTGGTTCGGATGCTCAGGTTATGTCTAAACTAAACCGCAATCCGCTCTAGGCGAAAATTCCGCCCGTTCCAAACAAGGAACCTTTGTCAAGAAGGATTCCGAACGCGACGTTTATTTTTGAAGAATGCCCTCAATGTTGAGGTTAATGCCCACCTCGTCGGCGACCATAAGTTGCCCCGCGGGCGTTGTCTTTCCCCAATTCAAGCCGAAGTCGCGGCGGTCGACGGTTGTGGTCGCGGTATAGCCGGCGTGCGTGCGGCCGCGACCGTCGACGACGCTGCCTAAAAATTTCGCGTCAAGCCTTACGGGTTTGCTCACGCCGTGTATCGTGAGGATACCCGGGACCTCGAACTTGCCGTTGGAACTCGGGATAATTTTCGTGCTTTTAAATTCGATTGTCGGGTAGACGGCGACGTTGAACCAAGAGGAGCTGCGTAAATCTTTATCGCGGTCGGCATAGTGCGTATCGATCGCGGTCGCGTCGAGTTTCGCTTCAATGCTTTGCGGAATAAAATGCGAGTCGACCGTCGCTTGCAAGGCGACGATCGGGATCGTCCCATGGACGGAACTGATCGCCATGTGCGTCACGACAAATTCTGCGCTGGAGTGCGCTTGGTCGCCGACGATCGTATCGGCGCCCGCAGCTGCGGCAGCGCTGAGGACCGCTGCGCATGTTATTCCCAAGAAGCTCGTGATGGCGCGATACATGAATGCTCCGTTCCGGCGTTTGTGCCTAACGATTTGAAAGGGGCTGTTATCGGCATTACGGCGCATCGAGCGTGCCGTCGGCGTTCGGATAGGCTACCACCCCCCACGGCATCTTGAGTCCGCCGATCGTCTGCAACGGCTTCATGCCGACGGCATCGATCACAAAGAGCGCGTCCGATCGACCGCAGGCGGCGACGATTCGCGTACCGTCTTGCGTAAAACTGAAATGCCAGCAGCGTTTGCCCACTTTGACATCCGCTACATGGGCATAGGATTTCGCATCGAACGCCTGAATCAGGCCCGCCTTCGCGGCGGCGACGAAGAGACGGTTGCCGTCTGGACTGAATGCGAGGCCGTATGGACCGGCTGCGGTGGAAACCGTTTTGGTCACGGCAAAATTTTTGTCCAGTACGAGGAATTTGTCTGAAAATTCAAGACTGACGACGTAGCCGCTGCCGTCGGGGAGGCGTTTTATCCCGCGCGGTCTGTCCCCGTAGGCGTTGGTTTTGATCTTGCCGGCGGGCGTGCCGCTGGGCAAGTTGTATAGGCTGACCGTGTCGTCGCCTTCGTTCGCGACGAGCAGGGTCTTGCCGTCCGCCGAGAACTCCAGCCCTTCGGTTTCATGGCCGCCGGCGAGGTCGGCGGTCACCCGCCGCCGGACCAGATCGACGACGGCAACGTGGGCCAGGCCGCCTTTATCTGTCGGCGGTTCAAAGGTAACGTAGGCCGTGTCGCCCTGCACGCGAACCATCTCCGTGGAGGGACCGATCGGAATGCGCGTTAAAAGTTTACCCGCGGCGCGGTCGATCACCGAGAGGTCGCCGGTACCTTGGTTAGCGGTAAGCAGATACTTTCCGTCGCGGGTGACGGCGATGCCGCGCGGGCTCTGCCCCCCTACGTCGATTTGGCCGATACGGTCAAGGGTCGAGCCGTTCAGCGCGGCGACGCCGCCCTGCTGTTCGCTGACGTAAAACGTCTGTGCCGGGGCTGGGCCCGCCATGGCTGGGGTGAAAAGCGCCAATGCGGCGGCGGCGGCGACCTGAATCCTCATCGTTACTTCGCCATGACTTTATGCTCAGCCGTCGGCGCGCCTGCATCGTTCCCTAGTTTGGTCCAGCAAGCACGAACGTTTTGAGCGTTTTAGGCCCCGGTAGGGCGGCTCGACGCGGCGTCCTCAAGAAAGAGCAATTTGCTGCCGGCGTGAATAGACTCATACTATGAACTCAGATGAAGGTACTCCAATGCCGCGCCGTCACGGTTGTTTCACAGCTTTCCTCGCCTGCATACTCATAGCCGACACGTTTGCGGTAATTGCACTGCCCATGATGTTTTCGATGATAAAAAAGACCATGCCAAACCTATCTACGGGAATGCTCGCCGCCCTTATTTTCTGCGCGCTCGCAAACATTGTGTTCGCAATCGCAATCATCAAATGGAAACGATGGGGCTTTTACGGATATATTGCCGTCTCGGTTGTCGGCTGTATCGTGAACCTCTCACTCGGCAGGGGCATCATCCAAGCAGCTATTGGGCTACTTAGTATCGCATTGCTTTACTGGGTGATGAATATGGGAGGGCCGAACAAAGCCTGGCCTCATCTCAAATGACTCGGGGGCGTCGCGCGGCATCTTTATGTTGCGGGTCTGCAGGTTCCTCACGAGCAGCGCCTTCGGTAGTCCTTTCGATATGCGCGTGTGAGAGGCATCGTTGGATATCTTAGCATATGTTTCGATCTCATGTTGCTTCTAAAAAGAACAAACTCTCAGATAGTATGCCGCATCGCCCTCATAATAATGAGCGTCATTGTTTCTGCGTGCGCGGGACATCACGCGCAATCTGTTCCGCCTGTATCGGCTTCGTACGCGGCGATCGGCGCGAGCGACGCCGTTGGTATCGGCGCATCGGTACCCTGCGGGACGACGACGCCGACGAATCCGGCGTGTCCGGGCGGAACGGGCTATGTTCCGAAGATCGCAGCTCTCCTTGCCGGCGGCGGGATTTCTGTCCTCCTGACCGACCTCGGCATCTCAAGCGCGGTTATCGGACCGAACATCAAGAACCTTGGAAATCTGTACGGCACGGTTTCCGGCGATTTGTGCCAAGCGCGAACAGGCAGCGACGTCATTCCCGCAGACTTCCTAACCAACGAAATTCCAAATCTGCCGTCCAACGGCGCTTACGTTACGATCTTTGCGGGAGCCAACGACGTGGTCGCACTAACGAACGCACTCGGATGCGGAGCCGGAGGTACGACAACCTCCACGCAACTAGCGTTCATCACCGCCGAAGCAACTGCCTTTGCGAATGACTACGCGGCGTTGCTCGCTGCGGTGAAGAAGGCTAGTCCGAACGCGCACATCGTGGTCGCCAACCTTCCGAACCTTGCGGGCATTCCCGTGGGACTCGCGCAGTCGACGACGGTACAACAGGCCCTCCAAACCTTTTCGGTCTCCTTCGACACGGTTATCGACGGGCTCACCGCGCTGAATATTCCCGTGGTAGACTTGCTTTGCTCGACGCAAACATATGCGTCGGCAAATTACTCATCCGATGGTTTTCACCCGAATGATGCCGGCTATGCGGTATTGGGTTCACTGATGGAACCGCTCTTGCTAAGCGGGACCGTCACATCATTATCGACGAACTGTTCGCAAGCTACTCTGGCCGGTGCGTTGAAGAATCCGTTCAGCCAATTCAGGCTTCGCGTTCCCCGGCCGGACGGCCAATTGTAAAACGCGTCGTGGTCTTTTTCCGCATCCCGCGACGCTTGATTGGACACGGCTCATTCCGCAGAGTCAAAGCGCTTTTCTATGCTTCTTCTCAGCTTACCGAGTTCGGGAACAATACGAACCGCATTTGCGTTGATTTGTTCAAGTAGCCTTTGAAAAGGAGAAACCGATGAAAATTTTCGCCGCTTCCGCCATACTCGCTCTCACGTTGAGCGCACCGGCATTCGCTTGGCAACATTGGGCAATCGTTCGAGATTTCTCGCACCATGTCGTTGCTGGGCCGTTTCGCGATCGCGAAGCTTGCGAACGGATATTACACCGCAACTTCCGCGATCGTCACGATCGCTGCGCGCTCGTATAACTTCTGATAAAAATGAGGAAACCATTATTTTATAATGGTTTCCTCTGCTCGCAGCGTGCGCTTTCGGAGTGCCGTCACGTATTTGGATACGAGCGCGCAACCTCTTGCTGTTGGTAGAGGTCTAAGGTCTTTATGGACGTCATCGTTATCGGCGCCGGAACAATCGGCTCTTCAATTGCATACGAACTTGCCGGACGCGGTGCGGCGGTACGTGTGCTCGACAAAGGCGGAGCGGGCAACGCGTCGTGGTCAAGCGCTGGGATTCTTGCACCCTACACTACGCCTATCGCCTCGCCTGATCTTGCCGCTTTTTGCGACGCCTCGCTGAGGGAATACCCATCATTTATCGAGAGGTTGCACGCTCATAGCGACATCAACCCGCGCTTGGAGATCGGCGGCAACGTCAGAGCTTTATTTGATGAAGAGCACGTGCCGATGCTTCGTGCACGTATGTCGGAACTTAGAGCACGCGGCCTGAAGGCACGCTATATGGACGGCACGCAAGCACGAGAACTGGAACCGGCACTCGCCTCGAGCGTGGTTGGGGCCTCGACTGTTGAGGAGGAGGGTCGGATCGACAATCGTTTGCTCCTCGCCGCGCTTCATGCGGCATGCGCGTCATCCGGCGTTACGATCACGAAAGAAGATGAAGTGCATACTGTTGAGAGCAACGGAAATCGCGTACGCGGCGTGCGCACGCGCGAGGGTCTTGTCGAAGCGTCGATTGTGATTAATGCCGCCGGTGCATGGAGTGCGCACATCGGCGGTGCGGAGAAAGGATGCCTGGCAGTTGAGCCCGTCAAAGGACAAATGCTTGCGTTAGCGATGCCGCATCCTATAATACGTCGAGTCGTTTTCTTTCCGGCGAGTTCGACAAATGACGGCTACGTCGTTCCTCGTACCAACGGTAGGCTTTTGGTAGGAGCGACCATTGAAAAAGCTGATTTCGACGTTCACGTTACAGCTGAAGGCGTCCGAGGGCTTCTCAACGCGGCGCTGGAAGCGCTGCCGCAGCTCGCCTCTCTTGCACTAATCGAAACATGGGCAGGCCTGCGCCCTGCTTCACGCGACGGTATGCCGTTCATCGGAGCAACATCGTTGGAGGGCTACTTCTCGGCGACAGGTCATTACCGTTGGGGCATCTTGCTGACCCCAGCCACTGCTCGGCTTATTGCCGATGCAATCGAGCGTCGTCCTCTTCCAAGGTACGCGGATGCATTTTCCCCGCAACGTGCCTCAACATAGCTTGTAAGGATTCTCATTCGCGCTGAGCGAGCTAACCCTAACGCCGGGCACGGGTCCGGCATGGGAAATCGCCTGCGTTCCGCAGACCGTGAGATTAGACGGCTAGTCGGCATCGCTGACGCCGTCGCGCGGCAGACGACTGACGGGAAGGATCGCGAACACATCCGGGCATAAAGCTCCGCAATCCCAGGGCTTCCCATACCTCTTCCCAGGCCCTTGCTAGTTCGAATCCTATCATGCGGTAGAACGAATGCGCGAACGATTCATCACGCTGCCCATGGGCGCGCGGCGCCCTCAAGAAACCTTAAGCCTTTCCCCAGAACCGACCCAGCCGCGCGGCGTACAATATGATGTATGGAAACGCAACACGAGAAGCTATTGACGGCGAAGATCAGAATCGATCTCGAGGGCGACCTTGACGAGTCAATGAGCGAGCATATCTCCGATACGCTGGAGGCGATTACGAGAAGTCGACTCACGTTTGTTACGATATCGCTACGTCACATCCGGAAAACATGTTGGGGCGCCGTCTGCGCGTTCTCGGAAATCGTGCGGGAATCGCGGGAAAAGGGTATGGATATTCGTGTTGCCGACGCGCAACCACGCGTCGCGCTGCTTTTGCATGCTAGCGGTTTGCCGTTCGCATAGGGAATCACCGAAAAAAAAGGGTATGCGATTCGACGAAACTTGGCGGCGGCGTCAACGGCGAAACGTTTTGCAAAAGGCCGTCCGTCTCACGTTACATTGAGACGGAGGGCGCACCCAAAAAAATTCAAGTTTCGGACGAGGGTATAGTTTCCGCGATACGCTTAACCCAAGTATCCGGATCTTTTTCCAAAAGATCATTAAGCAAGCGAAGGCCTGCACGAACAAAAAGCGACGGGTTCCCTCCCTTTCGAATTCGAAAACCGTAAGACCGCGCACAAGTATCCGAATGTTCGAGGATCGCCATATCTTCGGGCTCTAACGTGACGTTCGCTTTTTGCCATGTAGGAGCCTTAGGAAGCTTTTTCGGAACATACGATATCGGCGCTCTGTGCGACTCTTCCTGAGCAAAATTAATGGGATTGTCGGCTAAACCAAGATTCTTGATTCTCGAGATTTGCCCATCGTTTGCCCGTGAAGTTCCACTTTCACCGACAACGATCCCATGCTCCGGCTCCCCAGGTGTTTCGAATGCAGCAGTCTCCGTGGTTTGCGCGTCTGTGATGACGTCCGCCGGCGATGCGATTCCTGCCCCCGTGATAATCACAGAAGCGGGATCCATTTCCGCACCCTTCAGGCTTGATGTAATCAAGTTACGCAAGGCAGCTGATTTTTTGTTGTTCATACAGTCACCGGAGCGAGAACCAGTACACGATTAGCAAGCCCTTGTGCTGTTGATTTCCCAACTCCGCCTTTTTGGTTCATGATGGCGAGAGCGACAGTCTGGCGACGATCGTCTGCTAAGAGTACGGCCATGGCACTTCTTTCATAACTCAAGAGTCTTCAGTGAATCGTAAAGAGGCGCGCGTCTTGAGTCTTGACTTGTTGACCAAGCCAAGCTCCTAGGCATACGCTCCCAAATGTGCGTCTCCTCTTCAGTCTGGACTCTTCTTTCTTGCCTCAGAAGTCATTATTTATTGGCTCAAACTAAAGATTCAAAAAAATGAAGATTTGTCTATACAAATCAGAACGGTAAGACCAAACAAGGAGATCGATCGTCTCATATGCTTAAGAGATGCGCGCGCATGTTCGGAAGATACTCTCGGAAGATACTAGAGATTACCGGCGCGAGCCGTTGGGTCTATCGCTCTCATCCCAAAGAGGTTGCTGAGTTCATCGAGCAGGGTGAATCGTCCAATCATGAAATAGGAGCAAGACCACAGGTGAAATAAATGAGTAAGTTTTCGACCGAGACGGGCCGACTGGAAGCCTTCAGCGACGGGGTCATTGCTGTGATCATCACGATCATGGTTCTTGAGATTCGGCCTCCTCGTCTCGATACGCTGCAGTCATTGTGCCTGATGCTTCCAAACGTTGCGTTGTATGCCCTGAGCTTCGTCTTCATTGGGATCTACTGGAATAATCATCACCATATGTTGCGCGCAAGCAAAGGTATCAACGGCCTCGCCATGTGGGCGAACCTCTTTCTTCTGTTCTGGCTTTCTCTCGTGCCCTTCGCGACGGAGTGGCTCGGGCGTAATCCGAAGGCTGTGGGCCCAACGGTACTCTATAGCGTCATCCTGCTCATGGACGCGATAGCCTACACGCTGTTACAGCGTGCCCTCCTTCACGTGAACGGTAAGAAGACGCCGTTTGCCGACGCGGTCGCGATCGACATCAAGGGAACCATCTCAATCGCACTCTACGTCATTGCGGTCGCGGCGGCGTTTTTATCAACCGCTATTTCCGACGTCATACTCATCGGCGTGGCGGTGATGTGGCTCGTCCCGGATCGACGATTCGAGCCGCTCATTAACCGTCGAGAGGGACAGGAATAGCACTCGTGATTCGCGTCGCCTACGGATGTTGACCGTCCGGAACAGGATCCCGCGGTTCGCCCTTTTGAAAATGCTCTCGCGGGGGCGTTCAAGTGCACTTCGGAATTCCAGATTAGCGGGCCGAGGACACGTTCAATGCGACGGCCTCGCGGATGAGCGCTTCAAACGCGGTCTCGTCGATCTGGTCGCCTTCGTGCAGGTCGATCGCACGTCGGACATTGCCTTCAAGACTGGAGTTGAACAGCCGCTTTGCGTCCTTGAGTTGTGCACCCTTAGCGAAGGTCAACTTGACGACGCTCTTGTAGGTCTCGCCCGTGCAGATCAGTCCATCGTGAGACCAGACGGGAACGCCTCTCCACTTCCACTCCTCGATGACTTTTGAATCCGCTTGTTTGATGAGTCTACGAATCTTTGAGAGCGTCTCGCCTCGCCAATCGCCCAGCTCCTTGATTCTCGCGTCAATAAGCCGAGAGGGAGACTCACGGCTTTTCGAGTGGTCGGCCTTCATTTCGTACTCTCTATATACCGAAAGCATAGTATGGTTCCGCTAGAGCATTCGTGGCGAGGTCGGCGTACGTTAGAACTGCGGGAACGCTTCGGCGTTCGACGTTAACGACGCTTTGCGTCGCAGGAATGCCGAGCATTGTTTCTGCGAGATTGTAAGCTTGAACGCGTATCTCCGGAATCGCGATCGTTTCGATCAGCGTTCCATAGCGAGCCGGGCCAATGGCGAACAATCGATTCGAAGCCGTTCGGTCAGCTCCGATCAAAGCACCCTCCGAGCTTGTTTGAATACCAACGTTAAGCGGATGCGGCGCTATCAACCCTTGCGAGAGCAAACTCTCGACCAGTGGATTGGCTACCTTGCGGCAATCGAGCTCGGGTCCGCTGCAATTGATCACGCGACCGACGTGCAATGTCTGCGTTTTCGCGGAACCGCGCAATAGAATTGGAACGCGTAACGCATCGTCGTTTAAGGTAATTTCGCAAATTCGCCCGGCGAGTATGCGCAAGATGTTTTGAGCCATGAGTTCGGCGATTGTCTTTGCCGCTTGCGGCGCCATGCGATGTCGATGGACGTTCCAATACGGCAAGGCATGACGTAAGAAACGCCGCTGGTCGGCAAGCGAGAGCGCTTGCCACAAAGCATTCGTTCTCGGACGAATGCCGTCGATCGCGCTACGCCAGTTACCGGCGACGGATTGTGCGTCGCGAACCATCGCGCGCACCGTTTTGAAAAGCACGGAAAGGGTGTCGGCCTTTGGACACGCCGAGAAGGGCGCGTTGAGCGCACGATGTTCGTGAGGCAAAAGGCCCCGCCGAGAAACCATGTGGATCGTTCCGCGGTGGCCGTTGTGACGGAGCCCCAGCACGGCATCCAAAGCCGTCAATCCTGTTCCGAGTAGGAGTACTTCTTCATCAGGGGCGCCGGGATCGGTTGCTCCCGTATCCCAAACTGACGTGAAGAAACGAGGCGAGAGGCGTGCTTCGGATGAGATGTGCGGCAACTTGGCGGGCGCCGCGTTGCCGGTGGCGAGAATCAGCGCATCAGCATCTATCGTCTTGCCGTTCGAACATGCGATGCGGACGCCGGCCTCGTCTAGATGCAGATCAAGAGCAAGAGCTCTTATATGGCGCAGGCGAGAACCCGCTTGCGATTGCGCTTCTCGTATCGTCATGTCGAGATAATCGCCGTAAATTGCGCGCGGGACAAACGAAGTTGCATTATAGGGTGGGCCAATGTGCTCGCGCAACCACTGCGAGAAGTGATCAGGTTGATCCTGAAACGCCGACATTTTTGCCGCAGGTACATTGAGAAGATGGAGCGGGCAATCCGTGGAATAAGCGACTCCTCGACCGAGTTGCGCTCGCGGTTCAATGATAATGGCATGCGCGAACTTGGAGCGACGCAGCAACGCAACGGCAGCCAAGGCGCCGGCGGCGCCGCCGCCGACAATACCGATAGTATATTTACGCATCATAATTGAGCCCCACGCTCCGGCCAGTCCACCAACCGTCGCTCTCCGGCGTGAACGCGTTACATCGCGCGAGCGAACCGCCGTATACGTGAAGCGTATGCGCCGGAAGGGTTCCTACATTGCCGAATACGTGATAATCATGGGGCGGAATAACAACGCTGACTGAATGTCGGCTCAAGGTTCGTTCCTGCTCGCGCACAAAGCGACATCGGCCTCGCGCATCGCGATCGACGAGGCTATAAGCGGTTTCGCGCATTTCTCCGTCCACGACGATCTCAACTCCCCACAAACCTCCATGGTCGTGCAGCGAACTCATTTGCCCCGGAGCCCACGTGATTCCAACGATAACAAAACGCCCCTCGGGATCGTGCGAAATCAAGTTCCGCGCGTAGCGTTCGGCGTGCGCCTCCGCGAATAAATCACGATTTTCGAAGGCCCCGTTACCTCCGAGTTGCGCCATCGTACGGGCCAAATTCGTGACGCGATCATCCGCGACCACGCGACGGATGGATTCTAGAAACATTCGACGAGAAACCCTCTTGACGCTGGTAACTGTTCGCCAAATACTCAATGATGCCGATTTTTCCTGTTTCCGCCAGGGACATTAAGCCGCGCAGAAACCGGAACGCCTGCACGGGAACAGAACCCGGAGCACGCTCTCGCAACGTGATATAGCCTACAGTCCCGTGAGGATTTCGACTTTCATCGCACTATAACTCGATTACGCTGCCGGGTACATGGCGGAAGCGGTGAATCGCGGCGATAGGCGAATTTAGCTATCTTCTTTGAAAGGTTGAGAAGCACGTGATCAAAGCGACTGACGCTCTGGCGAATGAACGCACGTACCTTGCGTATCTACGAACAGCTCTAACGTGTATCGGGTTCGGATTCGTTATAACTCGGTTTTCTTTGCTTACACGGCAGATTTCGGCGGTTGCGCACATTCATCATATGTCGACTACTTTCGGAACAGGAATGGCTGCTATCGGTATCGTGCTTGCGGTCTACGGCGGACTACGCTACGTCGAAACACACAAAGCGCTTGAAGGAGACCGCGTTGTATTTCTCGCTCCAGCCGCAGCGATGACTGGAGTGCTCGTCATTGCGATTGTCGGCGCGATCGTCGGCTTTAATTTCTCGCTCCTCCCCGCGACTACCCCTTAATCGCGAGTCGTTTGGCTAGAAGAAAGCGCGTCATGAGCGGTTAGATATCGCCCGAAGTCGGCGATGCGATCGGCGGAGCTGATTAAGATTTCAACCACGAGTAAATATGCAATACCCCATCGCAACTTTCCCACGTGCGAATGTTGCCTTTACGGTATGCGCGCAATAGCGTCTTTGCTCATATTAGATCATCACGCGCATACGCTCGTATTGATGGACGCTCCCCGCACGCCATGCGCACGTACCGGCGCGACGCACGGCGCTTACGCGCGTTCGTCGTTTTCACATTTGCTGGGCCGACAGACTGCTGTATCATGAAGAAATTGAACGTCAAGCTATCGAAAGAGAACGTAGATGATCGTATTCGTTACCGGCGCGAGCGCCGGGTTCGGCACGGCCTTCGCCCGGCGATTCGCTAATGACGGCGCACGCGTCATCGTCACGGGGCGGCGAGCCGATCGCCTTGAAAGACTCGCACGCGAGCTAGGCTCCTCATGCCTTCCCTTGGCGTTCGACATTCGCGATCGCTCGGCAACGGAGCGCGCTCTCGGCACGATTCCCGAGGATTTCGCGAAAATCGACGTACTGGTCAACAACGCGGGTCTAGTCATCGGCCTTGATCCCGCGCAAGAGGCGAACCTCGACGATTGGGAAACTATGGTCGCAACCAATATCTCAGGTCTGCTCGTCTGCACCCACGCGCTTCTTCCGGGAATGGTGAAACGCGGTCGCGGACATATCGTGAACATCGGCTCCGTCGCCGGTCATTTTCCTTATCCCGGAGGGAACGTCTACGGCGCGACCAAGGCGTTCGTTTCCCAATTTAGTCTCGGGTTGCGCGCCGATCTTATCGGGACCGGCGTACGCGTTTCGACGGTTGAGCCGGGGCTAACAGGCGGAACGGAATTTTCGAACGTTCGCTTTCGCGGGGACGACGCGCGCGCCCGAAACGTATATGCGGGCACGACGCCCTTAACTCCGGAAGACGTCGCCGATGCCGTGCATTGGGTCGCGACGCGCCCCGCGCACGTCAATATCATGTCGCTCCAAATGTTTCCGGAATGTCAGGCCTTCGCGCCGCTCGCCGTCAAATCATCTGACAAATAAAGCCCGCTCCCAGCCTCTATTCCAATTTCTTGGACATCCGCGCGCGTGGGAGAAAAACCCCGTTTCGTTCGACGTTTTCTCGCAAATCGAGGCTGTAACCGCGTCTCGTAAAGAACGACTCCGCTAGGAGACTCGCCTCGGTGCGAATGCGTGTAATCCCAAGCTCGCGCGCCCGTGTTTCCGCAACGCGATAGAGCGCTTCCGTAACACCGCGTCCGGAGGCGCCGGGACTCCGATACAACATGCTGAGATGACCATTGCGCTCCAACTCAATGAAACCGACCAAGTCGCCGCGGCGCTCCGCGACGAACGTTTCGTTCAAGAGCATTCGTGCCTCCCACTCTGAGGGAACGGGGATGCAGGGAGCCCAGGCTCGTACCTGCGTTTCGTCATACTTCACGCGGCCAAGCTCGTGCACCGCAGCAAAGAAAATCTGTACAAGAGACCCTGCGTCGCCGGTACGGTACGGACGAACTGCCGCCTGATCTATCACATTCACGCCCGTATCCAACGGTTCAGGGACGCGTTATGGTTACTGTTGCCGTCGGCTTGGGCGACCGGAGGGGTTTGGCGATCGTCTCGT
>Ga0182024_10016939_pt1 | contig 13752 bp, 10 predicted proteins | sample P32metaG_FD_120480 | JGI IMG/M metagenome (GOLD analysis project Ga0182024, IMG submission 120480) | Permafrost microbial communities from Stordalen Mire, Sweden - P3-2 metaG (Illumina Assembly) | ecosystem: Environmental > Terrestrial > Soil > Wetlands > Permafrost | place: Sweden: Stordalen... | reverse complement strand
TCCGGAACTCGAGACTTTTCGATCTCAATGTGGGTGAATCTGAACCAGGACCTCGCTTCTGTTGTCGGCAACTTGATGAGCAAATTCGACGCGCCCCGTCGCACTGGATTCAACCTTGCGATTTGCGGTAGCTCGCCGGGATATAGCGGCATGAGTGACGCAAAGAACATCCACTTCGGAATCGATAGCGGAGTCTGCGGCTCGTGGATGGACTGTGGTAAGCCATGGAAGTCCAATTCTCTTGTCGGAACGCTTATCGCATACAAGGGAAATCTCTACACGGGAATCGCCGATGCTTCTCGCCCCGAAGATGCATGTCACATGTTCCGCTACGGGGGGGATACAGAATGGGTCGACTGTGGGAGGGTTGGAAGCGATTTGAAGACTCCTGCAGTCTTTTCCGTAGTCGTGCACCGCGGCTCACTCTACGCAGGAACCGGACAATGGGATTGGTTTCGGGCGCGGGCTGGGATCGGTGGCCTCAACCGCGTATATCGCTACGAAGGCGGGACTGAGTGGAGCGACTGCGGCCAACTCGGCAATGGATACCGGGTCATGTCTCTGGCGTCGTTTAAAGGCGACCTCTATGCGTCCGATGATCAACTCAAGGTTTATCGCTACGAGGGAGATCAGAATTGGGCCTACTGCGGCCAACTCAGTGACGGAAGCGAACGGCTTGTGAACTGCATAACGCCGTACAAAGGACACCTTTATGGTTCTACGCATCCCGGCGTTTACAGGTTCGATGGGCGGGCCAGTTGGGATTGTATCGGCAGGGGGCCTTTTGGAGTAACCCAAGTACACAAGCTTCAGGTCTACGACAGTGGGCTCTTCGCGGGAACTTGGCCGCACGGAAAGGTCTTGCGCTACGAGGGCGGCGAGCGCTGGAGCGACACGGGCGAATTGGGCATTGCGACCGACCAATATCAGATCAACGAAGTAAATGATCTAACGGTCTATAACGGCAAGTTGTACGCTGGAGTACTCCCCCAGGCGGAAATTTACCGTTATGAGGGCGGTCAGGATTGGACGCTTTTGCGAAGATTGGTATCGAATCCGGGATGGTCCGCATCGTCGCTACCCACCTGGGCGCGCGTTACCAGTATGACGGTTTTTCAAGGCCGGCTCTTCCAGGGGACTTCGACCTGCATCGGCCACTACGACCCGATGGCTCCTCCCGAAGCCGGACGCGTCTTTGCGATGGAAGCTGGGAAGAATGTCTCTTGCGACGATGATCTCGGCGCCGGATGGAAGCATCTGGTGGTTACAAGAGATGGAAGGCACCTGAAGCTATTTGTGAATGGTGAGTTGAAAAGCGAGTCGTCAGTGTTTGACAGTGCCGATTACGACATCACAAATACTCTGCCCCTGCTTATTGGCGCCGGCCCACTGAACTATTTTTCAGGAATTCTCAGCGATATCCGCCTTTATGGTGGGGGCCTGTCCTCCGCGCAGACTCTGGACCTCTTTCGGAAATCCGGTAAGAGCTAGCCTCATCAGTCCAAATCAAATGCGAGTCGGACCTTGAAAGAACATCGAAAAATTGATCGAGCCGCCTTTGACATGCTGCCTGAACCATAATATATTACGTATTACTGGTGAGTGGGGGTCTATGAACGATTTTCTCGTACACCATAGTCAAGACAACGTGGGCGTCGCAGTCGTCGATGTGAGCGGAGGGCAGACAGCCAAAGGAATAACACTCGACGGCAAATCCAACTTTCAGCTCAAGGCTCTACAGGACATTCCCCTCGGTCACAAGATTGCCCTGCAAGATTTCAAGGCCGGCGACACGGTCGTGAAGTATGGCGAGGATATCGGCAGGGTGATTTCCGAGATCAAGAAGGGCGCGCACGTTCACGTCCATAATCTAAAAACAAAGAGGTGGTAGAGCCAATGCAAGACATACGAGTCGACGGCTTTCGGCGACAGAACGGCCGGGTTGGAATCCGGAATCACGTGGTCATCCTTCCGGTTGACGACATTTCCAACGCCGCATGCGAGGCCGTGAGCAAAGTGATCCACGGCGTTCTCGCGTTGCCGCATGCATACGGCCGACTTCAGTTCGGCGAAGACTTGGAATTGATGTTCCGTACTCTGATTGGGACGGGCGCTAATCCCAATGTGGCAGCGGCAATCGTCATTGGAATAGAGCCCGGCTGGACTGAGCGGGTCGTCCAGGGGATCGCGGCAACGGGTAAGCCGGTATTTGGATTTTCCATTGAGCGCAATGGAGACCTCAATACGATCACGGCAGCATCTCGCAAAGCCAAGGAATTCTTGCAATGGGCCTCAGAGCTTCGGCGCGAAGAATGCAAGATGAGTGAAGTTTATGTCTCGGTCAAGTGTGGAGAGTCCGATACCACAACGGGCCTCGCTTCCTGTCCAACAGTAGGCAATGTTGTAGACAGGCTCACTAACATAGGCTGCACGGCTTCATTCGGCGAAACGTCGGAATTGACCGGGGGCGAGCACGTTGTAAAACGCAAAGCTGCGACACCGCAAGTTGCTGAAGAATTCATGAAAATTTGGCAGGACTATACTGATCTCATCAATCGAGAGAAGACTGACGATCTCTCTGAATCGCAACCCACCAAGGGAAACATTCGCGGCGGCCTTACAACCATCGAGGAGAAAGCTCTGGGCAACATTCAGAAGCTGGGGCAACATTCAAAGTTCGTCGGAGTGCTTAAGCCCGCAGAGGCACCCAAGGGTAACGGGCTGTGGTTCATGGACACCTCATCCGCCGCAGCCGAGGCACTAACCTTGTGGGGGGCTTCCGGCGCGGTTTTGCACCTATTCCCGACTGGTCAGGGAAATATTGTCGGACACCCGATTCTCCCAGTGATAAAACTCTCCGGCAATCCAATCACATGTTCCGCCATGAGTGAACATATTGATCTCGATGTTTCTGGGATCCTCAAGGGAGAAATGACTGTCGACGAGGCAGGAAGCGAGCTCTATGCACTGATGACCGCAACCTGCAACGGCCGCCTGACCGCGGCTGAAGTCCTCGGACATCGTGAGTTCGTGATGACGAAGTTATACAAGAGCGCATAAAGCACAACGATTGAGGACCGACGAAAACGACGCGTGTTCCTGGCGCAACATTCATTTCCCATCTGCGAGCGGTTTGAGGAGACCACGAAGCTAATAGAGGACCACGGCGGAGCCGACCTTTGTTTCGGTGGAATGGGGACTGACTGGCCATTTTGCGTTTAATGATCCGCCGGCAAGCGACGAGCCGTGTCGCGATGGCGATGTTTCCAATAGCCGCACTCGCACGTTGACCATCCCTACAACGGCGCAGGCACAGATGTGCATGGGCGGAACCGGCGGCAACTGGAGCATCATTCCGAAGCGGGCGGTGACACTTGGAATGTACGAACTATTGATGAGCAAGAAGGTCCATTTAACTTTCATGCAAAGCTGGCACGCTGGCGTTCTGCGTCGCGCGCTCTTTGGCGGGGTATCTGGCTGGTGCCCCAGTTCTTTCGTTCAGCGGCACCAAAATGTGGAAGTAACGGTTACCGAATTAGCGACCGCTCTACTGCTCGTTAACGTTGCTCAAAGAATTGCCGAATAGGAACCTGAGACTCTCGCGATGCCGCTCATGTCAAGTAAGGATGTAATGTCAGAAACCGTGCCGGTTTACCGGGTGCATCGCGCATCCGCTCTGATTCGCGTCGACGGCATACTCGATGAATGGGAGTGGATCGGCGCGGAACGCCTGCGCCGCCTCAAATTCAATCATGAGCCCGAAGACTCAAAACCCCTTCGTGAGGAAACCTTGATTGCATCGGTATGCGACGATGAGAACTTGTATCTTGCTTTCATTGTCCATGATCGGGAAATCTGGGCCACGATAAATGAACGCGACGCCCGCCTGTTCCCAGAAGAGTGCGTAGAGTTTTTCCTAGGTCCGGACGGGACAGGAGAGCGACACATCGAAGCTCAGATCAATTCGCTGAACAATATTCGCGATTTGTTGATCGACGGCAACGTGAACAACCCGAGCTACCCTGAATTCGATGTAATGGCGCATTGGGACTTTCAGCACTTGCAGAAGGAAGTGCGGATTTATCGCGACGGCGATGGCCAGGATATTGGATGGACTCTCGAGATCGCGATTCCGTGGTCAGAACTGAGCTTCAGTCGTCGTACTTGGCCACGCAAGCCACGGGATGAACTGCGCATCAATTTCTATCGCTATGAGCGCTCACGAAGCGGCGAGTTGCCTTTGGAACTGAGCGCATGGAGTCCGGTTCGCGACTTTCATGAACCGACCCGGTTCGGTCGTTTCGTTTTCCTGTCGTCCCCGCCGGGCCGGCAGTGAGGCGAATTGCAATCTTCAAACGGAGAGTGTGGCGTTGAACCGATATTTGCCGGCACAGCTTGAACAGCTTGTAACAAGACTTGCCGAAAGCGTAGGTGTTCCGGTCCAGGAGGCGGCAATTCTGGCTGAGTCGCTCGTGTATGCGGATTTGCATGGAGCATCCACGCATGGCGTGTCCCGGCTGGATATCTATTTGCGGCGCATTGAAAAAGGTCTTATTAATCCCCACGCGGACCTGACAATCCGGCGCACCACGGGTGGTGTGTTGGCGTTCGATGCAGGCAACGGGTTAGGCCAGGTGCAGGCAATAAAGGCACTGGAGCTACTGAGGCCCCTGGCAAAAAAGCACGGCATTGCTGCCGCTACAATTTGCAACTCACAACATTTTGGCGCCTTGTCGTACTACTGCAATCTCTTGGCGGCGCAGGGCTTCATCTTGCTAGCAATGACGAATTCCGAGCCCGCAATGTCTCCCGAGGGTGGCTGCAATGCATTTTTCGGAACGAACCCCATTGCCGCATCTTTTCCTACTGGCAAGGGATTCACCGTCAAGATTGATTTAGCGACCGCTGTAATCGCGCGCGGCAACATCGTCGCAGCACAGAAAAAGCGCACTGAGATTCCCCTGGGTTGGGCGCTAGACCCCCAGGGTGAGCCGACGACCAATGCCGACCAGGCTCTTCTTGGGACTGTTCTCACCATGGCCGGCCACAAGGGTTATGCATTGGCCCTGCTGGTTGAACTGTTCAGCGGCGTTCTCTCCGGGGCAGCCGTCGGATCCGACGTCGGTTCTATGTATAAGGACATGGATCGAAAACAAGATGCCGGTCACTTCTTTTGCCTGTTTGATATTGAAGCGTTCTTCGACCGTTCCGAGTTTATTCAACGAGTAGACCATATGATTGATCAGATTAAGGGCGGCAAGAAGCGGTCTTGCGTGAAAGAAATTCTCATTCCGGGCGAGCGCTCGGCACGGGCGGCACAGATCAATCGCGAGCATGGAATTCTCGTCGCTCCGGAAACGATTCTGGAATTTCAACAGTGGTGTTCTCGTCTGAATATTTCCTTTAATTTGGAAGCAATATCGCGGGCCTATGCCTGACGTCCTTATTTCTGAGAATATAAGCGGTCCGGCGGTCGATGCGCTCGGTTCGAAGTTCAATGTCGAGCAACTTCCAGAGCTCTGGAAAGACCCCAAGGCTCTGATGGCGCGAGCCAACCATTGTCGTGCACTGATTGTTCGAAACCAAACCCAAGTGACACGGGAGGTGCTCGCAGCCGCGCCGCGTTTGATCGTCATCGGCCGGGCAGGAATAGGCTTGGACAACATCGATGTCGAGTCGGCGAGCAAGGCAGGAGTGATTGTCACATACGCGCCCGAACAGAATACCATTAGCGTTGCCGAGTTTTGTATCGGGCTCATTCTCTCCCTAGCGCGCATGATTCCCCAGGCAAACTGCGAGACCAAGCGTGGCCAGTGGAACCGCCAATCATCGGTCGGCACGGAACTGTACGGTAAAACTCTGGGGATAATCGGCGCGGGAAAAATTGGCTGTCTCACCGCAAAGCGCGCGCAGGGTTTTGGGATGAAGCTTGTCGCCTACGATCCCTTCGTCGATCCTGACAGCGTTTCGTTTTCCGAGTTGAATGGCGAACTCGTAGAGCTTGAAGACTTACTCGCCCGAGCTGACGTGGTGTCCTGTCACGTGCCAGTCACACCACAAACCCGAGGACTCATTGATAGAAATCGACTAAAGCGCATGAAGAAGTCGGCATTTCTCATCAACACCTCTCGAGGGGAGATTCTTCACGAAACCGACCTGGTCGATGCGCTCAAAAACCAAACGATTGCTGGCGCCGCGCTCGACGGACGGGCAAGCGAACCTCCAGCAGCCAACGAATTGGAGAAATTATCTAATGTGATTCTCACGCCGCACATCGCAGCGTTTACTCACGAGGCGCAGACCAGGGTGGTCCGGGCGGTTTGCGAAGACGTTAGCAGAGTCCTTGAGGGCAAGTGTGCAAAGAATGCGGTCACTGGCTGGTTGCACGAGCAGCAATGAGATTCTGTGGGTAAATTACAGAAACCTTGTTCTCGGTTATTGTCACGAGTGAAATAACATGATTTCGAGACGGCACTTCATTGGATTGTCGATAGCAGCTGCAGGAGCAGGAGCCATCAGCCCCTTGCTCCACGGAGTGCCCTTCGTGGAAGGTGTCGTGGTGCCGGGCGAAGAAGGAATGATCGTGCGATCAGCCCGGTTTCTCGACCTGGAAACACCTCCGGAGTTTCTAAATAGTTGGATAACCCAGGTACCCCATTTCTTCGTTCGCAACCACATGCACGAACCCAGCGCGCTGTACGGAGGGGAGTGGCGTCTGACTGTCGGTGGAGAAGTCCAGGAAACGCTAACTCTGAAGCTAACTGACTTGGAGAGGTTTGGGCTGCACGCTGTCACGAACACTCTGGAGTGTGCGGGAAACGGCCGTGGTTTTCAACGGCCCCGCGTGCCCGGCGTGCAGTGGGAGCGGGGGGCTGTGGGCACGGCGCGATTCGTCGGATTGCGATTGCACGATCTGCTGGAGCGTGCAGGGACAAGGAAAACTGGCAAACATGTCATGTTTCGTGGCCTTGACGAAATTCCCGGCAAAGTGCCCGCATTTGTTCGCAGCATACCGATAGAGAAAGCCATGGACACGGATACTTTGATCGCTACCCAGATGAATGGCGCTCCCCTGACTCGTCATCATGGATTTCCCGCTCGCGCTTTGGTGCCGGGCTGGGTTGGCGCTGCATCCTGCAAGTGGCTCACCGAAATCAAGGTACTGGACAAGGAATTTGAAGGTAACTTTATGAAACCGGGATACCGCATGCCGAATTCGCCGATTTCTCCCGGCAGCGAAATAAACCCGGACGACACTCATCCCATCACTTCCATGGATGTGAAGTCGATCATCGCGGGACCGAGCGACGGGGCATCTCTGAAATCACGTGTGATAAAGATCCATGGTGCGGCCTGGGCGGGCGAAACCGATATAGCGCGCGTCGAAGTCTCGACAGACTCGGGCACTACCTGGAACCTTGCTGCGCTAGATACCGAGCGCGCTCGCTATGCTTGGCGCCTTTGGAATTATGTGTGGCATGCTCCGAGAGCGGGCAACTATACGATCATGTCTCGCGCTACGGATGGCGCTGGACGGACACAACCACAGTCTGCTGCATGGAATCCCAGCGGATACCTTTACAACGCTATCGATCAAGTGAGAATTCATGTCCTTACGTAAAGTCTTGGGGGCGTACAGGCTCGAGTGCAGGGCGGGAGCGATTGCCATATTGCTCCTTGGCGGGTCAATCGTATCCCAGGCGCAGCTCCACGATCTGCCGGCTGGGCTCATGCAGGCCAAGGTACAGACCGCTTGCACGGAGTGTCACGACTCGCACATCATCATGCAGCAACGGTTAGGCCCGAAAATTTGGACTAAAGAGGTCGACAAAATGATCAGGTGGGGCGCCTTGGTGTCTCCGGGCGATCGCGACCCGTTCATTGATTATCTAAGCATTAACTTTCCTCCCGAAAAAGCGACAGATCCGGTCACGAGAGTCGAACCAAGATGAGGGAACGGGTAGTGGGGCCCTGGGGCGTTATTCCCGCCCATAACACGGAATTGTCTCCTAGTCCGCTTCGAGCATTTTTTCCCGGGTTTGCATACCAGTTATACCAGTTAGGCGTACTGATCGCTTCGAGTATCGGGTACATCGAAGCCGTAATGGGCGAACATTTCAGGTACGGGACTTCGATGGGCATTCTCGCCTTAGCGATTTTAATCATAGGAGCAGTCGTGATATCGTTCGGCCCCGAAGCGAAAGGCATTTCATTCTTCGGAGGCGAAAGAGAAAGGGCTAACAATGCTCGCGAAAATAGCCTGGTATTCGAAGGTGCACGCGACAAATCGAATGGCTCTGATTAAGGTTCGAGACATCATCTCCGGGTAGAAAACAGCACGGAATAGTTAACTTTGCGTTTTATCAAAACTGAGCATCACTGTCAGATTCTGTGCAAGCTGTCGTAATCTCCGCCCTCAGTGGCGCGTCGTCCGAGAAATCACCCCGGACCAAATGCCACACCTGGTCGGTCTCTTGCCGACGCATCGGTACGCCTCGCCGTCCGAAAGACCTGCGTACAGGCGGATTCCCGAGATCTCAGTGACTGCGAACACGGCAGCGCCTAAGGCAATTCGCCACCTCGCGGCAATTGTCCCGATGATTCCTTCAAACCGGTGCAGCCCATCATCCAAAAGTCGGAGGAAGAATATGCATTGTTCGACCACCTCCGACGTTTTCCGTGGGTGCTCACTACGTATCGCTACGACGACCCAAAAGAAGCAGCGATCTGGGCGTCACGGATTATCACACCCGCAGAAGAATGGCTGAAGGAGAAAGGCAAAAAAGTGTGATGCCTCTTGATAACGGATAAGCGTACGTGGGTGATGGGTCAGACTACCATGGGATGGGTCCCCAACTACGCGGGGCTAGAAGTCCTAGTGCTGTATCACAAGTGACCGCAGAAAACGCAATCATTAAGATAAGGTTACGGGCCAGGGCTCAATAGTGCGTACTATTGCAAGCAAGAACCTTCGGTGCGGAATTCAGATGGGAAAGATTCTGGCTGCGCGACTGGGAGGCCAGCGTTAGGGCTTGGGAAACGAACAGGGCAAGAGTGAAGAATTTGACCTATTTTTTACCCCATTCTCTCAAACTCCACCTAATCATGCCAAACAAAGACAACAATAAAATCAATGACATATGTGCGTTCGGCTGCGCTGAAAACGATTGAGAATCTTCCGTGCTATCTTTTGTGATTTCGGATGAAGCTCACCAAAGAAACGATGAAAACGGTCAGTTCCCACGTCGCGGTCAATGGTCAAAACGCGTTATCGCGATATCGTCAACTAAGCCCCGAGCAAGCCACTGTGATGGGATGGCACTCATTCAGCACTACGAATGACCTCTGACCTGCTTCCCGAACCCCTCCTCACCCGTCCATACCTTCAGCCATGAACGATTTCAAATTCGCCCTCCGCCAGTTCCAGAAATCTCCAGGTTTCGCTGCCACCATCATCCTCACCATCTCACTGGGCATCGGCGCGAATACCGCGATCTTCACCCTCGTCCACGCGATCCTCCTAAAGGCCTTGCCGGTCGCCAATCCCACCAGTCTCTACCGTATCGGCGATCTCGACGACTGCTGCGTCAACGGCGGATTCATCAACGACGACGGCGACTTCGATCTCTTCTCCTACGACCTATACCGCCATTTTCAAGACACCACTCCCGAGTTCGAACAGCTCGCCGCCTTCCAGTCCGGAGAGAACCTGATGAACGTCCGCGTCGGCAACACCATGGCGAAAGCCGAGCGCACCGAATACGTCTCCGGCAACTACTTCTCAACGTTCGGTGTCGGCGCCTATGCCGGCCGCATGTTTCAGACCTCCGATGACGTCCCCGGCACGGCGCCTGTCGCTGTCATCAGCTACGCAGCTTGGCAAGCTTCCCATGCCGGAGACCGCAACGTGGTCGGCTCCACGTTCTTCATCCAAAGCCATCCGGTGACCATTGTCGGCATCGCTCCACCCGGTTTTTTCGGCGACCGCATCGACGACAGCCCTCCCAACTTTTGGATTCCGCTGAACGCAGAGCCCGTGATTGAGGGCGAGACCACCATTCTGAAGGTAGCCGAATCGAATTGGCTCTATGTTCTCGGCCGCCTGAGACCCGGGGTCGCTCCCAAGGCGCTCGAAGCCAAGATTTCCGCGAGTCTTCGACATTGGCTAGCCACGCAACCCGCCTACACCCTAAACGGCAACGATAAAGAAATTACGAAGCAGCACGTCATCCTTACTCCCGGCGGTAGTGGCGTCCAGAATCTGCAGCAGGAAGCCGGAGACGGTCTGCGCCTCCTTATTTGGATCTCCATACTTGTCCTGCTCGTGGCGTGCGCGAATATAGCTAATCTTCTGCTCGCTCGTGGGACCGCGCGGCGTGCCGAAACTTCGATCCGCACGGCTCTCGGCGCATCTCGTTCTGTCCTGATTCGCCAGTTGTTGACCGAAAGTGTGTTGCTTTCGGTGGCAGGAGGAATCATCGGCATCGCCATCGCCTCTCTCGGAGCGCGTATGATTCTCACCCTCGCTTTCCCCGTTGCGACCCAAATGCCCATCCAGGCCACCCCATCACCGGTCATCCTCGGATTCGCGTTTCTCCTTTCGCTCCTCACCGGAGTCATCTTTGGCATCGTCCCGGCATGGATTTCGTCACACGCCAATCCTGCCGAGGCTCTGCGCGGAATGAATCGGTCCACCGACGACCGCTCACTCCTTCCGCAGAAAACGCTGATTGTGTTCCAGGCAGCTCTTTCTCTAGTCCTACTCGTAGGCGCGGCCCTGATGACGCAAACGCTGCGCAATCTCGAACATCAGAACCTCGGCATCACCACCGCCAACCGCTACGTCATCCACTTTGATCCCATGGGCGCGGGATACGACCTCGAAACGATCGGAGCTCTCAATCAGCGGATCGAGGATGAATTCAAAGCTCTGCCCGGCGTCAAGAGCGCGGGCTTGGCACTCTACAGCACGCTCGAAGGTAACAACTGGGGCGAATCGATTTTTGTCGAGGGCCGTCCGGCCCCCGGCCCCGGGGAAAACCACAACTCATCCTGGGACCGCGTCAGCCCACAATTCTTCCAGACCATCGGGCAGCCCGTCATCCGCGGCCGGGGCTTTACCGATCAGGATACAGCCACGTCTGCCATGGTCGCCGTTGTCAATCAAGCCTTCGTGAAAAAGTTCTTCCCCAAGGAAGATCCCATCGGACATCACTTCGGAACCTTCGATCAGAAGTACGCCAGCAGCTACGAAATCGTTGGCATCGTCGCCGACGCCAAGTACAGCAGTCCCCGCGACTCCATCCGTCCAATGTATTTCCGTCCGATGACGCAATTCAATCGCAACGTAACCGGGCGCAACTTCTTCATGGCCGAGAGCCGCTCTCTCTATCCCAACTCCATAACCCTGCAATACGACGGCGATGCCGCGCCGCTGGAGTCGATGGCCCGCCGCACCCTCGCCAGTATCAATCCCGATCTAACTATGGTGAACTTCAGATCGCTGGACTATCAGGTTGCTAACAACTTCAACGAAGAACGCCTGATCTCGCGCCTCACTAGCCTGTTCGGTCTGCTCGCCCTGGCCCTCGCCTCAGTCGGCCTTTATGGCATAACCGCGTACTCGGTTGCGCGCCGCACCAACGAAATCGGTGTGCGCATGGCTCTCGGGGCAAATCGCAGCAACGTGGTCTCACTGGTCATGAGCCGCGCTCTCCTGTTGGTCGCAGTAGGCCTTGCCATCGGCATCCCGGTGGCCCTCGTCGGCGGATACCTGATCCGCACGCAACTCTACGGCGTGAAAGCTTACGATCTCGCAACGCTGTTGGTAGCAGTCTTGGTTCTCTCAGCCTTCGCTGCCCTGGCTGGCTTCATCCCAGCCCGCCGCGCAGCCCGCATCGAACCGATGCACGCCCTAAGAATTGAGTAGACGAGGACGATTTGCGCACATCAACACGTCATGGAAATGTTCCGCCGTTCTCGCCCTGACGGTAATGCTCGCAATCGTCTCCTCAGGCTCCCCGTCCGCCTCATCAAGATCCTTGCCGAGATAGGAAAACTCCAGACCACCTGAATGAAAATGGGAAGCAAATTGGCCGCTTATGGAGGATTTACCACTTAGTCAAGGCCAAATTATCGGGATGGCTCATCGACACTGGGAGCCAGCACTTTTTCCTCCGGCTATTCGGCGCGCAAGGCTTGCATGGGGTCGATTTTGGTCGCGCGTCTTGCGGGTAGCCACGCGGCGACGATGGTCATTACAGAAACGGCGACGATTGCGATGGAGATAGCGGTCGGGTCGAGCGGACTTAATTCGTAGAGCTGGCTCTTAAGAATGCGTGTTGAACTCAAGGCGACGGGCACACCGATAGCAAGTCCGAGAGCCAATAGCAGAATGCATTCTCGAAGAATCATCCAAAGCAGCATATGAGATCGTGCCCCGAGTGCGAGACGGACGCCAAACTCACTCGTACGGCGGGCTACCGAATACGAAAGCAAACCGTAGATGCCGATGCAGCCGAGAAAAACAGCAATGATTCCAAAGAAACTGGAAAGCTGGGCAATCAGCGACTGCGTCGCAATGGAACCATCCACCTGCTCCTCCAGACTGCCAACGCTGTTGACCAGAATGTTCGAGTTGACCTCAGCGATGGCATGACGCGTTCGCGAGACGATTTCCTGCCGGTTCGCCCCAGGTGCATAACGAACCGCAAAGTTCCCGTAGAAACCAGGATTTTGCGTGCAGGGGAAATAGGCGGCCATCAGCGTGCCTTCGGTGAGTGAGCTGTACTTGGCATCTTTGACCACGCCGATCACCTCCTTCTCGCCAGGATGATCCGGGGTCTCTCCGATTCCAAAGCGGCGTCCGATTGCCGAACCATTCGGAAAGAAGCGACGCGCCATGGTTTCGTTGATGACCGCGACTTTATTTGACATCTGCGTATCCTGAGCGTTGAAGAGACGGCCCGCGATCAGCTGAATGCCCATGGTGGAGAAATATCCCTTTCCCGCAATGTTGAAGAAGACCTCGCCGCCGTTTGACTGCGTCCGCGGGATGCCCTGGAAGAGAACTTCGTCGGTCCATCCGCCTTGATTGAAAGTGAAGAAGGCAAAGCCATCCGCTTTTACCCCGGGGATGTTCTGCACACGGTCTTCGATCTGCTCCTGTAACTGGACAGAGCGTATCTCTTCCGGAGTTCCACGCGGCAGATTGGCCGTGCTTGAGTCGAGAGAAAAGATGAGGGCGTTGTGCTTGTCGAAACCAGTCTCAACGTCCGACAGGTTTATAAGGCTGCGCACGAACAACCCGGCGGCAACCAGCAGTACGACAGAAAGCGCAATCTGTCCGACGATAAGCGATCGCGCCAGCGCGCCGCGCGTGGTGGAAGAAGAACTGCCGCGCCCGTCCTTGAGGGCAGGTGTGAACTCAAGCCCCGCCGCCCGGAATGCCGGCAGCATGCCGAACAGAAGCGCCGTTACCACCGCGGCGCCTAGCGTGAAGCCGAGCACGGGCATGTCGGGGGTCAGATTCAACGGAACTGGATTGGGGCCTGGCGTGGCCATGCTCAGCAGCACAGCACTCGCCTTCCATGCCAGCGCAACACCGGCCGCCGCTCCCAGAAAAGCAAGCAATAGAGATTCCGTGAGAAGTTGCAACACAATCCGGCGGCGCGATGCGCCCAGTGCCATGCGCATCGCGACTTCACGCGTCCGCGCCACGCCGCGGGCCAGAAGCATGTTCGCGATATTCGC
>Ga0182024_10016938_pt1 | contig 13753 bp, 13 predicted proteins | sample P32metaG_FD_120480 | JGI IMG/M metagenome (GOLD analysis project Ga0182024, IMG submission 120480) | Permafrost microbial communities from Stordalen Mire, Sweden - P3-2 metaG (Illumina Assembly) | ecosystem: Environmental > Terrestrial > Soil > Wetlands > Permafrost | place: Sweden: Stordalen... | reverse complement strand
GACGTCCATGATCGACAGACGTCTGACCCCGATGCTCACGCCCGCCCGAGCGTCCGTGTGCAGACCCTCGTCGTCCGGGCCGCGGTGGCGCATCGTTGCGGCCATCGCCCGCACGTGGTGCCCCTCGGGGTCGTCAGTACTGCCAGCTATTCCGCACATTGGATCTCAGCATATTTGAAGAAAAACTTAAAGGTCGTACTCATGAAGGCACTCAGCCCATATCTCCTCCGCCAAACGGCCAACTTCGGCCACCTACAGATAGGAACCACGGGAGGCCTGTCGATCAACCACTCGAGAACTTCCTTGGGGCTTTCCCCCATGAGACTTCCCCATCAGCTATGCCCCTTTCCGCTCGCTGGCCTCGTCGGCTACTCATAGTCCTATGCGTTTCGGCACTTGCGTTCGTGTGCTTGACCTCGGGAGTCGTATCGGCGGCGCCGAGCGCCGGACTGCCGAGCACGGGAGTCGTATCGGCGGCCCCGACGCATCACCGCCATGCCTCCAAACGCACGCACATCGCAAGCAGGCGATGCCCATACGAACCCCACAAGGGGGCAGCCGCCAGCGCAGCCGCCCACGGCTCGGGGCTAGCGCGGAAGGCACAGCTCATGCGTGCCAAAGAGGCTCAAGTCTCTCCAGGGTGCCTCGCACGTGCGCGTACACGCAGGTCAAGGTCGCGATCGAAGTCAAGGCCGTCATCGCACAAGGAACCCGCCAAACCCACAACGACGATCCTCAATGCGCCCTTGAGTCCTCCAGCCATCCTGGAAGCGCCTCCGAGCCCACCGGCGACAGACTCGACTCCATCTCTAAGCACCCCCGCCGAAGAACCCAAGAGCGAACCTCCCGCCAAAGAACAGCCCATCACCGAACCTCCCCCCAAAGAAGTACTCAAAACCGAACCGCCTGCCAAAGAAGAAACCAAAGCTAAGGAAGAAGCCAAGGCGAAAGAAGAAGCGAAAGCCAAGGAAGAAGCCAAGACGAAAGAAGAAGCAAAGGCCAGGGAAGAAGCGAAGGCTAAGGAAGAAGCCAAAGCCAAGGAAGAAGCAAAGGCCCGGGAAGAAGCCAAAGCCAAGGAAGAAGCGAAAGCCAAGGAAGAAGCGAAAGCCAAGGAAGAAGCTAAAGCCGCGGAAGAAGCTAAGGCGAAGGAAGAAGCCAAGACCAAGGAAGAAACGAAAGCGAAGGAAGAAGCGAAGGCCAGGGAAGAAGCGAAAGCCAAGGAAGAAGCCAAAGCCGCGGAAGAAGCTAAGGCGAAGGAAGAAGCGAAGGCCAGAGAAGAAGCCAAAGCTAAGGAAGAAGCCAAAGCCAGAGAAGAAGCGAAAGCCAAGGAAGAAGCGAAAGCCAAGGAAGAAGCCAAGGCTAAGGAAGAGGCCAAGGCGAAAGAAGAAGCGAAGGCCAGAGAAGAAGCCAAGACGAAAGAAGAAGCCAAAGCCAGGGAAGAAACCAAAGCCAAGGAAGAAGCCAAGGCGAAAGAAGAAACCAAAGCCAAAGAAGAAGCCAAGGCGAAGGAAGAAACCAAGACGAAAGAAGAAGCCAAAGCCAGGGAAGAAACCAAAGCCAAAGAAGAAGCAAAGGCGAAGGAAGAAGCTAAAGCCGCAGAAGAAACGAAAGCGAAGGAAGAAGCCAAGGCCAGGGAAGAAGCCAAAGCTAAGGAAGAAGCAAAAGCCAAAGAAGAAGCCAAAACCGAACCTCCCGCCCCGAGCAGCGCCCGGGCAGAAGACTTTGCGGAAGAGCCATCCGACGTGCTGCTCACGTATGCGGCCGCGGCGAGCCCGAGCGTGGCCTCACGGTGCGTGGGGCTCGAAGCCTCCGGCAAGACCGTCGCCTTCGGTGGCGTCGACCAGGGGCCCGCTCCCGACACGATCCGGCTCGAGCTCGTGCCGGGGGGCACGATGCCGCCTCGGGTGCAATGCCCGGCCGCGAGTGGGACCGATGTGCTCACTATCTCACCCGCGGCCACGGCGCCCGGCGGGGTGGTCAGCGACCCGATCGACCCGAAGTACCTGACGGAGGTCCCATTCGGCGATCGCTCGTTCTGGATCCAGCCGTGGCGCGCCTACCTGGATACCTGGCCAGCCTCGCGACTGCTCGACTCGCTGGGGATCAACTTCAACGTCAATGCTCCCGAGGCCGAAGACACTGCCCGGCTGCTGCAGGAAAGCGGCTTCAAGCTGGCCCGCATCGAGATCGGATGGAACTCGCTCTCCTACGAAGACCCGACCAAGTTCGTCAACGAACCCAACATCCGCCAGCGGCTGGTCGCACTACACGAACACGGCCTGCGCCCGCTGATCCTGCTCAACGCCAACAGCACCGGGCCGGGTCCCGTCAAGAACGTCAACCTGGAAACGACCGCCGAAGCGGCCGCCGGCGCACAGAGCGTGACGCTCACCCCCGCCGGCGCCGCACAGGTCGTGCCGGGCAAGACCGGCTTCGACAACCTCTCCTTCGGCGGCAACCCCGACATCCTCATCACTTCGGTCGGCAAAGACGACGTGGCGATGCTCTCCAAGCCACTACCCAAAGCGCTTCCAGTCGGCGCACACAACGGCGCGACGCTGCTGTACGCTCCGTTCGGCCCGCCTGAGCTCTCCAACGGAGAACCGAACCCCGCCTTTCAGGCCACCCTCCAAGGCTGGTTGAGCTATGTAGCGACAGTCTGCAAAGAGGCGGCCAGCATCTTCGGCGCCGGCGGCTACGACCTCGAGGTGTGGAACGAGCTCAGCTTCGGCTCGCAGTTCCTGGAAGAAAAGAACTACTACTCGCCGGTGCGTGAAGCCGGCGAGGGGTCGGTCACCAAGGCACTGCTCGACGAAACGGTTGCCTACGTGCGCAACCCCGCAAACGGCATTCCCGAAGGCGTCGGGATCAGCAACGGTTTCGCCAACCAGACACCCTTCGCCTCAGGCGCGCTGCAGCCCAAGGGAGTCACAGCGATGAGCAAGCACCTGTATGCGAGCGGAACCTACTTCCCGAGCGGCGAAACGGACAACGGAATCAAGCCGCTCAATGCTCTCGGGGAAGACGCATACACCACAAGTGGCTCAGGCTCGAGCACGATCTACACGCCGTTGTTCAAGCCGACCTTCAACGCCGAACTGCCCGAGTACTTCCTCACGGCGCTGGAAACCGAGTCGATAGTGCGCGACCTTGCGCCGATCACCACCTCGATCTACGGCACCCCACACGGGCGCTACACCGCGCCCGAAGGCGGAACGCCGCCGCAGGTGTGGATGACCGAGTACAACCTGCAGGACAACCGCATGCCCGTCCACATCTTCGACCAGCCTGAAGCTTGGGACGGCGTGCTGACGACGGCGCAGGGCGAACATGTGCAGGCTGAGGTCCTGTTGCGCAGCCTCACATCGATGATCAACAAGGGCATGAGCCGCGAGTACTTCTACGCCGCCACGGGCGAAGGCTGGAACCTCGTAAGCGAAAGCTTCATGTCGGCTGTGAACGCCAAACCCAGCGTCTATCCCGGCAGTCAGCTCGGCGGCGAAACGATGGAAAGCTTCAAGCGGATGCTCGAACAGTTCCAGGGTCCCGGCCCCGAAGGCCCTGCGCGCCAGCTGAGCCTGCTCTCGATCGCCCAAGAAGGAAACGCCTACCAGTTCAAGGGCAACGGCACCGCGGCAGACCCAGACCTCTACGACCGCGACATGCTCGCTGTTCTGCCCTTCCAGTCATCCCCGACGCGCTTCGTCATCCCCGTCTACGTGATGAGCGAGAACCTCACCACCGTGTACAACACCGCCGAACCTGAAAGCTCGCTGACTCGGTTCAACATGCCAAACGAGAACTTCCGCATCACGCTGGGCAACCTGCCGGAAACATCGTCGCCTCCCAACGTAACCGCCTACGATCCGATACGCAACGAAAACACGCCCGCGCGATTTGTTTCGCGTAGAGGCGACGAAGCGATCTTTGAATTCGCGGCCACCGATTATCCCAGGCTGCTCACCGTCGAATACCCCAAAACATGACCCCTGTGCATCGGACCTCCATAGTAGTCAAGTCGCCTCAGCCGAGGCTGCCTCTGCTGACATGCCTCGCCGAGGAGCTAGCCGAGGCTTGATCTTTGGATCGTGATCGAGCACTCCAATCCCACTTCCCTCCTGGTTCCAGGAATCCACAAACTCATGGTGGACATACTGTGTCCTCAGTATCTCCCAAAGAATAGGTACCTCTCCTGCCCAGGCACCAGACGCTATGCCATTGCAAAGCTGATTGTCAGGAACTATGTCGTGAAACGCAATTAGCCCCTTAGGTGTCACAAGTGGACGATACCTACGAAAGTCTTCGGCGGCTCCCGTGAACGAGTGGTCGCCATCTACAAAGAGAAGATCGATCGTCCGCTGGCCGAGTAGTTTGCGGACCTGCTCATGGACATTACTCGATGCTGAGCGGCCATCTATGAGATGCACATCAAGTCCTGCCCTTCGAAACGATTCGAGACGCAAACGATTGCGAGCATACAGGTCGATACCAATCACTAACTGCACCGACGCGATCGCTTGACCGAGGAGAAAGTTGGTACCACCAGCCTGTGTTCCAATCTCCAAGACCACGCGCGGATTGCGTCGAGCCGCGAACTCAAGAAACGACAGGAACTCGCCTGTTTTTTGACTGGCGCCGGATACATGGTAACGATTACCCGGCAAGTATGCTTCCGCAAATTTGAGATAGTCGGATGGCTCGTGACACGTCGTAAGCCGATGCTCAGCCGCTCGACGCTCCTTGCTCCCGAATTGAAAACGCAGACTGGAGACGACGTCGGGTGCGACCTCGCGTGGACCCACTGCCAGTGCTCCGCGAGCAGCGCGGCCCAGAGTCCCCGTTCCGTTGCTTGCAGTATGCAGGAGACTCTCAAAGGTGGTCATGTATCTCGTAGCGTAAGCTGATTCGCTTGCCAAGGCTCTCGTCGAGAGCCGCCGAACGTCGATGTGCATGGATCATAGGGCATGGCGTGGGAGGCTTGGCTGCGCGCGCCGTAAGCCGGCCAGCATCAGCCAAAACAGGTGCCACAACGAAGGCTTCGACGTGTCCCGTCGAGCGAGTTCGTGCTCTTTAGTGCAAGCCACTAAACGAGAGGGCACGGGACTCCTCTCGACCGTATCTGTCGACAACCGGCATAATGGTATCCTCGGCTTAGGTTTCCGCCCAGATCCGAGTCGCCCCCTAGCGCGAGATCAATCCGTGCATGCTGCTGGCAGCTATTTCCGCTCCCGCCACTTGAGCCCATGAACCCGAGTGAGCTGACGATCGCTATAGCGACGTACAATGGCGAGGCTTTCGTCTCAAAGGCAGTCAGCTCAGCGCTTGCGACGGGCGCGCATGTGATCGTGTCTGACGACAATTCGACCGACGCCACGCTGGATATGCTGGCACCCCTTGCACCGCGCATCGAGCTCGTTCGCCAGCCGCGCAACCTCGGCATCGCTGGCCAGTATCAGTTCTTGCTCGAAGCGTGCGAGACGCCTCTAGCGCTGCTCCTCAACCAAGATGACCTTATACTGCCTGACCGTCTAAAGAAGATACAGCTTGATCCAGCGGAGGTCACTGTACTGAACGGATGGGTGATCGACGGTCAAGGACGTAGGCTCCGACCAATTTATCGTCGACCACCTTTCCACGCCACTGTCAAAGGCGTTTACCGGGGCCTGCGAGTCGAGAGCTTCGTCATGACTCCGAGTCAGGTGATCTTTCCAACACGCGTGGCCTTGGACTCCGGTGGCTTCGTGATTACCACAGACCCTGGCCAAGGGGCCGAGGACTGGATGTGCTGGCTTCGACTGGCCGCAACGGGTACGCACTTCAGACTGAGGCTCAGGCCAGCGATGGCCTATCGCAAGCACGATGCTAACTATAGTCATCGAGGAGCGTCCTTCCATATTGCGAGTCGACAAGCCGTGAGGGAGCGCTTTCCCCACCCACCCGAACGAGACGATCGACTTCGCCTTGGGTGGTAATTGCCTGTCGCGGAGCCTCTTATAGAGCCGAACTGCCGTTAACAAACATGACCCGCTACGACCTGCCCGCTGAGACCTTCAGGATTACGCTCGGTAATCTGCCGAGGACACACGCCCAACCTCCATCAGTCAGCGCGTATGATCCGCTGCTCAACCGATCTACATCAGCGCGGCTCGTGACACGCAAGGATGGCAAAGCCGTAGTCTCCTGACAATCGACTACCGTTGATCCATTGAGCAAGGCGAGTGGCCCGACCCCCTGCGCTCGGCCCGACTGGACCGATGAACAGGGTCCCGGTCAGATAGAGTGATGCCTGTTACTTGGCTGCATTCCCAATGAAGATCGTCCTCACCATTCATCATCGTCTTTCGCGTAATGCGGGTGCGCCCGGTGTGACCCTTGACTTTGCTGAGCAATTGACGAAGCAGGGGCATAAGGTCCGTGTGATCTCATTTGACGATCTTCAACTGCGACTGCCTGAGCGAGTGGCGGCGTTGCTGTTTCCGCTGCTCGTAGCTTGGAGACTTCTCTGCTGGAGGCCCGCAATTGTCGATGCATCCACCGGAGACGCTGCTGCCATCATAATGATGCCGCGGGTGTTACGTCCGTTCGTCGTGGTAACGCGGTCACACGGCTTGGAGCCTCTGGCGTGGCGTCGGGAGAAGGACGAATCGATTACGGCCGCTAGACAGATCTCATTCAGGCGGCGGCTTTACATGAATCTGTGCCGTGTTCCCATGGTCAATCTGACTCTTCGGCGTTCAGACGGCGTTATTGCCCTGAATCAAGATGAGGCTGACTACCTCAAGCGCCTAGGAGCACGAGCTATTATAGTAAGCGCCAACGGGATCCCCGATCACTTAGCACCTGAGCCTCACCCCACTGAGCTTCCAATCGATGCGATCACCGGTATAGCATTCGTTGGTAGTTATATCGCACGTAAGGGTATCGATGTCTTAGCAACAGCGACATCCGAGCTTTTCAAGAATCGCGACGACGTGAGACTGGGACTATTCGGCACCGGCGCAGACCAGTCGACCATACTGTCCGATTACTCTAAGTGCATCCATTCGCGCATCAGCGTCGTACCGCAGTTCGAGAGGTCAGAACTACCACGATTACTCGCCGATTACGACATACTTGCCTGTCCGAGTTTTTTCGAGGGCGCAAGTATTGCCCTGCTCGAAGGAATGGCGTGCGGTCTGGCGCCAGTCGTCACCGAGGCCTGTACGTCTGGGGTCGTCCGAGATGGCATCAATGGTCTAGTGGTCCAAACCGGTGACGCCAAAGCATTCGAACGAGCCCTCAAGCGATTAGTCGGCAGTCCGAAGCTACGCCGCCAGCTTGCAAGCGCAGCACAACAAACAGCGCGAGAGCACACATGGTCGATCGTTTGCGAACGGATCGCATCCTGGTACTCGGAGTTACTGTATGCATGAGGGCGCACCGAGGTCTCTGTAGCTCGACTCTTCCAGCTTGAACACGGCTGTAGTTCAGCTCTTCGCCCTCCTCACAGCCACAAGTGCCCCAAACCCCTCCTCGGGCCAGCCCAGCCGCCCCTGGCCTGCTACACCGCATAAAACCCCATCGCACTACTCATCTAGCCCCGTACCGGTAAGCTGCAACGATGCTCAACGCCCCACAACAAGTCATACGGGCCGCGTTTCTCAAGGCCGGTTACAAGGTTACGCGCGTCGGGGTTCCCGACGACATTAGCGACAGCGCATTCCTCGCAAGCATGCGGCGCTGTCATGCCTATACGGCTACCAGTCCGGAGCGCATGTACGCGCTGTGGCAGGCCGTTGAGCATGTCGAGCGACACGGTGTTCTCGGGGATATCGTTGAGTGTGGCGTGTGGCGTGGTGGAAGCTCGATGCTTGCGGCGCTCGCGACAAGACATTTCGCGGATTCATCGCGACGCCTCTGGCTGTTTGACACGTTCGAGGGGATGTCTGATCCCAGTCCGCACGACGTGTACAAGGACGGCACACCAATCGCGAGCGGCTGGCAACGGCACGCCGATCCGGCAGATCATCTCTTTGCGTATGCCTCCCTAGAGGAAGTGCAGAGAAACATGGCTAACACGAACTATCCCCCAGACCTCATCAACTATGTGCGCGGCAAGGTCGAGGACACGCTTGCTGGAGCGCCGATAGAGCGGATGAGCATCCTTCGCCTTGATACCGACTGGTACGAGTCGACAAAGCTAGAGCTTGAGGTGCTCTGGGAGCGTTTGTCGCCTAATGGGGTACTCATCATCGATGACTACGGGCACTGGCAAGGCGCGCGGCGCGCCGTAGACGAGTTCTTTACCGGGCGTCCTGACGCGCCGCTGTTGGTGCGCATCGACGAAACGGGACGCATCGCGGTCCGAGGCCACTAGTGAGCTCCTGTAACGTTTGGCTCTAGGTACGTTGCAGGACGGCGAGCGAGTCAATCTCGTCTACGACCTGCCACTCGGGATCCTGGCGGAGCTGCTGAAGCAACCGTACGGGGCCCGTTGCCTGATCGGTCCATGGAGCTTCAAGGCGTGCGTCGTGCAACGCGACATGACCACTGGGCGCAAGGTGGCGCGTCCATTGGTTCCAATCGTCCATCACACCCGCGTACGAGTGGTCACCGTCGATAAACAGGAAGTCGATTGGTGTACTCCAGCGCTTACCGGCCGCCAGACTAAGCTCCTCGATCCACACGACCTCGCCGCGCTTGATCGACGATACGAGTCGGTGAGCGATGAGGCGGGCCGGGCTCACCGGCCCTAGGATGCTCAGGTGGTAGGGATCGATCAGGTAGAGCTTGCCGTCGGCTGCCATTACCTGGCGCATCTCCCACGCAGAGCCGCCCTCTGCCACTCCGATCTCGACGATCACCTTTCGTTCCGCGGCGTACTCGCGAAGCAGCCGACCCTCGGCTTCAGTGTGCTCAGAGGCCGCCGGCCTGAGCCCGACGAGCCCAAATACGGACCGGTTGAGGTGCCCACGATCTACTCGGTGCTCGGGTGGCCGCACCGGAGGGAATATACAGCCTGGGAGAATGACTGCGCTGGGTTTCGCCAAATCTTCCTCTGGCCTCCGGGCCTCGAGATGGATATGAAGCCAGTATCTACAGTCCTATCTCAACGAGTACACATGGCGCTACAACGCGCGGTTGGAGGGCGTAGCGATGTTCGAGCAGCTAGTCGTCTGTCCGGGCTGCGCGTAGTTGAGCGTAGACTCTCCCCATGCGTGCCAGCCTTCGTCGCATTGTCGAGGGGGTGCTGAGTATCGTGCTTGCGTCATTCGCCCTCGGGTTTGGGGCCGGGGGGCTGTGGATTTTGTCGGCGCTTGCCCTTCTAGTCCTTGTGGGAGATATGCTCGCGGGCAGGATGAAACGGCGCAGGAGGACTGACGAGCGGAGGGCAGCTGAGCGCCGCGACAACGCAGAGCGCTCAAACGCCGATACCGCCTCAATAAAGATCACGGGCGACGTACTGAAGGATGTCCATGTGGACCGGAACTACTCCGACGGCACCGGGCCATTAGTTGACATTCAGGGCCGTGAGATGAAGGACGTAACCGCCGACGACAACATTCACGACCCCGGGGGCAAGCTAACTCCCGAGCAGATCAGGACGCTCATGAGAAGGAAGCGCTAGCACTAGGCGGGGCAGTCCACGGCTACGACCGAGGACCCTTGCCGGCACGCCTTACTAGCTTCTCGAAGTCCTCCTCCTTGAGGATCGGGATCTCGATCGGCTCGCCCTGCTTGGGCTGTGTCTGCTGAGTCCTTGGCGCAGACTCCAGCTCGTGCTGATCGTCGGCGGGCATCTGTGCTCAGGGTAGCGAAGACCCATGACATCTCGCGCCCAGCGACACCGTAATCCACAGCCACCCAAACGTAAGATGGCTAAGGCCGAGATCGTCCGCAACACGCAGGACATGATGCGACGAGCCACCAAGGGCCTTGCCGATGCGACCGGCCCCGATCCTGGGCGCAGACGTGACGGAGTCATGGACCTCTTTGTCTTCGGCCGGAGCACCACGCTTGCGATGGAGAAGATGAAGAGCTTGGACCCCGGATACAAGGCGTGGCGCGAACCATACGAAGCACGGTTCGCGAGCGATCCCCTTATGAGCTTCTTCAGCAAGACGCGCACGGACATCATCCACCAAGGCGAGTTGACTATGACAAATCACGTCGTATCGCAGAGGAGGCTTTGAGACCGTGAGCGCGATGCCGCGCTACCTAGACGAGCATGCCCTAACGAATAGCGTCGGGAGCTTTATCGGCGATGAAACCGGGGCGGGCCACGGATGGCTCGTGGCCATGCCCGACGGATCTCGACAGAAGGTCTACGTGATCTTTCCCAGTGAACCCGGCTTAGAGAGCCGACTTGTGCCGCCCGATACGCCCAAGGAACACGATGGGCTACCGATCACCGACACGCCAATCGCCAACCTGGGCGGTCTCTACCTCGCCGCCTTGGCCCGGATGGTCGAGGAGTTCACCGCCAGGTTCTCCGAGTAGCGCTGTCCCCCAATATCGCAGTGCCGCCACCTACTTCGGCGTGACGCCCTCGCCCCAAATATCGGCGATATGGGCAAGCGTGTATTCGCAATACTCGGTTGGCACCACAGCGGCTAGCGCCAAGAACGCATCCTCCAGCGGAGGCGCAACAGGCGTCGTGTCGAGCGTTGGGCTGCTGGCTGCGGTCATAAGCCGTAGGCTGGTAGTGCTCCCAAGCGCTTGAACGCCCGCAGGATCATTGCAGCAGAGGGCCAGTCGGCGGGCAGGTGCAGCGTGCCCGCCGCGCGTGGCGAATGAGCTGCCCAGCGACGTGCAGGATGCGCTAGCCGTAAACGCTTTGGTTAAAGATGGCGTGCTCGCCGTCGACGGTAGATGCTACGTCCAGATCATGATGTCGTGGACTGTCAGCGCGAGTTCGGTCACCCAGGTCCCGTTGCGGAGCTCGCTGTCTTGGTGATCGCGGGCTTCCGTGCGGTCTCTGGGAGGGCAAGGATCTGCTCTTTGCCATGTGCCATGACACACGTTCCCAGGGAGAAGAGGAGATCGCACTCCCGACATCCGGACACGAAGTCGTGGGTTGCCCCTGCGGAATATCGAGATCACTGTATTATACGCTGGAAAGCGAAGGTAATCGACGAAATTAGGTATAGGTGAGCGCTACCGAGTCCAATAGCAGTCGCACCACAAGGCGGCTGCATATTTTCCACGTGCACCAGACCCCAGCGTTTATTGGGGGGTCAGAGCAGTCGTTGCAGCTGTCGATGCAGTACCTTAGAGCGAAAGGGCACAAGGCAACGCTGCTGTGTGGGACGACCAGTGGAAAGATGCCGATGCCGGACGTCAACAATCTCATCGCGCTTCCAGAACTATTTTTGCGGGACCCCTTGCCATTTTGGCGCCGGGCTGAGTTAGGGCGACTATTACTGTCGGAAGTCGACCGGCTCTCACCAGATGTCGTGCATATCCGTGGAAACGGCTTGCAACCCTATCTCGTCGAGCATCTGGCAGCGCACTGGCCAACCGTCTATAGTCCGCACAACCCTGTATGCCCCAACGGCGCACGCTACCTCTATCGTGATCGCTCGATATGCACAGCTCCCGTCAGCCACTCGTGCATTACGTCGGGTTTCCGTGCCCACGGATGCGGTCATCTCTCTACTGGAGACCCGGTGTCGGCACCCGCGTTTGCGCGTGCGCTGCTAACAACAAAGAAGCTGCTTCGAGCCATGAAGAGATGTCAGTGCGTTCTCGCGTCATCGACATGGCAGGCTGAGACCCTTATTCGTGACGGGCTCCCTAGTGATCGAGTCGCCGTGGTTCACCCTCCTATCACACCGATGCTTCGTGCCCCATCGGACAACGAGCCCACAGTTGTGTTTGCTGGACGTCTTGTTGAATTTAAGGGCGCTGATCACCTCCTGCGCGCCTCGTCCTGCATAACCTCACCACATCGAGTCTGGATAATCGGCGACGGCCCCGCTCGTCAGCAGCTTGAGCAATTCAGCACCGAGCTAGGAATCGACAGCCGAGTCACGTTCTGGGGCGCAATGGAGCCCGATCGCATCCATGAGCTCATGGCACATGCGACGGTTGTGGTGGTTCCGTCGCTGTGGCCGGAGACATTCAATCAAGTGGGCGCACAAGCGGCCACTGGGGGCCACCACGTGGTCGCGTACGACGCTGCCGGAATGCAGGATTGGGGCTCTCGCTATAGCAACGTAGTACTGGTTGAGCACGGCCAGTGGCACCTCCTCGCCGATGCGATAGACGTGATCTTGGCTAGCTTAGATCAGCCTATCGGAGCGGTCCCCAATTACTTTTCCTCGGACGCGCACACTGAATCGCTACTAAAGATCTACAACAGAGCGGTTGCGTGCGGCATATGACGCCGAGCCGCTATCCCACGTCAAAGCGATCCCATTCCGGAAGCTCCGGCGGCCAGTGTAGAGGCGGAGCGATAGTAGGAATTATCTCGCTGCAGGAGAGCAATTGTATCGAACGCCTCCAACCGACCATCGACGATGACCATCACCCGACCACATATATCGAGCGTCGACATGCGGTGCGCAATGATAAACAGCGTCACGTTTCCCTTGAGCGCGATCAACGACTCTTGGATGAGCATCTCCGAGCGGGGATCGAGCGCACTGGTCGGCTCGTCCAGCACCAAGACCCCAGGTTGAGCTGCAAGCCCGCGGGCGAGGCAGATCCGCTGCTGCTGGCCACCCGAAACCGCGTCGGCACGAGGGCCGATGATCGTGTCATAGCCGTCCGACCACCCCATGATGTCGTCATGAATACGAGCGAGCCGACCGGCTCGCTCAACAGCTTCATCATCAAGGTTGCGAAAATATCGTATGTTGTCCGCGACGGATGCATGTACCAGACGGGGTTCCTGAGGCACATAGGCGACTCGGCGATGCCAATCCTCGCGCGCGAACTGCTCCACGGCCACACCGTTGACAAGATAGCGACCGTGGTCGGGGCTCCTTAACTGCAGCAGGAGCTGAACTAGGGTCGACTTGCCCGCACCCGACGGACCAACGACGCCGATCGATTCGCCGCCGGCCACTTCGAAGCTGATGTCGGACAACACCGGTCGGCCGGGTTGGTACGCATAGGAGACATTCTCAAAAGCCAACGCCTGCACGCTTGGCAGCGACCGTTCGCCCGTGACCGGACTGCTTGCCATGTAGAGTCGCTCTACTTCCTGCAGGCGCTCGACGAAGGGCAGGGCCTGGCGGAGGAACTGGTATGAGCCCTGGATCTGCTGGCCATACGTTCCCGCTCGCACGAGCAGCAGGACGACCGCTCCGAGCGAGGCCACATCGCCGCTGCCCGCGGCGTAGAGACCGGCAAGGCCCGCCACAAGGATCAAGAAAATTAGACTCTGGTAGATATTTGGAACGAGGCGGCCGAGCAGCTGGGTGTGAAAGAAGAGATCCTGAGCCTTAGCAGTGAGACGGTCGATCTTGTTGCGCTGAGCGGCTGCCACGCCGAACACCTGGGTCTCCTCGGCAACCCTGACCGCCTCGCCGATCCCACTGGCGTAGTCCATCTGTGACTGCGAAAGATTACGGGCACGCCGGCTTCCGAGCGCATTCAGCGGCCGCAAGAGCCCAAACAGGACGACGGCTGCAACCAGAACGACAACGGCAGCTCCGATGTTGAGCGCCAGCGCGGAGATGACCAAAACGAGGAACGTGAGCAGCGAGGTGACCAAAGCCGTCGCCTGCAGCGCACCCTGTCCTGCCTGCAGCACCTGACTGGTCAT
>Ga0182024_10016937_pt1 | contig 13753 bp, 12 predicted proteins | sample P32metaG_FD_120480 | JGI IMG/M metagenome (GOLD analysis project Ga0182024, IMG submission 120480) | Permafrost microbial communities from Stordalen Mire, Sweden - P3-2 metaG (Illumina Assembly) | ecosystem: Environmental > Terrestrial > Soil > Wetlands > Permafrost | place: Sweden: Stordalen... | reverse complement strand
TGTGGAGATTTATTCGATCGGCATCTTCGATCCCTATGCGCCCACGCCGGAGGAGCGCACGGGGCCGCAGTTGCTGAACGATTTGAGCGAAGAGACGGGCGGGCGGCTGTTCCGCGTGGACTCGATCGACGATATGGGCGACATTGCGGAGAAGATTTCCACCGAACTGCGCAACCAATACATGATCGGCTACCGTCCCAAGGATCTGACCCGGGATGGCAAGTGGCGTAAAGTGAAGGTGAAGGTGAATCCGCCCGCTGGATTGCCTCCGCTGACTGTCCATGCTCGCACCGGCTACTATGCGCCTTTGCAATAATCTGCTTCTCTCGATATTTTTTGCCGGAGCGACGTTGACGCTCGGTGCACAACAAGCACCCAGCCCGGCGTTGCCTGCCTCAAACTCGCCAGCGTCGACCTCGACTTCGGCGGCTTCGCAGGCTGCGCCCGCGACACCGGCGGCGAGGCAGGCGCCGTCTCTGACCGTGGACCGCGACCCGGTGCGCTCGCCGGATGCCGAAGCTCCCAACACCGCGGCCGGAGCCATGCGCAAGGAAGGATCGGGATTCGTTCTGCACACCGACGTGGAAGAGGTGGTGCTGAACGCCACGGTGCTGGAGGGAAACAAGCTGGTTCCGGATCTGAAGGGGGACAATTTTCAGATTTCCGAGGACGGGGCCAAGCAGACCGTCATCAGCTTCCAGCACACCGACCTGCCGGTTTCGATTGCGCTGGTGGTGGACAACTCGGGCTCGATGGCGCGCAAGCGGCCCTCGGTAAACAAGAGCGCAGTGGATCTGATTGAAGCTTCGAATCCGCAGGACGAGGCGTTTGTGGTGAACTTCTCCGACGAGGCGTTCATCGACCAGGAATTTACTTCCGACGTGAACAAGCTGCGCGATGGGCTGGGGCACATCGAGTCGCGCGGCGGGACGGCGCTGTACGATGCGGTAGTGGCCTCGGCGGACAAGCTGGCGGCGGACGCCAAGCGGCCCAAGCAGGTGCTGATCCTTATTACGGACGGGGAAGACAATGCTTCCACGCTGAACCTGGAGCAGACCATCCGGCGGGTGCAGCAGTTGTCGGGGCCGGTGATCTATTCGATTGGATTGCTGTTCGGCGACGAGATGAGCCATGCCGAGGTGCGGCACGCGCGGCGGGCGCTGGAGATGCTGTCGGGGGAGACGGGCGGGATCGCGTTCTTTCCCAGGTCGATTGAGAATATCGACCAGATTGCGGCGGAGGTGGCGCGGGACATTCGCAACCAGTACACGCTGGGCTACCGCTCGACGAAGCCGATGAATGAGCCGGGATTCCGGCGTATCGAAGTGAATGCACAGGCCAAGGGGATGGGAAAGCTGACTGTAAGAACGCGGACGGGGTACTTCCCGGTGGTGAGGCCGGCAGGGAAGAGCGCGGCTCAGGACAAGAAATAGAGCCCAATGGCGGCGCGGGCCGTGGGATAGACTGAAGCTGCCATGTCCGTTGCATCTTCGACCTCGCCTGCTCTTCGTATTGCTTCCGATATCACACAACTTGTGGGGCAAACGCCCATGCTGCAACTGGCGCGGCTGGCGCCGGAGCCAGGGGCGGCGGTGTTTGCCAAGCTGGAATTTCTGAACCCCGGCGGCAGCATCAAGGACCGCGCGGCGCTGGGGATGATTCTGGACGCGGAGGCGCGGGGGCTGCTGCATCGCGGTTCGACGATCATTGAGGCTACGGCAGGCAACACCGGCGTGGGGCTGGCGCTGATCGGGGTCAATCGCGGCTACACGGTGAAGCTGTTTGTGCCGGAGGGGTTTGCCGAGGAGAAGTGCATTCTGATGCGCGGGTTTGGCGCGGAGGTGACTCGCACGCCGGAGGACGAAGGCATGACGGGGGCGATCAAGCGCGCGCGAGCGGCGGGGGCGGAGATTCCGGGATCGTTTACGGCGCTACAGTTTCAGAATCAGGCCAATCCGCGGTTCCACCACGATACGACAGCAGTCGAGATATGGGAGCAGATGGAAGGGCGCGTGGACGGGTTTGTGGCCGGTGTTGGATCGGGCGGGACGTTCAGCGGCGTGGCGCGGTTCCTGAAGGAGCAGAACCCGGCGGTGGTGAATGTGGCGGTGGAGACGCAAGGGTCGATTCTGCAGGGCGGCGCGCCGGGCAAGCACAAGGTTGAAGGGATTGGCGTGGCGTTCGTGCCGGAGACGTTTCATCGCGAGGTGTGCGACCGGATTGTGGCTGTCAATGACGACGACGCTTTCGGCATGGTGAAGCGACTCGCCTGCGAAGAAGGGCTGGTGGGTGGATCGAGCTCCGGCGCGGCGGTGTTTGCGGCGGTGGAACTGTCGCGGGAGCTGGGCGCGGGGAAGCGGATCGCGGTGATTATTCCGGACTCGGCGGAGCGGTATTTGTCGAAGAAGATTTTTGATGGCGGGGCTTAGCGCCGGATCTGCTCCTGATCAGGGCGACCGGTCGAGGCTCGTGGTTTCCCACCCTTTCGCCAGGAAAAAGGCGAAAGGATGGGGCACGGAGCGTTTCGGGCCCGAAGAGATGATTCATTCCGCCGCAACTTGAGCAGGTAATCGTTTACAATTTGGGCGCGGCAGGGACGGCTCCCCGGGGGCCTGCTTGGGTTCGATGCGCCCGGCGGAGCGGCATGTTGCTGCGGACTGGAGGGCGATGGAATGGGAAATGAGCGGAGTGTGATGTGTAGGTGGGGCGCGGCGTGCGCACGCGCTGTGGGGGTGTTGCTGTGCGCGGCGATGCTGGCGAGTGCGGGCCTTGCGCAGAGCCTGGCGGGGTTTTGGATGCAGCCGGGCAGAACGCTGGACAACGGGGAGCAGCAGAAGTGGGTTCTGGAACTGAAGCAGAACGGCAGCGAACTGACGGGGACGCTCAAGAATCTTGATTACGGGGTGGAGCTGAAAGGTACGGCGACGGGGAGCCACTTCGAATTGTTCGCGCCGTGGCAGCCGGCGACGCCGTTCATTACCGGCGACCTGGTGAACGGCGAACTGCATGGGATGGAGCGCGGACGTCGTCCTGTGCTGGCGAAACCTGCTACCGCGGCGGACGATATACCGACGGTGAGTTATATTGAGCCTCCGCGGCTGAAGACGGTGCCGGATAATGGGCTGGCGAAGACGCCGCCGATGGGCTGGAACAGCTGGAATCTGTTTGCGGGCAAGATCGACGACCAGACGGTGCGGACGATGGCCGACGCCATGGTTTCGAGCGGGATGCGCGACGCGGGCTATAACTACGTGAACATCGACGACACCTGGGAAGGCGTGCGCGATGCACAGGGAAATTTGCAGTCGAACCACAAGTTTCCCGACATGAAAGCGCTTTCGGACTACGTCCATTCGAAGGGATTGAAACTGGGAATCTACTCGGGGCCTGGGCCGCGGACGTGCGCGGGTTATCCGGCCAGCTATGGGCACGAGGAGCAGGATGCGAAGACTTTTGCCGGATGGGGTATCGACTATTTGAAGTATGACTGGTGTAGCGCCAGGAACATTTACAAGAACGACGCGCTGCAGCCGGTGTACCAGAAGATGGGAGCGGCGCTGGAGGCGACGGGAAGGCCGATTGTTTATAGCCTGTGCGAGTACGGATGGGGCGAGGTGGAGAAGTGGGGTCCGGCGGTGGGCGGGAACGTCTGGCGCACAACGGGCGACATCCGCGACTCGTGGGACAGCATGATCGGGAATGTGGAGAAGCAGGTTGCGACGGCGCCGTATGCGGGGCCAGGACACTGGAACGATCCGGACATGCTGGAGATCGGCAACGGACACATGACGGAGGATGAATACCGCACCCACATGAGCCTTTGGGCGCTTGTGGCTTCACCGCTGCTGGCGGGGAACGATGTGCGCAGCATGACGGATGCGACCAAGGCGATTCTGATGAACAAGGATGTGATTGCGGTCGACCAGGACCCGCTGGGCAAGCAGGCATCGCCGGTGAAGAATGGCGACCTGGAGACCTGGGTGAAGCCGCTGGCCGACGGCAGCGTGGCTGTGGGGGTGGTGAATCTGGGTGCAGCCGCGGCGCAGGCTACGGTGAAGGAGAGCGACCTGGGGTTGAGCGGCAAGGTGAAGAAGGCGCGGGATCTCTGGGCGCATCGGGATGTGAAGTTTGTGGATGGAGCTTTTTCGGCTACGGTGCCTTCCCATGGGGTGCTGATGCTGCGGGTGAGTGCGAAGTGAAAAGGGGCGTGGCGTTAGAACAGCGGTTTATCCGTCGGCTTCTTTCTCCGATTTTCCCAAACACTTGTCATCCTTGGTGATGATACAAGGATGACAGGGCTTATTGTCTGAAAGAGTGATGACCTGAATCCCGCGTGCCGGGCCGGCCGCGATAAGCTAGAGGCTGGGAGCTAAGACATACAAGCTGACTATGCCTGAATACAAATACGCGACTCTTGCTGTTCATGCGGGGCAATATCCGGACCCTTCTACGGGCGCGGTGAATGTGCCTGTTTACCTTTCATCGACGTTTGAACTGACCGGCATTGGCACGGATAAGGGATGGGACTACTCGAGGGCGGGGAACCCGACTCGCGATCGTCTCGAAGAGGCGTTGACGGTGCTCGAGGGCGGGACCAGCGCCCATGTTTTCTCGAGCGGCATGGCGGCGATTTATGCGCTGGTAGCCACGCTGCACGCGGGCGATCACGTGATCTGCTCGCACAATGTGTACGGCGGCACGCAGCGGCTGTTCAACCTGGTGGTGCGCAACTATGCGATCGACATCGAGTATGTGGATACGGGCGACCTGAAGGCAGTGGAAGCGGCGATTCGGTCGACGACGCGGCTGATTCATGTAGAGACGCCGACTAATCCCATCATGTCGCTGACGGACATTGCGGCGGTGAGCGCGATTGCGCACGCGCACGGCGTCGAGGTGAGCGTGGACAACACGTTCATGTCGCCAGTGCTGCAGAGCCCGCTCAAGCTGGGCGCGGATATCGTGATGCACTCGACGACCAAGTTTCTCAATGGCCATTCGGACGGGCTGGGCGGGGCGCTGATCGGGTCGAAGGCGGAACATAAGGAGCGGTTCAATCTGGTGCAAAAGGCGGCAGGCGGGATTCTTTCGCCGTTCGAATGCTTCCTGGTGCTGCGCGGCATCAAGACGCTGCCGCTGCGCATGAAGGCGCACGAGGAAAATGGGCGGGCGGTGGCGGCGTTCTTGGCCACACAGCCGAAGCTTACGCGGTTGGCGTATCCGGGGTTGAAGAGCCACGCGCAGCATGAGATCGCGGTGCGACAACAAAAAGGATTTGGGTCGATGATGAGCTTCGACCTGGTTACGTCTGCGGCAGCGGGACGATTCCTGGGGGCGTTGAAGCTGTTTCTGAATGCGGAGTCGCTGGGCGGGGTGGAATCGCTGGCTTCGCACTCGGCGACGACGACCCATGCGGCGTTGAGCGACGAGGATCGGCAGCGGCTGGGGATCACCGAGGGGCTGGTGCGGCTGTCGGTGGGGATTGAGGACAAGGACGATCTGATTGCGGATCTGGAGCAGGCATTGGCGGCGGTTTGACGCGGCCCGACCGCCAAAAGCGGTGTCAATCGCGACTTCAAGAGTGGCCGCAGCCTTACGGCGTTTGGCAGCGCCGTGTTAATTTGACGATTGTGCATGAGACCGATCGACAAATTGAACGAGGGCTGGCTCTTCACCGGGCCGGAGACGTTCAGGCGGCAGAGAAGATCTACCGGAGGGTTCTCGCGCGAGATCCAAACCAACCGGACGCGCTTTACCTGATGGGCTGTCTTGCGCATCAGAGCGGCAAGAGTTCGGATGCGGTGGGGCTCCTGGAGAGAGCAATCCTGGCACGCCCGAAGAAGGCAGAATATTACCATGCCCTGGGCACGACGTTGGCTAGCCAGGGAAACTGCGACCTGGCGGAGAGCAATCTACGCCGGGCAATCGAGCTGGGCAGCCGGCCTGAGTTTTACACCAGCCTGGGAATGCTGTTGGAGAGACAAAAACGGCTTGCTGAAGCTATTGTGGAGTTCGAAACAGCGACAAGATTAGCCGCCGACGATGCGGAAGCCCACATCAATCTTGGGAATGCATATTATGCGGCGGGTAGGTTCCAGGATGCTATCGATTGTTACCAGGAAGCGCTCAAACTTCGGAATGGGCACGTTCCGGCTGGGGCGGCGTTGAGGAAGGCTCTTGCCTCCGCCGGGAGAAACGATGAAGCCATTGCACTTTTGAAGCAAGCGATGGCGCCGCTTCTCGGAGATGCCGATCAGCTCTGCGATCTGGCAGACGCACTGCAGCAGGCTGAGGATTTCGCTGGAGCGATTGAGGTTTACCAGTGCGCGCTTGCAGTCAGCCCGCAATCGCCGCGGGCCTGGTTTGCGCGCGGCTGCGCGGAGATTGCCCGCGAGGAGTTCGCACCCGCAATCCCTTGCTTTGAGCGGGCGATTGCGTTGCGGCCGGAATGGCTCGAGGCTCGGCACAATCTTGCCAGAGCGCTGTACGGAATGGGGCAGGTATCTCGGGCATATGAAGAGTTCAAAGCGTGCGCAGCTCGAAGCGAGGAGGGTTCGCGCCTGGCGCGCGCGATGCTTGCAGTGATCGCGCCGGGGGCGCCGCAAGCTGACAATCAAGATGTTTTGAAGATGCGAAATGCGTGGGTGAGGGACCTGTGCGCCGAGAACTTACCCGCCGAAACGGCGCCGACGATCCTACTCACAAGCGGTAAGTTGAAGATAGGCTATGTTTCCTCGTTTTTCTCCCGCGATAACTGGATGAAACCTGTATGGGGGCTGATTAATCAGCATGACCGCCGGGACTTCGACATTTACCTATTCTCCGACGGACCAAGGTCAACCATTCTTCACGGCTATAACTCGACAGATGCCGATCATTTCTTCGACACCACGCGGCTTTCGAATGAGGACTTAGCGGCCCTTATCCGAAAAAACGAGATACAGGTATTAGTCGATCTAAATGGGTATAGCGACATGAAACGCCTGCCTATGTTCATGTTGCGGCCGGCAAGGGTCATTGTCGGCTGGTTCAACATGTATGCGACTACCAGCATGCCTTGTTTCGATTATCTGGTTGGAGATAGAGAAGCGATTCCGCCGGAAGAAGAGGATTTCTATTCGGAAAAGGTTAAGCGAGTCACTCACAGCTACCTGACCTTCTGCGTCGATTATCCAGTTCCTCCGGTAGCGGAGTTACCGTGCACGAGGGACTGCCCATTCACCTTTGGATGTCTTGGCTCGCAATACAAGATCACCAGTGAAGTTGTGAAGGCCTGGAGCCGCATTCTCGCCGCAAGCCCCGGCAGCCGCCTTTTGATCAAGAACAGGCACCTGGGTTCAAGGTCTTCCCGCGAGTTTATGGAGAACCTGTTCTCAAGGTTTGGCGTGGCACGGGAGCGACTGCTGCTCGAAGGCCCTGAGGATCATTTTGAGTTTCTGAAGGCTTACGACAAGGTGGATCTCGCATTCGATACGTTTCCTTATAACGGCGGAACAACGACGACCGAGGCGATATGGCAGGGCGTTCCTGTTGTGACGTTTGCTGGAGACAGGTGGGCTTCGCGAACCAGCGCATCCATTCTGCGGGCTGGCGGTCTTCGAGAGTTTGTTGCAAACAATCTTGAGGAGTACATCTCTCTCGCCGGCCACCTGGCAAACTCGCCGGAAGAGATAACTCGGCTCGCCTGGATTCGGACTAACATGAGGAAGCAACTTATAGCTTCCAGCGTCTGCGATACTCGCGGGTTTGCGCGGGAGATGGAAGGGATTTACCGGAGTTGCTGGGAAGACCGGATGCAGAAGCGAAATTTTCTTGAACTCAGTCAGCAAGGCTGAATAGACTCGAGATTCTCGGAGTGCTCGAACGAATGTATTTCATTCGTGCCCAATTATAACTATCTTCGAACTGTGGTAGCTTTGAACCGCTTGCGTTCTGTCTCAGAAATTCTCATCAAAAATGTTGAAGGCCAAATGCAGATTCTTCGGCTCACCACCCCAAACTGAAAGACGTTTGGGGCCCCGTTCGCTCAGAATGACAGCCCGATAGTGTTATGAACTTCTGGGACGCCGCTTTAGAGCATTTTCGGGAATAGTGTAGCCCTCAGTCTTATTGGTATCCCACCCTTTCCGCAGAAAGAAGCGGAAAGGATGGGGCACGGAGGACTACAGCAAAAACGAAAATGCTTCAGTGCCCTATCGGAGCGGGGGCCAGCTTTTTTGGCCGCCGCATGAGGAAGGGCAGGGGGATGAGGATGGCGGTGGTGGCGACCATGATCCAGGTGACGTCGACATAGGAAAGTAATCGGGCCTGGATCTGGGCCATGCCGTAGATTTGCGCGCCGGCGCGGCCTGCCGCGTCGGGCATGGCGCCGCTGCCGCGCCGCATCCAGGCGCTGGCCAGGCCGGAGCGCAGTGCATCGAAGGGACCGTTGCCGGCGACGGTGTGGGCGTTGAGCATGGCCAGGTGTTTCTGGGTGAGGCGCGCCAGCAGCGTGGTGACCACGCTGATGCCGACTGAGCCGCCGAGATTGCGCATGAGGGCGGACATGCCGCTGACTTCGTTGTACTTCTCCTGGGGAATGCCGGCGTAGCACAGGGTGTTGATGGGGATGAAGAGGAATGGCAGGCCGAGAGCGATGACTACGCGCCAACTGACTGCCATGCTGAAGGGGACGTTGAGACTGAGACCGGTCATGCGGTAGAGGCCGAAGGTGGTCATGGTGAATCCCAGGGCGACCAGCAGGCGCGGATCGAATTTGGGCGCGAGGAAGCCGGCCACCGGGAATAAAAACATGAGCGCGATGCCGCCGGAGGAGACGGCCATGCCGGCCTGTTCGGCGGAATAGCCCATGATCTCCTGGAGAAACTGCGGGATGAGCACGGTGGAGGAATAGAGCGAGACGCCGACCATGAACAGGACGAACATGGTGGTGCCGACGTTGCGCTGGGCGAAGAGGCGCAGGTCGAGAATGGGATGCTGGACGTGGAGCTGGCGATAGATGAAGACCACCAGGCCGATGGCGGCAACGACGACGCAGGTGACGATGAAGCGGGAGCTGAACCAGTCGTCTTCCTGGCCCTTGTCGAGCATGGTCTGGAGAGCGCCAATGGTGACGACCAGCAACCCCAGGCCCCAGTAGTCGATGCTTTCGCGCCGCTTGCGGATTTCGGCCAGGTAAGGCGGGTCTTCTACAACGCGGTTGGTCATGTAGAGCGACAGGATGCCCACGGGGATATTGATGAAGAAGATCCAGCGCCAACTGAAGTTGTCGACGATCCAGCCGCCGACGGTGGGGCCGAGCACGGGAGCCAGCACTACGGCCATGCCGTAAACGGCGAAGGCCATGCTGCGTTTTTGCGGGGAAAATGTGTCGGCGAGGATGGATTGCTCGCTGGGCTGGAGACCACCGCCGGCTGCGCCCTGCAGGACGCGGAAGAAGACCAGCACGCCGAGCGTGGGGGCGAGGCCGCAGAGCAGGGAAGCGGTGGTGAAGAGCGCGACACAGGTCATGTAGAAACGCTTGCGGCCGATGCGGTTGGCGATCCATCCGCTGATGGGCAGGACAACGGCGTTGGCTACGAGGTAACTGGTGAGCACCCAGGTGGCCTCATCGCGGCTGGCGGAAAGGGAGCCGCCGATGTGGGGCATGGCCACGTTGGCGATGGAGGTGTCGAGGGCCTCCATGAAGGTGGCCATGGTGACGGTGATGGCGATGACCCAGGGGTTGGCGCGGGGACGCCAGGTTTCGTGGAACGAGAGTGTGGCGGCGGCCAAAGGCGGGCTTTTCTCCTGGGAGGCGGGGAGTATTGAGGTGCGGTGGCGCTGGTAACAGAGTAATGGATTCGGGGTGAGGTGGAAATGGGTCGCGCCATAGCGCCGGTCAGTGATGTATAGAGTGAACTGTCAGAGAAAGGATTGGGATGATGGAAGAAAGGCGAACGACCTCGGCGGTGAACGGACGGTTATGGGGGACGGCGGCGGAAGACTGGGCCGCAATCCAGGAAGCAACCTGCCGTCCGGTTTATCAGGCTGTGTTTGACCGGGTGGGAATGAAAGGTGGTGAACTCTACTTAGATGCGGGGTGCGGGGCAGGACTGGCGGCCCGGATGGCGGCGGCTCGAGGGGCGCAGGTTTCTGGGCTGGATGCAGCGGAAAACCTTTTGGCGATTGCACGGTCGCGCGTGCCGGATGGGGAGTTTCACCTGGGCGAACTGGAGAGTCTGCCGTTTTCCGATGGAGCTTTCGACTTGGTGACGGGTTTCAACTCGTTCCAGTATGCGGCCAACCCCGGCGCGGCACTTGCGGAGGCGAAGAGAGTTGCCAGGCCGGGCGCGCACGTGATTGTGGTGACCTGGGGCGATCCGGCAGGCATGGAGGCGGCGTCGCTGGTGGCGGCGCTTCGGCTGTTGCTTCCACCCCCGCCGCCCGGGGCTCCGGGGCCATTCGCTTTGTCCGATGAAGCGGCGCTGCGCGCGTTTGCGTCGGCGGCGGCGCTGGAACCGCTGGAGGTGCTGGATGTGGATGCGCCATGGCACTACGCGGACCTGGCAACGGCTTTGCGTGGGCTGGGTTCTTCCGGGGTAGCGGCGCGGGCCCGGGAGAACTCGAACGCGGAGGCGGTGAACGATGCGCACGCGAAGGCTTTGGCGGCCTTTCGTCAAGCCGATGGGAGCTACCGGGTTCGAGCTCGATTCCGATGCCTCTTTACACGGGCGTAAGGATGGCGGCGTGGATTTGCGGAGAATGAATGTCATTCTTGCTCGGGCGCACGAGATGAACCCGCACGGTCGGCGCCTGCGGGACTAATAAGGTTCCGCAGGGGCTAAAGCCCACATTAATTTTTGCGGCATTTGCGGCACGACTGAAGTCGTGCCCTGTTACAAGACAGCGGCACATTGGTCGTTCCAGCGATGAGCCTGAGCAAGCTTGATATTCAACTAGCGGAGATGGTAGACGCGGGCTCCGAGGATGACCCACTCTCGATGAAGTGGACGCGGCGGTTGCTGCCGGTGCGGTCGTGGCCGGGTTGGTTGCGGGTGTGTCATGCTGAGTGGTCATGAGCGACGAAGCGCAAAATGTGGACTCGGTGCGGGACGGCCGACTGGTTCTGGGGATCGACACGTGCGGGCCAAAGGGGTCGGTGGCGCTGGCGCGGTCTTTTGGGGATTTGATCGAGATTGTGGGCGAGACGGAGCTGGAGGGGCGAAGCTACTCGGCTACGCTGGTGGCGGCGGTGGGGGATTTGCTCGCGCGGGGTGGGGCAGCGCTGCACTACGTCGACGCGATTGTGGCGGTGAACGGACCGGGGAGTTTTACGGGTGTGCGGGTGGGCCTGAGCGCGGTGAAGGGGTTTGCGGAGGTTGCGCAGATCCCGGTGGTGGCGGTTTCGCGGCTGGAGGTGCTGGCCTGGAAGGCTGGGGTTGGCTCGGCTGCTTTGGATGCGCATCGGCATGAGGTGTTTTTGCGGCTGAGGCGGGATGGGTCGGCGGCAAGAGAACTGCTGGCTGGAGCGGATGAGCTGACGGTATTTGATTTCGCAGGTGGGCCGATTGCGGTTTGCGACGACGGCGCGGCGGCGCTGCTCGACGGAGTACCGGCGGCGGCGGAGCTGGTTCGGGTGAGCGCGCCGACGGCTGCAGACGCGATCAGGCTGTGCGCGGGGCGGATGGCGGCTGGGGATTTTGTCGATCTGGCGCTGCTGGACGGGCACTATCTGCGGCGGTCCGACGCAGAGATTTTTGGGGAAGCGGCAAAGGCGCTGGGAGCATGAGTTCTCCCGCAACGGCGGTACGTATCCGGCACATGAGCGTGGCGGACCTGGAGCGCGTCCTGGAGATTGCGGAGGGCTTGCCGCTGGCGCCGCATTGGCCGGCTTCGGCGTATGCGGCGGCGATGGATGCAATGAACACGCCGCGGCGGGTTGCGCTGGTGGCGGAGTGGGATTCAGTAAGGGATTTGGAATCGTGCGAGAGTGCCGAAAAGCATACCGCAGGGGCTAAAGCCCGGGTTGCTTCTGCTGGCTTGGTGCCGGGACTAAAGTCCCGGCCTACCGCTCGAACGAGTCTTTCCGCGGCCTGTAAAGCCCACGCTCGATTTGCAGGGTCTGATGCCGGGACTGAAGTCCCGGCCTACTGTCCATCGAGGTTCGGCGTTGTGGGGTTCGCCGTTGTGGCGGTGGTGGCCGGGGAGGCGGAGCTGGAGACGATTGCGGTGGCCGCGGATGGACAGAGGCGCGGCGTGGGAGGGTGGCTCTTGCGGGCACTGGTTGACGAGTTGAAAACCGCGCAGGTGAGCGAGCTGAATTTGGAGGTGCGCGCCTCAAACCAGATGGCGCTCGGGTTCTATCGCCGGCGGGGGTTTGAGGAAGCCGGGCGGAGACCGCGCTACTACGCTGATCCTGAAGAAGATGCGGTCTTGATGAGGCTGCGGCTGGCTTGAAATTCCCGGGACGGGCGGAGGCCAATCGCGGGAGAACCGGTGTGACTTCAAATACACATGCTCGGCCTGGTTCCGGAAATCCACAGGAAGTGATTACTTTTGCCGTTTTTCTCACTTGCCGATTGCGCACGCGCGGCGGTATATGTAAGTGTTCAATTAACCCACGGAGGTGCTTGATGGACGAAATACAGGATCAAACGCTGAGCGAAGAGATAGACCGACTGCATGCCGAACATCGTCGCTACGCTCAGCGGTTGGAGGAATTGCTTGGAAAGCCTTACCTCTCCGAGGATGAACAGCTCGAAGAAGTGCGGTTGAAGAAACTGAAACTGCACGCCAAGGACCTGATTTTCGCGCTGGAACGCCGCTCGCCGGCGATTGCCTAGAGCGGGGACATTCAGGGATCTTCCAGTTGATTTTGGTGACCAGCAGCCGCATGCGCCGCTCTCGCGGGTGGTGTGCCCTATCCGTGTCGAATCCGGAAATCGGCAGACAACCGAAAAGTCCGTATAATCGTTGGGGACAATGGTTCGCGACGGTTACATCTACGGTTTGAGCTTGCTGGTGGTGGCGGTGTTGCTGGCATGGGCTACGGGCAATTGGGCGTGGGGGATTGCGCCGGTGCTGCTGGCGGCGTTTTTTCTGTGGTTCTTCCGCGATCCGCGGCGCAACATTCCCTCGGACCCCGGCCTGATTGTGTCGCCGGGCGACGGGCTGGTTACCGAGACGGTCCCCATCTCCACTCCTGAGGGTCCCCGGCAACGCATCAGCATCTTCCTCAACGTATTCAATGTGCATGTGAACCGCTCGCCCATTGGCGGCGTGCTCAGCCGCGTGCAGTACCAGAAGGGCGAATATCTGAACGCCATGAATCCGGCGTCGGCGGACCGCAACGAGCAGAATGCGGTGACGGTTAAGGGCGAGGGGTTCGAGGTTACCTTCAAGCAAATTGCCGGGCTGCTGGCGCGGCGCATTGTCTTCAATTTCGCCGAGGGCGACCGGGTAGAGCGCGGGCAGCGCGTGGGACTGATCAAGTTCGGTTCCAGGGTGGATGTGGTGGTGCCGGCCGAGGCGGTGCTCAAGGTGACGGTGGGCGAGAAGGTGAAGGGCGGCGAGAGCGTGCTGGCGACCATGACGGCCAAAACTCAAGACGGAGCGGCCTGGTGAACGGGCGCGACACGGCTGTGGCCAGGGCCAACGCCAAGGCGCGGCTGCGGCGCGGCATGTATCTGCTGCCTTCGCTGTTTACCTGCGGCAACATCGCGGCCGGTTTTTTCTCCATCACCGAGACCATCAAGGCCATCAGCGGCGACGC
>Ga0182024_10016936_pt1 | contig 13753 bp, 11 predicted proteins | sample P32metaG_FD_120480 | JGI IMG/M metagenome (GOLD analysis project Ga0182024, IMG submission 120480) | Permafrost microbial communities from Stordalen Mire, Sweden - P3-2 metaG (Illumina Assembly) | ecosystem: Environmental > Terrestrial > Soil > Wetlands > Permafrost | place: Sweden: Stordalen... | reverse complement strand
TCGACGACTTCGGCACCGGCTACTCATCGCTGCGCTACCTGCACCAACTGCCGTTCGACGCGATGAAGATCGACCGCAGCTTCGTCGAGAGCGCCGACGGTAGCCTAGGCAGCGCGCCGATCGTACGGATGCTGATTCAGCTCGCGAGCTCGTACGGCATCGACGTCGTCGCCGAAGGCGTCGAAACCGCCCAACAAGTCGCCGAGCTCTTGGCGCTCGATTGTCAGTACGCGCAAGGATTCTATTTCTACCGCCCGATGACGCCCGACGCCGTCAGTGCCCTGATCGAAGCGTCCGTTCCAGCGGTTTCGGCCATCTGATCGACGACCGCGCGAACTGAATCGTGCCTTCGCCATGTGTCCGTCCTGGTACTTGTTGCGCTAGTGGACGAGGAATCCCACCAGCAGCAGCGCGACGATGTTGAGCACCTTGATCATGGGGTTGATCGCGGGACCGGCGGTGTCTTTGTACGGATCGCCGACGGTGTCGCCGGTAACGGCCGCGGCGTGCGCCGGTGAGCCTTTGCCGCCGTAGTTGCCGTCTTCGATGTACTTCTTCGCGTTGTCCCACGCGCCGCCGCCGGCCGTCATCGCGATCGCGAGGAAGAGCCCGGTGACGATCGAGCCGACGAGGATGCCGCCCATGATCTGCGCGGCCTGCGTGCCCTGGAAGACGCCGATCATGCCCAGGAGGACGACGACGATCGGAATGCCGACCGGGATGAGCGCGGGAACGATCATCTCCTTGAGCGCGGCGCGCGTCACGATGTCGACGGTCGTGCCGTAGTCAGGCTTCTGCGTTCCGTCCATGATGCCGGGACGCTCGCGGAATTGACGGCGGACCTCTTCGACGACCGCGCCGGCTGCACGGCCGACCGACTGCATCGCGAGCGAGGAGAAGATGTTGGTGGCGATGCCGCCGATCAGCAGTCCGCACAGCACGTACGGGTCGCCGATGCTGAAGCTCACGCCCTGCGCGCACGCCGAGCCCGGTGCATCGTGGCAACGGTCGCTGAGTTCTTGCAGGAACGACGCGAACAGCACCAGCGCGGCGAGCGCGGCCGAACCGATCGCGTAGCCTTTGGTGACGGCCTTCGTGGTATTTCCGACCGCGTCGAGCGGATCGGTCACGTCGCGAACGGACTGCGGCATCTCGGCCATCTCGGCGATGCCGCCGGCGTTGTCGGTGATCGGCCCGAACGAGTCGATCGCGACGACGATGCCGGCCATCGAGAGCATCGCCATGACCGCGATGCCGATGCCGTACAGGCCGGCGAGCGAGAACGAGAACAGGATCGCAAGAACGATGACCAGCGCCGGCAATCCGGTCGCCTGCATCGAGACCGCGAGACCCGCGATGATGTTGGTGGCGTGTCCGGTGACCGACGCTTTCGCGATGCCCTTCACCGGCGGGAACGTCGTGCCCGTATAAATCTCGGTGATGTAGGTGATGAGTCCGGTTACGGCCAGTCCGATCAGCGCGCAGACGAAGATCTGCCATGAGCCGATGACGCGATTGCCGGCGGTGACGCCCGCACCGAACTCCGCCGACGAGGCGAACCAGAAGCCGACCGCCGACAGCGCGCCGGCGACGATCATCCCGAGATAGAGCGAGTTCATGATCCCGCTCTTCTTGATCTGACCGCGACCCACGAAGAGCGTGCCGATGATCGAGGTGACGATCGAGAGCGCGCCCAGCACGAGCGGGAACGTGGTTGCGCCTTGCACGGTGCCGAGCACGAGATGTCCCAGCAGCATCGCCGCGGTCGTCGTGACGACGTACGTCTCGAACAGGTCGGCGGCCATACCGGCACAGTCGCCGACGTTGTCGCCGACGTTGTCGGCGATGACGGCGGGATTGCGCGGATCGTCTTCGGGGATACCCGCTTCGACTTTGCCGACGAGATCGGCGCCGACGTCGGCGGCCTTGGTGAAGATACCGCCGCCCAGACGCGCGAACACCGAGATCAGCGAACAGCCGAACGCGAGCCCGATCAGACCGCCGAGCGAGTGCGCCTCATCGCCGCCGTTGACGTTCATCAAGATCGCGTAGTAGCCGCTCACCGCGAGCAGCCCCAGACCGACGACGAGCAATCCGGTCACCGCGCCGCCGCGGAACGCGAGGTTGAGCGCGGGACCGAGTCCGTTGCGCGCGGCCTCCGCGGTGCGCACGTTCGCCCGAACCGAAACGATCATGCCGATGAAACCGGCTGCGCCCGACAGGATCGCGCCGATCGCGAAGCCGATCGCCGCTTCCCAGCCGAGCGGCTGCGGCAAGAATCCGATGACGATGAACAGCACGACGGCGACGATGCCGACCGTCATGTACTGGCGGCGCAGGAACGCCATCGCACCTTCTTGGATGGCGCTCGCGATTGCTTGCATCGCCGCGTTTCCCGCCGGTTGCCTGAGCACCCATGAGATCAAGTACAGGCCATAGAGGATGGCGAGAATCCCGGCTCCGAGGCCGAGCTCGATCCCGAGTGCAGATGTCAACGTCAAACCGCTCGTCCTTTACGACACAAAGAAAGGCCCGACTCCGCCGAGCGCTCCGAACGGTCCCCGGTTTAGCATGCTCCCGCTGGGGTCCTCCGCGCAAAAACGGGCTTGGCGCCGCATACCCGCGAAAGGGGCGGCCGAATGGAGACGACCGACTTCCTCGTCGTCGGGTGCGGCCCGGCCGGCGGGACCGCCGCGCGCGAGGCGGCCCGGCGCGGTGTCGCGACCGTCGTCTTGGAGCGCGACTCGGTCGTCGGGGCCAAGCGGGTGTGCGCGGCCGGTTTGCGCCCCGGATTTTGCGAGGACTTCGACGTGCCGCGCTCGATCGTGCATCTCGATCCCGCCACGATCACGCTCTCGACGGCTCAAAAGACGTACGCGTTTTCGGTGGGCCCGGCGCACACGACGACCCGCGAGGAGCTCGACGGAACGATCGCCGGCCTGGCGCGCGCGGAGGGTGCCGACGTTCGCACCGGCGCGCTCTTTCGCTCGCTCGAGCGGCAGACGGACGGCATCGTCGTCGAGTATGCCGACATGCAAGCGGGCGTGCGCAAGCGCATCAAAGCGCGCAACGTTTTCCTCGCGCAAGGCTCGAGCGCGCGGCTTGATGAGGTCGAGCCTCGTTTCCGGCACGCCGGATGGAACGCCGGACTGATCACCTGCTTTCAGTACCGCGTCTATCCGGAACGGCCGGCGGTGCCCGCCACGTACTCGTCGCTGGAGATGCACTATTACGTGAGTCCCACATCGGGCCGCAACGTCATCGCCTGGATGTTTCCGAAACGCGATCACCTCTCGATCGGGCTCGGCATTCAAGCGAAGATGCCGGGTGCGGAGCTGCGCGCCGAGACCGACGCGTTCTTGGCGACGGTCGAGCGACGATTGTTTCCCGGCATTGCCTACACCGTACGCGAGGAAGGCAATCTGCTCTACGGAGGGCTCCCGCGCGCGTCGATCGGCGCCGATGGAGTGATGGTGGGCGGTACTGCGGCCGGTCTGGTCGATGCAACGACCGGTGAAGGGATCCACGAAGCTGCGACCACCGGCCGGTTTGCCGCCGAGGCCGTCGCCGGCGCGCGGACGCGCACGGCGGATCCCGCGGCGAGCTACGAGCGCGCGGTCAAAGGCGCGTTCTACGGACGACTGCGCCATCGCCACAAGCTGATGACGCTGCTCGAGCGCAAGCCGATTCGATTCGACCTGTTGTTTGCGCAACTCGAAGACGCGCCGCGGTTCTACGAGCTGCTACAACGCGATCGTAACACGTTCGGCGCGTGGGAATGGATGTATCTCTACCTCCAAGCCGCCAAGTTCTCGCTGCGCGCGTTGCGCGCCTGACGGGGAAGCGTGCTGCGCTTTCTGGCCGAGCGTCTCGTGCGGCTGGTCGCCGTGCTGTTCGCGATCACCGTGGTGAGCTTTCTGTTCATGCAGGCGATCCCGGGTGATCCGGTCACCCTGCGCTTGGGCGAGCATGCGAGTCCGGTCGAGGTCGCGCACCTCCGCGCGGACCTCGGGCTCGATCGTCCGTGGTACGTTCAGCTCGGCCGGTATCTTGGCGCCGTCGCACACGGCGATCTCGGGGCGTCGGTGTTCGACGCGCAACCGGTGATCGAGAAGCTCGCGCAGTACTTCCCCGCCACGCTCGAGCTCACGCTCAGCGCGATGCTGTTCGCGATCGTGATCGGGATACCGGCCGGTGTGCTGGCGGCGGTGCACCACCGCAGCGCGATCGACGTGGTCACGATCGTCGGCACGCTGATCGGCGTCTCGATCCCGGTCTTCTGGCTGGGCTGGATCCTGGTCTATCTCTTCGCCGTCGTGCCCTGGCAGGTCGCGGGCCTCAACCTGTTTCCGATCTCGGGCCGGATCTCGTTGACGTACTTCGTTCCGGCGCGCACGCACCTGATCGTGGTCGACGCGCTGCTGGCCGGCAACGGTCGCGCCGCGCTCGACGCGCTATGGCACCTCGTGCTGCCGGCGATCACGCTGGGGACGATCCCGCTCGCGATCGTCGCGAAGATCACGCGCAGCGGGATGCTGGACGTGCTGTCGGCCGACTACGTCCGTACCGCGCGCGCGAAGGGTCTGGACCAGCGAGCAGTCGTGTTCAAGCACGCGCTGCGCAACGCGCTCATCCCCATCATTACGGTGCTCGGATTGCAAACCGGACTGCTGCTCGGCGGTGCGGTGCTGACCGAATCCGTGTTCGCCTGGCCCGGCGTCGGGCGGCTGGCGTTCGAAGCGATCTCCAACCGCGACAAGCCGCTGATCAACGGCTGCATCCTCTTGTTCGCGACCGTGTTCGTCGTCGTCAACACGCTGGTCGATCTGCTCTACGCGGTCGCCAACCCCCGCATTCGGTACAGCTAGGCCTTGCTGGAGATCTCCGACGCCGAGTTCACCGCGGTTCGCGACTTGATTCGCGACCGCTTCGGCATCTATTACGACGACCAGAAGCGCTTCTTGCTGCTCAGCCGTCTTTCGACGCGGCTGGCGCGGCGCGGCCTCGAGACGTATGCGCAGTACGTTCAGTTCTTGCGTTTCGATCCCAAGCGTGAGGACGAGTGGAACGATCTTGCTTCCGCGCTCTCCAACAACGAGACGTACTTTTTTCGCGAGCGCGCGCAGCTCAAGGCGCTGGGCGGCGCGATTCTCGACGAGCTCGGCGCGCGGGCGTCGCGTTTGCGGCTGTGGTCGTCGGCGTGCTCGTCGGGCGAGGAACCGTATTCGCTCGCCATCACGCTCATCGAATCGGGGAAGATTCCCGACGGGCGCATCTCGATTCGCGCCACCGACATCTCACCGCGCGCGCTCGAGCTCGCCGACAAAGCATTCTACCGCGCGCTGTCGTTTCGCGCGACCGAGCCGATGATGATCCAGCGCTGGTTTCACCCGCAAGGCGAGGGCTTCGTCGTCGACGACCGCGTCAAGCGGCTGGTCTCGTTCGGCCGGGTCAACCTGCTCGACGACGCGCGGGTGGCCGCCGAAGGGCCGTTCGACGCGATCTTTTGCCGCAACGTGCTGATTTACTTCGACAAGGAAACGCAAAAGCGGGTGGTCGAGTCGTTCGCGAAGGCCTTGCGTCCCGGAGGCTATCTGTTCTTGGGTCACGCCGAATCGCTCTTTCATCTCACCGATCTGTACGAACCGGTGGTCGGACCGGACAGCATCGTGTATCGCTTGCGCGCGTCGGTGCCGGTATGAGTGCGCCGACGGTCACCGTCGTGGTCGTCGACGACTCAGCGTTCATGCGCCGCGCGATCCAGAAGATGCTCGAGAAGGAAACCGAGATCCGCGTCGTCGGCGCGGCCGCCTCGGGCGAAGAGGGAATAGCCATGGTCGAGCGGCTGCGACCCGACGTCGTCACGATGGACGTCGAGATGCCGGGGATGGGCGGGCTCGAAGCGGCGCGCACGATCGTCGGCCGCCGCGGGCCGCCGATCATCATGGTCAGCGCGCTCACGCGCGACGGCGCCGAGACCACGCTGCATGCGCTCGAAGCCGGTGCGGTCGACTTCATTCCCAAGCCCGATTCGGCGTTGCTCGACATCGTGAACGTGCAGCGCGAGCTGGTCGAGAAGGTCAAGCACTTCGGCTCGCGCGGTGCATACCTGCGCGCAATGCGCGAGACGACGCGCATCGCGCGCGCGACGCTGGACGCCGTGGCTGCGCACGGTGCAACGGCCACGCCTCCGATGCGCCCCCGCGCACGTGCGTCGACCGGACCATTCACCTGCGTGGCGATCGGTACGTCGACCGGCGGTCCGGTTGCGCTCTCGCAGATTCTGCCCCGCCTGCCGCGCGGTTTTCCGTTGCCGGTCGTGGTTGTGCAACACATGCCGCTCGGCTTTACGCGCCCGCTGGCCGAGCGGCTCGACGCCGGCAGCGCGATCGAGGTGATCGAGGGGGAGAACGGGATGCAGCTCGCACCGGGGCGCGCGATCATCGCACCGGCCGGCAAGCAGTTGCGGCTGCGGCGCGGCGCGGGCGGGGTGCGGGTCGTGCTCGACGAGGATGTCCGAACGTCGCTGCACGTCCCCAGCGTCGATGTGATGGCTGCTTCCGTCGCCGATGTGTTCGGGTCCGGCTCGCTTGGGGTAATCCTCACGGGCATGGGTTACGACGGCGTGTCAGGATTGAAGGAGATCAAAGCGCGCGGCGGCTACGTGCTCGGCCAGGACGAAGCAACCAGCGTCGTCTACGGCATGCCGCGCGCCGCCGCGGCAGCGGGACTGGTCGACCGGGTCGTCCCCCTCCAGGCCGTGCCGCGCGCGCTCTGCGAGTTGGCGGGCGTCGAATACGGCCCCCCATGAGCGGGAGCTCTCCCGCCGCGACGGGAACCTGGGGAAAAACCGGGGCGGGCGTCCCGTCTGGGAGCAAGGCGTGAAAGCACTCCGCGATACCCCGCATTACTTGATCGGCGGGGTTGAGCTCAGTCGCGAAGAGATCGTTCATAAGTATCTGCATTTGGTCAAATATGTGGCCGGGCGGATCTCGATCAACTTGCCCCCCAACGTCGAGATCAACGATCTGATCAACGACGGTATCCTCGGGTTGATCGACGCGATCGAGAAGTACGACGATGCCCGCGGCGTCAAGTTCGAGACGTACGCGATCACCCGCATCAACGGCGCGATCCTCGACGCGTTGCGAGCGCTCGATTGGGTGCCGCGCGCGGTTCGCCAGCGCGCGCGCGAGCTGGAGCGCACGTATCAACAGCTCGAGGTCGAGTACGGCCGTGCGGCGACCGAGGACGAAGTCGCGGCGAAGATGGGGATCAGCCTCAAAGAGCTCGACCTGCTGATGCAAAAGATCCGCGGCACGTCGGTCCTTTCGCTCGAGGAGTTTCTGCCGAACGAGCGGGGCTACGAGATCCCGCTGCTCGACACGCTGCGCGACGATGGGACCGAGGTTACCAGCGCGGTCGAAGCGCGCGAGATCAAGGCGTCGCTGGTCAAGGCGGTCGACGATCTGCCGCCGCAAGAGCGCACCGTCATCTCCCTGTACTACTTCGAAGGTCTGACGCTCAAGGAGATCAAGGGCGCCCTGAACGTCTCGGAGTCGCGGGTTTCGCAGATCCATGCCCAGGCGGTCATCCACCTCCGGACTAAGCTTCGGGCGCTGCGCGCCGATCTGGGTTATCGTGAGGGCGACCCGACGGTAAAACAAAAGTACACCCGGCGGAACGCCTCCCAGGCGCCGGCTGGGGACGTCGGCGCCGCAGGGTAGCTTTAACGAGGAGCCAGCAATGGCGATTCGTCCGACCGACATTCAAGGAGCGATCTGGCAGGCGTCTCAGACGGCGCCTCTAGCTCAACGCGCCGAAGAGGCCGCCCGCACCGCGCAACAGACCGCGCAGGCATCCTTTGCCGCGCAGGTTCAGGAACGCGAAGAGCGCGTCAACGAGACGGGCGAGGCCCTGGGGAACCGCATCGACCCCAACGCCGAACGGCAATCGAACGGTGACATGTACGAGCCGCACGACGGCCAGCCGCGCAGCGCCTTCGAGTCGGCGGTCGACGACGCTGCCGGTCTCGACGAGCCCCCGCACCTGATCGACTTCACGGCCTGATGAGCATCGATCCGCTCGGCGCGGTCGCGGCCGGAAATGCGGATCTGGCGGCGCTGATCGACTCCGAGCTGGCCCAACTCGCCGCCGACGCGCAAGCGCTGCGCGGACTGCTGGTCGAGAACGTCGTCATCACCGCGCGCGTCCTGCCGTCGAACGGGCTCACCGATCTGCTCGAGATCGCGGGTCGCCGCGTCGCCGCATCGCTGCCGCCGACCGTGCGTCCGGGCGATGCATTGCAAGTGCGTGTCGCCGGCTTCGACGGGGACCGCATTCTGTTGCAGATCGTCGATACCGGTGCGGATGCCGCGGTCGAGACCGGTCCGCCGAACGTGCCGCTCGCGCCGTCGCCGGGCGCCTTCGTCGCCGCTTCGATCGTGCCGGCGAACCCGTACGCCGCATCCTCCGCCGCGGCTCCTTCGCCCGCGCCGGGCGCGCCGGCGGCGGCCACACCGTCGGCCGCCGCACCGGCCGAAGCCGCGCCGGTCGTCACCGCGCCGGCCGCCGCCGAGACGGTCGCGTCCGCGATCGTCACGACGATAGAGGAGTTCGCGCCGGCGGTGCGCTCGCTGCCGAACCCCGGCGTGGACTTCACGGCGGCGGTCTTACGCGCGAACGTCGCATCCCAAGGGTCCGAGGCCGGTGCGCGCCCGCAACCGGTCACCGCCGCGGCTCCCGCGCCGCGAGCGCCGATCATCGTCGCGGCGGAACCGACGACGATCGAGGCGCGCATGGCGGCGGCGCGGGCGGCGGTCGCGCCGGCGAGCTCGACCCCGGCGACGGCGCTGCGCGCGAACCCGCCCGGCGCGCCGCCGCCGCGCGCGCCTGTCCCGGTCGCACCGCCGGCGATTGCGCCGCGCGCGAACGCGCCGGCCCCTGCGCTCGCGGCCGCGGCACCGCGCACATCGGGGTTGTCGGCGTACACCGAACCCGTCGCCCTCCTGCGCGCCTTGCGATTGCCGGTGACGCCCTCGAACCTCGCCGCCGCAACGACGGCGCTCCAGCGGCCCAACGCGCTGCCCGCCGCCTTGGCCGCGCTCGAACGGGCGCTGCCGAACGCCGCCGGCAACCCGCAGGTCGCGACGTTGCGCGCGCTGTTCGCGTTCGTGGGACGCATCGATCCGCAATCGCCGGTGCTGGCGTCGCAAATCGCGGCCTACGTCGATCATGTCGTCGACGGCGCCGAACCGAAACTGGCGACGCTGCTCGCCGCGACGCGCGCGGCTGTGACGCACGATCCGGACGGACCGAACGTGCAATCGTTGCCCGCATCGGTCGCCGCCGAGCGCAGCGCGGCATTGAACGTCGACCTCAAGCAAATGCTGCTCGCCGTCGCGTCCGATCCGTCGACGCCCGCGGCGGTCGCGCCTTCGCTCGCCGGCGTGTTGACCGCGCTGACGGCGGTCCAGCTCAACGCCGCGCAGACGCTGGCGGCGAATCCTGATGGGATCGCGTTCAACCTGCCGCTCGCGACGCCGTACGGCACGACGAACGCGCACATCAGCGTCAAACGCGATGCACCGCAGGGGCGTGGCATGCCGGTCGATCCCGCGAACTTTCGGATCGCCTTCGTCCTCGAGACGATGCACTACGGGACGGTCGCGATCGATCTGGTCACCGTCGGCCGCGACGTCACCGTCGACGTGCGCACCGAAGCCGCACCGGCGATGCGCGCGTTTCGCGATGCCCTCGACGGTCTCACGTCACGCCTCGAAGCGCTGCGTTATCGCGTTGCATCGGCCGGCGCATCGGTCGGCACCGTCTCGACGCTCGCGATCGAAGCGCCGCCGTCGCAGCCCGTCGATCCGCTGGCCGTGGTGGACCGCTCCGCATGAACGCACGCTACTACGACGCGCGGCGCAACGCGCCGGCTCGTCCCGCGGCCGCGGCGCTCGCGTACGATCCGCTCGGCCCCGAGCCGCCGGAGATCGTCGCGATCGGACGCGGCCTGAGCGCCGAAGAGATCGTGCGGATCGCGCGCGAGAACGACGTTCCGATCCACCAGGACGCCGGTCTGGTCGAGGCGCTCGCGAAGCTCGAGGTCGGCAGCAGCCTGCCGCGCGAGCTCTATGCGGTCGTCGCCGAGGTTTTGGCGTTCGTCTACGCGGTCGACGCGAACGCGGGAGTGCGCTAGCCCGCGACGAAGCGCCGACTCCGTGAAAATGCGGAGAATCGCGGCCGTCCTCGCCGCGGCGATGTTTATCGTTGCCGCTGCGCCCGCGCGGGCGCAACAATCCCAGGCCTCGCCGCGCCCGAGCGCCCGGCCGGTGGCGACCCCGGTCCCGGCAGCCGCGGCGGCGCAATCCGAAGGCGCACCCGCACCGGTCGCGGGTGCGCGCGGCGCAGCGGCGGCGCGCGAGCCGGTCATCCCCGACGCGGTAACCCATCACACCGTCACCGTCAACGGACGCTCGCTGGCGTACACCGCGCGGGTCGGAACGATTCCGTTGCACGACGCGGCCGGCGAAGAGATCGCGCAGGTCTTCTCGGTCGCCTACACGCTCGACGGCACGGATCGTCGCACGCGGCCGGTCACGTTCGTGTGGAACGGCGGCCCCGGCTCTTCGACGATGTGGCTGCACATGGCGTCGTACGGCCCGATGCGCGTCGCGATCCCGTCGAATGCGACGCCGCCCGCGCCCGGCACGCCGGTCGGGCCCAACCCCGACACGATCTTGGATCTCACCGACCTCGTTTTCATCGACGCGGTCGGCACGGGCTACAGCCGCATCTCCGGACGCGGAACGCCGGCAATGTTCTTCGGCATCGACGAAGACGCCGACACGTTCGACTCGTTCATTCGGGAGTGGACGACGCGCAACGATCGCTGGGCGTCGCCGAAGTTCTTGTTCGGCGAGTCCTACGGCACGACGCGGGCCGCGGGCGTGGTCGACCGGCTGCAAGGCCACGGGATGGCGATCAACGGCGTCGTGCTGCTGTCGTCGGTGCTGGACTTCAACGCGATCGACAACGACGGTGGGCTCGGCGAAGACTACGGCTACATCGCGTTTCTGCCGACCGAAGCCGCCGTCGCCTGGTATCACCACGCTGTTCCCGGGAATCCGCCCGATCTGGGCGCGTTCGCCGCGCAAGCGCGCGCGTTCGCGCAAGGACCGTACGCGGCGGCGCTGATGCGCGGCGACGAGCTCGACGCCGCTTCGAAGCGCGCGGTCGCCGCGCGCATCCACGACTTCATCGGGCTCGACCCGCGCTACATCGAGCGCGCCAACCTGCGCGTCGATCCGAGCCGCTTCGAGCACGAGCTCTTAGCGGCGCAGGGGGTCACCACCGGCCGGCTCGACGGGCGCTACAAGGGTCCGACGCTCGACAAGACCGCTGACGCGACGCGCTACGATCCGACCAGCGACTCGTCGCTGACCGACGCGATCGTGGGCTCGTTCAGCTCCTACCTGCGCGACGATCTCGACTATCGCATCGACCGGCCGTACCTCGGCACGAATTATCCCGTCGTCGGCGCGCGCTGGAACTTCCGGTTGCGCGGCTCGGGCCTCACCCCGAACGTCGCCGGTCACCTGCGCAACGCGCTGATCGAGAATCCGTACCTGCGCGTGTTTTCGGCCAACGGCTACTACGACTTGGCGACGCCGTTCTACGGGACCGACTATACGCTGGGCCATCTGCAGTTACCGCCGTCGCTGCGCTCGCACGTCGAGTACGGCTACTATCCGTCAGGACACATGGTGTATCTCAACGACGAAGCGCGCCGCGCGTTCAAAGCGGATCTGGTGAAGTTCTACGGTGAGGCGACCGCGCGATGATCAAGCGCACCGCCCTTTCGTTCATCCTGGTCGCGCTGGGCGCGATCGTGTTCACCGCGGCGCAGCCGCCCCGCACTGCCGGTGCGCAGATCGCCCCAGCGCCGAGCGCGTCGCCGAGTTATCAACCGATTCCGCGCACGCACGATGCGGTCACCCACCACACGATCGTGCTCGGCGGCAAGACGATCGCGTACACGGCGCGTGCGGGCCGGCTGTTGCTGCACGACGCGGCCGGTGCCCCGGCGGCCAGCGTGTTCTACGTTGCGTACACCGCCGACAAACGCGACGTGATGCGTCGTCCGGTGACGTTCTTCTGGAACGGCGGACCGGGTTCGTCGACGATCTGGCTGCACATGGGCTCGTTCGGTCCGGTCCGCGTCGCGGTGCCCAAGAACGGTACGCAGCCGCCGCCCAACGCGCCGCTGGTCGCGAACGACTCCTCGCTGCTCGACACCAGCGATCTGGTGTTCATCGACGCGGTCGGCACCGGCTGGAGCACCGTCGTCGCGCGCGCCAAGAACAGCGACTTCTTCGGCGTCGACGAGGACGCGCGCGCCTTCGCACAGTTCATCGAGCGCTGGACGACGGTCAACTCGCGCTGGCAGTCACCCAAGTTCCTGTTCGGCGAATCGTACGGGACGACACGTGCGGCGAACGTCTCAAACGTGCTGCAGGGCGACGGCATGGCGGTGAGCGGCGTCGTGCTCCTATCGTCGGCGCTCGACTACAACTTGCTGCCGATCGGTCAAGGACCGGGGAACGACCTCGTCTATATCGGCTACCTCCCGACCGAGGCCGCGGTCGCATGGTACCACCACAAGGTCGCCGGCAATCCGCGCGATCTGCCGCGCTTCTTGGCGGAAGTGCGTGCGTTCGCCGGCGGCCCGTACGCCCAGGCGCTCATGCAGGGCGACGCGATCGATCCGCGCACCCGCGCGCAGATCATCGCGCGGTTGCATGCGTACACCGGGTTGTCGACGGACTACATCGATCGCGCGGAGATGCGAATCAATCCGAACCGGTTCCGCGACGAGCTCTTGCGCTCGGAGGGGTTGAGCGTCGGCCGGTACGACGGGCGCTACGCCGGCCACGAGGTCGACGCCAACGGCACCGTGCCGAGCCACGACTTCTCGGACACGATGACCTCGGCCGCGTACGTCGCGTCGTTCAACCACTACGCGCACGACGTGCTGCACTATACCGAGGAGCGGCCGTACGAAGTGCTGTCGTTCCAGGTGAACCGGCAGTGGAAGTACCAGCGCGGTCAAGATTCCAACGCGGTCACGGTCGTCGGCGACCTGCGCTCGGCGATCACCCAGAATCCGTATCTGCACGTGCTGTCGGCGAACGGCTACTTCGATCTCGCGACGAGTTTCTACGGCACCGAGTACCTGTTACACCACATGGGCCTCTCGCGCGCCGAGAGCCGCCGCGTGTCGTTCGCGTACTTCAACAGCGGCCACGAGGTCTATCTCAACCACGACGCCTTGGTTCAGTTCAAGTCGGATCTCACGTCGTTCTATCGGACGGCGACGACGTATTAGTTGATGTTGTCCCTTTGCTATAGCCTGGTCGGAGGTGCGGGAACATGGGGAAGATTGTCTTTGGAATGATGCAGTCTCTCGATGGCTACGTTGCCGGCGTTGAGGGCGAGCTGGAGCCGCCGCTTCATTCGCCGCCAGGCGTTGCGCTCTTTCGTTATTGGATCGACTACGTCCGCGACCTCGCGGGCAGTCTGTACGGTCGTCGCATGTACGAAGTGATGCGCTATTGGGACGAGGATCAACCGGAGTGGGACGCGAGCGAGCACGAATTCGCGGCGGCGTGGCGGACGCAACCGAAATGGGTTGCATCACGCTCGCTAAGGTCGGTCGGCGCCAACGCCACGCTTGTCGGCGACGATCTCG
>Ga0182024_10016935_pt1 | contig 13753 bp, 11 predicted proteins | sample P32metaG_FD_120480 | JGI IMG/M metagenome (GOLD analysis project Ga0182024, IMG submission 120480) | Permafrost microbial communities from Stordalen Mire, Sweden - P3-2 metaG (Illumina Assembly) | ecosystem: Environmental > Terrestrial > Soil > Wetlands > Permafrost | place: Sweden: Stordalen... | reverse complement strand
TATCACCGCCAGCAGCTTCACCGGAAATGGGGTCGGAGTGAGTAACGTGAACGCCGCGTTGTTGAATGGTCTGGCTTCGAGCGCTTTCCAGCCTGCTGGCTCCTACGCAACGCTGGGTGCCAACACGTTCACCGGAGATCAGACTATCATCGGCTACATCAACACCAGTTCGGCTTACAAAATTGGAGGATCGACCGTGCTGGCCGAGCCCGGCGGCTCAACATATCTCAACATCGCTCTAGGCTATCAAGCGCTCATTAACAACACCACGGGGGCCGACAATACGGCCAGCGGTTATGAAGCGCTCGAATACAACACGACGGGGACCTACAACACGGCCAGCGGTAATGGTGCGCTGTACTCCAACACCGAGGGGAACAACAACACGGCCAGCGGGGCTTCCGCGCTCTACAGCAACACCACAGGGAGCAGCAACACGGCCAGCGGTTACGGTGCGCTCATTGGCAATACCATCGGGGCCGACAACACGGCCAGCGGTGTCGGCGCCCTCTTCACCAGCACCACGGCGGACTACAACACAGCCAGCGGGGCTTCCGCGCTCTACAGCAACACCACCGGGAGCGGGAACACGGCCAGTGGTTTCAAAGTGCTCTACAACGACACGACGGGGGGCGAGAACACGGCCAGCGGTGACTATGCGCTCTACTACAACACCAGCGGGTCCTATAACATCGCCATCGGGTCTTATGCCGCGTATGGTGTCTCGAACGGGAACAGCAACATCGCCATCGGGTACGAAGCCGCGTTAAATCTCTCGGGTGGGTCCAGCAACATCGCCATCGGGAACAACGCCGCGTCAAATCTCTCGGGTGGGAACTACAACAATATTGAGATAGGCAGCGCAGGATCCTCTGGTGACAACGGAACCATCCGCATCGGATGCTTTTCGGGTTCGGACTGTCCCCCTGGCGGTTTACCACAGACATCGTTCTTCGCGGCGGGGGTGAGCGGTGTCAATGTGGGCAGCGCCGTCCCGGTGATGATCGATTCCGCCACCGGCCAGTTGGGCACGATCAGTTCTTCGCGGCGCTTCAAGGAAGACATCCATGACATGGGGGACGCGAGCGAAGGCTTGATGCGTCTTCGCCCGGTCACCTTCCGCTATAAAAAACCGTTTGACGACGGTTCCAAGCCCATCCAGTACGGCCTGATAGCCGAGGAAGTGGCCGAGGTCTACCCCGACCTGGTGGCCCGTTCGGCGGATGGCCAGATTGAAACGGTCAAGTATCAGGTGCTCGATCCCATGCTGCTAAACGAAGTGCAGCGCCAGCACGCCGAATCCCAACTCCAGCAGGCCAAGATTCGTGACCTGGAGGGTGTGGTCAAGACCCAACAGGCGCAGATCGCAGAACTGGTTTCCAACGTAAAGACCATTCAGGCTTCGCTGCGCACCAGGCACGCGAGTGGCCATGCCCGGCTTGCCTCCGCGAAAAGCACACCAGCGCCAGCCGCAACCGACCCAACCCTGCAGGCGGGTTTGTACGTGCGAGGCGGCAACTAGAATCGCGCGCCCGCCCTGCTAATCAGGAAGGATTGCAACGACCGCACTTCGCCGGGCTAACAAGTCCCGGCGAAGTATGGCCTGTCCTTGCCGGAGAGGGAACGCGGGGTCGCCACGAGTATGCGGGCTATGGCGTACACAAGAGCGCGTACGGGCGATGAATCAACGAGAGGTGGGTTTGGAATGCCAAGGATCGGCCCAGGGCGCAGCTGCCCAAAAACCTCCATTCCCGGGCCTCTGTAAGTCATTGAAAACAAAAAGCGGTTTTATGCTCTTTGGAGCGCCTCAAAAACAAATGATTCTGGGCAGGTCGGGCCCATTTCTCTCTGGAACCGCACGCTTCACCTGGCTGGATGGCAGTCAACAGAGCGCCGAAGTTCGCCCCCAAATCAGCCCACTGCCCGCGGCCGTGTTTTCGTTCGCTCAATAGCGGAAACGCAAGGTCTGTAACGGCTTCAAACGCGGTGCCTTTCATAGCCCGAGATACCCTGAAATCTCCGGTAATTTCCGTATTGACCGCCAGCAGCAGAATTACTACCATTGCACCGTTCTCCATCCGAGATTGCTGTCGCAAGCGAGCCTTCCGGTCTGTCCTTCCTGGACCGCCTCCCTCGCCCTTCATCGGCCCCCCTTGGAGGATGATCCAGCAATTGGACCTGTCTCTTGGCTTAGTGGTGTCATTTGTTTTTTGCCGCCACAGAAAACCCAACCGCATGTGCGTAACAGAACGTGAAAAAACGATTTTCGGATAAGTATAAGGAGGGGCAATTATGTCCGGACCAAGGGTACATTGGCTTTCCGCAGTGCCGGTTCATAAAGTTACTGTGGCGCTTGCGCTAGCCGCTGCCGTGTCGCTGGCTCCGACCGTTGCGGTGAACTGGGAGCCGAGCACCCGCATGTGGCCGCAAATCTGAACAATCTCGCATCATTGCTGTTTATGCAGGGCCATTATGGTGATGCGGAGCCCCTCTTGCGGCGCGCGCTGGCGATTGATGAGAAGGTGCTAGGGCCTGAGCACCCAAATGTGGCCTTGTATCTGTGCAATCTCGGGGAACTGCTGAAGTCCCAAGGCGACTATGCTGGAGCGGAGACGCTGGAGCGGCGCGCGCTGGCGATTGATGAGAAGGCCCTGGGGCCTGAGCATCCCGATTTGGCTTTGCGTCTGAGCAATCTTGCATGGTTGCTGCAGTGGGATGGGGACTTCGCGGGCGCGGGGGCATTGTACCGGCGCGCATTGGCAATTGATGAGAAGGCGCTGGGAACGACGAATCCGACTACACAACGGATTCGGAAGAGCTTGGAATCGCTCAACTCTTTGATGTCCCCCCAGTCATCTAAGAAATAATATGTGGGAACAAGCGCTTAAGATTGCGAGCCATATTACTCATCCGGTGACGGTTGCCGCATTCGCGTTGGTGTTTGCAGCATTCACCTTTGGTCTTGCTCTCCGCGCGAAAAGGCCCCTCATCGCGGCGATTCTAGCGGGGGGGATCATCATTCTCGGTCTTGCTCCCCTCGCCGCTTCAACTTTTCAGGCAACTCGAGGCGTCTATCGTGTCCGGGTGGTTGTATTGGGGGCGGACGGGTCGCCGGTCGATGATGCTCAGCTGACCTCTTCGATCGGAGGAGAGCCTAAGAAAGTTCAGGGCGGTTGGGAGTTTGACGTCCCACCGCAGATTCGGCCAGGGGATGGAAAAGTGACTCTATTCGCATCGGTGAAAAACGCATTCTTGACCGGCAGTTCAACTCTGGTCCTGGCTGGAGACTATTACCCAACAGCCACCATTCAACTCACGTCGGACATCTCGGCGAAGATTCGTGGAGTGGTACTGGATGAGCAAAGCAGGCCCGTGGCGGGCGCGCAAGTGTCAATCCCCGGCTATGCCGATGTCGCCGTGACGGACAACATGGGGAATTTTGTTTTGCCCGCGCATGCAGCCGACGGACAGATTGTCAGTGTGCGCGCGCAGAAGGGTCAGTTATTTGGGAGCGCGTCTGTTCCTGCAGGGAAGATTCCTCTGGAGCTAATGCTTAGGCGGCAGTAAGCGATTCGCCCGTGGAACATGAGCCGGAGAAACGAGCGTGGAAACAAAGGCGGCGTGGCCCTGCTGAATGGGAACAATGCGTCGGTAAATCGATTGGCTGCCATTTGTTTGTTCGGGGTGACTCATTTCGGGGGGAACTATTGTGCCTTGCTTGAGACGTCTTCGCTGGCTTGAGCGCGCTCTCCTAATGGGCGCGTGTCTATGCGTGACCAGCAGCGTGCTATGGGCGGAGGCCGGGGTGCTGGTCGTGCACGTGAAGGACGTGCAGCGGCACGCGGTCGCTGGCGTGCAGATTGGGGTCGAGGGGGACGGGGGATCGGCTGTTACGGGTGACGACGGCAAGGCGCGCATTCGGTTGGCCCAACAGACCAAAGAGAAGACCTGGGTTTCCCTGCAGATCTTGAGTTCCCCGTCCGGCAAGGACTTGGTGATGGTTTCGCCTTGGGACTATAAGACCTTGGTTCCTTCATTTGAAAACGAATCAGAGAATTTTGTCGAGGTAGTGGTTGTGCAGCGCGGAGACCGTGCGGCATTGGAAAACGGCACTGTTTTGAAATCCTTAGCCGCGCAGATTAATAAGGCAAATGCTCCGAAAGCAGCAGGCGAGCAATCCCCGCCGGAGGACCCGAAAGCAAGCCTCGTTGTAGTAGCGAAGCAGTACGGCCTAGCCCCGGATGATCTGGATCGAGCGATACGAGCGTGGGGTGCCAAGGTTACTGATCCATACGATGCAGGGCTAGCCGCGCTGTATGAACAGAACTATCCCAGCGCTTCGGTACAATTCAGTGATTCGCTGCAGCTAAGGGAGGAAAGATTAGCGACGGACCGCAAGGCTGTGGCCGATGCCGCCTGCTTCCTGGGTCAGTCGCGTTGGGCGGAGGGCAAGTACCAGGAATCGATCACAGCCTATCAGCGTTGTCTTGAATTGCGGCCGGATGATAGTGCGGTTCTGAACAGCGTGGGCGAGAGTGTCCAGGGAGCGGGCGACTACCAAAGGGCAGAGACACTGTTTCGGCATGCCCTGGCGATTGATGAGAAGGCGCTTGGGCCCGAGGCCCCCGACTTGGCCCGGGACTTGAATAATCTTGCGCTATTGCTGCAGGCGCGGGGCGACTACGCGCAAGCGGAGCCACTGTACCGACAAGCGCTGGCGATTGATGAGAAGGCGCTTGGGCCTGAGCACCCCGGCGTGGCCACGATTGTGAACAATCTTGCGTTTCTGCTGAAGGTCCGGGGCGACTACGCGGGAGCCGAGCCGCTGTACCGGCGCGCCTTGGCGATTGATGAAAAGATTCTGGGGCCTAATAACCGAATTGTGGCCACGTGTCTGAGCAATCTTGCGAACCTACTGCAGGCCCGGGGCGACTACGCGGAAGTGGAGCCGCTGTACCGGCGCGTGCTGGCCATCGACGAGAACATGCTGGCGCCCGAGCACCCAGATCTGGCCATAGATCTAAACAATTTCGGGGAAGTGCTCCGGGTCAAGGGCGACTATGCGGACGCGGAGCCGCTGCTCAAACGCGCGCTGGCGATTGACGAAAAAGTGTTTGGGCCTGACTACCCAAAGGAGGCCACATTTCTCAACAATCTCGCGGGACTGTTGAAAGCCCAGGGCAACTACGCGGGAGCAGAGCCGCTATACCAACGCGCGCTGGCCATTGATGAGAAGGCGCTGGGACTTGAGCACCCAGACGTGGCCAGGGACCTGAATAATCTCGCGGGACTGCTGACGGTCGAGGGCAACTACGCGGGAGCAGAGCCGCTATACCGACGCGCACTGGCGATTGATGAGAAAATGTTGGGGCCTGACCACCCAGAGGTGGCCACATTTCTCAGCAATCTCGCGTTTCTGCTGAAGGTCAAGGGCGACTATGCGGACGCGGAGCCGCTGCTCAGACGCGCGCTGGAGATCGATGAAAAGGCGCTGGGGCCAACACATCCGACCACGCACGAGATTCGCAAGAATCTGGAATTACTTGACTCTCAAATGTCTTCACAGACCCAGAAGAAATAAGATGTGAGGACAAGCGCTTGAGATTGCGAGCCGCGCGAGTGCCCGTAAATTTGCCGCGCTTCGCGCACAGTACATCTCACGGCAAGCCGGATGCAAGCCCAGCTGGCGCAGCAGGACTCCCCCGAATTCATCGCCCGCGCGAATGTGCCAGGCGTGATGCAAGGTGCCGACTATTGCTCGCACCAAAGGTCCTGAAACAGTCTCACCGTCGCCGGCCCGTGCCCCGCATAGTGATTATTCGCGTATGCATACACGCTGACGCCGCGGCGCACCGCCTGATCGCACACCTTCACCCACTCCTGCAACGGCTCGCGGCAGTCGAAAATCGTCTTGTCCCAAGTTTTCGTCAGTCGCTCAATTCCTTTGCGGTCGCCCAGCCAGCGGATGTACGCAAAATCGGCGGTAATGGGATCAAACCGCTCGAACCACTCCGCCGGCCGCGGCATCCACGACTGATCTATCAGCGCAAGCGCAATGCCCCGTTCGCGGAGCGCATCTGCCAGTTTCGGGACCAGCCAGGTCTTGTTTCGAATCTCGACCGCGATGCGGTATCCCTTGGGGAGGCGATCGAGAAACGGGACCAGCCGCGCGAGAAAATCCTCCAGTTCCAGGAACAAGGTCTTGGGAAACCACGGAAGCTGAATCAACAGGGGACCGAGCTTTTCGCCGAGCCCGTCCATTGCGGTCAGGAACCCGCGCACTTCCGTGTCGCAATCCGTCAGCATTTTTTCATGCGTGATTGCCTGCGGGAATTTCGCGGTGAACATGAATCCGGGCGGCGTCTTCGCATACCAGCCCCGCACCGTGCTCTCGCTCGGCGCACGGTAAAACGTGCTGTCCACTTCCACCGTATCGAATTGCGTCGCGTAATATGCCAGGTACTCGGCTGGCTTCAGGCCGGCGGGATAAAAACTCCCCGGCCACCCCGCCGCCGTAAACGCCGACGTGCCCAGGCGTATTAGCCCCTTTTCCATCGCCCCGCGATTTTATCCCGATTCCGCCCCCAGCGTTCGCGGCTCCTTACCCTCGCGCCATTCATGGCCGCCAGCCGGCTGGTTCGCCACCCTCGGTTTGATTTCCGCGCGTCCTGTTGCTATCGTTCGCCCCGGGTGCCCCTTTCGCCGGAGAGGGATGGCAGCAGCTCCTTGGAGACGCCGATAGGGGTGAACAGTTGAACGCCGTTGAAATCGAAGAAGCGATATCGCAATTGGCGGAGCAGCCGTTTGACGCTCAGAACTTTCCGTATGCCTTTCTCGAGGCTTTCGGCAACAAGGAGACGACGATCAAGCGGTTGCGGGCTGGCGCATCAAACAAGTCCGACCTTTGCGGGGTTCTTCAGACCAACAACATTCACATCGCCACATGCGATACGGGACAGGTTCCGAAGACCCTAAAGGCGTTGAAGGAGAGCCCCGCGACCGCCAAAGCAAAAGCAAAATTCATCTTAGCGACCGATGGCGCGGGCTTTGAGGCTGAGGATTTGGCGAACGGTGAAACCGTTGCCTGTGTTTACAAGGATTTTCCCGACCATTTCGGCTTTTTCCTGCCGCTTGCCGGTATTACGCCCGTACGACAAATCACTGAGGACTCCTTCGACATCAGAGCAACCAGCCGCCTGAACCGACTCTATGTTGAACTTCTGAAGGACAACCCCGCATGGGGTACGGCCGAGCGCCGTCACGACATGAATCATTTCATGGCGCGGCTGATCTTCTGCTTCTTCGCCGAGGACACCGGCATCTTCAACGGAAACGGTCTGTTCACCGAAACTATCGAGCAGATGAGCGACAAGGACTCTTCCAACACCCATGAGGTGATCGGCGAACTGTTCCGTGCCATGAACACAAAGATTGAGGACCGGGCGAGCGCCAGAATACCGCGATGGGCCGAGACCTTTCCCCCTGTCAACGGAGGCCTATTCTCAGGCAACACGGATGTACCGAGATTCAGCCGGATCGCGCGCTCTTATCTGCTCCATATTGGCAATCTGGATTGGACAAAAATCAACCCTGACATCTTCGGGTCGATGATCCAGGCGGTTGCGGAGGACGAGGAGCGCGGTGCGCTTGGCTTGCACTACACGAGCGTGCCCAACATCCTGAAGGTGCTAAACCCGCTCTTCCTCGACGACCTGTGCGAGAAGCTTCAGGAGGCTGGTGATAATCACCGCATGCTCCTGAACTTGCGCAACCGTATGGCAAGAATTCGCGTTTTCGATCCGGCCTGTGGCTCGGGCAATTTTCTCCTCATTGCCTACAAGAAAATGCGGGCGATCGAGGCCGAGATCAACAAGCGGCGCGACGAACCGGATCGGCGTTCCGCAATTCCCAAGACCAACTTTCGCGGCATCGAGTTGCGCGACTTCCCGGCGGAAATCGCACGCCTCGCGCTCGTCATCGCCGAATACCAGTGCGACGTGCTCTATCGCGGGCAAAAGTTAGCTTTGGCGGAGCTTTTGCCGCTCGACGCGCAGAACTGGGTCACTTGCGGCAATGCATTGCGCCTGGATTGGCTGAGTATCTGCCCCCCGACCGGCACAGGCGTGAAGCTGCACGCGGACGACCTATTCAGTACGCCTTTGGACCAAGCACAGATCGACTTCGAGAATGAAGGCGGCGAGACCTACATCTGCGGAAACCCGCCATACCTCGGAAACAAACTCCAATCAGAAGATCAGAAATCGGACCTGAGAAATGTTTTTGACGGACGCTTGGATGGATGGAAGTCGCTCGACTACGTTGCCGCATGGCTGATGAAGGCTGCGGATTATGGGACAAAGACGAATGCTGCGTCTGCGTTCGTTACGACGAACTCCATTTGCCAGGGTCAACAGGTTTCCATTTTGTGGCCTACGATTTTTGCGACTGGACATGAGATTGAGTTTGCGCACACGTCGTTCAAATGGGCAAACCTCGCTAGCCACAACGCCGGCGTCACAGTTGCAATCGTCGGAATATCGAATCATGCAGGAAAGACACGGCGGTTATTCTCGATTGCTGACGATGGAAGTCTTCTATCCAAGGATGCGGAGTACATCAACGCTTATTTGGTTCCAGCTTTAAACTTATTTGTCGAGCCGATTTCGACACCGGTCAACGGGCTGGCCCCTATGATGTTCGGCAATATGCCGCGGGACGGAGGTCATCTCCTACTTAGCATTGAAGAACAGGAGAACATTGTCGAGTCACATCCACATTCCAAACAATATCTTAAGGATTTCGTGGGCTCCGAAGACGCGATCTATGGGAGGAAACGAGTTTGTATCTGGGTCCAAGCCGAAGAGTATCACGCAGCAGCGCAGATCCCAGCATTGGAAAGTCGCTTTCAATCCGTTCAACGAGAGCGCGAAGGCATGAAAGCCGCTTCGACCCAATCGTATGCCAAGAAGCCATACAGATTTGTCCAAATTCAAGGTGTGGCAAGCAATTACTCTTTCCTTGTGCCAAGACATTCGTCAGAATCTAGGCAATACTTGCCTGTCGCGATCTACGACGCAGAAACGGTAGTGGCAGATAGCGCATTCGCAATCTACGATGCCCCCTACTGGAATATAGCTCTGCTAGGGTCCCGGCTTCACCTTGTATGGATCGCGACCGTTTGCGGCAAATTAGAAACGCGATACCGCTACTCCAACACCCTTGGTTGGAATGCGTTCCCTGTTCCGACGCTGACTGAGAAGAACAAGGATGATTTGACTCGTTGCGCCGAAGACATCCTGCTGGCTCGAGAGCGCCATTTCCCGGCAACCATTGCCGACCTCTACGACCCTCACAATATGCCCGACGACCTGCGCCATGCCCATGACCAGAATGACGAGGTACTGGAGCGCATTTATATTGGTCGCCGTTTCAAGAACGACACCGAGCGGCTGGAAAAGCTATTCGATCTCTACACCAAAATGACCGCCTCGCCTACGCCGGCCGGGAAACGAAAGGGGAACGCAGAAGAATGACGACTATGAATTGGCCATCTTTCTTCCCGCCGCAGTGCCCACCTTCAGAGGCCAGTGATGCATCTGCGGAGGTATTTAGACTCGTCTCCTCGAATCCCCCATCGGTGAGCGATTTTGAGTCCCTTGCTCAGATCAACCCCAAAAAGTGGATGGGCAACTGCAAGGCGTCTGGGCTGTCGGTATTCACGGCGAGATCGGAAGCATTGCGGCTGGTAAGAAGGGTCCCGGCTATGTCGGCTCTCGGAAAAATGCTCGCAAGTGCAAACCTTTCGCCAGAAGCAGGGAAGCTCATGCGCACTCCTCGCAACGGCAACTCGCACCATACTTGGTGGGCGCCGGCCGATTTCGATCACGCTGCGGGATTCAAGGTGGTGAACTAGTGGAAATGTTCATTGAAGGAACCACTCTCGGATCTTTGAAAGTGCTCGAAGTCTACGAGTACTATGATGGACCTCGCCTCTTTGCATCCGTAAATGAAACTGGCTCCATTTTCCTGGTGCTGTGGATTAGATCCACTGGGACCACCGATGAATACTATGTGCAACCAATGTCGTTTCACCGCTTCCAAGAAATGCGGGGAGGTGAGATCAGTCTGCGCGACGCCTTCGTTCGTGCTAAAGGCGGCGGACTAGTCGTTCTTCAGATTGATCGGCAATCTGAAGAAGTACGGATCAGGCTCCTAAACAGCGTCCAAATTGATGAGTCGTTGCTTCCTTTGCAAGGAGAGACGCTCAGGTTGGAGTCTCCCCTTTCATTCGCTGAATTGAAAATGACAGTTCCCTCGATTTCGATGTCCTATGCCCGGAACGGCAGGTCTACCCGCTCCAACGCGCTGGGTATGAGACCGATGCAGGAGCGGGCGTACGAAAAGCGAGGCGAGCAATACCTGCTCATCAAGTCTCCGCCCGCTTCGGGCAAAAGCCGCGCGCTCATGTTTATCGCGCTCGACAAACTTCAAAATCAGGGCCTCAAGCAGGCGATGATCGTCGTGCCTGAGAGGGCCATCGGAGCCAGCTTCTATGATGAACCCCTGTCGAAGTTCGGCTTTGGGACTGACTGGCACGTGGAACCGAGATGGAACCTCTGTAACGCGCCCGGCGGCGACAACAACGGGAAAGTTAAAGCTGTCGGGAATTTCCTTGGGAGCAGCGACAAGGTGCTGCTCTGTACCCACGCGACGTTTCGCTTTGCTGTTGATGAATATGGTATCGAGAAGTTCGACGACCGGCTTATTGCCGTGGACGAGTTTCACCACGTCTCGGCCAACCCAGACAATAAGCTCGGCCTGCATCTCGGCCAGTTCATCGCCCGTAACCGCGTGCATATCGTGGCGATGACCGGTTCTTACTTCCGGGGTGACGCCGAAGCCGTCCTATCCCCAGAGGACGAGGCGAAATTTGACAGCGTTACCTATACCTATTATGAACAGCTCAATGGCTACGAATACTTGAAGCAGCTCGACATCGGCTACTTCTTCTATAGCGGCTCTTATGTCGATGACATCCTCAAGGTGCTCGAGCCGGCCGAAAAAACAATCATGCATATTCCGAATGTCAATTCGCGCGAGAGCACGAAGGACAAGATCAAGGAGGTTGAACATATCATCGGAGCATTGGGCGAGTGGCATGGGATTGACCCCGCGACTGGATTTCAGATCGTCAAAACTCCGGAAGGGCGTATGCTACGCATCGCTGACCTGGTCGATGACGATCCGACCAGACGCGACCGGGTTTCCGCTGCGCTGAAAGACCCGACGCAGAAGGACAACCGGGACTACGTCGACATCATCATTGCCCTCGGCATGGCCAAGGAGGGCTTCGATTGGATCTGGTGCGACCACGCGCTGACGGTCGGCTATCGTTCGAGCTTGACCGAAATCGTGCAGATTATCGGGCGGGCGACCCGCGATGCCCCAGGCAAGACCCGCACGCGTTTCACGAATCTGATTGCCGAGCCCGACGCTTCCGAGGAAGCCGTCATCGAGGCGGTGAACGATACCCTAAAGGCCATCGCAGCGAGCTTGCTCATGGAGCAGGTGCTTGCTCCGCGCTTCGAGTTCAAGCCAAAGCACCAGGAGAACGGACCCACCCCGGGCTTCAACTATGGCCAAGGCGGCTATGACCCCGACAGATGCAATGTTGGTTTCAACGAGCAGACGGGGCAGTTCCAGATCGAAATCAAAGGGCTCGTCGAGCCCAGGAGCAAAGAAGCCACGCGCATTTGCCAGGAAGATCTAAACGAGGTGATTGCCGCCTTTATTCAGAACAAGACCGCCCTTGAGCGTGGCCTGTTCGACGAGGAGCTTGTGCCTGAGGAACTGACGCAAGTCCGGATGGGTAAAATCATCAAGGACAAATACCCAGAACTTGACGAGGAAGACCAAGAAGCCGTGCGCCAGCATGCCATTGCCGCCCTCAATCTGACACAGCAAGCCAAGCAGGTCGCACTCGGCACCCGCGGAGGGGACAATGCCGAACAGACCGCCAACACCGCCCTGATCGACGGTGTCCGGAGGTTTGCCATGGATATGCGAGAACTCGACATCGATCTAATCGACCGCATCAATCCATTCGGCGAAGCCTATGCGATTCTCGCAAAGGCCATGAGCGAGGACAGCCTGAAGCAGGTTGCTGCCGCAATCGCTGCGAAGCGAACGAGCTTGACGCCCGATGATGCCAAGGAACTCGCTGTGCGCGCATTCAGGTTCAAGAAGGAACGGGGACGGCTCCCATCACTCTTATCGCAGGATGCCTGGGAGAAACGCATGGCCGAGGGTGCCGCCGCCTTTGTCCGCTACAAGGATGAGGGGCGCTATGAGTGACATCGACCTCGACGAACTACGCTCGGAACTAGACGGCTTCGCGGAGCCGGAGAAGGAAGGCGGACGCTCGCCGCGCGAGGAGCGTGTTATCGCGGGATTCGAGGACATACAGCGTTTCGTCGAAAAGTACGGTCGCCCTCCACAACACGGGAAGGATCGCGACATATTTGAGCGGCTTTACGCGGTTCGTCTTGACCGGCTGCGGGCGCTTGAGGATTGGCGTTCCCTGCTTGCGCCACTGGATCATCAAGGGCTCCTCTCTGGCACAGATACTGTCACTCTCGCATCGCCGGAGGTGATAGACGATGACAGATTGCTGACCGAACTAAAGGGCACAGAGGGTCGGAGCGGCATCATCGAACTGCGGCACGTTCGCAAGAGTGCTGACAAACGCGCGGCCGAGGAAGTGGCGAATCGCACTGTTTGCGAGGACTTCGAGAAATTCAAGCCCTATTTCGAGCGGGTGAAGAGAGAGTTGAAGTCCGGCCTCCGCCATGCGCTCCCGGTCCAGACGATGGACGAGTTCAAGATGGCCGAGATTCAGAAAGGCGAGTACTTCATTGTCCAGGGGCAGATAGCCCTTATTGCTGAGGTGGGTGAAGATTTCAGGACGCAATATGACCGTCGTGATAGCCGTTTGCGTGTTATCTACGCTAACGGAACCGAGAGTAATTTGCTAACGCGCTCCTTCCAGCGCGCGCTTCATCGCGACACGGCGGGACGGCTCATTACCAATCCCGATACCGGGCCGCTGTTCGCCGACGAGACCGCTGGAGATGATCTCGAAAGCGGCACGATCTATGTTCTGCGCAGCAAGTCCGACCATCCGGATGTAGCGGCCAACCGCGATGTTCTACACAAGATCGGCGTCACCGGCGGTAAGGTTGAGACACGCATCGCGAACGCGAACCTGGACCCGACCTTCCTGATGGCCGACGTGGAAGTCATCGCCTCGTATGAGCTCTACAATATCAATCGAATTAAACTTGAGAACCTGATCCATCGTGTGTTCGATCCCGCGCAATTGGATATTGAAATCAGGGATCGTTTCGGCAACCCGGTCAGACCTCGCGAGTGGTTCCTCGTTCCTCTCTTTGTTGTGAACGAAGTAGTCGAGCGCATAAAGGATGGGACGATCACGCAATACATTTATGATCCGACGGCAGCACGCTTGGTGAAGGCATCATCCTGACCTGAGAGACCGCCCTACAGGGCGCCGGCACCTGACCTGACCGGGGTTTTTGATACCAGCCGAAGTGAGAGAGAATTTCACTCGTGAGCGGCCCCGGTTTTCTGTACCAAATCTAGGGTGAGTTTTTGGCTTCTTGCAGAGCCATGAGGTCGCGGCTAGCCGCGACCTCATGGGCAAATTCGTTCGGGGTCCTCTCGCCCAGAGCCC
>Ga0182024_10016934_pt1 | contig 13753 bp, 5 predicted proteins | sample P32metaG_FD_120480 | JGI IMG/M metagenome (GOLD analysis project Ga0182024, IMG submission 120480) | Permafrost microbial communities from Stordalen Mire, Sweden - P3-2 metaG (Illumina Assembly) | ecosystem: Environmental > Terrestrial > Soil > Wetlands > Permafrost | place: Sweden: Stordalen... | reverse complement strand
GCAGTCGCATTCTAATGGCAGAGCTCAGAGGACAAGCATCGCACGGGCGGGGACGACAATCCCTCCCAAGTTTGAGTCTTTGACGGTAACAGGTTTGTGAAAGTTGCGAATAATCTTACTACCGTGGTGAACCCAAAAACCGCGCGGAGGTTGCTGTGCAAGCGGTATCTACAGGAAAGACCCTAGAGTAGTTCCTGCCCCAGCGTGATACCAATAAAGCGCTAGTGTCCGTATATTCCCCAGCCGGCATTCGACGAAAGATTATGTGGGCGTACTCGTATTCCCATAGGTGGCAAAGCCTGGCCGCGCGTCGCTTGGGACGCTCGTGGGTACCCGCAGGGAATATACCCTCCAGTCTCATTTCCCGGAATCCCAGTGCCTTCCTAGATTTAGGAGAGTTTCTATGAAGAAGAACATTCGGGGCAGCGATTCGACGCTGACTGCGGCAACGCCGCAGCAGAAAATGCACCGAAAAAATGGCAACCATGAAGAATCGAACGGGCAAAATGGCAATTCGGTTTTGGTTGCGGACCCCCTCTCGGGCGAGATGAGTGCCATCCTGGCCAGCCTGCAAACCATGCGGAATGGAGATTTCTCGGTGCGGCTGCCGGGGTCGTGGACCGGGGTTGCGGGCAAGGTTGCCGATACTTTCAATGCCATTGTGGCAGCCAATCAACAGATGGCGCAGGAATTGAAGCGCGTTGGGCAAGTGGTGGGAAAGGAAGGCAGAACCCGGGAACGTACACGCTTTCATGAGTCCAGAGGAGCATGGGGAGAAATGGAAGTCTCCATCAATACTCTGGTGGAAGATTTGCTGCGTCCCACCGAAGGCGTGACCCGCGCGATCGCAGCTGTGGCTCAGGGGAATCTTACGCAGACCGTCCGCCTGGATGTGGATGGGCGGCCGTTGGAAGGCGAATTCTTACGTTCCGCGGACATCGTGAACACGATGATTCAGCAGCTGGGCGTCTTCACCGCCGAAGTAACGCGCGTGGCCCGCGAAGTAGGAACGGACGGAAAGCTTGGCGGCCAGGCGCAGGTGCCGGGCGTCGCTGGAACCTGGAAGGATTTGACCGACTCCGTTAACTCGATGGCCAGCAACCTTACTGGCCAGGTGCGAAACATCGCCGAAGTCGCGACGGCCGTGGCGAGCGGCGATCTTTCCCGCAAAATTACAGTGGACGTGCGCGGCGAAATTCTGCAGCTCAAAGAAGCCATCAACACGATGGTGGATCAGTTGCGATCGTTTGCATCGGAAGTGACCCGCGTGGCTCGCGAAGTGGGAACCGATGGAAAGCTCGGCGGCCAGGCTGTGGTGGTGGGCGTGGCTGGTACGTGGAAAGATCTTACGGATTCCGTGAACGCGATGGCCGGAAACCTTACGGCGCAGGTGCGAAACATCGCGGAAGTTACGACAGCCGTAGCGCGCGGCGATTTGTCACGCAAAATCACGGTCGACGTGAAAGGCGAAATTCTCGAACTAAAGGACACCATCAACACGATGGTCGATCAGTTGAATGCGTTCGCCGGTGAAGTTACGCGCGTGGCCCGCGAAGTAGGAACCGAAGGAAAACTCGGCGGGCAGGCGCAGGTGCCCGGCGTGGGCGGCACGTGGAAAGATCTCACGGATAACGTCAATTTCATGGCCAGCAACTTGACGGGCCAGGTGCGAAACATCGCCGAGGTTGCGACGGCCATTGCGAACGGCGATTTGTCGCGCAAGATTACGGTGGATGTGCGCGGCGAAATTTTGCAGTTGAAAGAAACGCTGAACACCATGGTGGATCAGCTGAACCGATTCGCCGGTGAAGTGACCCGCGTGGCCCGCGAAGTGGGAACGGAAGGGCGTCTTGGCGGCCAAGCGAACGTGCCGGGCGTAGCCGGAACCTGGAAGGATTTAACGGATTCCGTCAACTCGATGGGCGGAAACTTAACCGGACAAGTTCGTAACATTGCCGAAGTGACGACGGCTGTGGCTCGCGGCGATTTGTCGCGCAAGATCACGGTCGATGTGAAAGGCGAAATTCTCGAATTGAAGAACACCATCAACACGATGGTGGATCAGCTCAACGGTTTCGCCGGCGAAGTAACACGTGTGGCTCGCGAAGTGGGAACGGAAGGAAAACTCGGCGGTCAGGCGCAGGTGCCCGGAGTTGCCGGAACCTGGAAAGATCTCACCGATAACGTCAACTTCATGGCCAGCAACTTGACCGGCCAGGTGCGTAACATCGCCGAAGTAGCGACGGCTGTGGCGCGCGGCGATTTGTCGCGCAAGATTACGGTCGACGTGAAGGGCGAAATTCTTGAACTGAAAGATACGCTCAACACGATGGTGGATCAGCTTCGCGCATTCGCCTCCGAAGTAACGCGCGTGGCCCGCGAAGTCGGTACGGACGGAAAACTTGGCGGCCAGGCGCAAGTGGGCGGCGTTGCCGGAACCTGGAAGGATTTAACCGACTCCGTCAACTCCATGGCCAGCAACTTGACCGGCCAAGTGCGAAACATCGCGGAAGTGGCGACGGCTATTGCGAACGGAGATTTGTCGAAGAAAATCACGGTCAACGTCAGCGGCGAAATTCTGCTGCTGAAAGAAACCATCAACACGATGGTGGATCAGTTGAACGCGTTCGCCGGCGAAGTAACCCGCGTAGCCCGCGAAGTGGGAACGGAAGGGCGTCTCGGCGGCCAGGCGAACGTGCCCGGCGTGGCCGGAACGTGGAAGGATTTGACGGACTCCGTGAACTCGATGGCCGGTAACCTTACCGGACAAGTCCGAAACATCGCTGAAGTAACAACGGCCGTGGCGCGCGGCGATTTGTCGCGCAAGATCACGGTCGACGTGAAAGGCGAAATTCTCGAACTCAAGAACACCATCAACACGATGGTGGATCAGTTGAACGCCTTCGCCGGCGAAGTCACCCGCGTGGCCCGCGAAGTCGGAACCGACGGAAAACTTGGCGGACAGGCGCAAGTGCCGGGCGTTGCCGGAACCTGGAAAGATCTCACCGATAACGTGAACTTCATGGCCAGCAACCTCACCGGCCAGGTGCGAAATATCGCGGAAGTGGCGACCGCTATCGCGAACGGCGATTTGTCGAAGAAGATCACCGTAGACGTGCGCGGCGAAATCCTGCAGTTGAAAGAAACCCTGAACACAATGGTCGAGCAACTGCGCTCGTTCGCCGCCGAAGTAACCCGCGTGGCGCGCGAAGTGGGATCGGAAGGACGGCTGGGTGGTCAGGCGAACGTCTCCGGTGTGGCAGGAACGTGGAAAGATCTCACGGATTCGGTGAACGCCATGGCCGGCAACTTGACTGGCCAGGTTCGAAACATCGCTGAAGTGACCACGGCTGTGGCGCGCGGCGATTTGTCGCGCAAAATCACGGTCGACGTGAAAGGCGAAATTCTTGAACTGAAGAACACCATCAACACGATGGTGGACCAGCTCAACGCGTTTGCCGCAGAAGTAACCCGTGTGGCTCGCGAAGTGGGAACGGAAGGAAAACTCGGCGGCCAGGCGCAGGTGCCGGGCGTGGCCGGAACGTGGAAAGATCTTACCGACAACGTGAACGTGATGGCGGCCAACTTGACGGAGCAGGTGCGCGGTATCGTCAAAGTGGTGACCGCTGTCGCGAACGGCGAACTCACGCAGAAATTGACGGTGAACGCGAAGGGCGAGGTCGCGGCGCTCGCCGAAACCATCAACAACATGACCAACACTCTGGCAACCTTCGCCGACCAGGTGACGACGGTGGCCCGTGAAGTGGGCGTGGAAGGGCGTCTCGGCGGCCAGGCCAACGTGCCCGGCGCGGCAGGAACGTGGAAGGATCTTACCGGCAACGTGAACCTGTTGGCCGATAACTTGACCAACCAGGTGCGCGCGATTGCTGAAGTCGCGACGGCCGTAACCAAAGGCGATTTGACGCGCTCGATTCAGGTGGAAGCCAGCGGCGAAGTGGCTGACCTGAAAGACAACCTCAACACCATGATCGACAACCTCCGCCTCACGACGGACCGCAACACCGAGCAGGACTGGCTCAAGACGAACCTGGCCCGCTTCACCGGCATGTTGCAAGGGCAACGCGATCTGGCGACCGTGGGACGCATGCTGCTCTCCGAACTCGCTCCCCTGGTCAGCGCACAACAGGGTGTGATCTATCAGATGGGCGGCGAAGAGTCGGCCGAGATGGTTTTGCTCTCAGCCTTCGCCGGAGATGGCGAAGACGGTCACCTGCGGCGCTTGAAACTTGGCGAGGGATTGGTAGGACAATGCGCGGCGGAAAAACGGCGCATGTTGATCTCCAATTTGCCGCCCAATACGATTGCAATCCGCTCGGGATTGTTTGAGGCCGTTCCGCGCAACGTGATCGTGCTGCCCGTGTTGTTTGAAGACCGGGTCAAAGCGGTGATCGAACTTGCTTCGCTCAGCAACTTCACTACATCGCATCTGGCGTTCCTCGAGCAATTGACGGCCAGCATCGGCATCGTGCTGAACAGTATTGAAGCCACGATGCAGACCGAAGGCCTGTTGAAACAATCGCAGCAGTTGGCGACCGAACTTCAGGTTCAGCAAAAAGAATTGCAACAGACGAACGAGCAGCTGGCGCAGAAAGCGCAGCAGCTGGCGGAACAGAACGTCGAAGTGGAACGCAAGAACCAGGAAATCGAACAAGCCCGGCGCGCTCTCGAAGACAAGGCAAAAGAGTTGGCGCTCACTTCGAAGTACAAGTCGGAGTTCCTGGCCAACATGTCGCACGAGCTGCGTACGCCGCTCAACAGCATTCTGGTTCTGGGGCAACAGCTCAGCGACAACCCGGATGCGAACCTCACTCCGAAACAGGTGGAGTTCGCGCGCACGATTCACGGCGCAGGAACCGATTTACTGAACCTGATCACCGACATTCTCGATCTGTCGAAGATCGAATCTGGAACGGTATCGGTGGAGGCGGAAGAGGTCTTCTTCGCGAGCCTGCTGGACGCGGTGGAACGGCCGTTCCGCCACGAAGCCGAGCATCGTCACCTCAGCTTCGAAGTGCAAACCGATCCGCATCTCGCCCGCAGCGTGGTTACGGACGCGAAGCGCTTGCAGCAGGTGTTGAAGAATCTGCTGTCGAACGCTTTCAAGTTCACGGAAGTTGGGGGAGTGCGCCTCGCCGTATGTCCGGCGAAGAGCGGCTGGAGCGAAGATCATCCAATCCTCGGCAAAGCCGCGTCGGTGGTGGCGTTCGAAGTGTCCGATAGTGGCATCGGCATTCCGTTCGAGAAGCAGAGAATCATCTTCGAGGCCTTCCAACAAGCAGATGCCGGCACCAGCCGCAAGTACGGCGGAACCGGTCTGGGCCTGGCAATCAGCCGTGAACTGGCCAGCCTGCTCGGTGGAGAAATCCAGTTGCGCAGCGCTCCCGGCCGTGGCAGCACGTTCACTCTGTACCTGCCGCAGACCTACGTCGGTCCTTCTTCGTCGAATGCCGCCATAATCCAGGGATCGTCGCCGACATCCATCTCGCCGGCAACGTTGTCGGTAGCGGTGGTTGCGGAGCACGCGATTGAGAAGATTGCCGACGATCGGGAAAATCTGCAGCCCGACGACGCGATCCTGCTGATCGTGGAGGACGATCCGCACTACGCGCGTGTGTTGTGCGACCTCTCGCGCGACAAGGGCTTCAAAGTCCTGGTTGCGAACCGGGGCGCGGAAGCCTTGGCGCTGGCCCACGAATACCATCCAACGGCGGTTTCTCTGGATGTGTTCCTGCCCGACATGCTGGGCTGGACCGTCTTGAACCATTTGAAACAAGATCCAACCACGCGGCATATTCCAGTTCAGATGTTGACACTGGATGAGGATCGCCAACATGGCTTGGCGCGCGGGGCGTTTGCGTTCGTCACCAAACCAACGACGCCCGAGGGGTTGGAGTCCGCTCTGGCTCGCATCAAGGAATATTCCGCTCCGCGGCGCAAGCGGCTGCTGGTAGTGGAAGACAATCCCGCCGAACAACTCAGTATCAAAGAACTTCTTGGCTATGATGATATCGATGTCACCGTAGTCGCTACTGGCGCAGAGGCGGTCGAGGCTGCTGAAAAACAATCCTTCGACTGCGTTGTACTCGATCTGCGGCTGCCCGACATTTCGGGATTCGATGTCCTGGAGCGCTTCCGCGACATTCCCGCGCTGTGCGATCTTCCGGTAGTAGTCTTCACCGGGAAGGAGCTTTCGCCTGACGAAGATGCCCGCCTGCACTCGCTGGCGCGCAGCGTCGTGGTAAAAGGCGTGGAATCTCCAGAGCGCCTGATGGATGAGACGGCCTTGTTCCTGCATCGGGTGGTGGCCGATCTTCCGCTTGAAAAACAACGATTGCTCGACCGCTTGCACCACTCCGACGACGCTCTGCTCGGCAAGAAAGTTCTGGTCGTGGATGATGACGTGCGCAACATCTTCGCCTTGAGCAGCGTGATCGAACGGCGCGGCATGACCGTTATCACAGCCGGAACCGGAAGGGAAGCGATCGCCAAGTTGGAGTCGACGCCGGATATCGCGATCGTCTTGATGGATATCATGATGCCAGAGATGGACGGCTATGAAACAATGCAAGTGATCCGGCAGAACGAGAAGTTCCGGCGGCTGCCGATCATCGCTCTCACCGCGAAGGCGATGAAGGGGGATCGCGAGAAGTGCCTTGAAGCTGGAGCGTCGGAGTACCTGGCAAAGCCGGTGAATACCGAACAGCTGCTATCGTCATTACGGATGTGGCTGCACCGGTAGTGCTGAGCGGGACGCAAGAAACTCGGCGGACCTCAGGCAACGAAAGATTTATGATGAGCAAGAATGAGATCGTCAATATCCTCATGGTGGATGATCAGCCAGCCAAGCTGCTCAGCTACGAAGTGATGCTCGGCGGATTGGGCGAGAACCTGATCAAGGCGACATCGCCCAAGGAGGCGCTCGAAATCCTGCTCAAGACCGATGTTGCCGTCGTGCTCATGGATGTGAGCATGCCGGAACTCGACGGCTTTCAGCTTGCGGCGATGATCCGGCAGCATCCGCGTTTTCAGAGAACCGCTATCATCTTCGTTTCGGCGGTGCATCTTACCGATCTTGACCAGCTCAAGGGTTACGAACACGGAGCAGTCGACTACATTTCCGTACCCGTGGTAGCAGAGTTACTGCGCGCCAAAGTTAGAGTATTCGCGGACCTGCACCGCAAGACGCGGCAGCTCGAAGCGCTGAATTCCGACCTGGAAAATCGCGTGCTGGAGCGTACCGAGGAACTGGCGCGCAAGGCCGAATTGCTCCTGCTGCTGAATATGGAGCTGGTGGAAAAAAATCAGGAGATGGACGCCATTATCCGCACTGCTCCAGACATAATCTTCAGCCGGCAGGCTGATGGATCGCGGGATTACATCAGCGGCCGTTTTTACGATTACACCGGCGCCGCGCCGGGAACCGCGGATGGTTTCGGCTGGATGGATTACGTGCACCCGGATGACAGAGATCCGGCGATGGGGCATTGGATGCACTGCGTGGAATCCGGCGCGCTCTACGAGGCTGAGTACCGGATGCGCTCCCGCGATGGATCCTATCGCTGGTTCCGGGCTCGCGCACTGCCCATTCGCGATGAGGAGGGAAGGATCCTCAAATGGTATGGCACCTGTTCCGATATCCATGACAGCAAACTGGTGGAGCAATCGATTCGCAGCAGCGCCGCGGAACTGGAAAAAATGGTCGACATGAGAACCGAGGAATTGCGTCGCCTCTCGATTCGCCTGATGACCATGCAGGACCAGGAGCGCCGGCGGATTGCCCGCGATTTGCACGACGGGCTGGGGCAGGAGTTGGCAGTCGCCAAGATGGTTTTGGATCGCATGCTGCTGCAAAAGGAGCAACCGGTGACCGAAACCTGGCAGCAGGCCAGCACCATTGTGGACCGCGCTATTCAACAAGTGCGCACCATGTCGCATCTGCTGCATCCGCCTTTGCTGGACGAGGTCGGGTTGCTTTCGGCTCTTTCCTGGTATGTGGAGGGGCTTGCCAAGCGCAGCGGCATTGAAACTTCTCTTGATGTTCAGCCGAAGGATTTCCCGAGATTATCCACCGAGGTAGAAACCGCAGTCTTCCGCATCGTGCAGGAGGCGCTTACCAATGTCTTCCGGCATTCGGGGGCGCGCAAGGTCGCGATTACGTTCACTCAAAAAGAGGGCCACATTCTGGTTGGCGTGCGCGACGATGGGAAGGGGATCGGTAAGGATGTCGTGGAATTGAGGCCCGAGAGCGTGGGCGTCGGCATCGGCGGCATGAAGCAGCGAGCCCGTGAATTCGGTGGAGAACTGCGGCTGGAGAATGCCAACCCCGGCACGCTTGTGGAGCTTAAAATTCCCTACAACATGGTCTTGCGAGAGCCCAGCCCGGTCTTGGACGAGTGCGCGTCAGACTGATGTCGAACGTTTTTCCCTATTGAACCTGCAAAGTGACTATGACGGGAAAGCTGTCCTCGACGAATGCCCGGTCGGCGAACTAGCCGAGAGGGTGCTGCCGAGGCTGCATATTCCTTAAGGCAAGACAATCTTCTCTTAGCCAAGAATCGTCAACCTCTGGCTGCAGCTCGCATCCAAGCGAGGATGGCAAGCCCAAATACAGTCCTGGCTCTGAATCCCAATGGCGAAATCTTGCAAAAGGACGAAGCAGTCCTCCGGCAGAATGGTTTTGAAGTTATTTCCGTAAACACTCCCCTGGAGGCTCGTTTCGAGATCGAAATGGGCCGGTGTGGAATTTTCTTGACCTGTTACCTGACTCCTATTTCTATCTACCGGAATCTTGCCGATCTTTTTAAGCAATTCCGTCCGGAGGGGGTAGTGATCTTTGTCTCTGAGTTTCCGGGTGACGGCGCTTCCAGCGCTGACATAAACCTTACTCGAGGGGATGCTTCGATCGTCGAAAAACTTCGAGCGAAATTGCTTGAATCAAAGCCCCGGTAAAAGCGCTAGGGGCGAAATGTTCGGCGTCGGGTAAGGGAAATCCTGTATTAATTCTTTCCCCGACGTTGGGCTAAGATTGTGCCATTCCAGATACATGGCTAGACGAACATCGAGGTTCCGGGCTACCTTCGGGGTGATTCCCATCGCGATCAGTTTGCAATCAATCCTCAGATGGAATCGATGATTGACCGCCTTTGCAGCTGCGCAGAACCAAACTAAATTTGTCCGTGAAGATTTTGCCGGATGAAATTACCTTGGGCGGAGTGAGGAACCGGGGCGTTTAACCGCAACCGCCGGCCCTAACGCAGGAAATCCGCCCTCACAAGTTCGAACCTGGGTTTTCCCGCGAAGTGTTGGGGATATCTTCCCGCGAAGTTTTGGGAATCTGGGATTCAGCGGGATCCGGAAACATCACTTCGAGCAGGGCGAGAGCCTCTGGGTCGCCGTTGTTATAAGCATGACCGACTAGAAATACAGCTGCCTGTTCAAACTCGAGCTGTCTCAATTGTGAGGTGAAATATGGTTTTTTAGGACTTTTCTCGGTTCGCACGAATATACCTTTCTCTCGAATCACGCCAGCAGAGTAGCTCAATCCCTGGAGCCATCTCGTTCTTTGTTTATTTTGTTACGAAAACCGAACACGAATCGAGCTCACAAAAGCTGCGTAAACTTGCCAGGGTTTTTCGGGGCGCTGTGAAAAAAATAAAGGCTCAATACAGCGGATCCTGTATTTATGACAGTTATTACAGTTACTTGCTCTGAAGTACTTTCCTGATTCTGCGGCTACTCTCGATTTACTTTACAGCGTGAACCGGATGGAACGGTGATGTCGTCAACGTTAGTCTCGGTTCGTAGGAATTTAACCCCGTTGCTCATTGCGAGCACAGAAGAGGTCCGTTTATGCAGAAAATAGGTTCCACTCCGAGATGTCTCCTGGTGCTCGGTTCTAGCTTGCTGATGCTGGGCAGTCTGGCTTGGTCGGCCGACGACAAGGATCGTTCCGATATTGACAAACGGCTTGATGCCTCAGCCAAGGTTTTGGACGAGATTATGGGCACCCCCGACAAAGCGATTCCAGACAAGGTAATGAAGGATGCGAAGTGCCTCGCGGTGATCCCCTCGATGGTGAAAATTGCCGTCGGCTTCGGCGGGAGCCACGGAAAAGGCGTTGCCACCTGCCGCACGGAAAGTGGCCGCTGGAGCGCTCCCGCGCCTATCACGATTACCGGTGGAAGCTGGGGATTGCAGCTAGGCGGCCAGGCGGTGGATCTGGTGATGGTGGTTATGAATCAGGATGGCATGCAGCATCTTCTTTCCAGCAAGTTCAAGCTGGGCGCGGACGCTTCGGCAGCCGCGGGCCCGGTAGGACGTGATGCCGCCGCCGACACCGACTGGAAAATGAAGGCGGAAGTGCTCACTTATTCCCGCGCGCGCGGCATTTTTGCCGGCATTGACCTGAACGGATCGGCAGTTACGCAGGATAAAGATGAGACTCGCCTGTTGTACGGTAGCTTCGTTCCTTTCCAGGACATCCTGGGCGGAAAAGTCCACGCGAAGGCGTCGGCTGAAGTGTTCCTGCATGCGGTGCGAAAGTATTCGGCGCAGTCAAAAGCTGAAGGTAAACCATCGGCTGGCTCAACCGAGGCGGCAAATCGCTAATTCTTGTGGGGTCTCTTCACTGGGCCCGGTTTGGTCAAACCGGGCCCGATGTTCAACCCGACGTTCAACGGAAACGGGAGGATGCGATGTCGACGATCTTACTGATTCTTTTAGTCCTGCTGTTGGTCGGAGCTCTGCCGGCATGGCCATACAGCAGAGGCTGGGGATATTACCCCAGCGGGGGGCTCGGCTTGGTTGTCGTAGTCCTGCTTGTATTGCTTCTGGCCGGGCGACGGTAACCGAATGCAGAGAATGATGGGAGCCCAGCTCTCCACCATTTCTGATGGTTTCAGCCGCTTACTGAAACTGCGCAGTGCGGTTTCTTGATTTAATTTGTTGGTTTTGTTTGAGGTTTATGAGGAGCGCCAATGCCGAACCAGGATAGTTCTCGCCACGCAGCAAATAGTTTTTTCCCAGTTGCTTCATCGGCAATGATCGATCCGCTCTACCCAGGTCGCGAGCGTAACGTCAGGCCGATCGCCCCCACGCGCTTTCGTCAGCCCAGAGCAGCCGGGCCGGACGCGATTTGGGGACAGTTTAATAATTATCGTTCGAATGGACTAACCGTCTCCGCAATTGTTCACGCGGTCGCGATTGGTTTGATTCTCGCGGGCGCGTTGTTTGGACACGAAGTCGTACAAAAGGTGGCGCCGCTTGAAACGGTCACGCTGATCGCGCCGTCACCGGATTCGTACGCCATGCCAGTCGCCAAGAAAGTGGTAAGCGGCGGTGGTGGTGGCGGCGATCGCGACAAGATTGAGGCGCCGAAAGGCAGACTGCCCAAGCTTGCCATGCAACAGATCACGCCTCCACAAATCGTTTTGCGTAATTCGCATCCGAAACTAGCGGTTGAGCCCACAGTAGTGGTGCCGCCGCAGGTGCGATTGGCTCAAAACAACATGCCGACTCTGGGCAATCCCTCGGCTGCGGTGCTTCCATCCGCTCCGCCTTCGAATGGAACAGGCTCTGGCGGCGGTATTGGATCGGGCTCTGGCGGCGGCGTTGGTGTAGGCCACGGGCCTGGCGTGGGTACCGGCAGCGGCGGCGGGATTGGCGGCGGCGTATTTAAAGTCGGAGGAGGAATTTCAGCTCCGCAGCCGCTTTCGACGCCCGATCCGGAGTACACGGAAGAGGCGCGCAACGCCAAGACTCAGGGAACGTGCATTCTGTGGATGATCGTTGACGATCAGGGGCGTCCGCGCGATATTCGCGTGGTCCGCGGCCTGGGCTCCGGACTGGATGCCAAGGCGATTGAAGCGGTGAAGCAATGGCGCTTCCAGCCCGCCCAAAAAGATGGGCATCCGGTGAATGTGCAGATCAGCGTGGAAGTAGGCTTCAAGCTTTACTAATACGCTAACGAAGATGACGATGCCGGGCCCGGCGAATGCCGGGCCCGTTTTCTCTTGGTGGCAATAGGGATTTTCCTGATGACCCCTTAGAAGTGGGAGGCTCTATCCATTTCCAAATTCAGGAGTAGGAAGTTCTAATCCGTCTCAAAGAAACCAGATTTATTACCGCCTTAGTCCGACAATATGTTCAGGCAAAACGACAATTGTGCCGTTTGGACGCGAATTTTGGATCGGCGGAGCCCGGCAACCCGCATCTCTAAGAAAAGTTTCGTCTGGTTGCGAGATAAAGTCGGGAAATCATGCCTTTAACCTCAGCTTTCGGTACAGCAAACCTTAGATTCAATTACAGGAGCACCCTGATGGGATGGGTTGCCTATAAACGTTACTGTCTCTTTGGAAGATGAATGCTCCCGGAATCGTGGAGAGCAAAACCAAGCCCCAGAGTTCGAAAGAAGGAGACTACAGTGGCGACTTGCGTAATTTCCGCGACAGCGACCAACGTGATTCCGGTCAGGGAAGAAACCAACCGAGACGACTCCGAACGCAGCCTGGTACAACGCGCCCAAGCGGGCGACGAACAGGCTTTTGCCACGCTCTTCCAGTTGCACAAGAAGCGCGTGTACTCCGTTTGCTTGTTGATGACCAAGGATGTTGCCGACGCCGAAGACCTGACCCAGGAAGCTTTCCTGCAGGTATTTCGCAGCGTCAGCTCGTTCCGCGGCGATTCCGCCTTTTCCACCTGGCTGTATCGCGTTGCCGTCAACACCGTTCTCATGAAGCTGCGCCGCCGCAAGGCGCCGCCGCTGGTTTCTTTGGATGAGCCGGTTTCGTCGGAATCGCCCTCGTTGCGCCGCGACATCGGCAAAGCCGACCCCAGCCTGTTCGGCGCCGTGGACCGGATCGCGCTGCGCCGCGCCATGCTGGAGCTTCCCGAAGGATGCCGCAAGATCTTCGCATTGCACGAGGTCGAAGGCTACCAGCACCACGAGATCGCCAAGATGCTCGATTGCTCGGTGGGAAATTCGAAGTCGCAACTGCACAAGGCGAAGATGAAGATGCGCGATCTGCTGTTTCCCAAGCGCAGAGTGCTGCGGCGTCCTATGGCAGCCTCGGCTGTGTCCCGGTAAGAAGTCTGAGCATCTAATGCCACAGAGTAGGACTGCAAAGAATTAAGAGAGGACACGATCCGTGGGGCTAGGAGCCATCGTAGTAGTTGGGGGAGCGCTGGAGGCGTTGAGTTCGACAGCGCCGCAACCGGGCACGCAAGAATCGGTTCTGACAGAACCGCCTGAGTGCGTGGAGATCATGGGGCGCTCCATGGTCGACCGGACGGTCGAAAGATTTGTCCGCGCCGGCGTGGAAGTTGTCACGGTGCTGGTGCCAGCAGGAATACCGTTGGTGACACCGGCAATTTCCGCAGGGGTCGCCGACGTTAAGGTGCAGGTTTCCTCGGATATTCCGTCGGCGATTACCCAGAAATTCGCGGAGTACGCCAGCAACGGCATCGATCATACGTTTCTGGTAGCCGGCAGTTTGTACACCGAAACCGACCTGCTGGATCTTTTTTACTTCCACCGGGAAGCGCGGCAGCCGGCCACAAGAGCATGTGAGCGGCAGATGCCGCTTGATTTGTGGGTGGTGGATTGCGCAAAAGCACAGAACGTCACTCTTGAGAGCCTGTTCGCGCAATGCTCAGCCGTTTCCTACTTCATTCGCGAATACGTGAATTGCGTGGCGCATGCTCGCGACATGCGACGGCTGGTTTCCGATGTGCT